>Ga0209093_1000970_pt1 | contig 16126 bp, 9 predicted proteins | sample SidtaG_4_FD_187450 | JGI IMG/M metagenome (GOLD analysis project Ga0209093, IMG submission 187450) | Marine algal microbial communities from Sidmouth, United Kingdom - Sidmouth_Male1 metaG (SPAdes) (version 2) | ecosystem: Host-associated > Algae > Red algae > Unclassified | place: Sidmouth... | reverse complement strand
GGGGGGGGGGCTCCACTCGTCCTCGTCGTCATCATCGGGGTCCACCATTCCGCCGGCATCTTGACCAAAATCGGCCATGCGGGACCCCAGTGACAGGACAGCGTGTTTTGAAGGGGTAGTCGAACAGAACTCCCCCCCCCAGATGAGCTGTTTTGCGATGCTCGGTTCTGAGGACAGGGTTGCGAGATTCAACCAATTGTCTGAGGAGACGTTGCCTTCAAGGTAAATTCAAGTAAATGTTCACATTGAATTATATTGAAGACTTACCGCGGTCAGTTACAATTTCTACGAGAAAATGCCTCCTGGCCAGGCTGGAAGGGGGTGTACATGGCTTTTCAAGAAAAAAATTTCTGTGCAACCGGGCACGACTACTGAACGAGTATGTGTTGAATTCAACCTCTGTGCTTCTCGAAGTGTTATCATACCTTCAATGTAAATATTTGATTGAATTTGGTTTGGTTGAAGGTAAGGGTGGACACCCTGTCTGAGGAGGTCTGAGAAGCCAGCATTTCTGATCGAGGGCAGCTATTGGTCAATCCTTACTCGAACATCTCACTGCAACCAGCCTAGTAAGTACACATGAACCTGAAATTAGACACGCCTAAAACACGCCCCATGTTTGGGCAGGCGTGCTGGCGTGACATGCCCTTAACACGCGATAAATCACGCCCTAGGCGTGTCCGTGATCACGCCTTGGGCGTGTTGCACAACCCTACCTCCAGCCGTCCCGCGACTCTGTGCGCGCCAAGTTCATTCTCAGGTGCAAATTAAATCCACGTGGTGGATCCGGGATCGCGCGGGCGGCGGGTTGGCGCGGTTCATTTTGGCCCGCCAATGTCGGATGCATGGGCGGTTTGCTCGCTTTTGTTGGAACGCGCCCCGCGCGCCGACCAGAGGTCCTTGCGGGCGCACCGAGTCGCCGTGCGGACGCGCGCCGAAGCGCTCACGCCCGCGCGCGCGTCGACTGTGCACGGCACCTTCGGCCTCGACGCGCTCGCCCCTTGTGTGTGTTCTTTCATCGTCCCCTCGCCCACTCGTTCCCCCCGCCCCCCCCCTCCCCTGCCGCCTGTGTTTCCCCCTCTGTCGTTTGGATACAGGGGCGGCCGATTTGGCGGCGCGCCACGATGGGCAAGGCCGTGCCCCGGCGCAAGCCGCCCGTCCCCGCCGGCGGCTCCAAGCAGACGCTCCTCTCCCGCTTTTTCGGCGCGCCCAAGGGCGGCGATGCCGCCGACGCGGCGGGCGCCAAGCCCCCGCCGCGGGGTGCCGCCGCCAGCCCGCGGCGCGCGGCGGCGCCGGCGCCGGCTTCGGCCGGCTCCTCCGCGTCCGCGTCGCCCGCCCGCCGCCGCGGCGGGGCGACCGCCCGCATGTCCCGGGCGGCCGCCGCCGACGTGGCGGCCACGGCGGCGGTGCTGGCGGCGGTCGTTGGGGAGGACGAGGAGGACGGCAGCGCCGCCGCGGCGGTCACCGCGTCGGACGTGACGCAATCGTCGGCGCACTCGGCCAACGCGGACGACGTGCCCGAGGAGGTGTTGCCGGTCAAGCGCCGCCGCGCGTCGCGCCGCGTCATGGTTATTGATGATGAGGACGAGGCGGACGGCGGCGACGGCGGCGACGGCGGCGGCGACGGGGACGCGCCGATGGGTGGCGGCGCGGCAGACAGTGACGACGATTGGGCGCCGGCGGCGGGCGGTGCGGGTGGCGTGGCCGGCGGCGCTGCCGGCTCGGACGGGGAGGAGGAGGAGGAGGAGGCGGTGGTCAAGCCCGCGCGCAAGCGCCTCCGCAAGGCCCCGGCCGAAGTGGAGGACGTCGACAGCGCGCCGCCGTCAGACGAGGAAGGCGCAGACGACGACGGCGGCGGCGGTGGCGGCGTCGTTGGCGGTGGTGGTGGTGACGGCGCGTGTACGCTCGGCCAGTACCGCCTCGGCGCGGCCGACGCGGGTGCCATTGTGCGGGACGCGGAGCTGAGTAAGCGGTTCGTGCGCAAGCTCGGGCGGTTGGAGAAGGACGGCTTTTTTGCACCGCGCGTGCAAAGCGCCGAAGGCGGGGCTGCGGCAACGGCCGCCGCCGCGGCCGCCGCCAACGGCGGTGCCGTCGGCGTTGGGGGCAAGCGAAAGGCTGCGCCGCGCGTCAAGTACACCCCCCTCGAGGAGCAGGTCGTCGCCATCAAGCGCAAAAACCCCGACACGGTGCTGCTTGTCGAGGTTGGCTACAAGTACCGCTTTTTTGGCAACGATGCCGAGACGGCCGCGCGCGTCCTCCGCATCTACTCCCACTTTGACCACAACTTCCTGACCGCCTCCGTGCCCGTCTTCCGCCTCGCCTTTCACGTGCGGCGGCTGGTCGCTGCCGGCTACCGCGTCGGCGTTGTGCGGCAGATGGAGACGGCGGCGTTGAAGAAGGCCGACTCGGGGAGTGGCACCTTTCGGCGGCAGCTGACCGAAGTGTACTCCCGTGGCTGCCTCGTCAACGACTCCATCGACGGCATCAATGTGTCGGCGTCGGGGGCTGGGGAGCTCCCGTCGGCAGCCTCCTACATCCTGTGCCTGTGGGAGTCCCGGGCGCCATCGGGCCTCGATGATGGCGACGCGGTGACGGTGAGCCTCCTTGCGGTAGACGCGTCGACGGGGGATGTGATCCACGACGACTTCGTTGACGACGTGTTGCGGGCCAAACTCGAAGCACGCTTGACCGCCCTCGAGCCAGTGGAGGTGTTGCTGCCGGCAGCGCCGGAAGAGGCGGCGGTGGCGGCCGAGGCGGACAAGGCCGCTGGCCCAGTGGGCGGCATCTCCCACACCACGGAGCGGGCGATCAAGCACTACTGCTCGGGCGCGTCGGTGCGGCTATCGCGCCTGCCGGCGCGGTCCTTCCAAGCGGCCCTCTCGGGGGAAGTGGAGGCTAAACTGGCCGCCGTTGCCTCGGCGGCGGCGACAGACGGGGGCGGTGCGGCAGGCGGCGCCAAGCCCGCGGCCTCGCGCGGCGCGCCGGCCGGCGGCTCGCCGGCGCCCCTGCCCGGCCTGATGGCCTGCCTCCGTGCTGTCACCTCGTACCTGACCGACTTCCGGCTCGAGGCTGCGCTGGTGGCCGCCCGCGGTTACCGCCGCTTCGCAGCCGACCGGGAAATGCGCCTCGGTGCCGACGCGCTGCGGCACTTTGAGGTGTTTGCGAGCAGCAGCAGCAGCGTGGCGGCATCAGGCGGCGGCAACCGCCTGCGGGGCTCCCTGCTCGGCCTCCTCAACCGCACGTCGACGGCGTTTGGGGGGCGGCTGCTCCGGGATTGGCTCGCCCACCCGCTGGGCGACGCCCGCCGCATCCGCTCCCGCCTGGACGCGGTTGACGCGTTGCGGGCGGCGGTGTCACCGGCGGCGGGTGGTGCTCTTCCTGCTTTGCTCGCGTCGCTGCCGTCGTTGCCCGACTTGGAGCGGGCGCTCGCGCGGGTCTTTTACGCGCGCTGCTCGCCGGTGGAGTTTATGGCCGTCATCAGTGCCTTTCGGGGGCTGCTACCCCGCATTGCAGACGCCAAGGCTGAGCAAGCCGAGTCAGGGGAGCCGATCACCGCGCCGCTGCTGGCTGAGATGCTGGACCGAGTGCCGGACGTGTCGACCGCCGTCACTGATGACGTTGCGAATTGGCTGTCCCCGCAGGCCGCGACCGACAATGACTATGCGGCGCTGTTTTTGGCCCGCGATGACGCCGCCGATGAGGCGCTGCCTGAAGTTGACGCCGCGGGTGCGCCACTGTTGGCCGACGACCTTGCGCTGCGGCGTGACCTACTGGTCCGCGTCGCCGAGTCGGCCGCGAGCGCAACGGCGGTGACGACAAAGTTGGACGAGCTCGCCGACCACCTAGAAGAGCTGCGCTTTGAGCTGCGGCAGCCGAGCCTGCAGTGGAAGAAGGTGGCCACGGAGGAGTTCCTCGTAGAGATTGCGGCGGCCAAGGCTGCCCGCATGCCCGCCTCGTGGATGCGGGTCAACCAGACCAAGGCGTTTGTGCGCTTCCGCACGCCCCGCTCGCGCGACCTGCTGCAACAGCTGTCAGAGGAGCGTGAGCGCCAGGCGGCCGCCGCGACGGCCGCGTGGCGCGCCTACCTGCGCTACTTTGCGCGCTCGTGTCCGGCGCTCCGGTCGGTCGTGTCCTTTCTCGGCAGCCTCGACTGCCTGGCGGCGCTTGCCCGCGTCGCACTCTCCCCGGGCTATGTCAAGCCAACGGTTGTCGACGGGGGGGCGGACCACCCGGCAGGCATTTCGGCGCGGGATGCGCGTCACCCTGTGGCCGAGACGTGCCTTCCCGGTGGTGCGACGTACGTGCCAAACGACGTCACGCTGGGCGTCAACCCGGATTCGGAGCGGTGCATGGTGATTACGGGGCCGAACGTACGTGGTTGCTTATCTCACCCGTCTCTTCTTGACTTTTTTGCTGGTACCTGTGCTCATCACTCATGTCTGAAGCTTGTGCCTGTTCGCGTTTCTATACGTGTTCTAACCGCTCTTTCTCTGCTCTCTTATTCCATGTTGCTGCTGTTCTTCTTGACATCGTTCTCTGCCCTCGGTTTCACCCTGTGCAGATGGGCGGTAAGAGCTCATATGTCCGAATGGCGGCGCTACTGGCCATCATGACTCAAGTCGGCTGCTTTGTTCCGGCCTCGTCGTGCACCCTAAGTCCCTTTGATGCTGTCCACGCACGGCTCGGGGCCGCCGACGATCTTGGCCGCGGCCTGTCGACGTTCATGGTGGAGCTGGCAGAGACGTCTGCCATCCTCGAGCGGGCCACCCCGCGCTCCCTCGTCGTGCTGGACGAGCTAGGCCGCGGCACCTCCACTCACGACGGGACGGCCATTGCATACGCGACGCTGCAGCACATCGTGCAGGCGACGCGGTGCGTCACTCTGTTTGTCACCCACTACCCGCTCATTGGGGGCCTACGCAGCGAGTTCCCGACCGCCGTCGGCAACTACTTCATGGACTTCCTCTCCCGGGAGGACAGCCGGCCACAGCCGACCGCGACCGCCCCGCCGATGGTGGCAGACGGGGACGGCGCCGCCGACGGCGCTGTGGGGGCAGTGGAGGATGCCTCCCCGGAGATTACCTTCCTGTACAAGATGACGCGGGGGGTGGCGACGCGGAGTCACGGCCTCAACGTGGCCCGGCTGGCGCAGCTGCCCAACACCGTGTTGGCGTTGGCGTCGCGCAAGGCCGCCGAGATTGAAGTCGAAATGCGCGGCTTCCTTCCCAGTGACACTGGTGACGGCAAGAAGCCGGCTGCGGCGAGGGGGGCCTCGCCCGGCAAAGCCGGCACGGATGAAGACGAGGCTGACTGCGATGCCGTGCTCCGTGGCCTCGCCGCCGCGCTACGCGCCCCCGAGCAATCGTCCCAGGCTCTGCAGCGGCTCGAACAGCTGCAACTGACCGCCTCGTCTTGATATCGAGTGGATTGAAAGGGTGAGCTATGTGGGTGTGCATCGTCCACAGTGGCTCGCATCTTGTATGTGTTCTTCTCACGAGCGGCCGACGGGTGAGGCTCAACGGCGGAGCGTGAAGCCGCTCTGAATATTACAGAACAGTTTCGTATGTCTGCGTTCTGTGAGCACACGAGCACCACTGCCAACATCCGCGCCGCCATGGAATTCGCGCATCGCTGCACGGCGACGGTTCCTGGGAGTGAAGCCACGCTATGGGCGACCCCACGGCACAATCAATGACGTCGCCGCCCGCACCGCCCTTGTCGCCGTCGGCACCGTCGGGGCCGACACCGCCGTTGCCGTCGTCGCCAGCCAAAACGCAACCAGTATCCGCAGCGGGGGTCACAGCGGCTGAGGTCAGTGCGACGATTGGCGACGGCGTTGTGACATGGTCATTCTGAAAGCCAAAGAGTGGCCTAACCCAGGAATTCCGCTCAGGTATAGGCCGGCAGGCCGAACGGGTCCTCCTGCCGTGCACCGCCACCGATCCTGGATATAGACGACCATCAGTCTGGGCTTTGATTGCCGCCGCAGCCGCCGGCGTGTCCGTCGCGGCGTGGCACGGCTGGATACACATGGCGGCGACCGAGCACTCCCGCACTTATGTCTAGACCGGCTGACCCATGGCCAGCGTCGAGCCGTTGGTGGCACAGAATTGGGCGGCTTGGGGCCATGGCACAGCCCTTTGCGGTCGACTGTGATGGTCTCCGTCTTGCTGCGCAGGACCCTGGACCATGCACCGCGCCTAAGTCGGTGACGGGCACGCCTTGACGCACGTGCTGCGGACCGCAACGACGTTGGTGCATGGACCAACACGACGTGCTTCACGAAGCAGGTCGTCCCAAAGCTGATATGCACTGCCACAGCAACGTGGTCCGCCACCCCGTCACATGACACTTGCTCCTGCAACCAATTCTGGCTCGTTGCCGCGACCGTGACGTTGCCGCGACAGAGAGGTGAAAGAGCAGTCAACGTTGATCGCGCTCAGCATTGGCGGCGGCTTGGCCGTCGCCACGACAGTCAGAGCGCCGCCGACGAAGAAGGAATGCCATACAGCTATATTCGACCTTGAACGTTTGGGCTGGCAACAGCATCGATGTCGCCAAGGTGGTGGCAGCGGTAGCGGCCAAGGCTATGCGTCTGACAGCTGTCGTCCCGCTGCCTCTCACAACGGCGCGAAAGCCGACAATGGCGGCTGCATGGCCGCCACGGTGGCCATTGCCACCCCGCCAGAGTTCACTGTGAGTAAAACCGGGACCTGGTGGCGCCAAGCCACCTGTCGGGCCGGCGGATGAGCGACCGCTCGGCGCGGGGGGACCCGCGCCGCATACGGTCCGCTGACAGTGGCTGGCAGGACCAGCCACACAACACTGCTAGCGCCCCGCCACGTAATGGTGGCAAAGCCGGGGGGCTGACATGACTGAGGATACCGCGGGGAGAGAGCCGCGAGAGGGGCAAGCGTGGGGCGAACATCACGCTCGGGCGTGCGCTGCAGGGCACCGCCAGGACGCACGTCTGTCCCCACCGCTCTTCGTTAGGAAGCCGCCCGGCTCGGGACTAGCCCATCCGGGCGCCCCAACAAGTGAACAAGCTTTTCTCAAAATCACAGCATTCATGGCGCCGCTCGCTAGAAATGGGGGGAGGGTACGAAGGTGCAAACAAGCACGCGCCCGCTTCTGTCGCGGTCGCCCGAGTGCCGTGCGCCCTGCATCGACAGTCAGGTGGCGCGAGGCGCCTCATCCACGGATAAAAACGCACGTCCACCCAACGTATGTCGGATCACGGGCAGGGGCAGGCGACTGCGAGCCGTCCGGCACCGTTTCATCTTGAAACAGCCACAGCTCGATGTACAGTGCGTTCTCGTTACAAGAGACAGCTGATCCAGCTCAATATAACAAAAGTGGCCTATATGGACTGGAATGGAAGACTCGCGACCCATATTCTCTTGTAAACGATTCTCTTATAGCGAGAACGCACTGTATTGTGACAAGCAGAATCGAAAACAAAGAACGCTTTCGGCGAGTGAAGCGCAACCCAAAAGTCCACAACAATTATGTGTGATTCTAAAAAACGAGAAACAATTAATAATAAAAAATACAGAACGGCGAGCAATCGAACCAGATCATCTAGTTCTGTAGAGAGGCTACTCTTGGGATCTGCCAAGCGTTCACGGTGCATCAGGCTTCCACCACCACCTCGTGCGGGGAGGTGTCGCCCCCAGCCGTTTCGCGTTTGGATTGCTCCACGCGTCCATCCCCATCAACACTGGCTCTTCCTCCGGGGACGTCCCTGTGAAGGGGACAGATCACGTGGCGGGAAACTCAACAGAGTGACTGAGCGTCGGGAGCCGGGGCACCACTTGCCCACTCTCCTCCTCTCTCGCTGCTGGTCACCCGCTTCGGCCCCACCAGTGTGCCAGGGTCGCCAATGACACGGTCGACGCTTACCGGACGCCCCGCCCGAAGCCACCTATTGGCGCCACGCGTTCTACCGTAGGAGGTTTGTGCCAAGCGATGGCCGGTGCCCTGGTATCCCCGTGGCCGCCTGTCACCGTGGCAGGTACCACCTGGCCCCCTCCCGCCACTCGCGCCCCCGACCGTGCACGCCGTGTGGCAAGCGCATCTGGACCGCTGACTGCCTGTTGGCTGCCTGGCTCTGGGCAGCGCGCGGGCGTGGGGCCGGCGGCTGCAGCTGCCGAGGTGCGCCCCGCCGCGTGTGAGCCGAGGGGGGGGAGTATTTAGGGGGCGGTGGGACAGGACGGGACGAGTGTTACGCCGGCAAGCGCCAAGGACGCACACACAGTCGTCGCTGCGCTCCCGGGTCTGCGGACGGTGGGGGTCAACGTCATCACTTGGCCTGCCCGACCTTGATCACGACGCTTCCGTTACTCCTCATCCCGGTGTTTCCTTTAGTCTCGATCTCTTCGCGCATCCCATCCACCTTTCTCTGCCTTTGCTCTCCTCCTTGCTCTTCCCACCCCTTTTGGCTTGCGTTTGCCCCGCCGGCGCGGCGGCCTTTTAGTTCTCCCACCCCACTCCGTAGTCGCCTCGGTCACACCCTTTTCCCACCATGTCTGCCGTCCTGCCTCCACTGCCGACGTACGCGAGCCTGATGTCCAACAAGCCGGCGCCCCCGCCAGCGGCGTCGGTCAAGAGCGATACGACGGCGTTCATCCACCGCGGCCTTGCGATTGCCAAGGAGGCGCTCCGGGCGGACAAGGACACGTGCGAGGAGAAGTCGATCCAAGCCGGCCGCGCCGCCTATCGTGGCTATGTGTCGGCAGTCGAGTGGCTCATGACCGCCCGTGCCTCGGAAGAGGACGTTGCACTCAAGGCCAACCTCAAGGTTCACGCCAAGTCGTACCTCAAGCGGGCAGCCGTCATCAAGCAGTGGCTCGATGAGGCCCGGCAGTCGTGCAACTGCGGCGGCGGCAACGACGATTGCACCTGTGGCCCGGCCGAGTGCGCACCCTCGACGGCCTGCGCAACCCCGTGTGTGGCGTGCTGTCTGCCCATCTGCTGCTGCGCGCCGACCGTGTGCCCGACGACCAAGTGCGCGACGCAGTCAACCAAGGCCAAGGCCACCCCGGCGCCGACGGCGGCCAAGACGCCCAAGACGCCCAAGACGCCGCACGCGCCATCGTGCGCGCCGACGTGCCAGCCGTGTGCGCCAGTGTGCGTGCCAGCGTGCGGGCCTGGGGACTACGCGTACAACCAGGTGGTGCACAAGAAGAACACGGATGGCAAGAACTGGGAAGAGGAGTACTGCTACCTCAACGTGTTCCAAGGCGGCGGCCATTGCTGATATGGGGCTTCCCTAGGCGGGAGCCTATGGCTGTCCTTTCCGTTGACATGGTGGCTCTCGTCCGGGACACCCATGTTGGACATGATGGGACAGTGGTGTTTCCGCTTCGCAGCTGCTGTTTCCCTGGGGTTGCCTGTCCTTCGTCTGTATTTTTCTTCTTTTCCTTCCATGCTCGTTGTTCGTTGTTTTGTGTAGTCGTGTTGTGCTGCATCTGCGTTGTGCGTTTGATTGAAAGAAGCTCGTCCCTATTCCCCCGACCGGTCCAGGCGATTCTCGTTGTCTTGACTTCGTTGCCCTCGTCTTGTGTGGTTTTCGTGCGCCATCAGCTCATCACGCTATGTCATGGGACGCCGCGGCAGTTCATTCCCGCCGGGCCACACAGGACGAAAGGGTTGTCCCCCGTGCGCGTCGTTTGAGTGGAATAGCTTCCATGTCCGTATGATGCTGAGCTGTTGGATACCGTCAACCATTGTTCAGGCAATACGGATCTCGGTCTTGGAATACTTCTTTGTTTATACTGCCCCAAGAAAACACTCGCAACCTTTCAACCTTTCATGCGGGTCTGCGACATGGGGAGCGGGTGCGGACTGCAAAAACGGAGGGTGCAGAAAGAAAACTGCCACCCTATACCCAGAACGAGAAGATACAGACGACGCACAACGCGCATAAAGGCAGCCTACAGCGAGTGCCAACCAGCCCTGTATACAAAAATATCCAGCGGGCGCTGCACTGCCAGTGAGGCAAGGCAATGGACCTTACACCTTCATCTTGAGCTTACCCTGCTGCTCAAGACCGTCCTTGAGCGCCGCCACCACAGTCATCGCCACGTCGAAGCGGCTGTTGTAGCCCATCAGGCCAATGCGCCACACCTTGCCGGCGAGGTCGCCGAGGCCGTTGCCAATCTCAATCTGGTACTTGTCCAGCAGGAGCTTGGTCAATTTCTTCGAGTCGACGCCCTCCGGCACCTTGACAGTCGTCAACGACGGCAACCGGTAGTCCTTGGAGACGTGGCACTCCAGGCCAATCTTCTCGAGCTCCGCCCAGAAGAACTCGGCGACCTCGCGGTGGCGCTTCCAGCGGGCCTCGAGGCCTTCCTCGCAGCAGATGGCCAAGGCCTCGCGGATGCCGTAGCACATGCTGATAGGGGCAGTGTGGTGGTACGACCGGGCACCACCGCCGCTGCCGACGAGGTAGGAAGCCACCATCTTCATGTCCAGGTACCAGTTCTTCACCTTATCGGGCCGGGCCATCAGCTTGTCCATGGCGCGCTGCGAGAAGGTCAGCGGCGACACGCCGGGCGGGCAGCTCAGGCACTTCTGGGTGCCGGCGTAAGCGGCGTCCACGCCCCACTTGTCCAGGTGGCATGGCACACCTGAGATGGAGGTCACACAGTCAGCAATGAGCAGGCAGTCGTACTCGTGGCACAGCTCGCCGATGCCCTCCAGTGGCTGGCAGGCGCCCGTCGACGTCTCGGCGTGGACCATGCCCAGGATCTTGGGCTTGTGCTCCTCCAGCGCCGCCTTGATCTCGTCGTAGGAGAAGACCTCGCCCCATGGCTTCTTCATCTCAATGCACTCGGCACCGTACCGGTCGCCCATGTCGATGAGGCGCGGGCCGAAGTACCCGTTGCAGCCCACAAGCATCTTGTCGCCCTTCTCAACCAAGTTGGCCACACAGGCCTCCATCGCGGCGGAGCCGGTCCCCGAGACTGGCACAGTGAAGGCGTTGTTCGTCTGCCACACGTAGCGCAGCATCTCCTTGATGTCCTCCATCATGGACAGGAAGGCGGGGTCGAGATGCCCGATCTCCGGCAGACTCATGGCCGACAGCACGCGCGGGTGCGCATTGCCGGGGCCCGGCCCGCACAGTAGGCGCGGCGGCGGGTTGAGGACGCCCTTCTGAGGCGCCTCCGCCACCGCATCACAGGCGTAGTCGTACATGGGGGACTCCGCCTTCCCGTTGGCAGCCATAGCTGCGTTGGGGGGGGGGAGGAGGGGAGGGAGGGGAGAGAGAGGGAGAAGATGATCTCAGCGTCCCCGTCGTCGTCAACACCGTCGTCCGGCCGCCTGTCCCAATCGGAACGGTGTCGACTAGAGGGGTTCGGTGGCAGTGGCGGTGGCAGTCACTGGCGGGGTGCAAGGCTGATCAAGGCCCCGCCTGCGTCGGCCCCTGCGCTGCGAGTCGTGTGGTGGCTGGTGGACCCCAGAATTGGCCCTGGGGAAGCGACAAAGGAATACGGAGGAGCAGCTCCAGAAATTGTGGCTGAGAACGCGTAGGCGGCTTTTGAGACGGGTGGTTGTGCAGCGTCGATCCAGGGCTCAGGGGCACACGTGGAGCGTCGAGGGCACTGAGTCAAGCGGCGCGCTATGGGGATGGCTGGTGGAGCCAATGAGCGCCGGATAAAGGCCCTTTGTCAATGCAGAGGGGCGTCTGCCCGGGGTTGTCACTCTTCACGCGGCCGGCGAATGAGATCCGAGCGGTCCTCAAAAACTAGGCTGGTTGGACCATTGTCGCTGGTTGACGTGGTATGAATCTCAATTTGTTCTCCCATTGGCCTGAACCAGCAAATGGTGTGTCACGCACACGATGGACCACAGGATCTCATCTCGGCCAATTGAGTGGCGGGATCAACACTGGACCTGGAATGTCAGCAATCTCCAACATTCTCTTTGAAACCTGTGACAGCCAATGAAAAGGTAGAATAGCGAGCTTGGTCTGCAATGCCTAGCTGCTGGTTGGATGAAAACGCAACGCTTTTCTGAGAACTGTCAGTTCCCTGCTTGCAAGGACACGTTGCGGTGCAGCAGATGCTCCAGTCTTGGTGACTTGGCCACACCCGGATGGCCGCTCCGCCAGATGCTGCAGACCAAGACAAGCCTGCTGTGCCTTTACCGGGCGTCTACTCGGCTTGCATGTCTGCAACATAGACAGGGGACACAGAGAACAAAGCCGGGGTCGAAATGAGTTTGGTGAATGAGGCGGCGGCGCGGGCAGGAAACGACAGTCATTTCTCTTGCATGCATGGCCGAGAGGTTGCTCTGGGCCGCGCTACGGAAAAGCAGGCGCACTTCACGGGCAACCACGGTTCATCTTCAGCGTCCCGGACATGCCCCAAGAACAACCAAAAGGTCCTACCGGTCCAATCCCAAGGGCTTGACGCACTGCGGCAGGATGTTGAAGCGCCTCAGGAGGTCCCGCCGCACCGGGTCGTCCGGGCGGATGGCAAAGCAGTTGTGCCAGCCCATGTTTGCGCGCTCGTCCAACTCGGGCATTGCGAAAGCGCCGTCAAAGCGCACAAACTGGCGGGAAATCTTGTACGTCTCAAACCCCGCCTCTGCCAGCAGCGCAGCCCCCTGCGCGTGGGTCGTCCGCGGGCCATTGGCGAGCGCCATGAGCAGATGGCACTCCCAGAGCACGAAGCGGGTGCGGCGGAGGATGCCGGCTGCGCCTTGTAGGCCCGTCACGTCCCACCCTTCCATGTCCGTCTTGAGGAAGTCAATCGGGTACTTGCGGCTGAGGTCTACCCAGCCGCTGGGAACCAGCTTAACGTTGGTAACAATGTCGTCCAGGGTATCCGCCGGCAACTCCTGTCGGTGGTGGGCGGCGGGGACCATGGCGCATCAAGCAAGCCAAAACCCACAAATATGGTGTCGGGAGCCCAACAGAGGAAGCCAATCACGAGTCACACCAACACATGCGCTGCACGGAACACCCGTCTAGTGAGCTGGGTGTCATTGGGAGAGACGCCCACCACACACGCACGCGGCCGCCACCGTACGTTCCGCTCACGCGCCGCCGGCATCCCACTCCCCTCCGCCCTCCTCAAGTCACCACACGCATCAACACCACCGCTTGCACGTACCACATAGTCAAACTCTGAGGAAAACATCCCCACCGACTCTGGCGCCTGGATGGCCGCCCGCTCCCAGCTCGTGTCGCCCTTGGGCACCCGAAAGTTCCACAGCCCCGTCTGGTTGCTGACCAGGCGCTGCACGACCGACACGGTGTCGGTGGCACTCTGCCATTTGGCGGCCAGCTCCTTGGCCATCGGCGGGTTCCCCTCAATGAGCACCAGGCGCACGTCGCGCCCGTAAATCGAGCGCCACACGGGCACGTTTTGGCCCCGGTTGGCGCCCACGTCAATGACCAGCGGCCGCACCGCGCCGCCGCCGCCGCCGCCGCTGCCGCCCGCTACCGACGCGTCGAGGAGCGACGCCTTGACGTCAAGCAGCGCGGCTTTGAGCGCCGACGCGCCCGTCTCGGCTTGAAAGTCGTCGAGGTGCCCGACCGTGTAGTCGAGCGACGCCGCAACGCACGCGCGCACGGCGTCAGCCGCGCCCAAGTGGGCAAAGGGCGTCGGCAAACCGCCCACGCCGACGCGGCCGCTGAGGCGCGCGAGCGCCCACACGCCGACGAGCGCGGCCGCCGAGGCGGCGACGCGCACGGCCACCACTGGCGGGCGCGACGCGGCGACCTTGCGCCACCACCGCCGTTGGGCGTGGGGGAGGGAGGCGGAAGCAAGGCCTGGGGTGTTGACGGGTAGGGCGTCCATCGTGGCGCGTCGTCGGTGAGGTCGAAACAAACACCCGAGGAGGGGGGGGTCCGAGCCGAGCGGGAGAGCGATGGATGGCGCGTGCCGGCCACAAGCCGCCCGGCGGCGCGGCGCGCGCGGTCGCCAGCGTTGCAGCACGCATCGCAAACACAGCGATGATCAGGGGTACGGGTGTGGTCCACACCGTGCCGTCACCCATCAGATGTACCGCGGGGGTGAGGGGCGGTCCGCGTCGTATCATCGCCGTTTCGAGGCGGTGCCCGTGTCTGACACAGTGGTGGCCTCGTGGTGGCGTCTGGGCCGCTGCCACCGTGGGTGCACCGCGATGCTCTCTGCCAGTCCGTGCCATCCGCCTGACCACACCACCCAGGCCGTCCAGTGTCGGTCTCACGTGCAAGAAGACTTGCCTGCCGTTTCCAATGGCTGTGCGATCCCTCACAAAGTACAGTGTGCCACGAGCGTCGATGCAGAACAACTCGTCACCTGTGGCCTTCTGCGGCCGTGGCCTTCTGCGGCCGTGGCCTTCTGCGGTGCACCGGCGGCTCACCCACCAAGAAATCTGTAGGTGTTCCATCCGCACCGAAATTTGTGAAGGAAGTGCTGCGGATGAGGTTGATATCACTATCAAGCTGGCAGAAGTTTTCCTTCTGCCAACTTAATAGTGATACTGAACACATATTTTCCTTGCCAATCACCTGGTGCTCGCGGCAGGCAGCTTCAGAGTGCAGGTAGAGCGTTTCCTGTGCGACGCCACAGGGCTCGCGGGGGCAGAAAGAGTGCTCAGTCCACCTTTCTTGTCAAAGCGCGGAGGCTGCACCAGCACCACATCCGTTCTCGAAACTCGTACCGTGTGTTGTCCCCCGATGCGGGCGGCCGACGCCCCCCCCCCCTCTGTGCTTTGCGCCACCGACCCCAGGCGGGCGTTGCGGAATCCTGCGTCGTACACGCCGCCCGCCGGCGTCACCGCCCACGACAGGCTGAGTGCAGCCGCACCCGCCTGGGACGCACCCCGACACGGTGGCGTGTCACCCGCCACGATCCCCCGCATCGGCTTCCGCATTGTCTGCCACCGGAGCGATCCCGTGCGGGGCAGTCTGGACTTTGGCAGCCGTCGGCCTACGCGAGGGGGATGGCCGGCCGCCAACCACGGGGGGGACTGAATGGGGGTGACGCACGTCTAGACGGGACCGGACGAGGACAACGTGGACGGCGGGCGCCCAACAGCGGCTGGTGTTGTGTTGGCGCTGGGCGACCATACGCTACTTTAGTAGCCGATGCTGAGAGCGTCGGCGGTGGACGCGGACACTGTGGACGCGCGCACAAAAGCCTTGTGTTGCCGACCAGGGGGTCGACGCGGTCGCCGTGAGTGGCGCGCACGACTACCCTCAATGGGCGCCCACGGACCTGTCCGACCTGACGTCTCTGGAAAGTACCGTGCACCTGGAGTGGGCTGACCATCGCCATAGTGGCCGTGCCCCAGCCGTGGAGAGAGGAACAACGCACCAAAGAGCAGTGGAGGAAGGGGGGGAACAGGGGAGCTGCGACACACGCGAGCCGCCATGCGGCGAGCAGTCAACGGGCGGGGCAGTCCATTGGCGGCGTCCGTGCGCACGCGGGTGAGGCACCCTGCGGGCCCTGCGCGGGTCCCGTACTCCCCAACCCGACGGCCACAAGCCCTTGCACGCCCAACGTTTGCAGCTGCCTGTGGATGAGGCGGAACGACGCTGGAACAGACAACAGTTGCGGCGGCCGTGCGCGGTCTGTCCCTCTTGACCACCCCGCCGGGCGAGGGGCGGGCGTCCCCGTCCGGGTGTCACCCACACCAGCGTGCTCGGGGGCGGCCCCAGCAGAGGCCTCTGGCACCGCCCATGCCCAGTCCTGTAGGGCGGCGTTGGGGGCGCCCGCCGGTGGCGCCACATCGCTGCGCTCGCGGGGCCCAAACGGCCGCATCGGTGGGTGCACCGCTCGAAGAGGATGGCCGCTTGACTTTGTGGCGGGGCGCCCCCCGGTCACGCGGAGTACCCAGTTTCGGGGCGTCCTTCAGACACAAAGTTTGTTGGGTGTTGGAGGAGATTGTGTCAATGAATACTGTGTTTTCCTGTGGAAACACTCATATTCCGTTGCTCGAACAATGAGCAAGGTGACCCCCCTGGTCGCCGGCCGCCGCGTCCGCGTCACGTGGGCTGGCCCACCGCGCCGGCACTCGATCCGGTGCGCTTCTGCGCAGGCTGCCTCCTGTACACCCGCGACGGCGTCGCTCCCGCCACACCCCCATCACTGCCGCTGCCGCCTCCCCCACCCTCTGACGCGTCTCG
>Ga0209093_1000969_pt1 | contig 16127 bp, 23 predicted proteins | sample SidtaG_4_FD_187450 | JGI IMG/M metagenome (GOLD analysis project Ga0209093, IMG submission 187450) | Marine algal microbial communities from Sidmouth, United Kingdom - Sidmouth_Male1 metaG (SPAdes) (version 2) | ecosystem: Host-associated > Algae > Red algae > Unclassified | place: Sidmouth... | reverse complement strand
CTCCAAGATCGGGGTTATCTGAGAGGTCCACAGAACAGGGCCCACAGGCAGGTACTAAGCAGTTGTCAGCCAAGAACGTCTCGGGAGAGGCTCTTTCCATGGAGGCCAGTCGAGAATTTTCTCGTATCCCACCCCGCCTGCCACCGTGCAGTGATGTGTCAGTCTTCCAGAAAACGCGCATGTCTCATTTTTGGGACACGCACCATATATCCGTCCCGGTTATATCCACAGTGGATATAACCGGGACCACGGAGGCACCACAGAGCCCGAGAGATCGAGGAATGTGAAATTAAAACGCACTTGCCACCCGGTTGTTGTACTTGATGTAACATAAAACGATTTACTTGGAGTGGGATGAGATTCTTGGGGACCAGATCGTGTGCTGCTGGTTGAAGGCGGATTGCCTGCCCGCTGAGGCAGTTGCTCGTCTGAGGCTCCAGCTGGGCGACATCCAAGTTTTCGCCGAGCCGGCCCACATGGATGTGTCCCACTTCGTGGCCATGATGGCCAATACGTCCCTGGAGCATGAGTTTGACGGCCTCAGTGGCCAGGAACAGGTCCTAGCGGTGCGGCGCTGGCTGACGGCAGAGACTGATGTTGAGGCCATTGAACAGACGGTTCATATGGTCTTGACTGGGGGGGACGATGAGGAGTGATAGCGTAGAGGCGGGGTGGGCGGCATGCGAGTGTGATCACGTTTAGTGCCAAGTCAATCAAATATCGATTTTTTTTCTCGCCGGGATCCTTGTAAATCTTGCCAGTCGTACTCTTTTCTCCATGTTGGGGTACTGGATTCGTACGATTGCTGCGGATCCGCAAGTCGGCAGATGCTCGCGTAAGTCGCTCCTGACAGTGTAAACAAATGGCAGTGGATATAACTGAATAATGCCTGTACGCTTCTTCTCGTCAGACTCTTCATGGACGTCTACATTCGTGGGATTGGGGCGCTGCGCAGAATAGTGCCATCGAACGCACGAGATATGTGAACATGGGACCAATGCGAGAAACGGTGCTGTGGCCTTGTGCGGCTCGCCCAGTGCGCCAGAAGGCCTGAAACGAAGGGTTTGAGACGTATCTTTCCCATATAGGTGTGCCGTTGAAAGGCTTCCTACTGAAGAATGCGTACCATTTCTCGCAGTAAAAAGGTTTAGGGGGACTCTATCCTTCTTGAGAAGACTGCTTGTCATTTGCGGTCGTAACGGCGGACTTCTGCCCTCTCCAAGAAAAGTGCGGTTCTCAGGTGACTATGGCACTTCCCCGAAAAATGGACACACCGCTGATCAGGAAGCATCGTGCAGACATCTTTTTGTAAGGGGGAGCCATCGATGCATGTCCAATGGTTGAGCGGCGTTCGTGCCCCGGTAAAATCGGTTGCAAGCTCAAGACTAAAGGTCGACACTCCCGTCCTTGTCCTTATTCGCTGCCGTTGGGCTTCTCATGCAAGGAAGAAGCTCTCTATCTGGGGAGATTTTTCGCTTCAACGCCGGCGTGCATCGGAATCAACTCTGATTTGGGCTTGTCTTCGCGTCCGCCACCAGGCAATCGTCTTTGGGCACAAGCAGCGAGATTTCCCGGTCTCCGTTTTCTCCGCGGCTCCGCCGCAATAGACCACGGCCGACGCCCCGGCTCAAATTTCTCCCCCCGACGTCAAGCCGGCGATCTTTTGACGCACGGCTGTCGCGCCGGCGCCGCCGCCGTCGGACGCCGCCGTCGAACGACGCTGTCGAACGCCGCTGTCAGCCGCTGCCACCGGCCGCGGCGCCACCAGCTTCGGCTGTGTCGCCGTCGCCGACGTCGTCCGGCGCCGCCGGCTGCGCCGCCGACGCTGCCCGCCGCCACCACCGACCTGCGCCGCCGGCTGCGCCGCCGACGTGGTCGCCTTCGGCCGCCGCCGCCGCTGCCCGGCGCCGCCGGTTGTGCCGTCGACGTTGCTGGCTGCCGTCGTCGCCACCGTCGCCGCCGTCGGCTACCCCGGTCGGTTGCGCCACCGTTGCCGTCTTTTGCCGCCGCCACCGGCGTCCGGCACGGCCGGCTGCGCCGCTGACGTCGCCCGCCGCCGCCGGTGCCCGGCGCCGCCGGCTGCGCCGCCGGCGTTGCTGGCTACCGCCGTCGCGACCGTCGCCACAGTCGGCTTCACCGGCCGGTTGCGCCGCCGTCGTCGCGCTTTCCCGCCGCAGGCGCGGCCGTCACCGCCGTCAGCTACCCCGGCCAGTTGCGCCGCCGTCGCCGTTTTTGGCCGCCGCCGCCGGCTTCTGGCGCCGCCGGCCGCGCCGCCGACGCTGCCGGCGTCCGGCGCCGCCGGCTGCGCCGCCGAAGCTGCCCGCCGCCACCGCCGACCGGCGCCGCCGGCTGAGCCGCCGACGTTGTCACCTTCGGCCGCCGCCGCTGCCGGCCACGCCTGCTAGTTGTGCCGCCGTCGCCGACGTCGCCGCTTTTGCCGGCCGCCGCCGGCGCCCTGCGTCGCCGTCTGCGCCGCCGTATTTGCCGGCTGCCGGCGCCGCCGTCTGCGCCGCCGCCTTTGCCGGCTCCCGGCGCCGTTGGCTACGCCGCCGACGTGGTCGCCTTCGGCCTCCGCCGCTGCTCGTCACGCCGGCCGGTTCCGCTGCCATCGCCGTCGTCGCCGCCTTTGCCGGCCGCCGCCGGCGCCCAGCGCCGCCGTCTGCGGCGCTGCCTTTTCCGGCTGCTGTCGTCGCGGCCGTCGCCGCGCCCGTCGCCGGCTGCCGCCGTCGCGACCGTCGCCGCCGCCGGCGACCTTGGCCACTCGCGCCGCCGTCGCCGTCTTTGGCCGCCGCCGGCGTCCGGCGCCGCCAGAGGCGCCGCCAACGTCGCCCGCCGCCACTGGCGCCCGACACCGCCGGCTGCGCCGCCGACGTTGCTGGCTGCCGCCGTCGCTGGCTGCCGCCGGCGCGACTGTCGCCGCCGCCGGCGACCTCCGCCGCTTGCGCCGCCGTCGCCGTCTTTGGCCGCCGCCGCCGGCGTCCGGCGCCGCCGGCTGCGCCGCCGCCGGCGCCCGGCGCCGCCGTGTGCCGCCGACGTTGCTGGCTGCCGTCGTCGTGGCTGTCGCCGCTGCCGGCCACCCCGGCCGGTTGCGCCGCCGTCGCGGCCGTCGCCGCCTTTGCCAGCCGCCGCCGGCACCGGCTGCGTCGCCGACGGTTCTGACTGCCGCCGTTTCCTGCTTTGCCCGCTGCCGCCGGCGCCCGCCGCCGCCGGCTGCGTCTCCGACACTGCTGACTGCCGCCGGCGCCGCCGTCGCCGCTGCCGACCACCCCGGCCGGTTTCGCCGCCGTCGGCGCCATTGCGTTGCTGGCTGCCGCCGCCGACGCCATTGCCCGCCGCCGCTACCTCGGGCGCCGCCGGCTGCGCATTGGAATTGGCCGCCGTTTGTCGTCGGCACCTGCTCGCTTTGCCTCCAGAAAGATGTGTTCTGAGCACTTGCGCGCTTCTGCTCTTTCCATGCTGTCCAACGGTGTGGAGCTCAGAAAGGTGCAGAGCAGCATTGGCGTCTCGCGCACGCAGCTGAGGCTCTGGGAGCAGCACTACGCGGACAGTGGATCGGTTTGGAGCACCACGACGCTTGCCAGTACGACCGTCAGCTGATGGACGGGCTTATCTGCCTCGTGCGGAACCATCCTCATGCGTTGCTCCGCGAGCACGCCGAGATGCTCAAGATGATGAGTCAGGACCCGGCGGGGGACATGACGCGGGTGAGTTTTTCTAAGAGCACGGTCGACCGCCACCTTCGCTGTCTTGGATTCAGTCGTAAGAAGATTTTGCGGCTCTTTCGTGAGTCGACGGAGGAGCGCCGGCGTCAGCACACCATCGTACGGCAACGCATCCCCCGTCACTGCATCTTCTCTTTCGATGAGACGCACACGGATGGGTCCGACGTGTTTCGTCTCTACGGCCGGTCGCTGACGCATGAGCGCTCGCAACTCCGTGATCGTGACTCGCGGTCCGTCCCCCGCACAAGCACAACGATGGCGGTATCCAGTCAGGGCCGCATCCTCGGATTTATGTCTCTGGTCGTGCGGGAGAAGGCGTTGACGGGGGCGGACTGGCGACTTTTTCTGCAACAACTTTTCCCCAAGCTCGGCGTGTACACGCCGGGGGTGCCATGGCATTTACAGCCCGACAACTGCGTCGTGATGTTCGACAACGCCCCCATCCATGACGCCGATGGGGACGCTTTCATGACGGCCAACGGTGTCGCGTTCCTCCGCCTTCCTCCATACAGCCCCGACATGCAGCCGATTGAAAGCGTTTTCAACGACTTCAAGGTGATCATAGAAAAAAAAAAGTAAGCACTGGTGGATGACCCCCACCTGCTGCAGGCGATGGCAGCCAGTTTCTTGAGTCAGCGCCACATTGTTGGGAAATTTGACCGCGTTGATCGGGTTTTGGCCGCAGTTCGTACCCAGTAAACACTAGCCTTTTTCTCACCTTGCTGTCTCTGTCCCCACACGTTTGACAAGCACGTCACGGCGGAGAATCACAGTGCCGTCCGGAGCACCGGCGGATGCGGTGGCCGTGGCCGGCGGCGGAGGCCTCGGCGGCGGCGATCTCTGCGGCGGCGCATCTCGCAGAACCCGTATTTCCTGCCACCACTGCATTCGACGTGGGCGGCACGGGCTGCGGCGGTGGGCATGTCTCCGCGTCAGCCGTGTCCGGGAATGTTGCGCCTGCTGCACATCGTCTGGCGCGGCGTGGCGCAGACGACATCGGCGAAAGCAGTGGCTCCGCGTTATACGGTGGGCGGGGGGTGGTGGAGACCACTCCGTGTGTGGTCGGAGCCGTGGGTGGGGTTGAGAGGATGCTGCAGCCGGCATCGGCGGCACCGTGGGTGGGATGGAAAGGACGCTGCAGCCGACACGGCGGCAGTGGCGGTAGCGCTTTTACCTTGATGGCTCTGGGAGAGCATACTGGCCTGAGTGGCCTGAGCGGGCTGGCGGTGTTGCGGCTGTCGGTGTTGGGGGGGGGGGGATGCCGCCGACTTTGTTGGGGGGCGCCCATCTTGCAGGATACCGGTGGCGGCCGTGGCGGTGGCGCCGCTCATGGCGGCGCGTGTGGGAGGGATCTATGTTGGATGAAGCCGAAGGCGGCGGCAGCAGCGGCCATGGCCGCGTGCGCCCCGGCGCCGGCGGCGGCAGCGGTGTCCCTGGCCGCGTGCGCCCCGTCGCCGGCGGCGGCAGCGGCGGACCTGGCAGCGCGTGCGCTCCGTCTCCGGCGGCGGCCACAGCCACCGCCTCCAACACCGTTACAGTCGCTGTCACCACCGCTGCAATCTGCCACCGCCAGCGCCGCCGCCGCAGTGGCCCTCGCCCCTTTTGTAGACTCGAATTGCGCCAGAACCGCCCCCGGCGGGAGCGGAACGCGGCGCGCCGCCGGGCACCCGGGCACCGCCATCGCTGTCGAGACAGCCCTTGCCGTCGCCGCCTTCTGTTCCGCCGCCGTCTGAACTGCCGCAGCCGCGGCCGTGGCCGCCTCGCCGGACGCCACCGTCGCCACAACGGCAGACCGCCGCGGCCCCACGGAGCACGTGCTGACCACCGCAGGTGAGACAAACAGCGGGGGGGGGTGCGCAAGCGGTTACTTCGACAATGCAGCAGCAGCTGTACCAGGCGGCCATGGCTGCGCAGGCGGCGATAACGCAGCTGCAGGCGGCGGCGGCGGCGGCGGCGCTCGTGGCGACGGCTTTGAAGCAACAGCAGCAGGGGTTGTCGGGCCCGCACGTGTCGCCAGGGCGGCAGGCGCACCACCATACGGTGGTTGCTGCCAACTTCCGTCTTCCCGCAATCAGCAGCAGCTGCAGCAGGCGGCCATGGCCGCCCCGGTGGCGACGGCGCAGCAGCACGTTGCGCCGGCGCGGCAGCCGCACCACCCAACGGCGGTTTCTGCCAGCGTCCTTCTTCCCGCAAGCAGCAGGAGCTGCAGCAGGCGGCCATGGCCGCCCCGGCGGCGACGGCGCAGCAGCACGTATCACCGGGGCGGCAGCCGCACCACCGGACGGCGGTTGTTTCGAGCGACCGTTGTCTCGCAAGCAGCAGCAGCTGCAGCAGGCGGCCATGGCCGCCCCGGCGGCGACGGCGTAGAAGCACGTGTCGCCGGAGCGGCAGCCGCACCACCGGACGGCGGTTGCTTCCAGCGACCGTTTTCTCGCAAGCAGCAGCAGCTGCAGCAGGCGGCCATGGCCGCCCCGGCGGCGACGGCGTAGTAGCACGTGTCGCTGGAGCGGCAGCCGCACAACCGGACGGCGGTTGTTTCCAGCGACCGTTGTCTCGCAAGCTTATACCTCAGCCATGTAGGCCGACGGAGTCTGCACCCCCCGCCTGCGCGACCCCACGCCTGTTCCCGCGCATTCGCGCGTGTATCACCCTGTCGCGTCCGCACCTCCAGTCCGGGCACTCATCCATCGCCCATGCTAACGGGAATTCCGATGGCCACGCCAACCACAGGTCGTGCTGGAGCTGCGCATGATGCGGGTGGCGGCCATGTCCTCACGGGCCAACGTCCGTTCCAGAAGCACAGAGAACACGGCACAATGGAGAGAATCAGGAAGAGAATAGCAAGAGAAACCATTTGAAGCGTGTGTCGTTCCACGAATCGAACCCCGGTCAGGAATGTACCAATTCGCACCTGTGCCCACCACTCAGTAGACTCATTTGAAGTGATACTTGTGCCTCATGGGGGATATCGCGGGTTCGAAGGTGGCGGCAGCTGCGCATGATGGCGCAGAACCATTGTGAGAAAATCTGGAGGATGGCGTTTGTGTGGATGACTGAACGATCACAGGGATTGCACTCTGGCGGATCGGGACTCAACACGGGAAGGAAGCCTCAGAATCGTTTTCCCACTGTCTGTACGGACACAGTGAGAGCTGCAGCCAAGACCGGCGCGCCCCTCTTTGCGTATCGCACCACCGAGAGGCCACAGCAAATGTAGACTCACCTGCGATGAGCCCCAAGTCATGCCTTCACAGCGCAACGCGGCAGCGCAAAGAATGCTCTTTCGGTGTGACGTCGAAGTGCTGCATAAAGCCGAACAATTGATCCATCATACAGTACATTGGACTGGCACTGCGTACTTCTGGATCATCACATGGTTCGCAACGGTCATGTCCACGTGCTTTTCCCAGGGAGAACCGTCTCGATCGTCGAATCAATTTCCAGATCCTCCTATGATATGCGTATGCGTCAAATGTTCCTCGGAGGTCCGTCCATCTGTCATGGTCGTCAGGCCAGGAGCGCCCCGATGACTGTCCGATGACCTGATTGGGCAGAGCGGAGATCCACTTTCCACCTTCGTTCTAGCGCCGTTGACGTCGTCAGCGTCGTCGTGACCGGCGGACATCCTCATGCCGGTCACATCCCCATCGCGACCATCCCCATCGCGACCATCCCCATCGCGGCCATCCCCATCGCGGCCATCCCCATCGCGGCCATCCCTATCGCGGCCATCCCCACAGCGGCCATCCCCACCGCGGCCCCTCCCACCGCGGCCATCCCCACCGCGGCCATCCCCACCGCGGCCATCCCCACCGCGGCCATCCCCACCGCGGCCATCCCCACCGCGGCCATCCCCACAACGGCCAGCCCCACCGCGGCCATCCTCACCGCGGCTATCTTCACCACGGCCATCGTGACCGCGGCCATCCCCACGACAATCTGCGTCACTGCAGCCATCCCCACCACTCCCATCGTCACCACGCCCATTGTCGCCACGCCCATCGACACCACGTTCTCCGTTACAGCGGACATCGTCACCCGGCATGTTACCGCGGGCATCCGCACCTCGGCCGTCCGCACAGCGGCCTGCGTCAGGGCGGCGCTTCCATCGTCACGGTGGCAATCGCCACTGCGGTCGTTCACACCGCTAGCTTCGTCGCTGCGGCCATCATCGCACCACGGCCATCGTCACCACGGTTATCGTCTCCACCGCCATCTTCACGACGGCCTTTGTCACCACGCCCATCGACAGTGCATCCATCGTCACCACGGCGCGGCGCGGCCATAGTCATCGTGGCAATCGCTACGTCGGCCACCTCCACCGCGGTCATCGCCACAGCGGCCAACCCCACTGGCACCATTACGGTCCTATCACTTGTGCACGGGGAGTCCGTTGAATGATTGGGTGCGAGTGTGAGGGCCATATTTCTTTTTGCGCGTGTCGCGGTATGTTACTTGGAGACTGAACGACCGGCACTCGCTAGTCGCAGATGGGCTCATGGAGGCCTGTTGCTCTTGCACTTTTATCTGTTTCATCACGCTTCCTGGCCTCATTTGCTCCTCTCTCAGATCATCACAAGAAGAGACGCACGATGTCCCAAGAGCGTAAGGTGCAGGACGGTGACCGTGCTCTGGGTTTGCGGAGGGCGCGTGGCGGGTAGGTATCTCAACAGCCATGATGGTGCCACCAAGCTTGCAATGACGCACCCTGCCCTTAGCGGCTCGTGTGTTGCCGCCCAACTGCAAGCACAGAGAGCTTTGCATCTGATGCCGCTTCATTCAACATATGTGTACGAGAGTGTTCCTCTCGCGTGCTGGTTGGCATTCCCACCCGAGTGGTCACCAAGTGCGGCTTAGGCGTCGCATGAGCGTGCTCAGAAAAGAGGCTATTCTTGACCCTCCTGATACAGACGATGAAGTCATGAGATTGCTCGCCTCATGTTCTCAAGAACACTTGCCTGGCCTTTTTTGGACGCGTCCGCAGGCCTCCAGGCGGCCGTCCAACACGTCGCCCACCAGCCCGCTTACTTAACGCGGGGGTGCCTCCGTCACAGAGACCCCTCCTGGGCGAAGACGAGGAAACTCCGGTGTTACTAACTGTCTTGCGCGCCCACCTGCGCTGCCAGGGTCAGCTGGCTGCTCAAACCGCACTGTCATGGCGAGCTGGCAGCTCAAACCGACCACCTCGGCCACTTCCAGTTGTAGTGCTGCGGTGGACACCGCCTTGGCCGCGGCGGCCCCACCATGGAGGCGGCCGCGCAAGCACCCTTGTCTTGTTGTTTCTACACCGTCGTGTCTTGTTCGCTCTCTTTCCTGTGTGGGGTGTGGCGAGGTGGCGACTGTTGGGCGCTGGAATCGGCCTCATGGCCTGTCGGCCGACCGGTCTTTCTGTCCTCGTCGGAGCTTCGGCGCTTGTTGCCAGTGTCTCTCGGTCTGTTTGCACCCCTGTCCCGCGTCTGCTGTCTCATGTCTCAAACAATTTTCATCCTCCAGACGCGCACTGCCCGCCCCATCCCACCCCGTCCGGGGATCCTCAGTACCCACTCCGCCGCCAGATTCTGTGCGCCCCCCCCTGTGAAGAACAGATGGTCATCGATAAAGCTTCCGACCGCCGCGACCCTCCCAGAGCGTGACCGCCAATCTCTCAAGTCGAAGATAAAGCATGGCGCATACCAGCGCCATGGCATCAAACACAAATAACCATACGATAAAAAACGTTGAAATCCACCAGGGGAGGACAAGTGCAGTCACGTGCAGCAAGCGGGCGCACAGCATTGCCTTCCGGGTTCAACTGCCCGAGTTGGACATATCCCAGCGGTCGCACGCCGGCACCTGGGTTAAACGCATGTGACCGAATTGATGACGCAAACTGCAAAAGTCGCGGTAAGACGAAGCGCCACGGGCGCCGCAGCGACAGCCGTCTTCGGCCAAAACCTCTGCGACCATCAGCCGAAAGCAGGGACGCTCGACTGGAAACCTGTAGCAACGAAGGAAATCCAAGTGCGGGCTGCTCGACGCATGTTGCGCGAGTGGATGCGCTGGTTGCGGGCCACGAGAAGAACATGGACCGTGATATTTGACTTTCGAATCCAACGACATCAACACAGCGAAATGGTGCAACCCCCTCTTGAGCGAACGTTACAATTCTGCCACATCTCGCCAAACGGCAGCTCAAGCCTGTGCGGCAAGACGGGCTCCCGACACAGTGCAATGGGCTCGGCGTCATGTTCGTCAACAAAGCTCTCAACTGTTGAATGCAGCAGGGGGAAACATACCTGCGGGAGAACCACTGGGGGGTTCCCGACGAACATCCTGCACGGGTGAGCGACGCAGGCCAAGAAATGATCAGGGCGGGCATCACGCCAGTGTTTTGGTCCGACCGCGGTGCGCACCACAACGATCACGGTACCGATATGACGCGAAAAACCAATCGGCTGAGATCGCCACAACAATCTCATCGACATGGGCCACTATTGGAAGAAGTGGGCTTCATCAGGACACTTTTTTCTAAAACGCCCGGATCGCACATCGGTTCAATCGACATGGACGAATGCGCACCAGTCTGGGGGGCCGATTCTGGTCATGACCACTGGCACGAAGAATGTGGAGTTCAAAAATGCGGAAGGAGCTCAGCCTCCGGATTGATGGGCGCCATCAACTCGTTCTCTTTTGGGCCAAGAAATGGCGGGGGCTCCATGAATGGTGGAGCAGCTGGCAGCGTCGCCTACGGCACTGGCCGCGCCACGAAAGCATGGCGCCACCTATCAGGACCGAACACACCCCAAGAGGGGGGTACGGCTCCCCCCGCCTCCAGAGACACTCAGGGAAGCAGCAGCAGATCGCCAACGGCGCCATAGGCGAGCAAGAAGTGTCACCTGTGCCGAAAACTGTGTTGCACATGAGCTTTTCGATCAGGGCCGGCATTGTCTGGCGCGCGGTGACAGGGTGCTTTCCGACGTGGGGTTTTCTGTTTCCAGTCCGTTGAGGGCTCCTCCTAATGGACGCGAACACCAAAAACCGTCGCACTCGCATGCCCATCGTCCAGGCCTCGCTCCCATCCGATGCCGAGGTACTTCACCTCGAGCAGCCACTTCCTGCGGTTCCATCTGCGACGGAAAAAAGCGCCCCACTCCTAGAGCAAGGCCGTACACGTCATGATGACCACGTCTTTCGTGCACACGTTCGAAGACATGTGTCGAAACTCGAACCATTGCCGAAAGACGCTTAAAATGTCGAGAATGGCGCTCTCCGAATTTTTGCATGAGGGTTTCGTGTCTGGAAGGAGACTCGCTGGGCACGCCAGGTGCGAAAGTGCAGGCGAGAATGGCCCATTTTGGAACTCACATCGTGCCGTGTTTGTTCAGTTCGTATGTGCACGTGCAGCCCATGTTGTCATTTTACTTCCCTGTACGACCGTTTCCTCTCAGGGCTGCAGTTGTCCCGAGGACGCTGATTGTCAAGAGCCCGCGAGAAAGATGCGTTTGCGTCTCCATGACGTGAAACGATTGCGATCGTGGCCCGCGAGTTGGATGATTCCAGCTGAGAAAGTACCACTATGGTTTCGTGGCCTGGTCCTGGGCTCCTGCCGGGGCCTGTTGTGCACGCACGATTGAAGAATTTTGGCAGCAATGCCCGTAGGGTCGGCGTCGAAAGCAGATTCGGAAAACTTCGGTTCGTCATCATGGTGTGCCGGCCCCCCACATGAGAGACAGGCGTGGTCGACGCTGCGCCTTGGCGACTTCACGCCTGGTGCTTCATTCAGAAGGGCTTGCCACGCCCGACGCCGTCGTTCCAGTTGCAGTTGTGCGGGATTGCGCCTAAGCGGGTACGCGAAGCCCCTTCCCCTTCGAGCCCGCCGTGTGAGTGCCGCGTGCTCCCCGCGGTCAATGGCGGCCGGCACCGCCGCCACCACCGTGAGCTCCCCCCCGTCACGGAGAAAAAGGGAGGCGTCCCCGGGCGTCACCGCCGGCAACAGCGCGTCTTCGAGGTGCCACAGCTGCGGCGGCAGCGGGTACCGCGTTCCATCTGTGGCGGCGGGCCCCATGAGCGCGGAGCCGCCCCCGTCGCTCCCGCCTGACCGGTCCCACCCGCTGCTGCGGCGGCGGCCAACCAGGCCGCTCGAGTGGAACCCGTCGGGCCCACCGGCCGCATCCACAAAATTTGACGTGTTGCTGCTGAGCAGCGAGAGCGTCAAGCCGAGCGCCGTCCTTGTGTACTCGCCGGAGATGGCCACCTGCGCGAATGTTTTGGGTTTTGGGGGGGCACACTGCTGCCGCCGTCTCGGCAACGCGTCGGCGCTCACAAACACGAGCCGCCCGCTGAGGGGCGCCTCCCCTGCCGTCAAGGCAGCCGCCCACCTACAGTCCAGGTCAAAAGTGGCGGCGACATGGACGGTGACCGCCTCGTCGGCGGCAAGCGTCACCCGCATGACTTTATCGCCGCCACCGCGCACCACGCGGCTGTCACCGCCGCCGTATTCACCGCCGCTGCCGGCGCCGCCGTCGCCATTGCCCCCATTGGCCACGTCCACCAACGGTGGGTACACGCCGAGCCACGGCGCCAGGCGGCTTGCACACAACCGCAACACCGTCGGCAGTATTCCCTCGTTGGTCAACACCAGCTGCAGCACTTCCGACAGCGACGCAAACGCCACGGTCCCGAGCGCCAAGGACGCTGAGGATGTACGGAGGCAGGGTGCGAGTTGCGTCTCCCGCCCGTCCAACCCCCGCTGGACGGCGTGGCGGACCTTGGAGCGGCGGTTGCGGTCGACGCGCTCAAAGCAGACCGCAAAAGTCGCCGACACGGGCCGGTGGTCCGACGCGAGCACCTCGTGCCGCCAGTAGGATTGGAGGGCGACTCTTTCGGCCGACACAAACACCCGGCTGCTCTACAACACTCGGTCGCACCAGAAGGGCGTGCGCTTGACGACGAGCGTGCCGTTCTCGTCGGGCGCACGCCCATAGCCGAACTCGTGGGTCTCGGGCTTGTACGTTGGCGTAAACATGAGGGCGCCCTCCTGAAGGCCCTGCAACACGGCCCCGCCGGCGCGCTCTGAGTGGAGCTGATCAAACTCGGAGAGTTTCCCCCAGGCGCGCGCCGCCGAGCCGGTGGCCGCAGCGACCCTCACAACCCCAAACCGACGCCGCCCGAGTCAACGCCCGCCATGTTCACAAAAGCAGCCGATGGGTCGCCCGCCGAGACGGTCGCACCCGTCATCCGAATGCGGCCGACGGGTCGCCCGCCGAGGCGGTCGCATCCGTCCGCCAATCGGTCGGCGCCGTGATCGGCAGCGCGGCCGACGGGTCGCCTGCCAGGGCGGTCGCATCCGTCGGCCACCTGGCTGGGGCGCTTGTCACCCACGCGGCCGACAGGTCGCCCCAGGGGCGGCCGCGTCCAGCGCACATGTGCGTGGCCATGCGTGGTACCCCTATTTGGCCCCTTCCTGTGTCGTGTCTAAAGCTGTGCCGGCCACTGCAGGCCGTCTCATCTGTGGGTTGTGGCCTGCACGGCTCTCCCGCCGCACCCCCAGGTTTCAGAAGCGGTCCGGTATGATGCGGTGTGCGCCCCCGACGGTCGCGAGTGCGTTTCCTGCCGCACCCCCTCGCGTGCCGGGGGGAGGGCATCGTATGTTACATCACCGTCTCCCCCCCCCCTCGCCTTGCTCCCTGCCTGGCAGGGGCCCGCAGTGACAAAATCAGTGGATAAAAAATGACGCCGACCCGGCCGGGCGACGCGGAACTATTTACGACCGCAGCAGGCACGTCACACGCCAATCTCGTCCGCCATGGAATCCTCTGCTCTGGCTTTCGGCAGTGAATTGGCCACAGTACACACTTCTCGCATGCCATTGGACAGTGCGGACAGTCAGCATCAGCTGCTCACCCAAGTGCCTCCCTTGAGGCTCCATTGGCATACAATTCTCGGGCCAAATGACCAGTTTACTGCCGTGCTCGGACCCCAACCAAACTCATCAGGCGTCGTCGTCGGCAGGGGAGGCATGCATCGACCGCAGTACAGACGCTGCGGCTATTCTTTCTTGCCGCATTATTGCAACGAAAGACCCCGGTGGCCCGCGCTGCCAGCGGCGTGGCATGTGGAGCGGTCCAGAGTGATGCGCGGGAGTCAAACGCCTCTCTTATGCTGGCCCGAGCGCGCCTCGCGGCTGCCAGGGTTCCGTTTCACTGTCCCGCTCAGCCCGTCGCCACCCCCGTCCCCGTCGAAGTGACGACCATCCGGCGCAAGAGATCCCCCCCCTCCGCCCCGAGTGGCCCCCGCATCCCGGCGGCTATGCCTTCCTCCACGTCCGCCCCGTCTCCGCCGCGGACTACGAGCCGCCGTTTCCGTCCCGGACGGAAGCGCGGCTCACGGGGGAGACTGCTGACGAGAAAGACCGAGAAGCTGGCTGCTGCGGCTTTGAGGGCGAGCCGCGCCGCTGGCGCAAGTGCGGGCGGCGGCCCAGCAGTGGCGCTGGGTGGCGCCTCAGCGCCGTTGGCTGGTGGGGGTCCCGGTGCGTTGAACAGCGCGGCGGAGGGTACCGACGCGCCCTCGCAGTTTCGCGTGCCTGTCGGTCCGACGGCGGCCGACATGCGGAAGAATCTACTGCCCAGCGGTCCTGGGTTCCTCATCCACTGCTCGGCCGTACCGAGCGGCATGTGCGTGCGGGTGTTGCGCGCTGTGGTTGGGCTGGCAAGTAGCCTGTACCACATCATTTTCAACCACAAGACCATGGATGACTTTGAGCGCAGCGGAACAACGGTCGAGTCCATCATGGCAGCCGGCAGTGGCGGTCGGCTGATGGCGAAGCTGGGGGGACTGGTTCCTCGGTGGCTTGGGGCGACCCGGAACGACACTGGGGCCTCCACGGCGGGCATCATCCCTGAAGCGCAAGACCAGCTTTGGGCCGACTTTTGCATGGTCGCTTTCGTTTTTATGGCGGTCGCCGGTGAGGCGTTTGGCCACGGGGCTATCAGTGTGTGTATGGCCCGTCCCTGCTCCAAAGCAGGGGCCAGTGCCCCGCACAGCTTCCTCATATCGATCAGTCAGCTCCTGTGGACCGGCAAGGGAGGGAGAAGCAGTTGCTGCGCGCCAACCCCGATAAGCCCAACCTGTCGCTGCTGGTCGCTCTGCAAGACAACACTCGCGTCGTCGTCTTTCCACACTCGCACAGGTACTTCCCCAAGGTATCGGGTGGACGCCTTTCTACGAAGATACACCCCGTGACGGTCGTCCTCAACAGTGGGCACGCGCTCCTATTTCGACAGAACCTGGTCCACCACGGTGCTCCGTCGACAGGCGTTAACCATCGCGTGCTTTGGTACATTGACGCTGTCCTCAAGTCGTCCAAGCAGACAACATTCTACGTCAACCCCGTTTTGTCTGAGTAAACGACTATTTTTCTCAGTCTAGCACCGCCGACGACAATGCAAGCAGCACCGAGTTGTTCCTCTTGACGTGGCCTTCGCCCCCCCTCCCACCGCAGACGCCGCGATCGCCGCCGCCGGCGACGCTGCCCGCTTCGGGGTGCGGCGGCGACGGCGGCCGCCGGCGGGCACCGCCAAGGCCCGCCGCCGGCGCGGGCGGCGGCGGCGGCGCCGCCAGGGCGGGCGGGGAGGAGGGCAGCGAGGCCAGCTCCTCCACGCCCCCCCCAGCGACGACGGGGGGCGTGCCCGCCAGCGGACCCGCCCCCGCCAGCGACCCACCCGTCGTGACGAGCGTCAAGCCCCCAGCGGCGCCACCGCCATTTCCACCACCCGCTGCCGCCGCCGCCGCGGCGGCCGCCCCGCCGCCCCCGCCGCCGCCGCCGCCACCACCACCACCGGGGCCGCAACCCCCTCCGACGCCAACGGCGGCGGCGGGGCGCCCCCCTCCCCCCTCCTCCCCCCGCGGGTTCTGTGACACCGCATCCGCCGCCACGGGCCGCGTCGACAGCGCGTCGCGCGTGGTGGCAATGCGCTCAATGGTGGCGCGGAGGCGCCGCCGCGCGCCTCGGTCAACCGCGTGGACCGCCGCGAGCGCGGCGGCCGCCTCGGCGAGGCGGCCCGCGCAGCGCGACGCGGTGCGCCACGCCGTGTCGCCTATGAGGATGAGGCCCGCCACGTCGGCGACGGCGCGGCGGCCGGCGTCCATGTTGGCTTCCAGCCGCTCGCGCGCGTCGTCGAGGTCCCGCTTGCGCCGCTTGACGCCGAGGTCCCCTTCAGTGCGGCTGAGGCGGGAGACGGCCAGGGCGGCGCCGGCGACGGCGGCCGCGACCGCGTCGGCGAGAGCTCCGAGGGCGGGGGCCGCCGTCACCAGCTGGTGGATGGCGAGGGAGCCGGGCCGGATGGGGGGGGAGGTGGAGAGGGGGGGAATGAGGAGCAGGGGAGGGGGGGGGGGGGCCGGGACGTCAGGATCAGAAACAACGGCGAG
>Ga0209093_1000968_pt1 | contig 16141 bp, 20 predicted proteins | sample SidtaG_4_FD_187450 | JGI IMG/M metagenome (GOLD analysis project Ga0209093, IMG submission 187450) | Marine algal microbial communities from Sidmouth, United Kingdom - Sidmouth_Male1 metaG (SPAdes) (version 2) | ecosystem: Host-associated > Algae > Red algae > Unclassified | place: Sidmouth... | reverse complement strand
CCATCGGATGTTGCACGAACAAAGGTTCTTCTTCCTCGCCTCTAAGGCGATAGCGTTCGCTTTATCGCGCGTCTACGGTCGGTCGCCATTTACTGGTTAGTTAACCAACGTCATTAATCCCACATTGTCCGATGACCGGTCCTTCCGCATCGCATCGTAAACGTTGAGCCCACAAGAGCGCGCCACAGCGGCGCTGATCAAGTCCTCGTCGCTCGGGTTTCCGGTCCCAGACATCCGCTTAAAGGCCAGGAAGTGGGAGCCAAACTCGCTCATCCCCTTCCGAATATTGTCCCACTGCTTCTGCACCCCCCCGACTCCGCGCTCAGTGCGCCGTCGCGCGCTACGGCGGCCAGCCAGAAACCGCTTCCACTCTGCGACCACCTCCGCCCAGAAGTTAGGCCCAGTCTGGTCCGCACCCTTCCCAGCGTCCAGTGACGTAGGCAAGTAGGCCCTGCTCAAGGCCACGCTCTCTGCTTTCGTCCAGCAGAGCCCAGAACCCATGGCCGGCGGCGCGTAGGTTGCGGCACGCACGCCGGCGCCCTCGCCGCGACCCGCGCTTGGGGAGGCGGGAATGGACCACCCGCCCCGGCGACCGCCTAGACGGACGTGCCGTGGCTGGCGGCCGCCGGAGAACTTCCGACAGCCGGCGGCGGCCGCTGCTCAGGGAGCTCTGCGCCGCCGCCGGTGAGGGACGACCGATTGTCAACCGGCGGCGCTTGTCCTTCGGGGAGCGGCGCGGCGCCGCCGGTAGGCGGTGATCCGCCGCCGCCGGCCAGAGACGAGCGGCTGTCAACCGGCGACGCTTGTCCGTGGGGGGGAGGCACCGCGCCGCCGGTAGGCGGTGGTCCGCCGCCACTGGCCGGCGGCGAGTGGTTATCAACCGGCGGCGCTTGACCGTCGCGGTGAGATGCCGCGCCGCCGGTAGACGGTGGTCCGCCGGCACCGGCCGGCGGCGAGCGACGGCAACCGGCGGCGCTTGTCCGTCAGGGCGGGGCTCGGCGCCTCCGGTAGGCGGTCGTGCGCCTCCTCGGGCTGGCGAAGAGCGGTCGTCAACCGGCGGCGCTTCTTTGTCGGGGCGGGGCTCGGCGCCGCCGGTGGACGGTGAGCCGACGGGACCGGCCGGCGGCGATTGGACGGCAGCCGGCGGCGCTTGTCCGTTCGGGAAGGGCGCGGGGCAGCCTGTAGGAAGTGTTCCGCCGGCACCGTCCCGCGGCGAGCGGAAGACAGCCGGCCGCTCTTGTCCGCCTGAGCGCCCAGTGTCCCCTCCGGTGGGCCGTCGTCCGCCAACGCCGGCCAGCCATGAGACTTCTCCAACCAGCGGCGCTTCGCCGTAGGGGCGGGGCGCGGCGCCGCCGGTAGGCGGTGATCCGACGGCTCCGGCCGGCGGCGAGCGGACGGCAACTGGCGGCGCGTGGCCGCCTGGGCGAGCACCGTCACCGCCGGTAGGCGGTTGTCCGCGAGCGCCCGCTAGCGGCGAGAGGTTGACAGCCGGCGGCGCGTGTCCGTCGCGTCGGGGCGCGTCCCCAGCAGCTTGCCGCGCTTTCCCTCCACCCGGCGTCGCCCGCCGGTCAGGGGGCGGCCCGAAAAGAACAGGCGGCACTCGTGGCCCGTCTCCCAAGGGCGGCCGATATACACCACAGCCGCCGACGTCCGGAATTCTGGTACCAAGCGGCTGCTGCAAGCTGTGGCGGCGCGGCTCGCAGGCGCCGGCTCGCGAGAGTCCTCCAACCGGCGGCCCCCAGCTGTTGTAGTGTGTTGCTGGGCCGCCGGCTTGATGAGTTTTCTGACCGCCCGCCGGACCCCAATCCTCTCCAAGCGGCCCAAAGCCGCCGGGCTGATGGGGAAGCTGCCCGTCCGGCGGCACCCTGTTCCGTCTTGGTAATGGCGGACGACCAATAGGGAAGCCACCACCTACGTAGCCGCCAGAATGGTGTCCTTCACCTTGAATTCCCGGCGGCGCCCAAACGTTGCGGCGGGGAGATCCGCTCCAGTCGACGGAGTCCCACCCCCGACCGCCGTGCCGGCCATTGTCGCTGGCCGGCGGCTCCCAACGGTCACCGGCTTGATCACAGCGGCGCGTAGCAACTCGACGGCCGCTTGAGTCCCAACCTCGACCGCCATTGGCGCTTTTGTCGTCTGCCGGCGGCTCCCAACGGACGCAGGCTTGATCGCGCTGCCGGGGATCCGGCGGCACCCACTCGTTGCGCGACGGCAGCGACGCCCGTACTTTTCCCCCACCCCAGTGGCCGACACCTGCTTTTCCTGCAGTGCTTGGTGGCGGCGCCCAGTTTCTGCGCGGCGGCATTGAAGACCGTCCCGATCCCGCGGCCCAATTGCCGCCTCTTTGGTTCGGTTTAGGGTTGGGCGACGGCACCTAGTCGCCGCCGGCTAACGGCGGTCTGAGGCCAGTTGGCGGCCCAGAGACGGGACGCTCCGGCCCCCCGTGTGGTGGGGCCGACGTTGAGCACGGAGGGTGACCCCCTAGGTGGCACGAGAACGTGTACCGCGCGAGCACCGTGAGCCGCTCTTGATGGCGAAGACGCTGGGCACGAAGACGCTCCGTGTCGCGCTCCCTGTCCGGCTTACGGGTCATGTTCGGGGAAGAAGGGGTGGAAGGTGCCGGGCTTTTGAAGGCCGGGAGTGCAGATAGGGGGGACAAGGGGGAAGCAGTGCCGCACAGCACGCGGGCGCGCCGCCGGAGCTATCAACGAACCGGCGGCGTGCCGGTTGAAGCCGGCGCGCACGGGAGGCAGGCAGGTGAGAAGCAGCACGGGAGGGGGAGAGGGGGGGGTGGAGCCGCCGGCTTCGGCCGCGTATGCCGCAAGAAACGCCTGCGGCAAGCTCGTGATCGGTGGCGCGCAGGCGGTCGTTTGGGAGAGAAGGCGGGAAAGTGGGGCGTTCCCGCACGCTGCGCCAGTGCTCGAGCGTGCGCGGGGTTACAAACGACCGCGTGCGCGCTGGACAGGGCGGCACAGCGGCCCCGAAACACACGGGGTGTGTCCGAGGGCGCCCCGAGGAGGTAAGATAAGCGGGAGAGGCCTTCACAGCCACGCAGGATCTCGCAACGCAGCACACAAAGCGAGGAGGACGGACGCGCTCACACCGCCTGCGGCGTCCGGCGCGCCCTCGACGGCCCCGCCAGGTCCACTAAAGCGTCACACCCCCTCTTGCTCAACAGTGGTCACGGGGCGCCCCCCAGTGACTGGTTGGTCGGGTCGGGGCCACACCGGGTCGGGGGCACACCCGACACAGGAAGCAACACAATCTGACCACGGGCCGGCTGACTCCTGGCCGCATCGGATCCGCCTCCCGCCTGACCTTTTCTGATGAAATTAAAGGAGCCAATGAAAAGGCTCCATGCCGATACAAACTTTTCAATATTTCGCCATGTCTAGCCAAAAAATCGTGAGACTGGTCGCGGGACGGCGCAACGTTGCTTGCGCCGGACCACCGACGCTGCGCCAATGGATATTTGCACCAGCCCGCCTTTAGGTCCTGCCGACGCCTGGCCCAACGGAAGGCGTCGGCCACCGTTTCTTCTCGTGACAACTGAAAAGCGGTTTTTGACGGACCGCGCGGTCCGCGGCACGGGCTTTTCGCGACAGTGCATCGCATCACGCACCCTTTGATGGGACCTCGACCGACACCAGCACCTCTGTCGTGTCCTGTGAGACACGGTCGGGAGACCAGTGTGCGAGGTGTCTCCCGCCGTGGTGACTCTGGACGCGTGGTGCGGGCACTTCGTACGATGTTCACGATTCGTGTCTCTCTATTTAAGACGTGGTTGCCACATGTTCCTGATATTGACGCGATTTGGTTAGGTCCACTGGGATCTTCGAAACTTCGACTCACAATCTCGTCCGCACGGCAGCCTTTTCGTCCGACGTGCCCCGGCATCGAGACTGCTCCACGATAAGCACGAGTTCCTTCCACTTGGGGACGAACGTTGCTCACGCCCAGTTAAGGCCCAGTGTACCGGCTCCTGTGGGTCGGAAGAGCAATTTTGGAGTCTCATTGGTCACCCAGACCAAATCGTGTGATCTACTGGTGCATACCAGGCTGTCAGCGATTATCATTTGATTCGAGATCTTTGATATACAAAGAAATGTGTCCGAGAGAGACTGACCCCATTGCCCAGTCCGAGCAGTGTGGAGTGCCACGAAATCTCGAATACACGCCAGCAGCGACCCGCGTTCCTCACTTTTCCAAGATATTTTTCCCCCCCTGCATGGACATCGAGGCCAAAATCCGCCACCGACGTGCAGCCACACGCACTTCCCTTCCGCCACCACCACCGCCATGTATCCCTTCTGTGTGCCCGGCGCGCCCTGCGCGCCCGACGCGCCTACTTTCCATCCCGTACTTTGGTCGTGCCAACCCTCGTCTCGGTGCCACGCGTGCCAGGCATCCGTCGGTCGTGCTTCCGTCCCCCTCCAAGAACCTCGTGCTACCCGTTCTACCTGCGCGGCTCGGTGACGGGCGGTCGGTCACGTTCGGCCGTCTGCCACCACGCAATAAAAAGCAAGCCACCAATCATCAGGACACCGCGATGCTTGCAAGGGAATGATCTCAGCAGCCCCGATGCCTCCGACCGAGTATACGCGGTGGAGCCACGCAAGCAGCCCAAAAACGAGCAGAACAAACTCGACGCACGTACGTCTGAGAGCCAGGTGGACGGTCCCCTTCCATTTCCTCCTTCCTCGGCGTCCGAATGGCAGAGCAACGATGGCGTCATGGACGGGCGTTGCTCGGTGTTGTGGGGGAGACCCCGTGTCAGGGGTGACACGACCCCCCGGCATGAGCCGGGGACGGGTCGTGACTAGTCACGCAACACCCCCCTAGGGGAGTAGCGTGGGACAACCCCCTTGGGCGGGTGTCCAGGGAGCCCCAGGGCCACACATGAAAAGACCCCTCTAGAGGGGCGTGAGGCGGGGAACACCCGATCGGCCCCCCCTGGGGGGGTCTGACACACACAAGGGAGGCACAGGTCTTCCCGAATCCGGGCCCTCTGGGGGGACCGGGAAGCTTGTGGAAGCTTCCGCAATCCGAGCGTAAGCCGGACCGAGATATGATCTCGACAAGGGATAAAATCCCACCGGAATTCTCTCCGGGAAAATAGAAAAACCTTGGGGTAAGTCCCGAGGTATTGGTTTTGGGTATATCCTGAAATCTAGGAAGTCTTAGTGACTTTCCTGCTTCCGCCCGAGACGGGCGGGGGTCCCCTTCCTGTGGAAGGGCTGGCAGGGATGCTGGGCAGGGGCCACTGGAGGCCCGGGCCTGAGACCGTGGCCCGTTGGGTACCGGTCCCTCCATTGTAGCGCCAGGGGGTCGGGATTGTGCACGTCCTGCGTCTTGTTTCTGAGGGTATATGAGAGTATGCTTTGGGGTCATCGTGCGTGTTCGAATAAATCATCGTTGCGTCTGCGTTACTTCCGTCGTTTTTGTGCGCGTCGCGCCGAGTGATCCCGGCGTTCGCGTTGTGACTCTGGCGTAGCGTTCCGCATCCTGTGCTGGGTTTTCTGACGGGGTTATACACCGTTGGCTGTGAGGGCAGAATCCACTACAGGTGTTGGACAACACACTCTCGCTGGCGAGTACGGCGCGCTCATCGCCTGATCCTGTCTATCGATCGGCACGTCGAAACCGATTTGGACGACGAAAAAGCTGTCCACGTGTGCCGACCAAGTCGGCACCAGCCTCAAGCGTCCCCACGCCTCAGACGCTCTCAGGGAGGTGTTATTTGGGACGCGTCCCAAATAACAGGGGTCCTGTCAGAAAGCCGCACGTGGCTTCCGAACTTTGATATCGAGGGTGTCGTGCCCGGACCGGCAAGAGCCACCTTAACTGGGCGTGTGCTGGGCGCGCATCCCCCATTTTCTCTTCCCCATCTGGCGACCATACAGCCCTTGTTTCCGGTCCCTCCAAGCCTCGGATGACACCCCTGGACAAGATATATGGGGGGGTCGCTCACCGCCCTCCACGTAAGCAAACGTGGCATATTCCATTTTAGATTTCACATCTTGGGCGAGACGTTGTTGGGTGAGCTTTCAGTGAGGCTGTGTCTTTACGGCGCAAGCACGTGCACGTGATTGGGTCCGAATATGGATATAAGTCCGTCGCGCAAGCGTGATTTGACCGCCGCTGTCTTGACGGGCCACCAAAACTGTCGTGATTAAATTGCTTCAAACGCAGCAACTGGAGTGGGCAGATCGCATCTCCCATCTATCGCAAGGAGATTATGGGACACAGCACGTCTGCCACGTTGCTGCAACCACGCTCGCAGGAGCGGGCCCCACCGGACACGATCCGCCACATTGCTGTCATGTGGCCACTTGAGTCTCTGTCTTGCCGGCGCGTGCACGGCGTGAACAAGTGCGTTCTAGCCAATGGGAACGCGACGTTCCAATCACGCCCCAATCACTCCCGAATCGCGTCGACCAGTTTTGACGGTATTGGAGTGACCGGGTGACCCGCGCACGAACGGACTTCCCGTCCGAAACGGGCCCACTTTCCTGATTCGGGCCGATCCGGGCCGAGCACGTTCATGTGTGCGAGATGTTCTATAATTTTCGCACACGTGAACCTGCTCGGAAAGGAACAATCTTGATGAAATGCCCTTGATCTGGCGCGCATGAATCGACGAGAGCTCTCTCCGGATCGTATCGCGCCGTCCTACAGTCAATATCCGGTTTTATGCGCTCCAGTTATATGGCACCCTGCCACAGAACTGGGAGGATCGCGATCGCCAGTATTCACGAAAAAAACTGGAGGATTGCTCGATCGTCCATCGGCATACAGTCTGATCGAGAGGAATTGAATTAAGCGGATTAAGGCTGCAACGATGGGTGCCCCAGCGGGGCGCGCAATCGGTCCCCACCGTCGTCGATCCTGCCGTCGTGGCCCCCACCGTCATCGTCCCGCCGCTGTCGCCCCCATCACCGCCGCTGTCACTCCTACCATCGCGTTACAGTATCTCCAGCACTCGCATCCGTTGAGCGCACGGGCGACTCTCGACAGCGCATGGTTCTTGAGGGCTGATTTCGATCGTGGCATGCGCCGTCGGCGGTGCGGTCTTGCTCGTGTTCGCTAGTGCTTTTTCAACCTTTTGGAGCTGTTGTGTCTCGGAAAGTAGTCCCATTCTTCTTTCTCTCCACCTTTGGGTTTGCTCGTTCGTTGGTGCGCGTTGACCAAATGGATCTTGGTTTGGTAGCATTCGTTTTCGAGCTCGTGGTCTTGTGTGCCCGTGTTATTCTTTGCGCTTCCACCGAAGATATCCCTACCCATCATTCCCCCCGTCAGGATGACGTGCACTGGCGCCGTATGAGCGATGTCGCCGCTGCCGCTGCAGCGGCGGCGGTGGAGGAGGCAACACCAAACCCGTCGAATGAAACAGTGCACGTCATTCAGATAGCCGCTCGCGCGGCTACGGCGGCGACAGCTACTGCGCTTTGTGGAGATCCAGTGGAGCTCTCCACTGTTCCCTGGGGGCTTCCCACGACGGGCGGCACCGCCCAAGATCCGAGCGCTATTGCCGCCTCCGGGTGCGCTCGTGGAGTGGGTGCAGAGAAAGAGCGGGGTGGAGCGGCGCATGGGCGGGGCGGCGGCGCGGTGCACGGGCGGGGCGGTGTCGAGGCCCACGGGCGGGGCGGCCGTGTGGAGTTCGGACGGGGCGGCAGCATGGAGCGCGGTCGGGGCGGGGCGGGGCGTTGGCGAGTAATTGAGCGTCCGCGGTCCGGAGCGCGGCGCAAGCCACGCACGGCGGTGCCGTTAGGGGAAAAACTCGCGCTTATCGACAACAAAGATGCGGGCCACACGTGGGAGCGACCCCTTTCTATGTTTCGACTCAAGAGTAGCCTGCCGGCCGCCCGCGGCATCTATGAAAAGCGGGAGGAGTACAAGTGCCGTGCTGCAGAATCTGAGGACCTATCGTCGCCCCGTCGGCGACGGTCCTATTTTTAGCAGGTCTGTCAGGGTCTGTGGGATTGGTACAAGACCCTCAAACGGTGGGCACGCGGCATCTCCCGGTGTCTGGCAGCCTGTTGGAGGCCTGGGCCCGGCGCATTGCCTTTGAGCTTGGCGCTACCGGCTTTAAGGGGTCCCCCCACTTCATCCAAGACTGGGGGAGGCGCCAGAACCTTCGCAACGTGGCGCTATGGGGGCAAGGCGGCTCGGCGGACACGGAGGCGGCGGCTCCGCGCATTACCAAGATTAGAGAGCAGCTCGAGGACTACCCCACCGAGGGAACCTACAACATGGATGAGACCGGGCTCTTCTACGGGTGTGTCCCAAATCGAGCGTATGTACAAGCTGGCCAACTGCGGCAGGTACGAGGTACGAAGACTATGAAAGCGAAGGACCGCGTCACCCTCGTTTTGGCGTGTAACGCAACTGGAAGTCACAAGATCCCAGTGGCTATGATTGGCAAAGCCAAGCAGCCTAAGTGCTTTAAGCCTCCGCGTGACCCGTGCCCCCTGCCGTACTTCTCGCAGCCGAGCGCGTGGATGCATGCAGATGTGTTCAAGTCCTGGTTTGAGACCGTGTTCGTACCCGCTGTACGGGCCCGCACTGCTCTTCCGGTGGCCCTGATATCGGACAATTGCGGGGCTCACGAGGAGCTCGAGAGCACCCAAGTCTCGTTCATCCCTCTTCCACCGAACGGTACATTCGTCTACCAGCCGCTCGACCTCGGAATCATCGCCTGTCTGAAAAAGCGGTACAAGCGGCGATTTTTGGACCTAGGTGTGGGTGCGTTTGAGTCGACGCTAGGCGACAGGGCAGACGTCGGTTCCGCTCCAGTGGCGCGGCCGTAATCACTGGGGGCGCCCGAGGCCCGCCCACCCACATTGGGGTCGAGCGCGGGGGCCTCAACTGGCGGCGTGCCGGCTGACGCTGTGCTCAGTGGCCCCGCTACCGGGACACTGAGCGGCGCAGCGCCCCCGACTGTGGCGTTGACAGCGCCGCGTGCAGCATTCGATGCGACGCGTGCCGGTGAGTGGCTCTCGGCGGACGGTTGATGGACCGATGCAGGCGACGCCTCCAGCGAGCAGCCGCTGATCCGCGCATCGGAGGGGCCGGAACCCGGCGTGGGGAGATCCGCCGCGCTCCGCGCCGCGCGGATCCTGATTCAGTGGGCGGAACGCAGGGCAGAGACGCTTGTGGATGCTACCGCAATTTCTACGTCTACCCCGACGCACGCAGCGGCGGCGGCCGCGGCTAAAACGCGCGCTGGTGGCCCGCCGGTCGCCGTGGCCGCCAAATTGGTGTCGCACGGACACGATTCGGGCACGGATACGGCAGGTGATGACGCTTCCAGGCGTGCTGCTGACAGCGCCCCGTCGGTGGATATGTCGGCCTGGGCGCCTCGACCGGGCATTTGGGGTTTCCCGTCTGACCGGCCAGCAGCCTCAGATTCTCAAGCGCCTAGTATTCGGCGGGCGCGCGCAAGAGCTCCGCAGGCCGTGATCCGCGGTGTCCACGACGGTGCCGCCTCCCATCTGCAGGACGCGTCTGAGATTGTCAAGGAAGAATGGGATGCAGTTGAAGCATCAACCATCGCCCATTGCTGGGTGAATTCAACCATTCTGCCATACGCAAATGAGGTGGACGTCATAGCCTTGCGTGGGGAGTATCGCACATCTTCTGTCTCACTGGGGTCTGATGTTAACTCGGTGGTGTCGTTAATGTCGGGTTGTCGCTTGTGGTGGGCTGGCCTTTGGGGATGACCCAGCGCCGATGAGGGAGTTGGCGATGCAGAGCTGGTTGACTGGGGAGGATGACGAGGAGGTACGGGCTGGTACGGCGGACCGGATTTTTTTTGAGGGGAGGGGGGGGGGCGATGCCGCGGACGGCGATGGTAGTGAGCATCTCTCGGGAAGCGGCAGTGAATGATTTTTTGATGCGTCTCTTTTTGCACTTATCGTCCTCCGGGGCGCTCGGTATGAAAAGGAGGCGCTCACACACCCGACAGATATACGTTGTTCGGCCGGTGTGCGGTGATACGCACGGATGGGGGGGGATACCAAGGGGGGAGCGAGGGATCGGCGCTGGTGATCGGGTGGGTAGTCCGGGGCCGGGCGTGGCGCGTGCCTCGCCAGCTTCCCTCTTGGAGTCGATCGTTCTCCGTGCCCTTTTCTCGAGACTTGGTCGCGTGCGCGGTGTCAAGGTGACGCAGAGCGCGTCCAGGACTCATCAAATTCGCTGGATCATGTATTTGGATGCTTCCCTTGGCGATCGACGTCGGGCAAACAGTCCGGTCTGCCTCAGATTTTGCGACCGAGAGTGCATCGGAGGCTGCGATCATCCCCATTATTAGTCGAAATGGGAGCGATCGGAAATGAATTGAGCGAGCCGCGACCCCGCACGCCATGGGAATGCATCCCCGGAACAGGGGCTACAAAGTACCCAAGGGTGCCATATAGGCGGATATTGACTGTACCTGGAGCTACGCACCTCCAGTGGCCACATGACAGCAATGTGGCGGATCGCGTCCGGTGGGGCCCGCTCCTGCGAGCGTGGTTGCAGCAACGTGGCAGGCGTGCTGTGTCCCATAATCTCCTTGCGATACATGGGAGATACAATCTGCCCACTCCAGTTGCTGCGTTTCCAGCAATTTAATCACGACAGTTTTGGTGGCCCGTCAAGACAGCGGCGGTCAAATCACGCTTGCGCGACGGACTTATATCCATATTCGGACCCAATCACGTGCACGTGCACGCGCTGTGAAGACACAGCCTGAGGTGCGTAGCTCCAGGTAGGACGGCGCGACACGATCCGGAGAGAGCTCTTGGCCAATCATGCGCGCCGGATCAAGGGCATCTCATCAAGATTGTTCCTTTCCCACGCCTAGTTAAGACCCAGTGTACCTGCTCTTCTGGGGTTTCAAGGGTAACGTCGGTCACGGTTGGTCCCTGCTTCGAATGTGACAGATCATTGGTCGCCCTCGGCGCAGTCAGCAATCATGGTTATCCTTCAAAAAAGGCACACTTGCTTCATGCCGACATTCAACGTGTACGGGCTCAACGGCTCAGGTTGACAATCAGGAGCCGTTGCAGACATGGTGGTTTTGATTGTGTGATGCAAAAACGGGCTGGAATTGAATCCCTCACTGACCACGCAAATGGTCCGGAACGGCATCTTACGCACGCGGGAAGGAAGTGGGCAGAGCAACATCGACGACGCTGCGCTTCCATCGACTGGCAATGGGACATAACTCCAGATGTACAAATGCGTTCCGACTGTTCTTTGGCGACTCTGATAGGTCTCATTGCGAGGAACGTAGAGGTGTTGTCAAAGTTTAATGCCCACTTTTCTCAAGAGCAGCCGGTCGGCGTTTCTGTGGAACAGCAGCACACGATTGCACGTGGCCACCAGAGTGCCGGAGGTGCTCGGATTAGAGTTTTGTCTGCAGAACCAGGCTCAGCGGCCCAACGTCACCCTGGCAGGCATAGGGGGAGCTTCTGGATACGCGACCTGCAGCGTCCGTACCCATGCAATGTGCGTTTGTAGCCGGACGCTTCCATTCATCCGATGACAATCTGACATAACTCCGGCTATATAAATGTGTTCCGACTGTTCTTTGGCGCATCTGATAGGTCTCATTGAGAGAAACGTATGTGTGTTGTCAAAGTTTATTGCCCACTCTTCTCACGAGCAGCCGGTCGGCGTTTCTGTGTAGCAGCGGCGCACGACTGCACGTGTCCGCTGGTGCCTTGGAAGCGCTCAAATGTTTTTGTTTTCTGGCTACACTAGTTGTTTTATGCCTCTGCATTCTGGTATGTGTAGTCGCTTTGGTGGTGTGCTTCATGTTTCCAGGACTGGTCACATTCCGCAGCGATTGGGCGTCATGCCAGTGGCGTATTCGTAGTCGTGGAGCTCATGGGTTGTGTTCCGGCCATGCAAGGGGGACAACTCATTTTCTGTCACACAATCGCTGCTCTCGTGCTCTCCAAAAAGCTCCAATGGTTGTGGTCCACTCACGGGCAACGGCCGTGGCCCACTGCTTACGCTTCTTCATGGGCTTACGCGTCTCAGCGTGGCACACTGGCTGCTGCGGCTTGTTCTCTCGGCGCCGCTTGTCACCCACCCTGGTTGCTTTGAGGGCCCCAGTCTTGCTAGGCCTCCTCTTAGGCGAGTGGCGCGCGAGCACGTCGGCCCCCGCCTCCCGTGCCAGCGCCACTGCCCGCATGAAATCGGCCGCTCGCTCCAGCTCGGTCGCCCCGGGGTACTTAACAGCGATCTGGCCGTATCGACCATGGCACGCCTCGAGCCCCTGCTCTCCGTACAATCCAATGCTCCCAAAGCACTCCAGAAATTCAGGTGCGTGGCACATCAGGATATGTAACTTGGGCGAGATGGACAGCCACGAAAAACTGCGTTTGAGCAGTGTGACCATCACGGCGGTATCGGCGCGAAAACGAGCGGACTCGTCTGCGGGGATGATCACAGCGCGGTTCAGGGTCCTTCGTACCCTGTTCCAAATGGACCACGCGCGTTCGTACGCGTCGAGGTGGTCCTGCGACACCTTGCCCTTCAGCGAGGCACAAACGACATAGCTGTGGTCGCCAATGGTGTGGCAATCTCTTCCGATGAAGAGACCACCGTGAAAGGAGGCAGGGCGTACACGCACCTTCTCGTGCAGCAGTTGTACCAGCTCCTCCGCAAAGTTGGTGCCCGCCTGCCTCCACCACAGAGGCCCGTCAATCGCACTCCGCTGCACCATGCCCATCTCAATTGCTAGTCAAAAATACCGATGGCTAACTCCTTGCGTCGTGTGAAGTGGAATCGGTACAATCTGCCGCGGATGGACGGCAAGTAGCGGACGCCGCTCCACCGAGGAGTGATGCCTGGGTGTGCCAGGCTGGCCAACCATGAGCATAGCGTGCCGAAAGCCGCGTCAAGAGCGGTCTGCTTCTCGCTGGAAGACCGCGTGCTCAAACAGTGTAGGCAGGGTTTCGTGGCCGACCCTCCCTTGTGGCCGACCACGTTGCACTGTGCAGCGTAGTCGTAGCCCAAAATGAGGCGGACTAGGCGCCTCACGCCGCGCACCCAGACCCCATCACGAAGCAGTGAGTAGATTTGCGGAAGGTGGGTGTCGAGCATCGCGGCCAGCCCGTCATACTTGTCGTCTTGGCTCGGGCACACACCCACCAGGATGGTGTTGGCAGGGCTATTAGGGTGCTCCTGGTTGATAACCGTGGCCAAGATTTTCACCGTCCCCGTGTCGCCACCCTTATCCAAGCCAAGAGTGATTTGAACACCCCGCTCCGAGGATGGTGGAGAGCCCGGGAATGCCACGACTGGAGGATGCGCTGCCTGCCCAGCGGGCACAAGCCGGAAGTCACGCACCGGCCGCTCCAAGAGTAAGTCCCGGTCGCACAAGTCCGACACTCGCTCCTGGATTGCTGCTGCGAGTGAGGCGAGGTGAGCACCGGATGGTGTGATCACAACCTGCTTCCCAGGTAGTAAGGAGAGCTCCCGACGAGCGGCGCGCAGAGTCGATAGACTGGCCAGGCCGCTGCGCCTCCCGCCGAGTGCCAAGCGCCATCTGTTGAAGCCAGTGTGGCTCATGGAAGGTGCCGCCACAAGGCCCACCTGCTCGGCAATATACAGACACAGAGGAGTGCCCGACGGCCGTGTCCGCCCACGGCGTGCCGTTTCTCGATGACCGCTGTTGCCCGCCTGCAATCGAAGCGCGGCGGCACGACGCTTGTTGGCCTGGCTTGTCTTGAACAGGTCCTTTCGCGGAGATAGCTGCCGCGCGTACAAGCGCACCCGTCCGTTCTTGTGCTTGAGCTGGATCTCGGGGCGCTCGCCGCGCAATAAAATTGCGTTGGCAACGGCCTCGAGCACGGGCTTGTCTTGAGTTCCGTCGTAATTCCCCGCGAGAAGGCCGTCGAGGAACTGGCGGCAACTAGGAATTTCCGGAGGCTCTGTCACCGGCGTCGGCATAAAAGCGTGGTTGTCCCGACCCGGAGACGACGCCTGGCTGGAGCGTCGGTCCGCCGCAGGCTGCTCAGATGCTGCCGCAGGCTCGGCGGCACTGGAATCAATGGAAAGGCCGTGCTCATGCTGTAGAGCATGCTGAGCAGCCGCTTTGCGCTCGCCAGACAAGCGAGCCGCCAGAGTCGAGGCAGCACAGTCCTCACAGGCCACCTCCCCGACGGTAGTCTCCGTCGGCACGACGCTGACCCTGGTTGGGGCGTCGTTTTCTGGTAGGTGGGAGAGAAGAGCGGGGTAGGTAGGTGCTGACGCGGCCACGCACCCTCCTGCTACAGAGGGAGCAGTAGGCAGGGGACTAAGAGCGGCGGGGAGGGCTGTCTTGCCACGTGGCGCTCTTTTGCGCCGAGCGCAACACGTGTCACACAGTCCCCGGGGGGTCCCCGACGTGTCCCTCCCCAAAGCAGCCTCGCCCTACTTGCTCGGCACGACTGGAAGGCGAGCCACGACGGCTGGCGGTGGGCCGGGGGGGAACGTGCGGGCCCACTCCTGCCACGCGGCCATCCCCGCAGTTGGCTGGAGGAGAAGGCGATGGCAGTCAACGCATTGGTACGCCCATATCCTGCCGCGAAGCGCCCGTGCGATGTCTGTTATCGTTGCCCTGTGTTTGTCACAAGAGAAAGAACCATACAAGGGAACGGTACGGGATGACCAGTGGAGCCAGGCCGCGAATAGAGGGAGGGTAAAGAAGGGGAGGTGAGCCTTTTTTATCTCATCGTGTCTGCAGCGTGCCAATGTGTGTCTCATCCCGGCTCCTTGCCCCCCCGCCCCCCTCTCAATTGGTATCTTCAACGGGCACACATCGACTAAACTTACGTCCGGTCGTCATCATCATCCACCATGTTGAGCCCCACCACAGTAAGACAGCAACTGCACCGAGACTGCGAAGCCACCTGTGAAAGCGCCTGCAAGCGACAGGCGCAGAAAAGCGCGGGCAAGACGTGATGCGCCGTGGATCACGACACGCCGTCCGCGGATCTTCCTGATTTATGAGCTACGTACTCGTCTCACAGAGGCTGTGAAGGCCTAGAAAATTGGGACGAGTCCTAGAAAATTGGGACGCTTCTCAATCGCTCTCGACCAGTGGATCTCCAGCACGTTGCAGCCTGGCTTTCATCTCGCCTGTGTAAAGCTCAGACCCAGAATAGCAGCCTTAACTAGGCGTGTTCCGAGCACATTCACGTGTGCGAGAGTTTTAAAACATCTCGCACACGTGAACGTGCTCGGCCCGGATCGGCCCGAATCAGGAAAGTGGGCCCGTTTCGGACGGGAAGTCCGTTCGTGCGCGGGTCACCCGGTCTCTCCAATACCGTCAAAACTGGTCGACGCGATTGGGGAGTGATTGGGGTGTGATTGGAACGTCGCGTTCCCATTGGCTAGAACGCACTTGTGCACGCCGTGCACGCGCCGTCAAGACAAAGCCTGAGGCCCAGTCTACACGGCGAGCGACCTGAACGTGATTCTGCACCAATGTGAACATAAGTCCGCCAAGAAACACGTGGTGTGGCGCCGTCTTTCTTCACGGCACGCACGAACACAGTGTGCCAGAAGTTTATGGTCAGATCTGGCAGATCGTATCGTGGTGGGAACGACGCAGCGAGAGCTACGCGGCTGCACCGAGCAAGCGTCTCTCGAGAACTGACGGGTCTCCCATCACTTCATCCGAGTGGTGCAGTCGTGAGAAGCCTTCTCGTCCAATCATTCCTGCGAAAGCCAAAAGACGCAACTGACACATTCCATTTCAAACACGTTCACGTGCGCGAGATATTATAAAACATCTCGCGCACGTGAACGTGTTCGGCTTGAATGCGCCGAATGAGCCTGCTTCGAGTCGTAAGAGCACACCCAACAACGTCTTCCCCAAGTTCGAATACGCTGACGTGTCAGAAACGTGTCTCGTCAATGCGCCACGTGCCTGAATTTCAGCTCTTGGGGATGGGGAGGGTCCCACAGCAACGTCAGGCACCCCAAAACGCTCCGATAGAACTTGAATACAGTTAATCTGAATCGGGTAAGTCCCCCGACATTCATGCGTCAGAAATGGGGGGAGGCGCCGCCGTCCCCCATTTTCTCACCGATTTGGGGGGACCCGCTGATCCTCCCCATTTTTTCCTGGCGTGCCATTGGCTGTTGCAGATTCTGTTCC
>Ga0209093_1000966_pt1 | contig 16144 bp, 18 predicted proteins | sample SidtaG_4_FD_187450 | JGI IMG/M metagenome (GOLD analysis project Ga0209093, IMG submission 187450) | Marine algal microbial communities from Sidmouth, United Kingdom - Sidmouth_Male1 metaG (SPAdes) (version 2) | ecosystem: Host-associated > Algae > Red algae > Unclassified | place: Sidmouth... | reverse complement strand
CCCCTGGCGGTGCGGAATTGGCCGGATCACGACAAGCGGAATCCGGACCCCCCTCCCAAAGGTGCGGGAAAGGGGGGGTGTGCTCCCACAGCCGGTGACCCATGCCAAGCGGCGCGCGCTCCAGCACTCCGCGGCGCCATCCGTTTTCTTTTCTCGTTCACACCACCTGCTGCTCACCGGGGCCCACAGGCCACGAGGAGTCTCACACTCGTGTAACTGAGTTGCGACTCAGCTGGGTGAGGATACTTCGCCTTTCCCCTGTGGGTTCGTCCCTGTGTCCCGTGCGGCACCGACGTCCCCGCAGCCCTTCGCCCGCTGCCCACGGCACTTGCTCCCCTCCACCGCCCGGCACTCGGTTTTCACTCTTCATGGCTCGTGGCGTTCACAAGCCCGTGCTCACAAGTCTACGCACCAGGTTCATTGTTCTTACGTTGCTCTTTTGCATGAGGGAGGTCGACGCAATGCCGCCTTCTCTCTTCGATGTTCCCAGTGTCCCACAGGTCGATACCATTCGTGTACTGTGGATAGTTTCATATCATATGCTCCCTGTTATGTCCACTCGTCGCTACTTGACGGCCACTCGGTGCACTCGCTACAAGTGTGGAGACTGGTACACCAATGTTTTGTTCCGCTCAACTGATGACCGGTACCGTTCGTACGTGCGCCTGAACCCCACGCCTTTTGAACATGTACTCTCCTTGCTGCGTGCCCATGCAGGGGAGATATTCGTGTCGGGGAGGGGTACCCCCCAGCTGTGACTGGAGATCCAGCTGGCCATCGCCCTATATATGTTTGGTCATTACGGAAACGCAAGCCGCGTCGAGGCTGTGGCAGACCAGTTTGGCGTTTCTGCGGGTCTCGTGATGAAGTGCACCAAGCGGGTGATCAGGGGGAATAATCGCCTTGCCCCGACCATTATTCGTTGGCCGAGCACGCAGCGTCGAGAGCAGCAGGCCGAGTGGGCTGGCTCTTCCTATGGGTTTGACAATTGTATTGGAGCAACAGACCGAACCACCTTTCCTCGGGCGTACCAACCTGCTTTACACCAATAGAGTGGGTGCGTATTACGACAGGAAGGGCAGGTACAGCCTGAACGCTGTGTTGACTTGTGACTGGGATGGTCTCTTCATTAGCGTGGTACAGGGCTGTACCGGGGCGGCTCCCGACGCCTTCGTGCAGACCCTCGCGAACTGGCATAGATACCCGCAAATGTACTTCTCAGATGGGCAATACCTACTCGGAGACAAAGGCATGAAGTACACTTCGTGGGTCATTGGCCAATTTTTGAAACCAGAGAGCACCACATCTGAGCGACGCAATTTCAACGTTCAGCTGGCCCGCGTACGTGTGCGCTCGGAGCACGCCATAGGCGTCCTTAAAGGCCGCTTTGCAAGCTTGAAGGAGCTGCGTATCAGGCTCAACGTTAAGAACGACTTTGACTATGCAGCGAGTTGGGTGTTGGCCTGTTGTGTTCTGCACAGTGTGTGAGGTCAGCAGGAGGATTCGCCTTTTGAGGCGGCCGAAGCAGTCGGCGCTGACGAGGTCTGGGTGGGTCCGGGCGTACATGCCCACGACGCGCGAAACGTAATACTGGACAAGGTGCGTTCCTTTATGCGGGAAAGTGGGACGTATCGCAACATGCAATAGACGAGAGGTACTGAAAGGCAATAAAAGCAGAAGCCAGCATCGGTATCTTTTTTCACTCTCTGGTTTCTTACGTATACTTACACTGAAATGGGAGTGTGTATTTGGATTGAAGTTGGTTTGTACTCTTTGAAGATGATGCAAGATCGAGCCGTGATTCTGCTCCGTGTTCCCCGTGTTCCCCACCGAGAGTCGGACCCGATGCACTCGAAGACGGACGCAAGGATCGACACTTGGCACAAGAAAAACACAAACAAGCGGGAACGAACACTGCATGCTACGTAACCGGGCACAAGAAACTGTAAAACACAACCAGCAACACCGCTATATCACTACTCCAAAAGCTTGTTGAGCTGCTCGGCCATGCTGGGCATGTCGGGATGCTTCTGCAGCAACTCCGACAGCGACGCAATGCGCCGGCTCTTCATGTCTTCCGCGTGCCGCCGCGCGCTATCATTTAATGACTGCTTCATGGCCGAGAACAGCTGCGCCGCCCCGGGGAAGAGCGTGTTCTCCGCTTGTGCCGCCCGCACAGAGCGCCCGCTGGCGCCGCCGGCGAGCTGCCCGGATGTCGTCACTGCAGCACCGCCCCCACTCCCCGTCACGCGCGCGTCCGGTAAAACAGGCTGCATGGGAGCCTGATGGGCTGGCGGCCCCTCTTCGTCGCCCGAGTGCGCCCCGCCCATGACCGCATCGCCTCTGTAACCGCCCGTACCACTGTCATCATCACCTCCCCCACCCCCTCCGCCGCCGCCAAGTCCTCCATCGTCGGAGCCGTCGCCCACTTCGACAGGGCCACTCGCAACGAGGTCCACAAGATTGGGCGGGGCGTCGACATGCGGGCAGCCTTCGAATGCCCCGCTCCCGCGCTGAACGACACCAACTAATGGCAGCGTCCGCTCGACGATGACAATGATGCTTTTGATGTCGGAGATTGAGCACCGCCAGTAGCCCGACTGTGCATTGATGTGGACATCGACCTTGTTGCCTGGTGCGCGCGCCGCCAAACCGGTGACCTGCGTGGCCACCTCGAGGATTTTCTTGACAAACTTGATTTCGGCGTCAGCGAGGCGCGACAGGGACTTGCTTGTAAATCCGTGACGCTTCACCCACTTGCCCTTGTGCACCAGATAGGTTGAAATATTTGCGAGGTGCAGCTGCGCCATCGTTCCACGGCGGGCGTGACGCGCCGAGCGCTCATAGACCACCTTGCTCCACCGCTCGACCGCGCCAACGCGCACCTCAGGCAGAATAACATTTTCACCAATCTTGGACGGTAGGGGCTCCCCGTCGCTGGTGTCTGAAAACGGCGAGTCGCTCTCCTCGCCATCGCACCCCCCAGCAGCAGCACAATGCGCCAAAGGGAGGCCGTTGTCTGCGGCGGCAGCTCGCGCACCGGCCGCACCACCCGTCCCCGTACCAGCACTTGAGCGATCCCCATCCCCGTGCTCAGAGGCGTCCGTGGCGGGCGTTGACGGAGGGGGGTGCTCCCGTCCAACGTTCCCGAGCATCCCGCGACCGCGACCTACAAAACCACCTCTGCCGCGTCCATCGCCGCCACGACCTCCGCCACGGACACCGCTGAAGGGGGGGGGGGACGGGGCGCCCACGGTTTCCGCGTGTTCGCGCCCACGGCCGCCTCCACGACCGCGGCCGAGCCCTCCGCGACGCCCTCCATGACCAATATCGCGAACACGCCCTCGGGTGCCTTCCGAAGAGGCGGGGGGGGGACGATCCGTGGCCATCGAATCTGCACGTCCGCCGTCACCTCCATGGCCTCTGGCGTTGCCGCTCGCAGCCCGACTTTCGATGGCCTCGACCGGCTTGTTGCCAGCGATGCGTCGGCTCTTTCGAGTTGAAGGGGAGGCCATCGTGCCACGAGCGGGGGGTCACCCGACGCCTTGAAGGCGGCGAGAGGCGACGGGCACCGTGGATTGCAGGCGACAGAGGCAGAGAGACGGGGCGTCGACTAGAATCGAGATGCTCACGACGCCGGGTCGCATTCAAGGGCGTCTGGAAACCTCGGAGGCGCCTTGTTTCAAACCAGTCCAATCAAATATTGTAGCCTTCAAAGTTCCGCCTGCTTAGAATCGACAGGCGTCGCTGTGAGAAACCCGGTGCGGATCCGCACCGGAGTTCGCATCGTGAAGCAACCTACTGTTCGGGAGCGGAACACCCCCGGCAAGACTATGGTGGAGTTAGCTCGCGTCTCTCAGACTAAGGGCGACGAATACCGCTGGCTAAGACTTGAGCAGCTTAAGGAGCGGACCAAGAAGCGAGAAGTACTCGCGGAGGAGGCCCGGCTCCGGCGGCAACCTCGTGCGGCCGCGCTCCCGCGGGTTTCGAGTGGTGCTCGGGGTTACCCTCCGCGAGAGGTCCCTGTTCGGGTCGTCGGGGCCGTGGACGCCTCAACGCAAGGTGGCGGGGCACGGCACGACGCGGCCCGACCCGGGGCACCGGATGGCCCGACTCTCTGTGGCGGCGACGACTCACGCCGCCGGTTCCGACAGAGAGATGATCCTCCCCGTCCCAAACCCAGGACGGGAGAGTACCCTTGCTGGCAGTGTGGCAAGGTGGGTCACTGGGCCGAGGTGTGCCCAACTTTGGACGCTCGCCTACATGACCGCTTGGCGATGGCCAGTCGCTGGTCCCCTCTCGGGGCGCCCTCAGGCTCCCGAGACGCCGAGAGGATGGGGCGGCGGGTGGCAGTCTCATTCCCCCACGAGGACTCCATCTCAAGCGGCGATGAGTCGACGCCGCTTGAGAAGGGGGAACCGCTGGCCGGGCCCGAGTGCGGACCGGCTACCTCCTCTGAGTCCGAGGAGGAAAAGAAGTAACCACCGGTGATGGGCCCTCCCCGCGGCGACCGGTGGACCCAACCCGGGGCGCGGATGTGATGCCAGTACGCACCCAATCCCGACCCAAGGGGATCCGCCCTCGGGACGCACCCCTCCCGAAGGGGCTGGACGGCGGGAATGTGGTGGCCATCCTGACGGGGTCTAACTATCAGGTGGCCAGCCACATTTGGTTGGACGTGGGCCGTGAGTTAGCCCTCCGCATCATTGTCCACACGGGGTCCGGCGTCTCTCTATTACGAGAGGCGCTAACCCCCCCGGAGATGAAGGTGGCGCCCATAGACGCGGCGACCGCCCAGTTGTTGGACGTGAATGGGGGACTCCTTCAGATCAGGGGCACCGTGACTCTTACGGTGCAAGTCGGCACCTACTCAACACCAGTCACGTGTGGAGTAGTTCGCGGCATGTCGGTCCCCCTACTCTTAGGGACCGACTACACCGACGTCCATGTCCCCAACATCTGCGGGCCCAAGGGGTGTATCCAGGTACTAGACGTGTGGCCGTTCTGGGCACCACCACTTTGGTTCGTCGTCCAGCCGAAGTGACCTCTTGATCAGCACGGTCCGTCGAAGGAACTGCCCCGGAAATCGACCCACAGCCACACTCCCCAAACGGGAGGAGAGGATCACGGCAAATCCCAGGGGGGAATCGTAGTCCAAAGCACAGTTGGTTTTATCAAGCGGGGATGGGGACGGCCTCCCAGCTGTCAATAAACACCCCCCCCAACCCGAGCGACAGCGGCCAAAGTAGCCACCCCAAATGCGCCAAACAGATAAATCCCTCCAAAGCGAAAAGTTCAAACAAGTAGTAGGGGGGTTGGGAAAACCACCAGGGAAAAACCCCGCCCCCGACCAGATCCGATCTCCCGGAGATTCGGACAGGTTATTCCCCTTCTGTCCCGGATCGGGATATTTCGGGGGTGCCCCCGGGGGCGTGCTGTCCACAGCTGAGGGGCCACGCCCCTTTCAACCGCGAAACCCCCGACCGCCACAAGATGGATGTATGGTCCCCATCCTCCGTCGGGGTAAGACGGTGTCGTATGCCAAAGCGGACCAACCCGGCAAGGCTGGGGCCGCTATTGAAGCGGACGCCAAGGTGCGTCTGGCCCGCGAGGTGGTTCTGCCCCCGCGATCCCGGGGGTACGTCCCATTGCAGACTTCCTTCCAAGGGAATGGGGTCAATACCCAGCGCCATCAAGTGTATGAGCGCCATCGCGTGCATGTGGCAACTGGCACCATGGACTGCACCGCCAACCAGACGATGTGGGTAGAAGTGACCCACACGGGGAGCACGAGTAAGCATCTCCCCAAAGGCATGGTCCTGGGGCATATGTCGGTCTACTCCAGCACGGTGGCCGCCATCTCCCGGGAGGAATGGGCTACTTTCAGTGCCAGTCCCGCCACTGCGCCGGACGCGACGGACCCCGTGGAGGAGCCCCATGTTCATACTTCGAACGTGCCCGAGAGGTTGCGGCCTCAAGTGCTCTCCCTACTAGAGCAGCACCGGGCCCTATGGAGTGGGCACTTGGGCTCCACCAAGGCCACGCAGCACCGGATAGAGTTGAAGCCGGGCTCCAAGCCCGTCGGGCTCAACCCCTACCGGATGGGTCCCCAAACTAGGGAACTCATTCAGGCCCAAGTCGACCGAATGCTCAAGCTCGAAGTCATCGAGCCCAGCCAGAGTGAATGGGCTAGCCCGGTAGTACTCATCCCGAAACCCGACGGGAGTCCCCGGTTCTGCATCGACTGTCGGCAGCTGAATGAGCGCACAGTACGTGACTCGTATCCGTTACCCCGGATGGACGACTGCCTCGACTCTTTAGGGGATGCCCAGTTCTTCTCCACTTTTGACTGCAACGCCGGGTACTGGAAGATCCCCATAGCCGAGGAGGGTAACACCAAGACGGCGTTCACTTTCCACTGTGGGACTTACCAGTGTACCCGTCTTCTCTTTGGCCTGTGCAATGCCCCTGCAACTGCCCAGCGGGCTATTGACATGATCCTGTCCGGAGTTAAGTGGCAGAATGTGCTTGTCTACTTTGACGACCTCATCATCCTCTCCGCCGATGCAGAGTCCCACCTGTCCCACATGGACACTGTCCTCACCCTACTCGGGAGACATGGGGTCACCCTCAAGGCACCGAAGTGCCACCTCTTTAGTAACGAGGTGGAGTATCTCGGCCATGTAGTGCGGCCCGGACGCTTGAGCGTGAACGAGAAGAACCTTAAGGCCATCAAGAAGGCCGCCTTCCTCAAGACCCAAACCCAACTGAGGAGTTTCTTGGGCATGTGCAATGTCTACCGTAGGTTCACGGTAGACTTCGCTAAGACTGCGAAGCCGCTGAATGACTTGAACAGCGTGATGCTTCCCAAGCGGTTGAGTCCCCCTAGCCCGGAGTAACAGGCAGCGCTCGACAAAATACGCGAACAGCTATGCCACGCACCCATCCTTGCGATACCGCGCAAGGAGGGGAAGTACATCATCGATGTAGACGCTAGCTACGATCAGCTGGGTTGCTGCCTACTACAGCAGCAACCCGATTACAAGTACCTTCCAGTAAGTTACTTCAGTAAGGGCCTCCTACCGGCGGAGAAGAACTACACCGTCACCGAGATTGAGGGAGTGGGTGTGGTGTGGGCTGTCGGTTTAGTAAGACCGTACATCGAAGGAACCAAGTTCCTCATCCGGTGTGACCATAAGGCATTGAAGTGGATACTAACGACGACGGCCTGCACCAACAATCGACTCAATCGTTGGCGCATCCTCCTCTCAGAGTTCGACTATGATGTGGAATACAAGCCAGGCCGACAACACGCGGTGGCCGACGCGCTGTCCCGCCTCCCGACTGAGGGGCTGGACACGGGACCAATCTCCCAGGAGATCCCCACAGTGAGGGTGACAACGCGGTCGGGGGCAGTACTCGACCCCCGGCTCCCCGAAGACAGGGAAACCGCCCGCGTACCCCTGCGAGACCTAGCCCAGAAGCAGGCGGACGATGAGTTCTGCCAGGAGGTCAAGCAGTTACTTGATACCTCCGAGCTCACCCGCTTCTACCAGAATGCGGATGGGCTGCTCTGCCGAGAAGGGCATCGTGCCGGCTCCCAACAGTTGTTGATATTCCGGTCCCTAGTCAAGGACGTGTTGCGGACGGAGCATTCGTCCCCCTTGGCGGCATCTCGGTGGTTCCCGGATGTACGAGACCATGATGAACCATTACCATTGGCCCTCATTGGCCGCCGACGTCTTCGGTTGGGTCGCGGCGTGCCCTACCTGTGCGAGGAACCTCCTCATGGGTACGCAGAGTACTGCACCCATGCGATTGTTCCCCGCTACGGAACCTTTCGCGGCCCTGACCATTGACCTACTTGGTCCATTGCCACGGACCGCCAAAGGATATGAGTATATCCTAGTCATTTGTCACCGTTTCACTAAGGTCACGCGGGCCGTCCCGCTGAAGGACATCTGGGCTCTGGATGTCCTCAGTGCCTTCCTGGAAACTTGGGTAGCAAGTTACGGGATCCCCGATTCAGTTTTATCGGACAACGGACCCCAATTCGCCGCCATACTCTGGCACGAGGTGCTCAAGGCGCTGAGTATTGACACCAATCACGTCACGCCTTACCACCTCCAAGCGAACGGGCAAGTCGAACGGTGTAATTAGACTTTAGTTATGCAACTACGACACTACGTACGTGTCCACGTAGCTACGTGGTCCCGGTACATAAGCCTAGTGGTTACTGCGTATAACTCCCAAGTGCATGGTAGCACCGGATAAGTCCCATTCGCGTTCGTAAGTCCACGACGGCTTACTCCCGTGGCGATCGAACGACTTACAGCGGGCACCGACACCGGGGAAATAGTATCCCCCGGGCGGGCAAAGGAGATCTTCCTGCAGCGGCCCGACGCCCTGATACCCCTAGTACGCCCCCACGAGCTGGGGAACGCTCGGCCGCACCCCGGGTGCGCTTGCGCTGGTGCGGGGATACTGCCCCCGGGGCACCCCAGCCCGACTCGGGTGGGACCGATGTCGCCGTCACCCCCGCAGAATAGGGGTTTGAAGTGTCACCCAGGCCCTCATGGACGCCAATCCGACCATCCACGAGGCGTTTGTCACAGTGGACAAACGCCCGGGCCACCCCGTCGTCCTCCCCGACAACTCGTCGGGCCAGGTACGGACCAGCGGCTGCCCAGTCCAACGACTGGTGGAGGTCCAGCAACTCGCTGAGATACGCTTGCACCTCCGGGTCCGTCCCCTCCGCCAAGTTGGAGAGGTGAAGCTCCACAAGGCGGTCCACCAAACCGGCGGGCAGGTGCCACAGGTACCCTTTGGTCCGGGCGAAGGCATACCACACCCCCGCCACCTCGAGCACCCACTGGGTCGCTAGGACGGCCGCCGCCGGGGTAGACTCCCCCTGACGAAGCGCCGTGCCAACGTAGGCCACGATGCGGGGCATCCTCTCGGGGAACCCGCAGGGTACCTCCAACGCCGACCACCACGTCGGCGTCGGGACATTGTAGTCCCGCCGCGCCGAGACGTGGATCTGGGTGCTCTCGACTTGAGCATTACTCACCAGAATACCCGACGCCTCCAGCACACGGCGCTCTGGGCGGGCGTCCTTGCGGTGGAAGTGAGGGTTCCTCTCCCCCAAATACGGGGGGGAGCACCACGTCCACTCCCACGCGACGACGGGCGGCATGTCGTCCGCCGTCGCCTCGGCCATCACGTTGGACAGGCACACGGCCACGCGCTCCACCCACGGCCCGTCCTCCGCCTCTAATAAGGCGGGGAGGTCCGCCGTCACCCCGGCAGGTAGCTCGTACTGCACGGGGTGACGCGTCAGCCACCGCTGCCAAGCCGGGCCCTGCTTCGGCACCGGGATGGCTTCGTACAGGGCCCGCAGGCGGCACTCCCCCAACTGAATGGGGGCGTGGGGGGGCGTGCACTGGACTAGCGCCGCCGACTACGCCCCCGCGGGCCCAGCCTCCTCCACTGCCGGGGGGCGCAACCGGCGCGGGACCGGCGGAGGGGAGTCTTGCTCCATGGGCTCCTCCCCTCCAACGGCCGGTGCCGCCGCGGCCGCCGCCGCCGCCGCCGGTGGAGTCCCCGGCCGGCTAGGCGGCAACGGCACGCGGGCGGCCGCCGTGATAGGGGCCGTCGCGTTCTCGTCGGCCGACCGCCCCGCCGCACTTGACGCGTGGGAGGCCGTCGCCGAACCCGCAGTTGATTTGGACCGACGGGGGGTCGGCGGCGGCTGCGTCGCTTGACTCCCCGCCGCCGAGGACTCCCGGCTCGGGGGCGCGCCGCTAGCCGGGCGCGAAAGACGGACCGCCTTTCCTCGGGCCGTCGCCGAGGCCGCGCCATTTGACTTGGTGGCGCCCTTCGGCGTGCCTTGCGCCGATGTGGCCGCCCCGCCAGCCCGTGGGGTGGCCGCCGTCGAGCCCTTTTCCTTGGCGGCGCCCATACTGGCGGGCGCCCCGCTGGTCCGAGCGGTCGCCGTCGCCGGGCCGACCGACTTGGCCGCGCCCGTCGTCGGCGCCTTGCCGCCGGCTCAGCCCCCCGCCGCCGCGGGGCGGCGATCCGACCAAGCCGGCGTCCCACCCGACGCCGGCGCGGCGTGCCCCGCACTCGAAGCCGCCGTCTCCTCCTGCCGCACGACGCGCTCAGCACTTAGGGACGTCATCTCCTCCGTCGGCGTCGCTCTCGTTGACCGCGAGGATGTCATGGCCGCCGCGTCCGAGTAGGAACGTGGGGAGGACTAGGGGAATAGGGGATAGAGGGGGGGGTGATACTCTCGTCTCGGGGGGCGGTGTGGGTGAGGTAACGGCCGGTAGTCTACGGCCCCCCCGTCCTTCCCCCGTCGGCCCCGCCTGCCCCGTTTTTATGGGCCCCTCAACACTGACAGGGGCGCCCCGTCGCCTCCCGCGGCGTCGCTCCACGCCCCCCCCCTGGGTGACTCCTCCAGCGGGGCGCGCGCGACAGCCGCCCCAGAGGGGGGCGCCATACTCGCCCCCCCCCCCCCCCGGGCACGGCTTGTGTGGCCCACCCCAGCCACAGAGCCCCCCTGACACTCCCCGCCGCCTCCCGCGGCGTCGCGCCGCGTCCCCTCTGGGTGACTCCTCCAGCGGGGCGCGCGCGACAGCCGCCCCAGAGGGGGGCGCCATACCCGGCGCCCGCCCGGCACGGCTTGTGTGGCCCACCCCAGCCATACAGTGCCCCTGACACGCCCCCGTGTCCCCCACGCGGAAACGGCGCGTGCCCCCTTGGCCCCGGCGGGCCCCCCACGATACGGGGCGGCCTCCGCCGGCACTGCCCGGGACAGCACCCGGGCCCCACACTGGGGGGATGCCGGGTGTAGTACAATGGATCGCGATGACCTTGGAGAGGAGGGAAGTAACGGCCATCTCGGCCGCTCGCGCGACACCCGCTATGGGACTCGAGGTCCAGGAAGTCGGGCCGATCGAACGCCAAGACATGAAGACACGGTTTACTTGCCGGCGACGACGGTGCCTCCCACCGTCGTCGCCCTTCGTCCTAAAAGGGCGGAAATCGCTGCGCGGGAACCGGGGCCACTATTTGGCCCGGTCCCGCGCTGCCAAATACCTACGATGCAGATAACTCCATTCAATGCATGACACTCCTCCATCTGGATTGACCCGCCCCGCTGTCAGCACATAACTAGCCGACGAGCTCACCCCGGCAAGTCCGCCGAAGGCGCTCACAAGCCGCAGCGGCACGCCACAAAGGCGACACACCACCGGCCGGCCGGCTTCCGCGCACCAGCGCCCACAGCCACCAGTACAACGCCTCTGGCGTAGTACTACACCGGGTAGCCGTCCTGGCCCGACCGAGACCCTCGGGCAGGCCCGCCCCCCTGGCTCTGGGTCGCCGGGACGGCGACCCCTTTTGAAGGGGGAACTGTGACGGCCGGACACCTGGCCCCCACACTCGGGGAACCAGATCCCTCCCAGTCACGAGGAGACAAGTGGATTCGCGTCATGGGTGGTCGGATCCGGTCAGTCCGAAACGGCCCCGGGCTCTCGCGAGGGAAAAAGGTCCTACTGACGCATATTTCGAATCGTTCCGGTGGCGATCCACTTGTGATCACCCCGTGGCTCACCAACCACAACCGCGTTCTCGAGACTTCCCTGGGACTAGTAAATTCCAGGCGGGCCCCCAGTTCAGGGCCTAATATTTTGTAAACCCAACTTGGACCACTGACCAGCAGTACCCCGCGGCCCCGACACCGGGGCGCCGCGAGGGTGTCACGTAGCACCCGTCCCCCGCCTCAACTCAAGGCGGTGTCCGAAGCTTCGGCCGTCCTCCGCTGAGACTGGCCCCCGGGGCCCTGAGGGGAGGGTTTCTGAGGGTCTTCTGAGGGTGTCTGATGAGGTGTCTTCTGAGGGTTGGAGGGGGACGGACGGGGTGGGGAGAGGAAAAGAGGGCGAGGCGTGTGTGTTGCCTCGAGGCCTTCGACGCGGGCAAGTAAACTTCCGGTCACACAACTCGTGTTTGTCGCTCGGGGCGTCTTCCCCCGGTCGACGCCGTGCGTGTGTGCTCTTCGGGGTTTCCTTCCGGGCCGGGTATTCCCCGACAGGACTACCCGGCGACACGGCCTGGCTCGCCTTCCCCCCGACTGGGTGGGGTTGGCTGGGCGTGTCTTCACAGGCGGCAGCCCTGCCGTTTCGACGGAGCAAGGGCGGCTCGCACACGGATGATGACGGTATTCAGCACCGAGATTGCTCCCCGTGCCACGCTGCTGCACTCCGTCGTCAGCAGGCTGTGGCGCCGGCACGGCTTTCGACACCGGCGGGCAGGCTGGGTGCCGGTTTCGCCCCCCCCCCCCCCCACCCGCACCTCTCATCGACCACTGACCTGACGTTTGACCGCTCCCGTTCGTTCAGTGCAGCTGATGCCGGGGCACCGGCAGTCGGGGCTGGCGTGTCCGTGGATGCGACGGCTGAGATCCGATTGGTCGCGCCGGCAGGCGTGCTTTGTGCCAAGGCGGCCCTTCCCCCCCCCCCCCTCCGTTACTCACTTCCGGCCGCCCAGACAGGCGACGCAGCGAAGCTGGGCGGCTCGGTCGTGCAGTTACGGGGGCTCAAGACGCGGACATCGCGTGTCGCAGCGTTGGGAGGAGATTCTACCAGAGACACCGAGCAGGCCAGCTGTCCGCGTTGTGGCGCGCCATCGCCGGGGGCGCGCACAGGCACCGCTGTGGCCTTCCTCTCCCTTTTGTGCCTCACCGCACCACTCCCGCGCCCACCTTGACGTGTGAAACCGTCGGAGCGAGCGGCCCGGCTGTGCCGCCGCCCTCCATACCGCAGATGTTGGACGGTACAGCGGCTACGGGTGCGCTCAGAGAGCCGCGCCTCACACCTCAAGAGACTGTCAACCAGTTTTTGGAGTTTGTAGGCGCGGCTCGGACGCCCGAAGACACTGCAGCTCTAGACCTAAACCGTGTAGCCGCAGCCATCTGGGCGCGGACGGTTCCAACTTCTTTATCTGTGTCGCACGCGAACGGGCGCGTCAGTATTTACACTCGAAAACCGTCCGTTTTAAAACCTGATGTGGGTGAGAGCCAGCGCAACAAGCGCTTGGCCGTGGCTGGTCGTTACATTCCAAGTGCCGCTGGGAGCGGCGGCCCCAGACTCCCGCCACGCCCGACCGTCACAGAGCAGGTCGGGCTCTTGGCATCCGTTGGAATCAGCTACGCAAAGTTCAACCGGATTCGGGTGTTCTTTGGGGGGGCTTTGAGCCCGATGGCCAGCCCGCAAGCACTACGGCAGGCACGTTTTGCCCTTCTGAAGGTGCCGGCCAATGACGTCCCCTTATTTGACACTGGGGCTCACCTGAGCCACCTATGTCGCGCGGTGGAAGGGCGGCTGTCTCATCTGTGGTCCGCCGGGCTGTTCGTTGAGCGCCCGTCGTTTGACTCAGAGGGCGTGGCTATCCCACAGACTCGCGATTACGAGGTCCCCAGCACTGGGAGACCTCTGTATAGCGATTACTGCCCTCCGGCTGACATGAGAGATATCCATATCTCTGTTGGTTTGGATAGGGGAGGTGACCCGTCATCTGTGAAGGTTGTGATGGGTTTTATGAACCAAGAACACCTGAACAGACTGGGAAATACACTCCTGATGGGAGTATGCCCTGAGTCCAAGGACAAGTACCCTGAGGTAGCAGCCATACTGGCTCCTCATGTGGCACAGTTTCATCAACTTTCCCTCACTGGCGATGTTGTGGGGCCTCAGCGGCGAGCAGTGCGTGTCTTCGTTAACAGCGACTACCCATCTGTATGCAACACCGCAGGCCACAAGGGGCACAGCGCATCCCTGCCATGCCCTATGTGTCTGGGCACCAAGAGCCCGAGCGACGCGCAGTGGTTGTTGGACGCGCTGTTCGGGACTATGCAGGACTTGAGTCGTACTTACCCTCCGAGAACCGTGTCCCACCTAAGGGAAATGCGGGCTGCCTACGAGTCGGGAGAGCCGCCAGATGGACTTAGGCATGCAACCCATTTGTCTATCGAGCGACCGCCGGTCATCATCGTGCCCCCCACACACATTGTGCCCCTTCCTCTTCCTTTGCTGATTGGGCATACGCTGCGGATGCTGCGGATTGCTATTGAGGCTGTAAAGCGAGGGTGCGGGCCATCTACGGGACGGCAGTTTGCCCACTCGCTTGCGGCTACGTTGAGCGTGGAGTTTGGCGTGGAGCCTGTACCACACCATGGAGGCAACTTCATTGGTCGGCACTGCCATACAATTGGCGCGAGAAGCCACGCCATCGTACGAATCCTGCAGCCCCTCGTACCGGCCCATTGGGCGACCGCCTACGAGCGCGGGTGGGCGCTTCTGCGCGGCGTTTTGGAAACCCTCAACCGTGCAGCTGTTATTCCCCCTGCCGAGCAGCACCGGTTTAAGGCCGAAGCGCGGGCATTCGCCAGTCTCATCCAGGAATCTTTCCCATTGGTGAGCATTTCACCGAAGCTACACGTGCTCTTCTCCCATTCGTGGGAGTTCATGGGGCGTTGGGGGAGCACCGGGCTCCATGGCGAGCAGGCGATTGAGTCGTGGCATGGGTAATATAGCCAGAATGTGGCCCGCTTTACGGCTGAGACGCCACTGCTTTCCTGTCGTGAGCTGGTGCAGACGATGGCGTTGAGCGGCGTGGCTTCGGACGCTCTTCGGCGGTCCAAGGCGCCAATCCGTAAGCGGAAGGTGGGGCCTCCTAAAGCTTTAGGGCCATTCATTACATGCAACGTGGCTGCCTGAGCCTTGAGAACACGAATGGATCCCTATGGCACTTCCCCAAAAAATGGACACCCCGCGGATCGTACGTACGATGACCCCTCTCACAGGCACCGTGAGGGGCGGCACGTTGTCGACGGAGCGCACGATGTCTTACAGAAAAGCCCAACACGAGTTCGAATGCAAGGATATTTCTCGCTCATCACGTGGCCGGGATTGCGGAATCGAGGAGGACGAGCGGTCTGATGGCCCATTGTTTTAGCCAAGTGGGCCAGATCTTAATATCGGGCTACTTGTTTCCATTAAGTTTCCCGGTTTCGACATCGTGCAGGACATCGTGCGAGATGCACAGTGTCCACTTCGTGCAGCGCTAATCGGAAGCCCCTAACTGAACTCGTGGAGGCGGGTCGGCTGATTTCGTCCCAGTTAGAGCTGCCAATTTCGGGCCTCTGTGCCTGAAAAAAGCACATCGTGCAGGACATCGTGCCAGCCGATCGAACGTGCCATCCGTAATGTGCGGCGTGCAAACATGGCCATCCGTCGGCGGCGTGCAGCTGTGCGTGGATCTGCGGACTGTGAAAGGCAGCATCGATTTTTCATTGGTCGTGTGCCTCGTGTCGTGGGCGTCGCGAGTGTCGATCTCCTGGATTATTCAGAAGTGGACCGCCGTTCCGTTCCCCGACTGTGCAAGGCACCCCCCTCTGCCGGCACACTGCGACAGCCCACGTCACACCCTCTCGAGCGGCGCAAAGTCGAGCGAGACGTCGTGGGATGGGCCGTCGGCGACGGGACCCACCAATGGACTTGGCACAGAACAGAAAACGCCTCCAAGCTGGCGCAGCAGGATACTCGATGAGCATCTCATCGATCGTCCTACTCCTCGACCTAACACAGAACACACATAATCTGCGGCTGTACAGAGATCTCTGCCAAAGTTAATGGCCGACGGACTGTCCGCGTGTAGCTGTGGTGCCTGCAGAGCTTCGCACGAGAGATCTCTAGAAAACACCCAATGGCGTGCGGTCCGCTGATGAGCTGGAAAGAGGGGTGGCGGATTGCCACCCCCACCGTCGCCACGCCCACCGTCGCCACGCCCACCATCGCCACGCCCACCGTCGCCACGCCCACCGTCGCCACGCCCACTGTCGCCACGCCCACCGTCGCCACGCCCACCGTCGCCACGCCCACCGTCGCCACGCCCACCGTCGCCACGCCCACCGTCGCCACCCCCACCGTCGCCACCCCCACCGTCGCCACCCCCACCGTCGCCACCCCCACAGTCGCCACCCTCACAGTCGCCACCCTTCATGTCACTGTCGTCGCCCCCACGCTGGCCGCCCCCGTTTCCTCCGCCGCCGCCTTCGCCGCCGCCGCCGCCGCCGCCCTAATCG
>Ga0209093_1000965_pt1 | contig 16166 bp, 17 predicted proteins | sample SidtaG_4_FD_187450 | JGI IMG/M metagenome (GOLD analysis project Ga0209093, IMG submission 187450) | Marine algal microbial communities from Sidmouth, United Kingdom - Sidmouth_Male1 metaG (SPAdes) (version 2) | ecosystem: Host-associated > Algae > Red algae > Unclassified | place: Sidmouth... | reverse complement strand
CAAAACTCACTCACTCGCTCATTTCAAAAGCGTCTCTATCCGCCAAAAAAGGTAACTTCTTGCGTACTCTTTGCAAATGTTCCCATGAAAGCGTCTCCGTATGCACGTCTTCTATATCGGCTTTATGATACAAAATCTCTGCGCCCGAAGGCTCAACGACCATCGTATCGCCACAATAAGGAATGCCCTTGCCATCTTTACCGACATGATTGACACCGACTGTATAAGCCTGATTTTCAATCGCTCGTGCGTGTAAGAGCGTGCGCCAGGCATAGGCACGCATGGCGGGCCAGTTCGCCGTATAAATCAACAAATCATACTCCTCCGTATTTCGCGCCCACACCGGAAACCGCAAATCATAACACACCAAAGGACACACGCGCCAGCCGCGCCATTCCGTCACGAGGCGTACTGTTCCGGCTGTATAGGTATGGTGCTCGCCTGCCATCGTGAATAGATGGCGTTTGTCGTAAGTCTCGTAGCTGCCGTCGGGGCGCATCCATATCAAGCGATTATAGTAGTTATTATTTTCTTGAACAATGAGGCTGCCCGTGAGTACTGCATCGAGTCGGGCGGCGTGTTTGGTCATCCATTGTAGCGTTTCGCCGTCCATCGTTTCGGCGAGTGCGGTGGCGTTCATGCTAAATCCTGTGGTGAACATTTCGGGCAATACGACCACATCGGTCTGCCCTGCAAGCGATGCCAATTTCGCGTCAAACATCGCACGGTTGGCGGCAGGGGCTTCCCATTGGAGATTGGTCTGAATAGTGGTGATGCGTAGGTTAGACATTAATCTTGGATAGAAATTTTGGTTAAGTCGCGTTTCGATGAAATGAACAATCGGAACTCTATACATCCATCATAAACCTTGTAAATGACATAGTATTTCTTTTTAAAATAGCTCTGCGAAAGCTTTTTTCAGGAGTTCGTTTATATTGATACTCCATGTGGAATTCAGGTTGTGGGGCTATCTTTTCGTGAATAAAAACACGTAAATCACTCACGAAGCCGAGAATGTAATACTCAGATACGTCACAGAGGCGTAGATAATCCACTGTTAGTTGTAGTGACTCTTCAAATTCCTCTGCGTATAATAATTTCCTTTCATCTCTCATACCCCGAAACGTTTCCAAAAGTCATTGTCAGATATTCGTTCACTTGTTTCAGACTGAAGGAGCAGCCTATCAATTTCTTCAATAGACATATCAGGTCCATCAGGAATAGTATCTGTTCTTAAACCCTGAAAATAATCCCGTACCTGACCAAGTATATCAGTATCGTCAGTTGCTACAATTAATTTCAATAGATCATGTTTGATTTCTAATGCTGTCATAATCGTTAATTTTAAACAAATATAAGCCAATTCTCTCGTAGAAACAAGTCGCTACCGCTTAGAAATTTTATTATTGGAAATACCACGTTGGCGCGAGCATTTATACCTGCCTTCAGTAAAAGTACGCTTTTTTGCGTGCTTCGTAGCCCTGCCTTGTACCCGCTTGCGCCACATCTTCCAACTGCTCAATTTCATCGCCTCACGCATCAGCTGAATGACATCCTTTTCAGGTATACCAAACTGATACTCAATGGCATCGAAGGGCGTGCGGTCTTCCCACGCCATCTCTACGATGCGGTCAATATCTTGTTCGTCTAAATTGTATTTCTTCGCTGTTTTCATATCTTAATCCTATTTTTGTCTGACAGATAACCAAACAAAATAGACATAGAGATGTTGTGACTCCAAAGTAATTTTACTACACCAAGCTGCGAGTTGAAAGCTCGCGTTACGCCTATGAAAAAGCAACATTTACCAGAAAAAATATGCCTCGTCTGCAAGCGTCCATTCAAGTGGCGCAAAAAATGGGCACGAGATTGGGAAAACGTGAAATATTGCAGCGAAAAATGCCGGCGAAATAGGGGGTGAGTTGGCGGGTTCGCGAGTTACGAGTTGCGAGTTGACGAATTAACGAGTCCACGAATTAACGAATAACGAATCAACGAATAACGAAATGAAAACACTAAGACTAATACTCGGCGACCAACTCAATCACCAACATTCGTGGTTTGATGAAGTGAATAATGATGTCACGTATGTCATCATGGAAATGCGGCAGGAAACTGACTATGTCGTACACCATATTCAAAAAATAGTTGCTTTTTTCGCAGCGATGGAGACCTTTACAGCGCATTTGACAACGGATGGACATCAAGTAATTTACTGGAATTTAGATGATGCAGATAATCGACAGGATTTGTGTGAAAATTTAAATTTCCTCATAAAAAAACATAGTTTTCAACGTTTTGAATACCAACTTCCAGACGAATATCGAGTAGACGAGCAATTGAAATCGTTTTGCAAGACCGCTTCTATTTCCTGCCAATCATTTGACACAGAACATTTTATGAGTACACGACATGAATTGGGTGATTTTTTCAAAGGAAAAAAAACCTATCTCATGGAATCGTTTTATCGCAACATCCGCCGTCGCTATAATATTATGATGGATGGCGACAAACCACTAACAGGAAAGTGGAATTATGATGGCGAAAATCGTAAAAAAATACCCAAAAACCATGTCCCTGTTACGCCTTTAGTCTTTGAAAAAGATGTCACAGCGATTTATGATAGAATCACAAAAAACAAAGTAAAAACCATTGGAAATATCGACCCAAAAGCCTTCATTTGGGCAACCTCACGCAAGGAAGGACTCGCCTTAGTCAAATTTTTCAATGAAAATTGTTTGCCTTATTTTGGTATGTATCAGGATGCGATGACGCCGCATTATTGGGCATTATACCACTCGCGTTTATCGTTTTTAATCAACTCAAAATTACTCTCTCCTCTTGAGGTCGTAACATCCTCTATTGCGCATTGGGAGGCGAATAGTGCGGAGATTTCGATTGCTCAAATTGAGGGTTTTGTACGACAGATTATTGGTTGGCGTGAGTATATGCGCGGCATGTATTGGGCGAAAATGCCGGAGTATGCCACGCTCAATTATTTGGAACATGACCGTAAACTGCCCGACTATTTTTGGACCGGCAATACGAAGATGAATTGCGTAAAACATGCCGTCACTCAGTCGCTCGACTATGCCTATGCACACCACATTCAACGGCTCATGGTGACGGGAAATTTCACCTTGCTCGCAGGCGTACATCCTGACGAGGTAGATGCTTGGTACTTAGGTATTTATATTGATGCCTTGGAGTGGGTTGAGGTTACAAATACACGCGGCATGTCGCAGTTTGCAGATGGTGGAATTGTGGGTACAAAACCCTATGTTTCAACTGCCAATTATATAGATAAAATGAGTCATTATTGTGGGTCATGTTTTTATAATAAAAAAGAAAAAATAGGGGAGAAATCCTGTCCGTTTAATAGTCTGTACTGGAATTTTTATGATAAACATACGGATAAATTGGCGAAAAACCCGCGCATCGGTATGGCGTATCGGCTTTGGAATAAAATGGATGGAGAAAAACGTGCCGCAATACTCGAACAAGCAGAGAAGCATCTGGCAAATATTGAAAACCTTTGAAGTTGATGGTTGATAGTCGGCAGTACGTTAGTGTAGAGAAAATTCATGAATTTTCTCTACATGAACGGTGGGTTAATCTCTTGATAATCAAGAACTACTTGTTTTAGATGATACTCCAAATGAAATAAATAATCCCATATCAAATACGATAAGTTTGTTGGTTCGCTTTCTTGTAAAAGATTCATGCACATGACATGAAAACGATGTTCGGTAGTGGTTTTCTGTAATATATTTGTCGGAATACTGCGTATCAGAATGCTCAAATGTCGATTCGACACTTCCCACATTTGCAATACGTCTTCTATACTGCGGTTTTGGTAGTCATTTTTGAGAACCCATTCGTCGGCGTTGTAGCCTTGAAAAATGAGATTTCCTTGTGATTCGGCGCATAAAAATCGTTGGTGATTATTATACGCCGAATCTATCAAATGACCGAGTATTTCTTTCTTTGACCACTTTCCTGATGCAGGTTTGTGGTTCATTTCCTCTGTATCAATAGCTCGAATTTGAGCAGGAACAGTGGATAGAACTTGGTTAAGTATCTTGTGATATTGGCTCATAAGTAGTGGGACAAAAATATCCTTACTTTTGACGGTTTCTTTTTCTTATATGTTTCACTTAGTGAAAGAAAATAACTTCTTCATTTGGGGTAGATTATTTTCTTCCTCTTCCCTAATGTCGGTTATTCGTTGACTCCCATTCACATATCATTTATCCGTAAGAAAAGTCAACGAATCTAACGAATCAGTATCGTCTTCTACCGCCGCCACCGCCACGCGATCCTTTTTCAGCACGTCGTTGTGCAAAAAATTCTTGTTTGCGGCGTTGTTTTTCCTTGTTCCACTCCTTCTTTTCTGCGTCAGTCATCGGCTTATCGGTCTGTGGATAAGGATTATCCTTGACAATTTCTATTTTTTGCTTGATGAGTTTTTCGATTCCTCTGATGCCTGCATTTTCTTCCGGCTCACATAGAGAAATTGCCACACCTTCTTCGCCTGCACGTCCCGACCTTCCGATGCGGTGTACGTAGGTTTCGGCTACATTTGGAATGTCGTAATTGATAACGTAGCGCAATTTATTGATGTCGATACCACGCGCAGCAATATCAGTTGCCACCAAGACGCGAAGCTTTCCTTCTTTGAACTGTTGAAGCGCTTTTTGTCGTTGATTTTGTGCCTTATCTCCGTGAATAGCAGCGGCTTCGATATATTTCTTTTTCAAATCTCTTACTATTCTATCCGCACCGTGTTTGGTACGCGAAAAGAGCAAAACTTGGTCAATATCTCGATTGGTGAGGATGTGTAAGAGGAGTTTTTTCTTATCCGGTTTATTGGTATAATAAAGGTATTGTTGAATCGTCTCTGCGGTAGAAGATACGGGCGCGACTTCTATTTTTATCGGATTTTTCAGGATTTTATTGGAAAGGTCAACGATATTTTGGGGCATCGTTGCGGAGAAGAACAGCGATTGGCGTTCTTCGGGTAGCAGCTTGAGCAATTTACGGATGTCATTGATAAATCCCATATCCAACATTCTATCGGCTTCATCCAATACGAACATTTTGATGGTATTCAAACGAATATATCCCTGCGAAATAAGGTCAAGCAGCCGCCCTGGCGTAGCCGTGAGGATGTGTACGCCGCGTCGTAGTGCCTGTACTTGTGCGCCTTGTTTTACGCCACCGAAGATAACTGTGTGGCGTATTTTGGTATATTTGCTGTATTCTTTGATGTTTTCGTCAATCTGAATCGCCAACTCGCGTGTAGGGGTCACGATGAGTGCGCGAAGGGTCGGGTTTCTTTCCTCGCCTTCTATGCTATGAATAAGTTGTACTATCGGAATGGCAAATGCCGCCGTTTTGCCTGTTCCCGTTTGGGCGCAGCCAAGTACGTCTTTTCTTTCCAAAAGCAATGGAATTGCTTTCGCTTGTATCGGAGTAGGTTCGGTATAATTTTTATCTTCTAATGCTTCTAATATAGGATCAATTAGTTCTAAATCTTCAAATGTCATACGTGTTGTTTTTTTGTTTTAGGATTAAATTAGCAATTTAAAATAAAAAATATCAATCTTTTATTCCGTATAATATTGACAATCAATTTTTTACAAAAAAATTGATGTACATATTATTTTTTTACTGTAAATGATAAAATGAATTGAAATGCAAAGATACGTTTTTTTATGCTTAGATGCGAAGTTCATGGCATAGAGATGTGAGACTTAGCATTGTGGCATTGTGTTACATTTTTTATATTAAAATAATAAACAATAATATGGTTTGTAAATTCGACCTTATCTTTTCGATGTGCTCACCGGATAAAAAGCTGCAATTTTTGGTGGTGTTCGAGTAAAATAGGGTGAGCAATAGCACGCGAATCGCAAGGCGAATACCTTTGCCAAAAGTTGTTATTTGAGTATTCAAACACTCGTATTTTATAAAAATATTCGCCTTGCAAATAATACTTTTTATAGTTTTGTTAAAGTTGGGCTATGAACTATCTACTACGGACTAATAACCTAAGTCGCAACTGCCTCTGCTTCAAGTGCTTCTCTATCTCTGACCAATAGGCGTTTACGATTAAAAGTAATCAGATTATCGTTTCTCAATTCATTGAGTACAGTCGTTACAGTTTGTCGGGAGGTGGCGGTGAGGTTGGCGATTTCCTGATGGGTGTAGAATTTTCTGACGACCCATTCGTAGCCTACACGCTTCCCGTTTTCATTGACCATTTCCAATAAAAACTCGACGATACGTGTCCGAGAATCCTTGAACACTAAAGACTCTAATCGGCGTTCCATTTTCAATAAACGCGAACCAATAAGATTCATAATAAATAAGCCTACGCTACTATGGTCGCGCATTAGTGTGCGCATTTCTTCCACCGTCACTACACAGGCAATCGTACTTTCTTGCGCTACCGCAAAATCACGGCGTTGCCCCTCTCCTACCAGTGCCAGTTCGCCAAAAACTTCCCCTTTATTGAGAATAGCTTTGGTGATTTCCTTTCCATCTTCGGAGTAGCTGCCAACTTTGATACTACCTTCGCTGATGAAGTATAATTTATCAGAACTTTCTTCGGGGAGGTAAATGTATTCGCCTTTTTTAAACATTTTATGTACTATATTTTCATGTGCGCCCTGTTTGCGTTTACTCGGACAAAGAATACCTATTACATCTATATTTTCGAGATACCAAAGAGATTGATTCGTTGCTGTCATATTAGTCTGGATTTTCCATTCGTAAGATTCTTTACCAAAACTCTGAAAATCGTCTTCGTGTTTTACGAATACTACAAAAGTAAGACATTTTGCAGTATTCACGACACTTTTATAGCATAGAGTTTTTCGAGCGTTTTGTCATATTTGCTGACACACTGATGCCAATCATAGCGTTCTACATGCGATTTAAACGAGCTTGTTTTTTTTTCTTGAAAATTATTTATATATGCTTTTAGAAGCTCAACAAGGCTAACACGATTATCGTAAAAATGTTGAATATGAAGATAAGGCGGAATGTGTTCGGGATAAGCTAATCTATTGGGTAATAAAGGATAAACCTCACAATACATTGCTTCTACCACACTCCCACCGAAAAAATCTTGGCGACTCGTGACGGGTAAAATATCTGCCTGCCACAGCAATCGGGCATAAGTGTCAAAATCGGGCGCGTAGCCGAAATGTATGATATATTGCGCCAATTTTTCTTTCGCTTCCGCAAAAATAGGCGGTGATTTGTCGTAATTTTCTCCTAAAACGATGAGTTTAAAATCAAGTCCAAATTCGGCGAGTTCAAATAAAACTTCAAAAAACTCCTCCGGATTTTTATCATATTCCCAACGGTGATTCCACAAAATCGTTGGTACGTTATTGTTTTTCGCTATGCGAAATTCATCGAATTTCGACAAATTCATACCTAGGTATAGTACTTCACTTTTTGTTTTTATTTTATCTACATTTGTAAGTCCGCGATGGTCGGGATAAACCTTCAAAAAGCCCCACAAAGCACCCAAAAATGAGCTGCGATGGTAGTCCGAATTGAACAATACCAAATCCGCCGCGAGTGCGCTTGTGTAGTTGATAAATCCGTAATGACGGTCTTGCCGAAGCTGTACATCCGCATCTTGTGGCGACCAAGGATAGGTGATTTGGTTTTCGTGAAAATAGAGTGCTACGGGCGTACGTGCGGTGCGCGTTCGCGTGAGGGCGAGAAAGGTCGTGAGGTCGAGCATCGAAGTAGCGAGAATGACATCGGGCTGGTGGTCGCTCGCCATCATTTTTTCTGCCAGCGTGACTGCTCCACCGTGCATTCTCCATTTCCAATGCCGACCTTTGAGGGTGAGCAGTTCGACACTATGCCGACTATTCGCAGCAAAGCCCTCCGCCCAAGCCTTGTGGCTGCCTGCATGGAAGGGTTCAAGGAGGAGAATATTGAGTTGTTTCATGTTTAAATTGCAAAATAAAAAATTTAGCGATAGATAACTGGGCATTGGGTAATTAGGTAAATCGCTCATTATCAATAATTTACGTTGATTTGCATTTTATTTTAAATTAAATTTATTACAATTTTTATTGTGCTGATAAATAGCGAATTATGCTTTCGTTAGCCTAATTACCTAATTTCTTAATTTCCTAATTTCCCAGTTACCTAATGTCCAAAGCCCAGTACTAAGGGAAGACGAAAAAAATAATTCATCAACTTTTTCTTACTTTTACCTTTTATAATTTTCAGAACAAAAAAATCAAATCAAAGATGGTTTTAGAATTAGCAATATTAGAAATTAAAAAAGATAAAAGCGCAGATTTTGAACGGCAATTAAAAAAAGCCCAAACTATTATTTGTCAATCTCCCGGTTATCTATCGCATGAATTTAAGAAATGTATAGAACGAGATAATCGGTACATACTATTGATAAAATGGACTTCCATAGAGGCGCACAATGTTGGCTTCCGAGAATCAGAACTGTTCAAAGAATGGCGAGGTCTGATTGGTGATTTTTTTGCTGGTCCTCCTCTCGTGGAACATTATGATTTTTTCTAAATAGCATTTTTATTGATAGTCGAAATTTATGTCAACAACCAATACACATACCACCTCCCCCACTCAAAAAGCCATGCGCCGTTTATTGAAAAATAAACCGGCGATATTGGGTATGGTGCTTATCGTGTTGGCGGTCATCATCGCGATATTGGGCTACGCGATTACGCCCGACCCTACGCCCAATGCCAATGACCAAGTGAATGAAGTCAACCTCAAACCGCCCGGCTTCAGCGTGCCGATGCTCAAAGTCCGTAAAAATAGGGAAGTACCGCAGCGAAATTTTTTCAAAAAAATGCTCTATGGCGCAGAAAATTCTTACAAATTAATCCCGATGCGAGGTTATAACATCGACGAAAGCCATATTTATGTAGAAGTTTATTCTGATGACGAAACACTCGAAAACACCTCCGTATTTGACCTTGCTGATGTCGTCTATCCGCTTTCTGTCACCAGCCCCAAAGTCTTGACTTCCAAAGGCGTTGCCATTTTTCAAAACATTGACAATCAACAAAATACCACTACTACCGCCGAATTAAAATCTAAAATAGAAGACACTCACGTCTACATGCACACCTACCATTTCGGGACCGATGGCTTGGGGCGTTGCCTGCTGAGCCGCCTGCTGATTGGGGTACGGGTGTCGCTGGCGGTGGGCTTGCTCGCCGTGCTGATTTCACTGACGATTGGGGTGACATTGGGCGCGATTGCCGGCTACTTTGGCGGTCGGGTCGATGATTTTGTGATGCTAATTATCAATACGATGTGGTCGATTCCTACGCTGCTTTTGGTGTTTGCATTGGTGTTGGCACTGGGGCGCGGATTTTGGCAAATATTTGTTGCAGTAGGACTCACGATGTGGGTCGATGTCGCGCGTATCGTACGTGGGCAGGTGATGTCGCTACGCGAAATTCAGTTTGTAGAAGCCGCGAATAGCCTCGGTTTTAGTGATGGGCGGATTATTCGCAGACATATTTTGCCGAATATTCTCGGTCCTGTAATGGTGGTGGCTGCCGCCAATTTTGCCATAGCCATTCTCATCGAAGCCGGATTGAGTTATCTCGGATTTGGCATACAACCGCCTACCCCTTCGTGGGGTACGATGCTTGCTGAAAATTATAGTTTCCTCTTGAAGAGTAATAATCCATTTCCTGCCATCGTTCCCGGATTGGCGATTATGTTGATGGTACTCGCATTCAATCTCGTGGGTAATGGTTTTCGTGATGCTTTGGATGTAAAAACACGATTATAATGCCCCCCAAATGTAGGGACAGGGCATGCTCTGTCTCTATATTTGGGGGGTGTTTGCGTCTGATTTTTTGTTCAAAAATAGGGTGGGTAATTATACACGAGTCGCAGGGCGAATGTTTTTATGAAATGGGGGCATGTTCAAATTTTTTAGTAAAAGTAGTTGACACTTTTTTAGAAATGTAAAATAAAAGTGTCAACTACTTTTCGGAATATGCCATATTTCTGTTTAATTATCGTATTATTGGGCTTTGGAGATTGGGAAATTAGGCTTAAACTTGTAATCTATTGATTATTAATTTGATTATTAATTACTTAGTAGTAAGTCAAAAATATCCTTACTTTTTGACGGTTTCTTCTTCCACTACTTACTTTTTAAAAAATTAAATAACAGGGTTTTACCAAATTTCCCAGTTACCAAATGTCCAAAGTCCGGTTAGTGAAAGAAATTAAATAAGATGTCCCATGATGCGAAGTATTTTCTTTCACTAAGCATCAGGAACAAAATAAATGTATATTCTCGACTTGTTCTTTTTCCTTTATACTTCACCAAATTCTCCTTATCCCTAAAGCATTCGGGACGCGTCAAATTTGGCTTGTGTAAAGAAAAAATAACGGCGTGAAGATGTAACGTTTATTATCTTTTCATCCCTAAATGAAATAGGTAACTTTCGATACATTTCATAGTCTAAATATGAACACAATTTTTAAATTAGTTAAACAAACAAATTATCATGAAGAAAAAGTATTTATTGCTCTTTATTTTATACTCCATTACAAGCACTTTATCTGCCCAAATATTAGCTCCTGCACAGGGTGGTGAGCATATATTTGAGACAACAAGTTGTATATCTGACTCGGAAAGAAATAAGGTCGAATTACAACTTCAAAAAAACATCTTACAATTAAAAGGTGAAGGTATATTGAATGATGAACTACTAAAAAATGCCGTTGTTTCGTTTGATTGGCCTCTACGTAAAACCGCTAATTTAGATTTCAACAGCTACTACGCTATCAGCAATTATGTAGACCAAGACCAAAGCAACGGCTTACTTGATTACAACTGTGACGCACGTACTTATAACGGGCATAAGGGTACCGACATTTTCTCTTGGCCCTTCTCTTGGTATATGTACGATAATGACCTTGTGGAAATTATTGCGGCAGCCCCCGGAACAATCGTTGCGAAAAATGAAGGGGAATTTGACCAACAATGCGCTCTTGACAATACGGCAACTGCCAATTATGTCGTCGTGCAACATAGCGACGGCAGCCTAGCTTACTATTTGCATATGAAGCAAGGCTCTGTCACTACAAAAGCATTAGGGCAGACAGTTGCTGTTGGTGAATATCTTGGCGTCATTGCCAGTTCGGGCTACTCCAACGGACCACATTTACATTTTGAGGTACGTGATAATCTCGGTAATATTATCGACCCCTACCAGGGCGGCTGCAACAGTCTTAATACCCAGACTTGGTGGACAGCTCAACAACCTAATCGAGTTCCCACACTGAATACTCTACTTACACACAGTGCTCCTCCTGTCATAGACTGCCCCGCCGCCAATGAGTCTCCAAATCTTTCTGATTGTTTCTCTGCAAACGATACTGTATATCTTGCGCTCTATTTTCGCGACGAAACCTCTGGAGCAGCCACTAATCTGCGTATCAGACGACCAGATAACTCAATATGGGCTAATTGGACTCATAATTCTAATAACACTTACAATTCCTCTTATTGGTACTGGCCTGCCCCTTTACCCGCAGGTGGACCTTATGGTGTCTGGAAATTTGAAGCCGACTTCGACGGACAAACTTATGTTCGCGAATTTACTTATCACGACGGAACAACACCTAATTGCCTATCTTGCGCAAGTGTTGATTTGTCTATTACATTTGACGGCGCACCGACCCAAACGAGTTGGGAAATCACGGATGCCGCAGGCGGAACGGTCGCTTCTTCTGGCGGTAATGTTTATGTCGCAGGCTCGGCAAATTCCAACCTTGGATTGCCAGATATTTCCTGTTTGCCCGATGGTTGTTATGACCTCACCTTCTTCGACGCAGGCAATGATGGCATGTGTCCGCGCCGTACCACAACGGTATTGACAGGGATTAATATTGCTACGCTCGGACTTGGTGGCGTATTCAATGGCACACCGCGTCTGGCGCAAACGTGTGGCGATTACACGCTTACGGATGCCAATGGTACGGTACTCGCCTCGGGCGGTGGCAGGTTTGGTACTTCCGAAACCAGTAATTTTTGTATCAGTGGTGGTATAGCAGCACTTGTACAACCCAATAATGATTGGAATGTAAAAAGTAATAATAAAGTTATTGATTTGCAAATATTACCCAATTTGGTCGTAGATGAAATGACGGTTATTTATTCATTGGAAGAAATGGTTGATGCGGAATTGCATATCATCGACATCAATGGAAAAACGCTACAACAACACACGCAAAGCGCAGGAGGTACGCAAGAAATTCGTTTGAATGTCAATGAATTAGCGTCAGGGTTTTACTTCCTACAATTGGTGTCAGGCAACACTATTGTTACTAAGAAATTTGTAAAACAGTAGACATTTTAATAGGACACGGATTTAACGGATGAAATAGATTCTTTCGTTTAAAATTAAAGGTTCTTTGACAAATCCAGTGAAGTGAATGAAAATTTGGGCGTATCCCCCTCCTTATCAGTCGGGGGTCGGGCTATCCGGCACTCTCTCCACTCCGCTATCGCTACGTTACGTTCAAACAACACCTACTATCCCTTACGCAAGGGACGAACAATCGCGAGGCAGAAAAACGAACAATCACGGGATTTGTCAAAGAACCAAATCAAATAAAAAACATTCGTAGGGACAGGTCGCGACCTGTCCCTACGATTTTACCATGTCAAAGAAATACAAAACATACCACATCACCTGTGGCAAATGCCAAACCTACCTCCTCACCTACCACAAATACGGTAGTGGAAAAGGCATTCTGCGTTTGTATTTCCACCGAATTGTGAAACCAGAGTCTTTGGTGAAGCAATTGGAAAAAGGCTTTGATGATGTGCCAAATTTGGCTTGCGAAAATTGCGACGAAGTGCTTGGCACACCCGATATTCAGAAAGGAAAAAGCGTATTCAGAATGCGGCGAGGTTTATTTCATCGAAAATTGATGAAATAATATTATCTGAATTAATCTAACAAATTGTTTTACAAAAAGACACAAATTCATTACCTTAACGGCAAATATAAAGCTATTGACCTGACGGCATAAAAAACAGCTGAATTGCTATGCAAAATATACTAATAAAAGACGAATCCGCCACCGGAAAAATCCTCAATGAGATAATGATTGCGGTAGAAAACGAATTGACCACCGTAAAAGAAATCATCGAAGCCCGCGTGTATGCAGAGGTAGAATTTTATAATCAAAAACTCCCCGAATATTTCAAGGGACTCGTACAACCCTCTGATACAGAGCGTACTCTGAACGGCTTCAAATTAAAAACACCTCGCAAGATAGACCCCGAAAAGCAAGCCTACATCGCCTTGAATGCCTTTCAAAAAAACGGATATTTCATCCTCATCGACGACCAGCAAGCCGAAACACTCGAACAAGAAATCCTCGTCGGGGCAGACACTTCGGTAAGTTTTGTACAATTGACGCCGCTGGTGGGTGGGTGATGCTTTTTTGCAAAAAAAAGCGTATTTTTGTAAAAAATTGAATCATGCAAGTCACATTAGAATTAAATACACCACAAGATTTGGAGGTTCTACTGCCTCTGCTAAATAGGTTAAAAATCTCTTTTGTTTCAAATACGAACGAACTAGAGGACAAGCCACCTCTATCTAAATTTTGGGGTAACATCCCTGATTTAGATACAGAAAAATTTGAAGAGTATCTTACTGAAAGCCGAAACGAATGGGAGAGACCTATCCATATAAATACCAATCACTAATCACCATTCACAAAATTGGCAAAAAGAAAAAGAAAAAAGAAAACCACCGACACTCCTTCCGATTACGGCTTATCAGAAGGACGTAAAATCGTGCAATTCGGCGAGTATGCCCTCGAATTTGAATTATTGGGCATCGGACGCAGCGCCACACGTTGGATAAAACCTGACGGCAAGGTGCAAAAAACTACGCCCTCATTCATCAAAAAAGACCCTATATTAGATAAAAAATTAGCCAAAACTAAAGAGGAACTTAAAACCATCAAAACCGAACTCACCGCCCAACGCAATCGTATGGAGCGTTTTTATTTACATAAAACAGTATACGATTACGCATTTTTTAAAAAACAATATATCGAACATGGTTTATTAGGTTTTTTATCGAAAAAATTAATATGGACATTCGCCGAAGGCGAAAAAACAGTCGCTTCGGCAGTTCGTGTCAATGAAATTTGGCAGACCGCCGATGGCACTGAATTTCATCCGAATGACGCGATGGAAGTCCGTCTTTGGCATCCCATAGAGTGTACTACCGAGGAGGTTTTGACTTGGCGAAAACGACTTGAAGTCCTTGATATACAACAATCTATCAAGCAAGTCTATCGCGAAATCTATGTCCTCACCGATGCCGAAGTCAATACTCGCGTGTACAGCAATCGCATGGCGGCACATATCCTCAAACAAGGTCAATTTAGCGCACTCACTCGCGCCCGTACCTGGAAATATCGAATGCTCAACAACTTCGGCGAAGTCGATTGTGAGATAGCACATATCAGCCTGCCCGAATACGAACTCACCGCCGAATATTGGATAAATAGCCTCTACGACGAGGAAGAAGAGGACGATTGGGATGATTTCACGCTCTTGGAATACGTCGTGACCGATCAGATAAAATTCCTCACCGCGGGCGGCACAACGCTTGACATGGTAGATATTCCGAAAATTGTCTTTTCAGAAATTATGCGCGATGTCGATTTGTTTGTAGGCGTAGCGAGTGTCGGCAATGACCCAAATTGGCAAGACAATGGCGGTTTGCCGCAATTCCGCGAATATTGGGAGTCATATTCATTTGGCGACCTCACGGAAGTTGCCAAAACCCGTAAAGAAGCCCTCACACGCCTAATTCCACGCCTAAAAATCAAAGACATCGCACGTATCGACGGAAAATTTCTACGCATAAAAGGGAAGATTCGCGAATATAAAATCCACATTGGCAGCAGCAACATCCTCATGGAACCCAATGACAAATACCTCTGCATCGTCCCCGACCGCAAGCAAGATGCGAAGGGCGACAAACTTTTTCTGCCATTTGAAGGCGATAGAGGCTTGTCATTGGTATTGAGCAAGGCATTTTTATTGGCGGATGATGATAAAATTGAAGATGAGACCATTATTAGTCAGTTAGTTCGTAAGTCTTAATTCGTTTACTTTCATCCCTTACTCATTTAATATCCAACACTTTACATAACAAATTACGCATTAATAAAGGAACGAATCGAGAAAGCAAAGGAACTTTTTTCAGAAAAATAATGTTTTAGCAGAGAAATTTGCAAATGTTTTTTTGGATAAATCAAAAAAGCCCTTATCTTTGCAACCGCTTCCACAAGCAAGGTTGGTACCTTAGCTCAGTTGGTAGAGCAACGGACTGAAAATCCGTGTGTCCCCAGTTCAAATCTGGGAGGTACCACAAAAGAAAAGCCACTCATTTTGAGTGGCTTTTTTTATTTTTTCATTTTGCCCGTCTGTTCTTCCAAATGCGCCTTCATCTTCTGTTTAGGGAAGAGGAAGAAAATAACCTACCCGCTCTGCGAAGTCATTTTTTGCTCAATCAAGGCGCGGGAATGTGAGTTTATCGGGATAAATGACCATTTCCGTAACGCAGAGTGAGCGGAAAAGGACGAGTAAAGTGGGTAGGTTATTTTTTCCCTCTTCCCTTGTCTTTCAGCATACGAATTTCCTCTACCATCTTATTCCACTCATACTCGTCTATCATAACCACTGCCCCGTCGTCCGTAGCAATAACTGTTTCTTCGCAATTTTCGATAGTTTGCTTCACTAATTCCGGCAGATTTTTAATTACTGTATTTAATGTGACTGTTTTCATATTATTAAAAAATAGTTATTTGTCGTCATAATGCCCTCTTCAATAAGAAATACGGACAAGGAAATCCTCATCATTAATCAGATAAATCATTCTATCTTTTTTATTGATATGGCGACTATAGATTTCTTCTGTAAAACCTTTGAGACGTTCAGGTTGTCCAATGCCATCACGAGGATTGTCAACTATAGAAAGTAGCAAATCGAAACATTTGGTATAGCTTCGTTTATCATTTTTGCGAAACCAATTCATGTCCTTAATTGCCTGTTTACGTATGAACAGTTTGTAATTCAT
>Ga0209093_1000964_pt1 | contig 16168 bp, 12 predicted proteins | sample SidtaG_4_FD_187450 | JGI IMG/M metagenome (GOLD analysis project Ga0209093, IMG submission 187450) | Marine algal microbial communities from Sidmouth, United Kingdom - Sidmouth_Male1 metaG (SPAdes) (version 2) | ecosystem: Host-associated > Algae > Red algae > Unclassified | place: Sidmouth... | reverse complement strand
ATATGAGAGTATGCTTTGGGGTCATCGTGCGTGTTCGAATAAATCATCGTTGCGTTTGCGTTGCTTCCGTCATTTTTGTGCGCTTCGCGCCCAGTGATCCCGGCGTTCGCGTTGTGACTCTGGCGTAACGATCCGCATCCTGTGCTGGGTTTTCTGACCGGGTTATACCCCGTGAGCTTTGAGGGCAGGATCCACTAAAATCACCCCACGCAACCCTGGAGGGGTCGTTTCGTGTGTGGCCCTCGGGCTCCCTGGACACCCGGCCAAGGGGGGTGTCACACGCTACCCCTCCAGGGGGTTGTTACGACGTTGTTAGCGGCCTTTCCTCGGCTCATGCCGGGGCCCGTGTCACCCCTGACAGAGGGGTTTCCCCCACTGTGGAGACGTGGGCTGCCACTACGACCGATGTCGTAACGTTGTCGTTAGCCTCCTCGTCCTCCTCCCACGCGCTCAGGGCCATCATGCCGTCCATAGTGCCGGCACCACGTACTGGTCGCAAGAACGATTGTGGCGCGCATGGCGAAAGCGAGCACGATGATCGCGACCACAACGGTCGTTAGCTGTTCCACAATTTCCCAACGAACGCGATTCTCGCTGGCATCTCGTTGTGGGGGGGGGGCCAACGATTCCAAAAATGGATGGGGATTTTTGGGCTTTCGTTCGGCTCTTGGTCTCGATCGGGGTCGTTGGGGATTGCCCCAACGAGTCCCTAACGATAGCTCTCTCGTGACTTTTATGCAAGGATACTCTCTCTGGGCCACACTGGCCGCGGAACACTGCTCAACTAACATTTGATACTGCTGTGTCTCAACTCGCTCTGCACTTGAGAACAGCATATGGTGCATCAAAGTAGCACGTTCCGGGGATGTGGATAAGCCCGACAGGGATAGACACACAGGGTGTGGAGTGAGAGAAGGTCGTTCTCTTGATGCTGGGCTTAACCGGGCTGATCCCAGCCAAGCCCCACCCCTTATAAAACCCACCAGTGCGGTCTATAGCGAGCGCGCTATGGCGCGTAATCCCAGAAAGCACTCTGCGGGGGTCTCCGTGCCAGTCCTTTGCGCCGTCCTTCACGCCCGTACTCGCGCACGCCCTCTAGCCCGCCTGACGGTGGATACGGTGGGCCGGTACAGCGCACCCCCAAAATCTCACGCGGGGGACGGAGGCGTGGCATTCACGGACAGCGCGGGACGTCGTTGCCAGAGCGACACACATTGGATAGTTTTTCTTCAGTTCGCCTGGAAGGTGACCCAGTGGCGGGAATTTCCTTAGTCGGCCTTCCGCGTTCAGTGGGTTGTGGGCAGCTCAACAAATCCTGGACGTCAACGCCGAGGACATTAGGCAGTGGTGAACAACATCGCTGTGATTAAAAAAGTTATAGATCTGGGCTGGCGGGTGTACCGCTCGATGTACGACAGCTACGCCCCTGTAAGGCCACTTCAAGCCATTCCATGTCGTACGCTATGCACCAGCACTAGCGATGACCGCACATTTCTGTGCGGGGGCCGGCCGGCCCGCGCGCGACTTCCGCAACTGGCACCTTGACGCGCGCGACGATGTGTCCGCGGCGGCGACATGGCCGACGCGGCATGCACCACAGCCCCAACACACAGCGCTGCCATATCGAACGCGCCACCTCGCAGCGCGACGAGCGCGAGAAGGTTGAGCGTCGCGCGCACGGCGGCGCGTATCGCTGCACCAGCGTGCCCCATCTCCCCCGCGCGCACCGCCGCCGATACCATCACGCCGCCACGCACCGTGACACACTGGACGATTATCAGCTGAGCATACATAGCTGCACGTACGCCCGCCGTTTCGTATACAGACAGGCCCGCCGCCAACCCTTGCACGGTTGGCGCCCTCAGACACGTCCGCTGTTACCACCGTTCTGCATGGGGCCGCAACGTGCGCAAGGACGTTTGCTGTAAGCGCGCCGACATCCACGTTGGCTCTCGGCACCGCGCCGCCACTCAGAGTGACTTGTCCAATGCTGTTGGGCGGGGCGCGCGCGGCGGCGCGGACGGCCGTCGCCACCGTCTCCAACCGGCTCGCCACCAACCTATGCGTGGTCGGCACTCGCCGACACGTCCGCCGTACACAAAGGGCCCCCGCATATGGTGATTGGTGCGACAATGTAGCCATCGAAAATCCTTCCACACAGCGATGGTGTCAATTTGTGCGTCTCATGCGTTGTGTTCCGCGCGAAATTGTCCAGGGCACTGCACGCAGTTCGATCGACCATTACATTGTGTTTGGTCCTTAACGTCGCTGTGATCTACTTTGAGAAAGTTCTTTGGTCCTTAGAAGAGACTTGCCGAGGCTCATCACCACTCAATCACGAGAGACTGGGGTACCAGAACCCAACGAAACCGGCCTCCGTTAGAGACTGCGTTAGGCTTCGTTGGTGGCCCAACAAAGCCCGACGAAGATGCAAATCGTTGGTTCGATGGGCCAACGGTTGCTTCGTCGGGGAATCGTTGGGAATCTTAGTCAAAGCTGACGGTAGAGAGCACGACAGTTGCGAGCGCGGCGGTCGACACCGCCTGTCGACGACAGGGGAACGCCGGCGCCTCGGATACAGGATGCCCCCCCCTCCCATCAGTTGGGACGCACCGGGCCGCCCCCAGAATAGTTTCTCGGACGTACGGGAACCTGCCATCCGGCACACCCTTGCAATCGGGCTTTTTGTTTGCGTCGCATGTCCAATCGTATTCTGGGGTGCTTGCGACACACTGATATGTATGCGATACTTCGACCTTAGCTTGGCAAATACGTGACAATCGGTTGTCATGCCGGCCTCTCGCAAGTGAAAGACAGTTACGCAGCGTCCTCCATGTCCAGGAACCTGACGACTGGTACCGCCGTATCGGCTAGTAAAGGACAATATCTCTCTTGAAGATCAACGTATCGTGCATGACGCCCCGCCCGTGACACTGACTGAGAATTGGCGGTGCGGATTCCTGCAACTCAGAGGACAATTGACCGAGCCAGACGCTGACAGTCTTAATGTTGCTACGTCTTTGCCCTGCGCGTCCTCCAGAACAGGCAGTCACATTGATCATGGGGCCCGAGTCTGAAAAAGCGGCCTGAAGACCAACTCGAGTGTTGTCTGCCAACCTCCTCGATCCTGGGGCGCGGTCACAATGCTCCTGGCCGCATGTTACGGGTCTCTCGCCCTCATACGTCACGGCCGCTCACGCAGTTTGTGTCTTTGTCTCCAGGGACGGGGTGAATCGATGCGTCGGTCACGTGTCAGAATCTGATCAGTGCATCGTGCCTCGATCGTGCTGCGGTCGTTGTTTTGCGATGACGGACATCGTCAGACACGTTGTACGTTGAGCCCGCTTCGCTTCCAGCCAATGAGAGAGGACGTAGCATAGTCCAAGTGTCCTGAATAGTGTGTGCCGTATTTCGGCTTCGAATAGGCCATGCGCGTTCTATTGTGACACTTGGACTATCGAACCGAGTTGGAATTATCTAAATTCGAGGAAGTGGTTTGACGTTCAATAGGGCACGTTCACATTGACACACCAGCTGTTCGTGGCCTATTAAGCGCATTTAGACACGTTTCATCGATAATATCGACACGTTGTGATAGACCGACATTGCTGGCTTTGCTCTAAAGCATTTTCTGCTGATACGGGCGCCTGTGGCAGGGTCTCAAATTGAGGCAGCCTCCTTTGCCGTGGCGAGAAAACGATATGTCTATGTTGTATACCCCCCGAGGCCGCTCGATGCGCCTCCCGCCCTCTAGAGGTCATTCCTCTCACTGCAACAAGTGCAGAGCGCAACTGAGTGCCACGATTGAGTTCCTACCTCTCTCAACCTCTTCTTGGTGCCTGCATAACGCCCTCACCCGACCCGATCACAACGTCCTTGCCTTGTGCATCAGCCAGCAGCGGAGACGACGTACTCGTAGAGGCTGCGATCGTCTAACAGTACTACTCAGTGCAGTTAGAGCAGACTTCAGTCCCACAGGCGGAGCAGAAGCTACTGGCATTCGTTCGAGTGTTGCACGCAGCCTGACAGCACAACCAGGTACCGTCCAGCTGCGACAGGCGACACTGCACGGCGCCGCACGCGCCCGGCAGTTTCCTCCGATGGGTGGCTTTGTGCTCTGCAAATAATGCGATGGCCCGTCCTTGGATTCGTGAAGGCATTGGCCCAGAACACGACTCGCATAGCGGCGTGGCGACAGTCGCGTTGTGTCTTGAAGGCCTGGCAATCGCAGGGCATGGTCAGACGTTCAGCGTACCCGACAAGAGAAAAGCTCCAAGTTGAGCAGGAGCACCGGGGGTCAGGCAGTAGGACTCAGAGAGATGCAGGATGCCCAACTGCTACAGTAGATGCTCCCGACACTCTTCGCACGAGTTGATCAGCGGCACAAGTGCGTGAGCGTGTGGCTTCTGAGCAGGGGATCCAAGCAGGGTCTCTGTCTGCATGCTCCTCTATTTATACCCCACGAATGTCATGAACAGAGAACCAGTGCGGTCAGCGTTGGCTGCAACCTCTCACAGCGCTGGGCAGCCTCGAGCCTGAACTGATGGGCAAAACAAGTGCTGCCTTGCTCCTCAAGCCATAAAATGCGGACACGTGCGAAGCATGCATCGCACGTGTCTACAAAATGTTTGTTGCTGTGCTGACATCGGACAAAGGCCCTGTCTTGGCGGCGAGGGACGTGAAAGTGATTCGGCAACAATATCTTCGCAAGTCCGGAACAAAACACGTGATTCGGCACGGTCTGTCCTGACGCGCACATAGAACACCGTGCTCGAAGTGTGGGCGCAAAACAGGCACATCGCATCACGACAGGATCGCGACACCAATTGTCGCAGCCCGTGGCGCTTCGCATGCAGGGATGATGCACGTGGGGTGGAGAAGCTGCGAACGCAGAATTGCTGGACCCTCTGGTCCAATCATTCTTCCGGAAGCCATCACACGAAGGTGGGAAATTTCTTTCCAAACACGTTGACGTGCGCGAGATACAAAAAAAATATCTCGCTATCGTGAACATGTTTGGCTCGAATGCTCCAAACGAGCTCGTTCCAGCTCGTAACTCCATCGTGCGCGGGATCCCACTGTCGGTCAGTTTGAGTCTAAAAGCATTCGCGTGATTGGGGTGTTTCGGAACGACGCGCCCCCATTGGCTAGCACGTGTCTGATCTGTGAACGCCGCGCACGCGCCGTGCAGACAGTGCCGCACTAGTCGTCCTCTGTCAGCACAGGGACAGGCGCTCGGTGCTGAAGGCACATGATGCAAAGTCATCAGCTTCAGTGTTGACAGCCATCCTCTCCACAGTCCCCACACTGCATCAGGTCAAAGGAGCTGAGCTCTACGTCCCAGACGCCGATTGAAAGTTCTCTGGCAAGAGCTGCAGCACGGGATTTTGCAAGAGAGTATCTGTAATTTATCAACCGTCACCTATATCTTTAAAACATCAGCGTCATCTGACAATCATCATCCATTTTTTCTGACGGGCCCTCCGTTACGCCAGCCTGTGCACTATTGTTCAAGCGCCGAGATGCGAGAAGAGGGTGAGTCGTTGGTCGCGCGACAGCTCTAAAGTGTATCCTTCATCAACAGTCAACGGTGGACAGAGGTGGGTCGGTGATCGTGGAGGGGGGGGATCTCGGGAAGGCCGAGGCGGTCGCCGTTTTCCGTCAAAATGCATTTTATTGGTGCCATCCATGCCGTAGAGGCCGATTTGTCGCTGTCCTGCAACTATCGGAGAGCGGGATTATTCAGAGAACGGCCGTATCCCCTGGATTTTCCAGGTGATGTGAATCTCGCGCGACAAGGGTCACGACGGCCTGCACCAGGTACAGTATAGATACTGAGCGCAAAAGCGAGCAGGAAGGAGCGGCTGCGGCAATCGTCTGCTATATACAACCGGCACCGAGACACGTAAGTGATAGCCACCAGGGCCCCCCTACCCGCTTTTTACTCCGTGCGCGAGGTTGACACCATGGCTCAAGGCGCCGCGAATCTCATTTCGTTCACATTAGCATGCCAACCGAGACGTGAGGACTGCACGGCTCTGCCCTCAGGTCATCAAAAACCACCGTCCAGTCCGAGACAACGTGACCGATTTAAACGCGGCGATTGGTCTGCTTGCAAGCCGAAGCGCTGTTCGACCATCAAACTGCTTGGACGCTGCACACCCGCGTCGACCACCGCCCACTCCCATTACCTGCTGCCTATCCGTGCCAGTGAGTGCTTGCCTTGTCTCAGTTCTAGGATTCTCTGTTGCTTTCCTGTTGCGATTGCGGCCGCGTGGAGGAGGTACGTCTCATTTTTCTTGAGGATGTGCTGCAGTGGCCAGTAGCAGCCCATGCCTGCCATGCTGCTACCCTTCTTCTTCAGATGTGTTCTCGTGGCTCTGTCCATGGAGCATCTACTGATTTGTTCTCTTGTGGCCTTCTGTGTATTTTGTTGTGCTCAACTGGTCTTTTTGGTGGGACAACCTCTGACTATTCTCACAGAGCACTGTGACAGGCCTCACAATCGTCATGGAGACAGTTTCAACCTCCTCCAGCTCGGTGGATGCTGCGGGCAGCAGAGCGGGGCCGGGGATCCCGATCGTCATCAAGAGCAGGCCGCTGAGTTCCTTGTTTCTGAGCATCGGACGCTTCGAAACGATATGGGACGTTGGCGGCGCTCGCGCCCACACGGTTCTGGAGAGCTGCATGGACGAAGCTTCACGGGACTGCGTTGAGAGCGTCACGTTGCGCCGATTGCTAGACGCGAGCAAAGATGAAGACTCCATCACCGCCGACGATCTGGAAAACGCGATTGCGGCTTGCATGCTCCTCGTCCAGCCCTTTATCAAGAGCCTTGAAGATGTGGTGTTGGCCTCCTCTGCACGTCCTCTTGTGTGCGGAGTTGCGCCCAGTGCGGACGGCACCTACCGTGCGCAAATGAAGACGATCAACGGCTCGCTGGTATCCGTGCCGCATGACCTTGTCTATGAGGAGATGGTGCCGGCGTCACCTGTTCCAAATCCGGTGTCCGGCGTGGTCGAGGTCCCCGTTGCAGACTTGATGTTTGAGCGGCCGCCGGTTTGCGGCTTAGCTACTGTTGGCGTGAACAGTGAGCTGCTCTTCTTGAAGCAGGTGTACCGGCTACCCACGAGCGAATCTTTCATCCGCGAGGCGGTCGTCCTCTCGAAGCTGCCCAAACACCCCAACTTGGTCTCCCTGAGAGGCGTGGTCGTCTTGCCGAACGGGAATGTGGATGGTCTGTTGTTGGATTTGATCGACGGCGTGACGCTAGGGGCCTGGCTGCGGTCCGGCCGTGCCCGACCATCCGCTGAGTTGAAGGAGCAATGGAAGGCGCAGATCCTTGCAGGCGTCGCTGCTGTGCACAAAGCAGGACAAGTGTGGGGGGATGCCAAGCCGGACAACATCATGATCGACAAGAACAACTGTGCGCGACTGTTTGACTTTGACGGTGGCTATACGGGAGGCTGGGTGCCCAAGGAGCTACGCGGGGAGGCGAAAGGAGATATCGCCGCCGTGCAGAGGATCTTCAAGGATTTTGTGGATAAAATGTAGTCGGGGTGCCACCGTGGTGGTGAAACGCTGGTCAGGCGGTGTCGCCGTCTGTGGCGTTGGAGTACGTGACGATATACAGCCGTTCTCCCAAAAATCCCTCACTGCAACAGTTCCAAATGTGTTCCAAATCGGCCTCTGTGGGGTCGTAGAGGCCGATTTGGAACTCTTTTGCAACAGTTGGAGTGTGGGATTTTTGGGAGAACGGCTGTAAATGACGGGTGCTGTAAAAATGTTAAAGAAAGCGCAGAGCGCAGCGAACAGCATCAGGCGTTTGCCTTCGGTGGAAGGAAGAAGAGACACAACAGGCCCACAGCCCCAATCGCGTAGTTCCCTGCGTCCACCTCGCTTACTCTCCTCTCATCACCTCGCACACTCTTGTCCTCTCACCACGCGGCCGCAAGGGAGCAAACGTGGCCGCCACCCGTTGCAGCCGCGGCAGAGGGGTCGTCCAAAGCTGTCAGAGGCGCCTTCACCAGCCGCGACGCTTGGACGGTGCAGCAGCAGTTGCCGCATACAGTGACGCAGAATCGCTGGGAGCGCGTGGCATAGCCGTCGCCCGTCGTGGGGCCCATGGTGGCAACATCACCCGTCCATGGCGACAGCGGCGACGACCGGTCGCCGACTACAAAAATGACAGAGGTGGTGGACCAGATGGACGACCACCCGGCACGCTCCCGCCGGCGTGGGGGTGCTGGTCCGGCAGCAGCCGGCGTCACAGTCTGCGCCCCCGCGATGTGTCAGCATCACGGCCGTCGCCGTCACGACCGCGAGCTCCGAGTCCACATCCCCTTGCAGGCTGCCGCCCCCCCGCATTTTTAACATGCAGCGTGGCCGCCGACAGGACGCTCACGCGAAGGACATAACTTGAAAAAGACAGCAGCCCAACGTTAGTGATCCCCCCACCTGAAAAATAATGTCACTACGTGAGTCAGACGCAATCCCATTCTGCAGGGGCGGTCGTGGTCATTGACGGGGAGGACGGACACGACCATCGCAGCTTTGACGACGCACACGCTGTTGGCGCGGGGGGTGACCGCCGTGTATGCATCCACGGAGCCATCGAGCCACCCCGCCGACGACGACAGGCACTTGTCGCGCCCTCAAAAGAGCGTGCTGGTCGTCACAAAGACGCGCACGGCGACGCCGGCCAAGCAGTCGAGGGAAGTAAACGCAACAAAGAAGATGCAGCCCGCAGGCGACGAGCAGTCGGAAGGCTACTGGCAGCGGGCAGGCGACGCGCAGCCGGCGGGCGACGGGCAGCGGGCGGGCGACACGCAGCCGGCCGGCGTGTTGAGCTGGGAGCCGGAGCGGCCTTGGCTGCACCCGCGGCAGGGACTTGCGTGGGATTTGAGAGGGCCCGGTCGACAGCGTGTCCACTGGGCCGGTGGGTTGATAGCGTGGGCGATCGACCGGTGCGGTCAGGTCGGTCGGGATTCTAGGCGGCCGCCGCCCGCAAGGGGGCGACGGCGTCGGCATGGGGAAACCCCGACGGAGTAAACCAACGCGTCTCTTCCATCAGGTTATGGGCCCAGCACCGCGCTGGGGACCAGTGGTCACCTTTCCCCCTCCCATCTACCGCGGCTTAGCTACCGTGGGGACGCGTTCGCCCGGGCGGGGATCCACCCACCCGGGGGTGAGGGGGGACAGGCGACCGGCCACTGCGGCTGCCTAGCGGCAGGGCGGCGGCAAGTACCCTTGTTGCGGCACCGGCCGTGCTCGGGGGTATGGAGGGTGAGTCGTTTCGCGGCGGCCCGCCCCGGTTTGAGAAGCTGGATGAGGACTACCGGACGTGGTCGGCCTACTGCCGCGCGTACCTCAAGAACCGCGGGGTCTGGGACGCTGTGGTGACCCCCCGACCCGTAGACGCCCCCGTGGGGGAGGCCGCAGCCGGTGCCGCCGCCGAGGCGGCCGCCGCAGCGGCCGACACTGACACGGGCCGAGCGGCGACCAAGGCGGTGGCCGCGTGGGACCGAAAGAATGAGGTTGCCCTCTCCGACATCATGATGGCAATCAAGCCGCACTTGCTCAACATCGTCGAGGACTGCACCACGGCCGCCGAGGCGTGGTACAACCTGCAGGTGCTCTTCGAGGACGATACCACCTCGCGTCGCGCTGAGCTGGAACAAGAGCTGGCCGTGCTTAAGATGCACGGCGGCGAAACGATCATCAAGTACATAGGCCGCGGCAAGGGGCTGCGCAACTCCCTCGCCACTGCCGGGGTGGCGGTGGACGAGCACTCGCTGGTCCTGCACATCTTGCGGGGCCTACCGGCGGGGTACGGCATGATCAAGACGGTGCTTGAGAACCTCCCGGGAGCGTTGAAGCTGCCGTCGGCAACGGCAAAGCTCCTGACCGTTGAGAAGCAACTCAAGGCTGGCGGCGACGACGCCGCGCCCCCTGGGGGCCAGGCATTCACGGCGGGAGCGAACCCAGTGACCCCCACGCCAAAGGGGAAGAAGAAGGCCAAGTGCTTCTATTGCAAGCGGTATGGGCACTTCATACGGGACTGCCGTTCCCGGAAGGCGGCCGACGCCCGGAAGGACGCGGGGGACGGGGGGGGCCCATCCGACCGCATGGGCTTCATGGCCCGTATCCGCAATGACGGAGCCCCGGCCGACGTCGGGGCCTCAACTCCCGACGTCTGGCTGGTCGACTCCGGCGCCACCCATCACATGGCGACCGGACGGGGCACCTTTGAGGCGTCTGAGGAGGAGGCCGGACCGGGCATCACGTTGGCCTCGGGCGGCACGGCCGCGGTAACCGGGAGGGGGACGGCATTGCTGAACGCCACAAAGGGCAACCGCACGACGGTCGTCACGCTCAGCGACGCCTTGCGCGTCCCCGAGCTCAAGGAGAACCTGCTGTCGGTGGCGATGGTGGACAAAGCTGGCGGGGCAGCACTCTTCATGGGTGGCAAATGCTACCTGTTCCAGAAGGCGGACGTGGTCCGCAAGGCCGGCATCCTCAACTCCGCGGGCGCGACCGGGGAGCTGGATATGCGTGGCCAATACATGATGGGGGGGGCCGGTGGTGCCCCGCCCAAGGCCAATGTGGCCTCCGCTGCGAAGACCGGGGTGCCCGTCGTGTGGCACCGGCGGTTCTTCCACCTTGGGTACGACAATCTGGCCAAGGCCGCCAAGATTGTCGACGGGCTACCCGCCTCGGAGGTGATCCCTGAGCGGGTGGCAGGCGCCGTCTGCCCACCCTGTGTGGCGGGAAAGATGGCCAAGGCCCCATACAAGCCGTCGACCAGCGTCGTGGGCCGATTGGAGCTGCTCGTCTCGGACACGTGTGGGCCCTTCCAGGCGTCGCTCGGCGGCGCCAAGCATTTCGTGACGCTCATGGACAAGAAGACTGGCCTGTTGGTGGCGGTGCCCATCAAGGCCAAGAGCGACGTGGGTGTCGTCATCCGTAGCAAGGTCCCTATGTTGGAGCGCCTGTGTGGCGACAAGGCCAGGCGTATCCGTTTCGATGGCGCAAAGGAGTACATCACGGCGACGCAGCGGCAGTGGTACTCGGACGCGGGCATCGACATCGAGACGACCCCCCCGTACTCTTCCCAGAGCAACGGGGTCGCCGAGAGGGCGAACCGAACCATCAAGGACAGGGCCCGGGCTGCGTTGGCCGACGCGGGCTTGGGGCCAAAGATGTGGGCGGAGGCCGTCGTTGCGGCGGTCTACGTCATGAACCGCTCGCCGCGTGCAGGCCAAGACAAGACGCCGTGGGAGGCGTTTACGGGTAAGAGGCCTGACGTCGCGGGGCTCCGCGTCTGGGGGTCCAAGGCGTACGCGCTCCTACCTGCCAAGCAACAGAAAGGCATGGCGCCCAAGACGACGGTGGGCACGATGGTAGGCTACGCCGTCGGCGGCAACGGGTACCGCGTGTACGTCCCCACCACCAAGGAGGTGGTGGTGCGGCGTGATGTGGTAATGGACGAGAGTGGCATTGGGAGCCAGGGGCCTGCGCCCCAGTGGCTCGATGGTGGGGAAGACCCACCGGTGGCGGCCCCGCGTGGTGACGCGGGTGGCCCGCCGACGCCAACGCCGGGGGTCTCCCCGGTGTTGACCCCATCCCCGTCCGGCACGAGCACCGGGTCGAGCAGTGGCACGACCGGACCGACCGGGACGGCGGCAGGGCAGTGGCCGGCCGCCCCTATTGAGGACGCCGTTGAGGCGGCCCGGCGGATTGCCCTCCCCGCCTCCGACGAGGAGTCGGGCAGCGACGACGACGAGCAGGTACGGCGGTACCCGTTGCGGGAACGAGCACCCCCCCGGCCGTGGCATGGGGGGGCCAGTGTGGCAGCCGCAGGGCAGGAACCCAAGGTCCACCGGGACCAGCTGCCGCCGCCGCCCAAGGACGCCGAGGAGGCGCGGCAGCGCCCCGACTGGCCCCAGTGGAAGGAGGCCATCGAGAAGGAGGAGGCGTCCATGATGGACAACAACGTATGGACGAAGTCCAAGTTGCCCCGCGGCCGAAAGGCCCTAAAGACCAAGCTTGTGTTCGACTACAAATACAAGCAAACTGGCGCGCTCGACCGCTACAAGGTCAGGCTGGTCGCCCTGGGCTGCCGCCAACAGCCGGGGAGGGACTACAACGAGACCTGGGCCCCCGTGCCGGCGGCTCCGGTGACCCGAGCGCTGCTGGCGACGGCCGCGGCGCACGGCTTGCACGCCCATCACGTCGACGTTAAGACGGCCTACCTGAACGCGCCCATGGACATGGAGGTCTACATCACCATCCCCACGGGCTTCAACGACGAGGGCAAGGCGGGGCGAGTCAACAAGGCCATCTATGGCACGAAGCAGGCGGGACGCCTATGGGCCATCGTCTTCCACAACGCTGTCGTCAAGTGGGGGGGCGTCCAGTCGAAGGCGGACCCGTGCGTGTACACGCTACTGGTGGACGGCGTCAAGGTGACCGTAGAGGTGCACGTCGACGACATCCTCATCGTGGCAGCCGTCCTCGAGGCGATCAGCAAGGTCAAGAACATGGTGGCTGAGGCGTTCCAAGTGCGTGACCTGGGGGAGGTGTGTGACTACCTAGGCATGGACATCAAGTGGGATCGAGTGGCTGGGACGGTCACACTGGCCAACCCGCGCCACACCGCCGCGGTCCTCGAGGACTTCAGCATGACGGACTGCAAGCCGAACGCCCACCCGATGGCGCCCGGTGCCGTGCTGGGCGAGGGGAAGCCGCTGGAACGCGGCAACCGGTATGCGGAGCTGGTGGGCTCCCTCCTTTTCCTGGCCAACCAGACACGGCCGGACATCGCATTTGCTGTCGGCCGCCTGGCGCGGCGGATGGCCATCCCGACCGAGGGCGACATGACTGCCGCAAAGGGGGTCTTACGCTACCTACAGGGCACCAAGAGCATGGGTTTGGCATACGGCCCAGCCCAGCGCCTGACGGGCTGGGTCGACTCGGACTTTGCGGGGCACACGAAGACCCGCAAGTCGACGACGGGCTTCCTCTTCACGCTGCACGGCGGCGCCATCTCGTGGCGCAGCCGACTGCAGAGCATCGTCACCGCCTCCACCGCGGAGGCAGAGTACGTGGCCGCTTCCGAAGCTGTCAAGGATAGCCTCTGGTTGCGGCGAGTGGCAGACGCACTGGGGGAGAACGGCGGCCCCGTCACTATCGGCGAGGACAACCAGGCGTGCTTGGCTATGGCCGCCAACCCGATGTCGTCCTGCAAGACCAAACACGTCGACATCCGGTACCACCTCGTGCGCGACTACGTGCGACGAGGCGAGGTTGCCCTCGAGTACGTGCCAACAGAGGACATGGCCGCCGACGGGTTCACCAAGGCGCTCACTGGTGAGGCGTTCACAAAGTTCCGCGTCGCGCTGGGGGTGCGTGAGGTGGGGCGTGCTGAGGAGTAGATCCACGCCGATGGTGCGTGGACCGACACGCATATACGTGCGTGCTTGTGTGTCTCTGCGCTGTGTGTCTCTGCGCTGTGTGGACGACCGCGTCGGGCGGGTTTGCCCTGGCCGTGGGGGAGTGTTGCGCTGGGAGCCGGAGCGGCCTTGGCTGCACCCGCGGCAGGGACTTGCGTGGGATTTGAGAGGGCCCGGTCGACAGCGTGTCCACTGGGCCGGTGGGTTGATAGCGTGGGCGATCGACCGGTGCGGTCGGGTCGGTCGGGATTCTAGGCGGCCGCCGCCCGCAAGGGGGCGACGGCGTCGGCATGGGGAAACCCCGACGGAGTAAACCAACGCGTCTCTTCCAACACGGCGACGGGCAGCCGGCGGGGGACGGGGAGCGATTCATCCTCCCGTTTGTCTTGTCGGTCGTGCCCGGCTCTTCTCGCATCTCGCTGTTTATCGCGGCGGTGCAAATACACGGTAGGGCGACACAGACGTTGGGGGGGGTGGCAGCGCGCAGCTGGTAGCAACTGGGAGGGGAGAGAAAAAAGAGTCAGCAGCGGCCACGCATGGATGGGGGGCTGTCGGCGCCGATGATGCTGCGGTTGGTAGGACGGCGGTCGGCGATGACAGCGGGAAACGGACACCGCAAAGATACAGCGTCGACAGGGAGATAAAAAAGAGGTGGCGGCGGTACTGTAGAGCCTGCGAGCAGGGCAGCACCCGTGGACACCAGCGACAGACATCGAGAGTGGGGCGCGGGGGCGGTAGGAGTCGGTGGGAAGGAGGTTGAAGGTGCGAGCTAGGAGGGATAGGGGGACTACTTCCCCCAACGCGAGGGACGATCGGCCGGGGGCCGGTCGTCTGGGAGCGCCGGTCGCCTGGAAGCGCCGGTCGCCCACGCCGGACAGCACCGCCCATGCGTGACAGAACCGCCCGTGCGGGACAGCCCTATCTCGGCCGCACTGGCTGGGGTTCCTTACAAGAACTGCGGGTGGGACGCGGAAGAGGGGAGGGCGAGAGTCAGCAACAATACACCTCCTTTCTCTCAGCAAGCACCCAGTAAGCGCCTTCTTTGTTCGGGCTATTAATAATTTATCCAACCAGGCCGACACCAAGAACGTCCCCGCGATAGCCGTCACCGTGATGATAAAGCACGACCGCGATCCCTTCTTCCTGTGGGTCGGTGGTGGTCAACACCAGTGCCGCGGTGGTCTTGGTAGCGTTGAAAAGCAGGCGGAGGCCAGCAACGAGGCGACAGCGGCTTGCCAGAGGCGGCGCCCGAAGAGGCGGCCGCACCTCAGCCGCGACGACCTCGGCGTGCGCCACCCGCAGTCGCCACCGCTCGACGCCGCCGACATGCCAGCCTCCCCCCGGCCCATGGGAGGCGCCGCCCATGCCACCACACCCGGCGCAGCATCGCCAATCGCAGAGACGGCCACAGCCACCGGCCCGACGCCCCCACCGCCTGGAAAGCCCAATCGCCCCGTCTGCCCGTTCCGCGCGTCGACAAGGGCGGCGCCATCCGGGCGTGGCACCGACTCGGGCATTCCTCCCGCGTGGCCGACGGTCAGGGGCGTGGTGACGTCGCCGCCACCGCCGACGGCGGCAGCCAGCCACGCCGCGTTCCACGTGCACGTCGGAGGGAGGGTTTTTATGGTCGCGGCGCCGCCCGCCGCCGCAAGAACGGCAGCGTGGGGAGACGGCATCAGCAGCGCGGTGGGGAGGGGGGACCACGCGGCATGCCGCCGTCGCTGCCGCCATCCCCGCCGGCTGCCCACGCCGCTGCCGCCGAGCCGGCCGCCTTGTTGGAGATGGAGACGCAGCCGTCGAGCGCCGGCAGCGCGCCCGTCGCGGCATCAATAGCGCGCATGTATCCGCGTCGGCGGCATCGCGCGCTGCCGCGGATCCGTCACCGGTCGCCTTGTCGGCGACGCCACCAGCGGAGGCGCCGCCCCCCCGTTCGGGTCCTCCCTACACGGGGGGGCGGCCGCCGCCACCCAGTCGGCCGCACTAACGGCCTCCATGCCCACCAACCGCGCAGTAGCACCAACGGCGGCTGCCGCCGCCACCCGCCGCCCGTCGGCTACGCGCGCCTCCGCCATTTTTCCGCCACACCTGAGCGCGGCCACCACGCACCCGCCTCCGCCGTTGTCGCCGCCAGAGAGGCGCGCCAGCACGGCTCCGTAGCCGCGCAATGTGTCCGTAACCATGCGGTTGACGCCCTTGAGGAGGAGGAAGGCGGGAGGCGCTGCCAGCGGCGGCGTTGCCGTCACCCGCCACACGCCGCGTCCGGGGAGGCGTGTCCATCCTCACTGGTGCGGCTGGCGGCAGAGGATGCGCATAGGTGCAGCCAAAGTGGCACGGAGGACGGGTCGCCTTGTCACGACCCAGATCCACCTGGCGGCGGCGGCGACCGCCTCCTGTTTCCACTGCCGCCGCCGCCCGCGGCCGCAGCCGCCGCCCGCTGTTTCCGCTGCCGCTGCCCCCTGTTGCCGCTGCCGCGGCCCCCTGTTGCCGTCCTCGACACCGCCCGCTGCCGCCGCCGCCACGTCCGGCTGTCGCCGCCGTCACCCCCATCTGCCGGTGCCGCCACCCCCTGTTGCCACCGCCGCTGCCGCCGGCTGCCGCCGCCGCCGCCGCTGGCTGCCGCCAGAGTCGTCTCCTGGTATTGGGCGGCAACCTTGGTGCTCACCTCCGTAACCCGCCGCCGGGCGAGCAGGGGGAGGCCGGGGGACCTACTTGTC
>Ga0209093_1000962_pt1 | contig 16176 bp, 12 predicted proteins | sample SidtaG_4_FD_187450 | JGI IMG/M metagenome (GOLD analysis project Ga0209093, IMG submission 187450) | Marine algal microbial communities from Sidmouth, United Kingdom - Sidmouth_Male1 metaG (SPAdes) (version 2) | ecosystem: Host-associated > Algae > Red algae > Unclassified | place: Sidmouth... | reverse complement strand
GGGGGGGGGGGGGGGGGGGGGGGGGGGGGGGGGGGGTGTGAGCGGGAGTGGCGCGTCACGTACATGGCCTCGGGGGATGCCTGGGTGTTGTCTGGGCGCTGGCAGGTGCGTTCCTGGCGTTTTGGGCAGCTGCCTATTGTTAGCGTGGAGACGCCAAGGTGTGCAGCGGCACTCACCAGCCTTGTTTGGTCTTGGGCGCCTTGGTTCGCCCCTTGGCTCTCTGCTTCTTGCGTGTTGTTGCTCGCTGCAGTTGACTTTATGATGAAGTTCGAGCTTGGGATTAGCAAACCCGCCGACTCCCGCCCCTTCACGTCTGCGCTGGCGGTGGGCGGCAGTTATGTCGTTGGTGGCCTTGTTCCCCTGATTCCCGTACGTACACAAGGCTGATGCGTGTCGCATGTCGTGTCTCAAGTGTCTGCTGGGTATCTTCGAGTTGCTGCCTGAATTCTTGTGCGGGAAAGGTTGCTGCTGAGCGCGTGGGCGCGTGCCCACTACTTGACCGTACTGACCCGTCTCGCTCTGTTGGCCATCAATGCACGACTCCCTCATTTGGTTTCGTGACCTGGTGCCATCGAATGCGCCTGCTCTCACCTTTGTTGTTTCGGCTGTTGTCCGTCGTGCATGGTATCTGCACGAACACACCCCGCAGTATCTAATTGTTCCGAACGCCAAGCAGGCCCTGCGCTACTCGACGGCCGCCACCCTCATTGCGCTCTTCGTCTTTGGGTGGGTCAAGGCGGTGTTGATTGGGAGCCCTAAGCGTGGAAAGAGCGCGTTGGAGACGCTGGCAGTAGGGGGCGCCGCCGCTGCGGCGGCCTACTTCCTTGCAAAACTGTTCCAGGTGGACCTCTGAGCGCGCGTTCTGGGGTCGTTTCCCGTTCTGTGAGATGTGTGGCGTACGAGGCGTCGGCTCTTGTGCTATGCTGCGTGGCAGCGCTTCTGCTCCTGTTTGCTTTTGTCGTTCATTGTGACGTAGAGGCACCTCGAATGGTGAGAAACACAGTCATGCAAATATCAAGCTGGCACCTCGGCAGTCCGCTCTAGGTGCAAAGAAGCAACCAAACCATGGTCGCACACGAGCACACTCTCGCATCAGAGTGCTCTTCGTCGTCGTGTGTCCGCCCTTCCCCGACAGGCGTCCGTGCCATCGGCGCCGCGCTCGAGTCCAACGACGCACGCGGTTCCATCAGAAGACGGCAAACAACAAGTGGTCGAGCTCGCCTCGTCGCCGAGCCGTGAGCCGCCGCAGGCGCGGGCGGGATTGCCGCAGATGCGTGGGGGCCTTCTCTTCGACAGGCTCCACGTCTTCGTCGGCGGCCGCTCGACTCGAGAGACGGCTCGCTGCACGAGTTGTTAAAAATGGTCTTCTGACTCCAACGGTTCGAGTCATGAGACTATTGTTAACCATTTGGGCTGTCGCTATCGGCTATTCCATTCTAGAACCAATTCCACGTCCTTAGATCGAGATACGAACGGTGGGCTGCTTTGCTGCCGAATCTAAGTACCTTCAGGATCCCATACACTATGTCGGTTCTGGGCCCGATCAGGACAATACTGGCCGCCTCGACTTGTTCCACTGCCTCTGTAGTGGACAACTGTGGTGTGCAGCCGTATCGACCACAACGCAGGCGCAGAGAACGCTCGTTAGCAGATGAACAAAGAAACAGTCCAACATTTGCTGCGCTCGAAGATGTCCACGCCTGCAAGCGCATCGAAGTAGGACCTTGACTAGGCACTGAGAATAATAGTTAAATCTTGCAGACGTCGTCCACACGTTGCAGCCACGCTCCACTATTTTCCCTGAAACGAGTCGTTGGTCCATCACATGGGCCAATCAGGGGCTCCAGCGCTAGCCGCAGAGCTATGCTTTGGAATCGGCAGCCATAATCAATTAGGTAGTTCGATCTCCATGGCCGAACGAGAAAAGGCTTATTCGTCTTAAAAAGTGGGGCCATGTCCAACTTCTGGAGCATACCGGGACGCGTTCTGCAACGTGGCGGTGTCATGGCGATAGCATGTCATTGTTGAGATTGCTCTATTCGGCTTTGTGGTCAACCGTAGAGTTCTCGGCAGTTTCAAGTAGAAGAGGCCCTTCGTATATTTCGTCTCTGCGACCGCAGCGTGGATCCGAGCTGCTCCACGGCGAGCCACGCGGAGGTGGCCAAATTCGCCTGCTGTCCGGGCCCACTTGGTGCTTGTCCCCCCCCCTCGAGGCACAGGCCACGGCCCGGAGTTGACCTGGCCTCCCCCTGCGCTCCGAGGCGTGTGCGCGTGCACGGGTCTGCTACGGACTGCCGAACGCCCGTTGGCCCGTCTGGCGGCAGTGGGCGGCGGGCCACAGTGTTTGGGGTGTTGGGGCGGCACACGGGGGCGGCTGCCACGCGGCCGCGCGCCAACGCGCAGGTGGGTGTGTGTTGTGTGTGTGGGACGGGGGCGCAGTCACGGGGAGCGTGGTGGAGCGGTGGCGACTTAGGGTGGGGCGAGGCTGTGTCTGCTGAGGAGCGAGCAGCCTCCGAGACGTGACCCCACCTCACCACACCGTGTCGCGCGCCGCGCCGCGCCGCACACCGCGCCGCTCCGCGCCACGCGCCCCACCACGCGCCGCCGCGCCACCCCTCGCTTTGGACGCCCCCGTCATCGGGCCAGCGTGCCGAGGCACTGGGAGAGCGCCGCGGCGGGCGTGCCGCCGCGGCGGCTATCCTCCAGGTGCTGAACCCTGCCGCACGCAAGGCGCTACAGTGTCACCCTCTGCGGTGCTGCCGCCTCGCTCTTTTTGCTCTGTCGCCCTCTTCATATCCATTGTTGGGCCCACCCTCGGGGTGGCCGCGTCGCGCTCAGCGTGGTCTGCCTGCGCCACAGGGGTGTCAGCGGCCTCTCCGTCCTTCCCCATCTTCATTGCCCACCATCACGCCCGTGCGCGCGCCGGTCTCCCCCGCGGGCACCGGACCGCCGCCCCGCCTCTGCGGGATCTCACGCGATGGCCACGATGCTGTCAGTGGTGCGCCCCCCCCCGCCCCCACCGCCCCCGCCGCCGCTTGCGGACGACGGCCGTTGGGCCGGGGGCGCGACCGCGGCGGCGGCCGCCGTGCCCGGGAGCGGCTCGGCGTCTGCGGCCGGCACGGCGCTGCCGCCGTCGCCGCGGCCGGCCACCGACGGCGCCTGTGGCGGTGGCGGGCGCGGCGCGCCCGTGGCGCCGGCGGGGAGCACGCCGTCGGCACGGGCCGCCACGGCCGCGCTTACCGCCGCGCCTGCCGCCGCCACCGCCGTGTCGGGGGTGATGCCGCCGCCGCCAATGGGGTCGGGCTTTGCCGCGGCGGCGGCGGCGGCGACCGCCGCCGCCTCCGCTGCTGTCGTGCCTGCCGCCGACGCGGCGGTGGGGGCGCCCTCCCGGCCGCTCTCGCGGCCGGTCACGCCTGGCGGTGCGGGGGATCGCTCCCGCCCACGCCAACGCCGCGGCCGCCCGACGCCGCGGGCGGTGTCGGCGCCGCGACTCGGCCTGACGGCGGAGCCGCTGGGCGGTTGGAGCGGCGCTGGGGGGGAGAGCGGCAGCGGCGGCGGCGGCGGGGGCGACGGCGGTGCTGCGGCTGCGGCGGCGCCGGCGGGCAGCCGCGCGTTTGGCCTATCGGGCGTGGAGGCGGTGCGCGCGCTGCGTGGCCGCCGACGGGAAAGCGCCTCTGCAGTTCGCGTCGGTGCGCAGGGGGAGCTTCCCGGTGCGGGGGGTGCAGTTGACGACGTTGTCGGCGCTGGAGGGGGTGACAGCAGCAACCGCAGCGGTTCATGGGTGCCTCCAACCCGCGCTTCAACGACACGGGAGGCGCCGGCGCCGGCACCCCCGACGGCGTCCACGGCTGCCATGTCTTCGCCCTCCTCCCGCCGCATGCACCGCGCCATCATGCACTTGTATTGTGCGCGCTCCGAGGCAAGACGAGGGGACGACTCGCCGCCGCGACGGCCCTCTGCCGCACGGCACTCGGTGGAAGGGCGACTCGGGGGGTCTCCATCGGGGGGGGGGGTGGCTACTGGGGCCGGGGGTGCTGGAGGTGGGGGTGCCCGCCGACGTCCTCGGCGGCTGCTGCTGCCCGGTGCCGGCCCGTCCCCGTGGCTCCTGTCACCGCCGCGACCGCCGACGCCCCCGCTGCCGTCGCCGCCGTCGCCGTCGCCTGCCGTTTCGCGGCGGCCGTCGCCGCCACCTCGGTCCCGTTCTGCGACCGCCACGGGCGGGGTGGGTGGCCGCGGTGGTGGGGTATTCCGCCGCACCGCGTCGGCGGCCATGATTCCGTCGGCGGGTGTTGGCGGCCGGCGCTCCCCAGCCGGTGTTTTGGGGGCCTCCGCCGCCACCGCGGGTGACAGCGGCGGGGACGATGAGGAGCTGGCGGCCCAGCGTCTGGCCGCTCGGCGCCTCCTTGTACGGCGCGTCGACATGCAGGCATCTCCACCGCCAGCGACGTCCCCACCACTACACACTGCGGCGGCCATGTTGCTCGGCGCCGACGGCGGTGGTGCCGGGCGGGAACTTTCCAACGGTCTCGCATTGTCTGCCGCTGGCACGCCCCCGTCGCGGCTAACGGCTCGGCCTATGGGAAGGCAGGGTGGTGAAGCGCACCGCGGTGGGGGTGGGGAGGGGGGCGGCAACGGGCAGCCGCAACCTCGCTTTCCCATCATGACCCCAGACGGGGGCTTGTCGGATGGTGAATACGTCGTCGCGGACGAAAGCTTCCGTATGCGCGCACGGCCTGTGCTGCGGACGCTTCGCTCAAATAACAGGGCTCGCGACGGTGAGACAGCGATGGACGGGTTGGGGCAGGAGCTGGGCGTCGGTGGTCGCTTGGTGTACGATGGCGCGGGCACCAGTGACGACGCGATGGGCAGCATGGGTGGCGGAGGGCGGTGGGGAGGCGGAGGGGGGCGTCGACGCGGCGGGGGCCGTGGCCGTGGCCTCGGCGGTCTCGGTGTCGGCGTCGGTGGCGGCGTTGGTGACGGTGGGGTTGGGCGTGGCGGGCGTGGTGGCTTCCTCACCGACGATGACGGGGATCGCGACGGCGCCGGTCGGCGAGGCCGGGGCGTCCGTCGGCGTTGGCGCCGCAGCTGGCTCGCCCGCCACCTGTCGCTTCGCCGGCAACGGGGCGGCGCTGGTGGCGATGACGGGATTTCGCCGACGGGAGGCGCGTTCTTGCCCTACGACGGTGGCGACGGCCTGGGCTTGTGGGGTCTCGGCGGTGTCGGCGCCACGCCCGACTACCGCCGCCGCCCGACGCTGCGTGCGGGGGGGGTTGTGGGGCGCCCGCGCGGTCGCAGGGGCGACACCCTCTTCCGCGGCGCCGGTCGCGGCGGCGCCGGCGGCGACAGCCCCGGTGCGATGGGCGGATGGGGCGGGCGCGACAGCGACGGCGATGACGACGGGCTTGACGCCGGGCCGATGGGCGCAGCCTTTTTGCGGAGGCGGTTGCTACCGCCCGGCAGCGGCGGCCACCCGACGTGGCAAGCCGAGGCAATCGGCCTTGGTGGCTTGTCGAACTATGGGGCCACCGCTTACGGCGACGACGTTGCGGACGGGTGGGCTGCGCGGCGGACGGCGGCGCAGCTAGCGGAAATTCACGAGCTCGTCGCCCTCCACCGGCGGGCTCTCCGCGCGCCGGTCGACGCGGGCATGGGACTGTCCCTTTCCTACGAGCAACTGCTCGAGCTGGAAGCCCACAACGTATGCCGCGGGTTGTCGGTTGCGGAGCTCCGCCGTCTCCCCGTCCGCCACATCCCTGTGGACAGGTCTGGTCGGGGGGGGCAGGGCGGGAGCAGTGGGTTCGGCTCATCTTCGTCGGACAAGGTCGGCAGCGTGGTGACGGGTGGGGGTGGTTCCGCGACGGCCACTGCGTCGGCCAAGTCGTCGTCGGCGGGCTCGTCGCGGTTACCCCCTCCCGCTGCTGCACCTCGGCCGACACCGTCGCCGGTGGCGGCAACGCAGCCGTCGGCTGTCGACGACCCAGACGCAATTTCCCCAGTCGGCACCCCCACCCGCCGCCTCAGTGATCGTTCGGTGGACGCCCTCGACGGCAGCCGTGCGTCGCTCGGCGCCCGCCCGGTCGTCGGCGGCCTGCCGCCTGCCGACCGGTGGCCACGGCCGGACCGGGCCGACCGGCCGTCGCCTGGCCGCCACTCGGCCGACGGCTGGACGGGGCACGGGGTGGTGGACGGCCGCCGCCGTGGCGCCGATGGGCCTCTGTCGAGCGGCGGGCGGGCGACCGACCGTCGGACGGGCGGGCGGCTGGGCGGGCGGCTCGAAGCCGCGGAGCGGTGGGCCGACCGGGACCGTGGCGTTGCCGTCGACCGGTCGTCGTCGTCGCCCGCGGCCTGCCTGAGCCTCAAACCCGTCCTTGACCGACCCGCCGCCGAGTCGCCCGCCTCGGGCACACGCGACGTGGCCTCCTCCACTTGCCTCGTGTGCCTCGAGTTGGTCTCTACCGAGGCGGATGCCGCCGACGACGGCGAGTCGACCGTTGACTGGGATGTGGGCGGGAGCATGGTCGGCGAGGGGCGCTCCGAGGTCAGCGGAGGGGGTGACACGGTCGCGGTTGTCGTGCTGCCGCCTTGCGGCCATGCCTTCCACGAAGGTTGTATTAAGCGGTGGCTCCTTGCCAACCGCCGCTGCCCGGTCTGCCGAGCGGAATTATGATGGCTCTCAGCATTGAGGCCGTGTTGCAGAGCTTCACTTTTTCTCGTCTCTTGCTCTGTTCTTTTGCATTACATGTGCTGCGCTTGTTCCCTCACTTTCTCCGTTGCTACTCTCATCGCCATGCTCTTGCGATTGCATTCGTCTGAAGTAGTGCCGGAAATGCAGGGCCAGCCGCCCGGGATGCAAAGAGCACGAAGGAAGGCAGAGTCTGCCATGTAGCGTGTATGTAGCTCCTGTACAGACGCCGTAGTCTGCCTGCTGCCGCTTGGGACCTCCACTGTCGAGCCCAGTGCTCGCCGCCTAGGCTTCCATGCAAAGCAGCAGCATCCTCACGTACCCCACGCACTCTCCCTCTTCTGCTGGCAGGCCCTGTTGACCGAACGAAAACCCAGCTTGCTGTCTGGACAACACTGCATGGCTGCCGAAGTCTTTGACACCACTCCTCTTCCACCGGCCAATCCCCTTTGACACCCATGACCCCGGCGCCCACCCCTCCACGCTGCGTCCTCACATTCGTGGCGGTCGAATCCCCGTGACCCAGACGAACAGCGTTGAGAACAGCGCCGTCGCCAGGATAGCCTCGCGAGCCCCCCCGCCAAACAACGAGGCCGCCCCCGTGCCGAGGTGAGGCAGCGTCCCGTGCTCGACCGTCATCCGCTTGAAGCGACGCTCTTCGACCCAGGTTCCGCGGAAGCGCTGGCCCCCGCGCCCCCAGCCCGTACGGGAGCGGCCCATTTCGCGCACGGAGTAGGGCATGGCAGCGGCAGCAAGAGAGGAAATGCAAGCCGTAGATTTGCCAGGAATGGAGAAAAGGCGTCGGGGAGAAGAGCTGCCAAGCCCCCGTCCAGATGGATCACCAAGCCGCTCAAACGAAGGGATAGGAGGACTGGCAAAGGGTGCCCAACGAAGGTGATGGAGGGGGGGCGAGGGGCAGGGCAGGTACTGCAGGTCGACGACTCTGGTGTGATTGATGTTGGCGCCGTGAGGTGAAGCCGTCGACAGGATGCTTCCGTGCCGACGGAAGCACCGGCCACGCCTCCTGGACGAAGCCGTGTGTGGCGCTGCTGGCGACGTCGGGGCTTCGTTCGTGCGGACCGCACTTGCCTCTCCTGTTCCGTCCGTGAACGGGCCAACAAACATTGTTGGCCCGGAATCTGGGCCATACCCGGTTCCCACTTGGCTAGCCGCCTTCTCCTTCGGCCTTGTGGTGAAGCCGACGTGGCAGTCAGCTGTTGATGATTTTGAAGGCTCTTACACCTTCCCCTGTTGCGGCGTATCAGGTTCTGTCAGCTGGATCGGGCCGCTCACGCGGCCCAAGAGACTCTAAATGCGAAACAAAACTACGGTTTCGTCTTGCCTGGGGCCCGACCTTGGGCTTGCACCCCCCCGCCCCCCGCCCCCCTGCGTCCACCACAGGGGACCCCTCTGGTGTGGCATCTGGGAGGCGCTCCGAAGCACCCCCAGCGGGAGCCAGCTGCCGCCCGCTGGGGGGGTGCGCGCGCGCAGCAGCGCGGGCACACGCCGCCGATAGACGGCGCCTGCTTGGCCTCGCCGCCGTCGCCGCCGCCTGTCGCCGTCGGTCCTCCGCCACTACCGCCACCGTCGTGCTCCGTGGCAGCCGTCGGCCAGACGCTCGACAAGTGGCACTATCACACCTGCTGCCTGGTTCTCCTCTGTGCTTGCGAGTGTGTTTCTTTGTGCAGTGGTGCGACAGCCGGCGGCGTGTGCACACGACCGGTGCTGGCTGGCGTCGGCGACAGCAGTTTTTCTCTTTTGACCGGCGCGGCGGGTGGCCCGGCAGCCGGTTGCGAGTCGGCGACGTGCTGACGTGCACTGCTGAGGCTACGCCGACCACGTGGTGTGTGGCGACGTCCGCGCGGTGTTGCCTCCCCGTAGTTGGCAGAGGCTGAACGGTCAAGGGCCCGGCGGTTGACCGACCTGACGTCGGCAGTGGGCGCCCGTCCCGCCGCGGCGCGGGTGGCGGCTGCCATGGCGGCAGCCACCTCTTCTGCAGCAGGGTCGGCGGCGCCTGTTATAGGCACCGACGGACCTCCCTCGGTGGCCCCGCCGTTGCTTCCTACTTGTGAGGTGGCGGTGGCGACACCGGGGACGAGAGGCGACACGGGTGGTGCGACACCTGTGGCCGTGACGGCGACGGCGGTGGTCTCCGCTGCCAATAGCTCCGCGGTGACCAACGGCACGGACGCGGGAGATACGGGTGGCATCCCCGCCGACGGTGGAGGAGATGGTGAAGCCACTGGTCGTGGCGGGTCGGCCGCCGACGTGGATAGCGGGCCGGTACTCGGCGGAGTTGTCGCCGGCAGCTCTCCCAGCTCAGCGGGCGCCGACGTGGATGCGGCGACGCCGCCGTTGCTGTCGCCGCCCCCCCCGACGGCGGTTATGACACCGACGCCGCCGCCCGCCCTTGCCAGCGGCCTTCCACCGGTTCCGCCAGGTGGGGGTTGGGAGGACACCGTCGTGCCGTATGACAAGACACGCTACTCAGAGGACGAGGCGTCTGCGGCCCGGCTTTTGCTCGGCGTCATCAGGCGCTTCAGCACGCAGCCATGGCGCGGCGGGGTGGCCGTTGGGAGCGCCGGTGGCGCAGTCGGCGGCGGCGGCGGTGGGGGTGTCGGTGGCGCCCGCTCGACGGGGGCAGCCGTCGGTGGCCTCGCACGCGGAAAGCCCAAGACTGACCGGACGTTGACTCCATCTGGCAAGGACCCTAAGGCCCGCGGCGCTGACGCACCGCGGTCGGTTGACAGTCGCGGGCGGGGGCGACGGCCGTCGCCGTCACCGCTCAAGAGGAAGCGGGAGGGAGGCGGCGGTGGCGGGGGTGGCGTTGGCGGCGGCAGCGGCAGTGGCGGGTCGGGCGGTGCCACGCCAGCAGGCACCACGGCGGCGGGCGCCGTCGCCGGTTGCGCTCATTCGGCTGGGCCCCTCGTGTCGACGTCGTCTCTGGCGGCGGCGGTGTCGACGACGTCGGGGGGTACGGTCGGCGGGGGGTCGGCCAAGAAGAAAGCCAAGAAGAGGTATGTTGTGAGGTGGGCACTCCAGGAGCTGCGTGAGCACGGTGTGGCTGGTTTGTTGTCGGCCTTTTTTTGTTCCGGTGTCGTTCCGGAGGCGTTTCGTGCCTGCGCTGGTGAGGCTGTGCTTGGCCTTTGTGCCGCCGACACATGGTTGACATGGTCGAGCGAGACAGCTTCGGCTGGTTTTGTTTTGCTTCTGGAATTCTGACGTTGGAGCCACTGCTCTGGTGCGCCATAATGTGTCTTCTCGGTTGGTGGTGTTTTGTTTGTCTAACATGCTTTGTTGGATTGTGGCTACTCGTCCTCCCCCGCAGTTCTGGCGGCAGTCACGCCGGTGGGGGCGGCGAGTCCCGCCGCTGCGTACAACCCGACACTGAAGTGGCGTGCAAAGTGCGGGACGTGGAAGGCTCTGGTGGCTGGATATGGATCCTCGGTACGGTCCTCCGCTACGCCGCCGACACTAAGAAGTACGAAGTACTGGACGCAGGCGAGGTGGAAGATGATGACAACGATGCTGAGAAGCGTCGCAATGGCCACCCGCCACAACCGAAGTACGTTCTCGACCCCAGGTTGGATGAGCTTCTGAGTGTGTCTTTGTCGTTGTTTTAGAGTGGACACGCTGCGGAGTGGTGACTGCTTTTCAGCTACCTGCGACTGTGGGCACCATGTGCTGTTGCCTGTGACTGGGACTCCTTTTGCCAGCCACGACTCCCTCTTCTTGTGACAGCGCCTGACGGTGGACTCCTTGTTGGTGAGGATGGTTTCTTGCTCCGAACGATTGCTGTGGACTGTGCTATCCCGTGCTTTTTTTTTTTTTCTCAGGAGCTATTCCGTTCCCCGCAACCAGCTGTCGGTGCTACTGCCCAACCCCAACATGCGCTTGTCGGTGGGCACTCGCGTGCTCGCCATGTACCCTGACACCACGACCTTTTATCCAGCAACGGTTGCGGAGAACGCAGCATCTCGACGGGACCACATGTACCTGCTTAACTTTGATGATGAGGAGGACGACACGGATGCGGGCGGTGCTGGCGGCGTCACGCTGGCAAAAACCGTCGCCCCAAAGTATGTCGCGGCTGGCGTTTTGTAACAGTGGCCTGTCGGCAGTGGTGGCCTCTACTTGTGCGAGTGTCTGTTCCAATCTGTTGTGGTTCTTTCTTGTCTGTGGGGGTGGCCTCGCGGTGTATTTTTCTGTGCGATGTGCATTCACACTGGCATCTGCGTACGTACGTGCGTGTGGTGGTCGTCGTCGTTGTGTGGTCGTCTTTTGCAGCTTGGGAAAGGCGCATGTCGTATGTTGTTCATGTGGTGTCATGGCGACTTCTGGCCACCTTGGCTGTTGTCGCCAGGTCGACCCCTTAATGGTGTGATTGGTGTGGTCCGTTGCCCTGCCAGGAGGGCGCTTGTGCTCCGGCCAGGAAACACACGGTCCGGTGCTGTAGACGCCAGGAATGCCTTTCTTCTCAGGCGAGCCAGGTCGACCGCGCTGCCGCATTTCACCAGTCTCGCTAGCACCTAAGTTCTCTCAAACTGTCCCCACAGCACGCGACGACGATGCATTGGCAACAACAGGTCGTCAGGATGTACCTCCTTCCTGGTTCTGTGCATATCATACCTGCGGCCTACGGGTGGACCAGCTGAAGCAGACCGTGAGCACCACCAGGCATACAGAAGCACCACCAGCCATGCGGCTGCAAACTCCCTTGACGGCGGGGACCCGAATGAGTGCAACAGACATCCGAAAGATACTTCGTGCTTCGCGCATGCCCATGCGGCCTCAACCCCTACCACTCACGGACACACGCAACGTCACGCAACCTCAACAGCCGGGCGTCACGACTTGATGGCGCCGGAACAAAAATAAACGCGCAACGGGAACCAAATATCACCTACGACTGCGCAACAAAAAGCATGCACACACCAGGGCGGCGACCAAAGAACAAACGGGAGACACAAAAGAGATAACAACTCGAGGAGGAAAACTGCTCCTTGTTCGGCGGCCACCTCGCACTTGCGACGCAGCTGCACCTTCCTTGCCGCGGCATTTCATCAGGGGGTCGACCTTGCCCGGTCGGGTCCCCGTCCAATGGCCATCGCCTTCGCCCAAAACCCCCTCAACCGGCTCAGTCGAGGCCCAAGCCCCACCCGGGGGCTCCCATCCCCAAAACCCAACTCATGGATGCACGCAGTTACACGGGTACATGGGGGAAAAGAGGTCTCTAGTACATCTCCTCACGCGGCCGGCGCTCCCGGCGCTGGGGGCGCGAGTTGGCGCGGTCGACGCGGATGGCGCGGCCGTCAACCTCGCGGCCGTTCATGCCCTCCAGGGCCTGGTCAGCCGACGGGGCAGCATCGAAGGTCACGAAGCCAAAGCCACGGCTCTTGCCAGTGAAGCGATCCATCACAACGCGCGCGTCCAGGACGGTGCCGAACTCCTCAAAGGCGACGCCCAGGGTCTCGTCCGTGGTGCTCCACGACAGATTGCCGACGAACAGCTTGGCGTCCTCGGTGACGCGGGCCTCATCCTCATTCATGGCCTCCATCATCTATGAAACAAAAGGAAGGTGAAGCAGCAAGGAAGACAGTAGAAGACAACAACGAATAGTAACAGGTTAGAGACCGAGGTCAGCAGCCAGCCAGCCGACAGCGGCCACTCAATCGTGCACACTTGTCCTCCAGCTTTTTCCCAGACACCCAAAGGTTCCAATGACCATCCAAAGCGACACACGAAGAAAATGACGCAGCCCATGGAGAAGATTCGCGTACCCGGACGGGGGCGGTCACCCGCGTGGACGCCGGCGACGAGATGCTCAGGCGACGGCCATTGATGGCGGCGGTGCGGGCAGTGCGGAGGGTGGCCCCCACAGCGGCACCCACGAAGGCGGCCATCTGAGACATGGTGACTGAGGTGAGAGGAGGTAGCGCGAAGCGGAAGCTAGAGAGTAGGATGAGCTGGGAAGAGGCTGTAGGCAATAGGGGCAGCGACGGGACGGGTGAGGGAAGGAGGCGGGTGTGCGGAGGAGCGTGGAGGGCAGCGACCGGGATGAGCTGCGGTTGCGCTGGGAGGGACTGCGAAGTGCGCTCCCGCTTTTGACAACACGTCGTCGCCGACGCGTGGGCTGTGAAATGGCAGGGCAATCTCCGCTCCCTGGGCACCGGCGCGCGTGGCCCCCGCCGTGCCGCGGCCGCCGGCCGGCGCTGCTGCCCACAAAACGGACGCCGGCAGCTCAAACGGCTTGGCGGCTTGGGATTAATCCGGGTTTACAGTTGTTAGGCAGCCAACCAGCGCTCTTCGCGCGGCCCAATCGTCGTCGTCTGCGGCAATACAGTAACAACAACCACGTGGCGCACCGTATCCAGAAAAATAGTAGCCTACTTCCATAGCCGGATATCAAAATATCTCATGTGATCCGCCGCTTGCGCTTCTTGAAGAAGCGCACAACCGCAAGCTGCGCTGGTATGGACCACCCAGATGGATATCTTGGCTGTGACGTTGTGTCGGCCCGCACATGCCGGCATTGTAGCCTCCCGCGCCTGTCGCCCACGCAGTCATGCCCAGCGACGGCGCAGCAACTGCCACACGGCACGCGCCAATTACAAAGAGCTTCCTTCCACCGGGACGCAAACGCCGCTCGGATGCCACCTGGTTCAACAACCGACCGCCGCTGCGAAAGAGGTCGCTCGTGGGGTGCACGCAGGCTGCTGCGCAATGTACTGGCAGGAGATACGACATAAACCAACGGTGACGAATGCATCTCTGGCGTGGGTCACCACATCCGAGTCAAAAAGAGCAATCTAAATAGTAGAGACAGCAGAAGTCCCAACTCGACACCGACGAGCAAAACAGACACCAGACCACCCCAGAGCCAGAGCAAACCAGTCATCACACACCCGCAACTCTACATCCCCACTCGCCACACACTACAACACCTGCAAAAGCGACGAGTCCTGGGCAACTGCCGCCGCGTCCACCTCCTCCAACCGCCACCGCCCCTCTCCCAGCACCCGCAGGATGCGGTCGTGGTAGCGCAGCAACGACGGCCGATGGCCGACGCTCACTACCGTCACGCCAGCGTCGGCTAACGCGCCGTACATCTTGCCCTCAAGGGCCAAGTCAAGAGCACTCGTGCTCTCGTCGAGAATGGTCAAGCGCGGCCCGTCGGCAACCGACGTTGCCACCAGCAACCGCGCAAAGCCGAGGCGCTGCTGCTCCCCGAGGCTCAGCACATCTCCCCAGTCGACGACCGCGTCCAGGCCACCTGAGCGGGCCGCCAAGTCGCCGAGCGACACGCGGCTGAGCGTCGCCAGCAATTCTTCGTCGGAAAAGGCGGCGGCCGTCTCCTCGTCGGCGGGATAAGTCAGCTGCTCGCGCAGACTGCCAAGAGTGCAATACGGCCGCTGCGGGAGGAAAAAGGCGGGGGTGTCACGAGTGACCGTCCCCGAACCCGTCCGCCACAGGCCAGCAACGGCCCGGAGGAGCGACGACTTGCCCGTGCCTGACGCGCCAGCAATGAGCAGACGGCTCCCGGGGGGGGCCGTCAGCGTCAGGTCCTCCACGAGCAGGCGCGACGACGGGGCGGGGGTGAACATGCAAACCTTGTCCATGATCAGGCCGACGGCCTTGCTCTCCTCCAAGTTCATGACAATCTCAGATGGTGCGGGCGCCGAGGGCGCGTCAGACGCCCCACTCGCAACGCCGTTGGCCACGCCGTTGGCCACGCCATTGGCCACGCCGTTGGCTACACCATTCACCACACCATTGGCCGCACCATTGGCACCATCCGCTGACTTGGACACCCCGTTGGCCACCCCGTTGGCCACCCCGTTCTCGCTGTGCGACGCCGCGGCGGTGGCGGCGTCGCCCCCCCCCTCCTTCCCGGCCGCCACGGCCGCCAGCGCGACCGCGGGCGCCGCCGCCACGGCGGCGGCGTTGGACTTGGCGAGCAGGTTGTCAATGTCCCGATCATTCTTGAGAAACAGCCGCTCCTCCGGGTCCATGTCCCGCTCCATAAACGCGACAATTTCGCCGAGGCGGTTGACGCCCGCCCCAAACGCAGACAGCGCGTCAAAGCGGGTGACGAGGAGGCTCAAGTCGCGGAGCACGTGGTTGAACGCCGAATACGATTGGGTGACGACGCCGAGCTGGATGCTGCCCGCAAAGTAGAGCGGCGCGACGACCAAGCTCGGCAGCGCCTGGATGAGGTAGTGGTAGGCCGTGGTCAAGGCCGACAGGTTGCGCTCCCCAGCGATCAGGGCGGAGCGGTTTTCCACAACGCTGTCCAGGCGGCGGGCAATCTCCGAGCCCTCCCGCTCCTCCCCGCCGTAAAAGGCGACCGACTCGGCATTCTCCCGCAGCCGCACGAGGGAGTAGCGGAGGTCGGCTTCGCGGCTGAGCGCCACAAAGTTAAGGTTGACGAGCCGCTTCCCAATGACCACCGACGCAGCGGTGCCGACGCCCGCATAGACAATGAGGACGCCAAACAGCTGCGGGTAGATGGACCACAGGATGGTGGAGAAGGAGGCCAAGTCTACCGCCGACAGCAAGAGCGTCAGGAGAAACGTCAGCGACTCGTGGGTAAAGGACGACACGTCCTGCGTCAGCCGCTGGTCGGGGTTGTCCAACCCGCCCGCGCCCGCCGACTCGAGCGCATAGTAGTTGCGGTGCGCAAAGTAGACGGACGTGACCGACTCGGTCATCCACTTGCGCCACTGGAGGGCGAGCAAGTCGCGCGAGTACCCATACGCCACGACGATCGGGGTGGCCACGAGCGTCGCCGTAAAAAACAGCGTCACCTGGTGGTAAAACAGGTCAATGTCCCGGTTGGACAGCCCACTCCACAGGTCCCGCATGATGTAGGAGAAGGCGACCGACACGCCCGACTGCAGCAGCGTCAGCGCCACGACGCCGCCGAGGTACCACTTGGCACTCGGCTCGGTCGTAAAGTAGGGCAACGCGAGGCGGAGGAAGAGGCGGGAGACGCGGCCAACGTCTTGGCGCGCCGACTCGTTGCGGGGGTCCTCCTTGGGCTCGGAGCGGCGGCCGCGCCGCCGCCAGCGGCGGCCGCCGCGGCGGCCAGACGGCCCCCCGTCCTCCTCTTCCAACCCCGACGGCGGGGCGAGGCCAACGACGCCGCGCAGGCGGCCGGCCAGCTGCGACGGCAGCGCCTCCACGAGCGCTTGCATCACCGTTGGCAGCGCCTCATCGTCGCTGGGGGGGGGGGGGTCCGCGGCGCCCCCTTTGGGCGCCGTCCCCGCCGCGTCGGCCGCCCGCCGCGGGGCGGGGGGGGGGCGCCCGTCGCCCTCCCCAGCGCCAGGCGGCGTCGCGGCGGCGCGCCACCGGGCGGCGCGGCACGGCCGCCGCGCGACGGCGCGGAGGGGGCGGCCGCCGCCGAGGCAGCCGGCGGGGGCGGGTCGGCGGCCGAGCAGAGCGCCCCCGCCGGTCAGCGCAAAGGCGGCGGCCGGCATGGTGGGCGAGGGGGG
>Ga0209093_1000960_pt1 | contig 16183 bp, 17 predicted proteins | sample SidtaG_4_FD_187450 | JGI IMG/M metagenome (GOLD analysis project Ga0209093, IMG submission 187450) | Marine algal microbial communities from Sidmouth, United Kingdom - Sidmouth_Male1 metaG (SPAdes) (version 2) | ecosystem: Host-associated > Algae > Red algae > Unclassified | place: Sidmouth... | reverse complement strand
TCAATCAAATATTGAATTTTTTTCTCGCCGAGATCCTTGTAAATCCTGCCAGTCGTACTCTTTTCTCCATGTTGGGGTACTGGATTCGTACGATTGCTGCGGATCCGCAAGTCGGCAGATGCTCGCAGAAGTCGCTCCTGACAGTGTAAACAAATGGCAGTGGATATAACTGAATAATGACTGTAGGTCGGTCGCGCTTTGGGCCGCGGTCACGATCTATCAAGACGCCGGTGATTGGCCACTCCCATTCAGACAGTGTGTCAGAATTCTGTCCAGAGCCTGGGCGCGACGTCCTCTTTCTGCGGCGCGTTGTGCTTGCCATACAGCCGTTCTCCCAAAAATCCCACACTGCAACAGTTCCAAAAGTGTTCCAAATCGGCCTCCGCGGGGTCGTAGAGGCCGATTTGGAGCTCTTTTGGAACAGTTGGAGTGTGGGTTTTTTTGGGAGAACGCTATACGTTGCTGTTGCTGAGGCAGACCGCGGTCCCCGCCTGCGCCGACGGGTTGGCGGGCCCGCAAGAGTCCGCTTAGCGCCCGTCCTACGAGCACCTCCGCCGGTTGGCGCCCTCTGCGCCAGTCAACCCCCGACCCGTCAGTCTTAAAACCAGGTTGCTTGACGGGTATGATCCAGCCGACCAATGATCTCAACGCGGCAGAAACGTTCCTGTCAAATGAACAAGGAGTGGGCACAGAGCGCAGCGAACAGCCGTGCCAGCCTAGAGAGTTGGCCAGTACGAGCGTCATGGAGAAACTCAAGGCAAAACGGGCCACAACACAGCGACCCGGTGCCGGTGCACCACTGCCTTTCCCGCGGAGCATCCCGCACCCCAATAGCACAAGGAGGCCCTCCTCCGGCCAAACTCGCCGACACCGCCCCCCCCACCCCCGCTTTTTTGCCACTGTCGACGCCGTCCGACCCGCTAGCCTCAAGTAGTGACGGCTCCCGCATTCAAACCATCGCCTTGGTGTACGGACCGATCGCCGACGCGCTCCCCCGCTCCCGCGACGCCCAAGCCGCGCGCGCCAGTGTATCTAGCGGCAGTGGTTGAGGCACCGTTGCCGCCACGCCGCGCGGGTTCCTTCAGGGTCACGGTCCACTCGCCAGGGAACCCCGGCCAGGTCGCCACGTCCTTCGCGGGCGCGGCCAGCGGACCGCACGGAAACCAACGCGGAAATTTGGAGCAGCTGGTGCAACGGCCGACGCGGCTGCAAACGCAGCCTCCCGCCGCCCTCCACCAGCTCATGCGTGACGCAGCCGTGTGCCGTCGCCCGCCCGCCCGCTCGCGCGCCCGCTCGCCCGCTCGCCCCCGCTGCAGACGCAGCTGATCGGTCGGTCGCGCAGGGCACAGCCGCGGCCCAGACGGGTAGCGCCGCCTAACGACAGCCGCAGCGCCGGTGCGCCCCCGCCACCCCACCGCCGCCACCCCCCCGCGCCACACCGCGCTGGCAATGCTGCTGGCAGGTGGGTACGGGGCGACAGCCACCCGCAGTCCAACGCCTGTCGAGGCCGCAGTGATCCGGCGACGGGTGGCGGTGCCCCTCCCGAAGTACGGCCGACGCCGTGCGGCAGCCCCTCAGCCGCGGCCGTGGCGGCGGCGACAGCGGCCGTAGCGGCGGCACGGCGGCGTCGGCAACGACCCAGCAGCCCCACTCGCCGCCACGCGGGTCGAGAACCACCGCCGCGACCGCTGCGCGTCAGCAGCCCGTGGCCGCGCAGCGCCGCTGGCGCGGGCGTCGGCGGCGGTCGCCCCCGCCGTCGCTGCTAACGTCGCCGTCGCCGCCGACGCCATCGCCGCCGCCGGCGTCACCGCCGGCCCTGCCACCTCTGCTGCTGCCGCCGCCGCCGTTGCCGCCGTCAGCCGCCACCCCGCGTGCGTCGCCGCCTCGCGTTGTTGGCGGCGGCGGCGCTACCGCCGCCGCAACCAATGTCACTGGATCCAAGTCCGACCTGGACCAGGGCCTTTCAGAATCCGGGTTTTTCAGCAGAATCTGGGATATATCCAGATATATCCGGATATATTTGTTGGAATCTTCTCGCCATCCAATGTGAGAGCAAAACGGAAGACACTGCTGGAAAGCTCACCTCCTGCTCAGGCTCTTTGTGGAAAGACTGATGAACATAAGATGTTGCTACGAGCAGGATGCTGCTGCTTACAGCACGGTGCTTTATCCGAATCATTATTCCGAAGCCCCTGACTTGGACACAGTCATCCGTCTGAGAGCAAACCTAGCAATGATGGACTAACGAAACGTGTCTGTTTTATTGGTGCAACGTGTCTATATTCGCTTATTGGTCCACGAACCACCCTCTTGTCAATGTAACGGTGCCCCAAACAACGTCGAATCTCCTCGAACCACCACCGACAATTGACATAACTCCTTCTCGGTCCGATAGTCCGGGTGACACAATAGGGGGTGCATGTTCTATTCGAAGGCAAAATACGGCACGGCACGCCTATTCAGGACACGAGGACTATCCTAGACGCCCTCCCATTGGCTGATCGTCAAATGAGATGGATCCACCACGTGTCCCACGGCGTCGGATGACCTGAAACGACGACCGGTAAACGATCGCACGCGGCAGACAGGGCTGTATCTGACATGTGACCAAACGTTTGACCGACCGCTGGACGCTCCCAGACAGACACAGCCGGCGTGAAACGTCACAAAGCTTGCAACCTGGACGGGAGGCTGAACGGGAGTTTCGTTCGCGGGCAATCTGAACGGGAGCCGCTCCCGTTCAGTCTCCCGTTCGCGAACGGGAGCCTGCACGGGAGTGGCTCCCGTTCAGCAGAATACTGCAAGCCTCTGGTCTGTTGCCCTCGCAGGATTCTACCTGTCTCGATGTCACTCCTTAATCAATACATAAGACGGACCAATGGGAGGGCTAAGTGACACGATCACGTCGATCTCGCTCCTCTTCTATCTCACGCATCGCCGGAAAAGGGCGAAGCGCCAGGAAATTACGGCAACAGGCGGCTTTTGCAAGCAGGCATTGAGCAATTGTGACGCAGAGTCCGAAGCGTCGCCTGGACTCCTTGGCGTGCCGCGTCCGCGTCGAGAGAAAGACACAACGGGCTCGAAGACGCTGCCGGTACGTGCGGTCTTTTCTCTTCGCGAGTGCAAGCCCGTGCTGGGTTTAGGAAGCGGGTCCATCGTCCTTGTCTGGCCACTGCTTTTCAGAATCGAAGGTGCCGCGCAGTAATAAGATGCGGGGGGCTGGTCGAGTTGGTGACAGGAGGGGCGCCAGGATAAAGTTTGTATGACACGTGACGCAACACCCCCCTTTTTTCTCATACAGTATAGACACACGCTACGCAAGAAAAAGTTGTCGGATACAGAAGCGGAATGGAGAAACAAGGGAAACAAGGAGCAGAGGAACACTCTCCACGAATCTGTGCGCCCCACCGCGCGCGCTCCATTGCGTCCGAGTGCCGAGCTACAGGCCTGGCTGCTGGTCACGGCTCGTCCACGGGTAGAAGGCGTTGGTGAGATAGCGCGCCAGGCGGCGCTCAAACGTCGAGTTGGTCTTGTTGCTCGGCGTTGCGCGCAGTCCAAGGCGGTCTCCCAGGTCAAACCAATCGACCTGGACGTCCTCGGCTCGGAGGATGCGGTCCGCGTTCACGAGCTCCAGAGCGGGGTGAGTAGCGCCGTCATGCTCAAAGTCCCACGCCAGGCGCACACACCCGTACCTCGACAGGACACAGCCCGGACGACTCGCACAGCGGCGCATGCGCTGGACGACGACGCAACTGCGGGGCTGGCCGTTCAAGGAGCGCAATAGCAGGCGCATGCGGCTTCATGCAGGGGCATGCCGTCAAAGTGCTCCGCGTACGCACTTGAAAAGGCGAGCTGGTCGTCGGGCAGGGCGCCGCCTTGTTGCTCGGCGACGGCTAAGTCGTCACCTGGGACGGCTCGCCAGCCGTCGTCACCATCATTGGTGGTGTCATCCACCGAGCCGCCGACGGACGCACTGCTCGCGTCGCTGTCGCCGCCGCTCGAGGCGTCGCTGGGAGCACTGCGGGCCAACTCTTGCGCTCTGGGAACCCCCCCAGTCGGCGCCACCGGCGTGCCATCAACAGTCGCGGGGGCGGTGGCGGCTGTGTCTGGGCGGTCAATAAGGCCGGCCACCATAAACGGCCAGAAGATGCTGAAGTGACGCCAACTACGACCCGTCATTGTTGCCTGTGGTTCGGATGTCGGAACAAAGCAGCTGAATATAGCAGCATGCCCAAACAGGGACGACATGGACGAGCAACGCAGATCGCTGTTGGAGCGCGTCAGTATGGTCGCAGAGAAAAGTAATACTCATGCGCCCGCCGCAGCGTGCACTTCTGCGGCGTGCCCACTCACATGTGCTCCACCCAGCTCCGCCGGATTCAACTCTCTCTCGCCGCCCCCCCCCCCCCCCCCCCCCCCCGCCACCCAAGCCGTAGTGTGGCAACGTACCCTGGTGCAGATGGGGTCACCTTGCAGTTGCGACCAAGCTCAAAGCCGCGCAGATTCAGAGCGTCCAGAGTGTCCTGGACGGACCCAAGACGGGCTTGACCGGTGCCCTCACACAGTGCGCGCAGGACCGCCGGGAGGCGCTGCGCCAGGAGCCGCAAGATGCCCAACTTCCACACGTGCAGGAGGTCGAAAGAGACGACACGATAGAGGTTGTACGGGGCCGTGCCAAGGCCGTGGACGGCGCCCAGGGCGGGCGCAAACGCCAGAGCGCTGTGCTCCCGGCCGAGGGCGCGGCGACGGCTCGCACGCGGGTCCTCCGCACGGACAACGGCGGCAGCCAGCTGCGCATCTAGGGTCGTGACAACGTGGCGGTCTATCGCCCGCACGCCGAGCAAGCCGCCGCTCACGTCCTTGTTCTCCATGCAGGGAGAGCAGAAAATTAGACAGCGGTTGCCCATCAGCGCAAGCATGCTGCGCTCCTCGACTTGGTCAACAACAATTCCGACGACCCGCGGAACCAGGAGGACCGATCCGTGCCCAGCCACATGTGATGTGACGCCCTCTTCACTCGCAATTGTAAACGTGCGCAGCGAGACGGCTAGGCAGCGTTGGAAGAGGTCGTTGCGCATGTCACTCACAGCGAGCATGGCACCCGCAGTCCGCCCGACCGCCTTAGAGATGTGCTGGATGTACCCGACTGTCTGCCACTGGCCGCCATTGTCGAGCGCGTTCGTTATCTTGACGCGCACAGGGAACATGTAGTGAGCACCACTCCACGACACCAGCGCCTCGTCAGCGTGGAGCTGAATCCCCAGGACGCGCGCGTCGGCGCCATGAATGCGCCGCACTTCACGGAACTCGTTGACGTATATGTCGGAGTCGAGCGTCCCGCGACGCTCGTGGTCGTCGAAGAATTCGTAGCCGTCCAAGTCATCGGCCGCCACGCCGCCCCCCGCCGGCCGCGCACGACCAAACGGCACGTTTTGGGCGCCCGCCAAGGTATCCAAAGAGACCTTGAGAATATCGCGGTAGAAGTATAAGTACGAACGCCCGCCGATCTCAATGGTAACCTCCATCCAGCCGCGCGTGGCCAGCACACGGTTTTGCTCATGTCGAGTCGCCGTCAGGAAGCCGTGCGCGGAGGGGAAGGCAGCCGACACAGGTCCAACCAGACTAGTGCCTCGGGTGGCCTCCTGCTCAGCCGCACACAGCGACTGCGCGTACGCCACATGGTCGCGCTCCGTTAACCCGCAGCCGCCCGCCGTTAGAGCAAATCGAAGAGCGCCACGCAGCGCCGGCGAGCAGAAGCGGGTCGGGCGGCTTTCCCACGACGCCGGAACCACAGGAGTCGACCGCGACGTCTCGGGGAAGGCGAGGTAGTACGCGCGGATGCGCGCCGCCGTGCTGGATAGGAAGACGTGATGCGGCAGGGCTGCGAGCAAGTCGCTCGCCGCCGCGCCGATTGTGCTGCCGTCCTCGGCCGCCCCGACAACATCTTCCTCATCGTCGGTATCAAATAGCGACTCGCCCACCAGCACGTCGCAGTGGTCTTCGGCCCCGTGTGACTGGGAGGAGCCCACGGCGGCCGCGACGTTGACCGAGTCGCCGTCGAAAGCCGCGTCGCTGGCCACTGCCGATGTGGCCCCAAGAACGACGTGCTGCGCCGCTCCTGCGTGGGTAACCCCTTCGCGATTGACCTCAGGCGACGGCACGACCGCGTCGTCGGCGGCCGTGGCTCCATCGTCCAGCAGCGGCGGCCCAGACGCGCTTGCCATGGCGGCCATGGAGCCATACTTGAAAGAGTGGGAGACGGCTGCCGCCGCCGCCGCCGCCGCCGCACAGCGGCTCTCGTTCTTGTGCGACGTCTGAACGTGGCGTGCCAAGTTGGGGGTCCTACGAAACGACATGCAGCAAAATGGGCAGGCGATGGAATAGATTGACGCCGCCCGCGGCGGCGCCATGGCTCCGACTAAGCGTGGGTATCTGGCGAGGAGGGTGGCGACGGCAGAGTCGAGAGCCTGCAAGGAGGGCAGCAGTAAGGAAGCGCGTGAGCGCGCACCGAAGCGGATGGGGCATCGTGGGACTTGTGGGCGCCTGGAGAATGGGACTGCCGGCACGCAGACGCGAGTATATATACAGGTCGCATCTCAGGCGCGACGCCAGAACCCCCGTCAGTGCATTTCTTCGCCGCCTCACCCTGTCCGCCCGCGTGCAAACGACATGGCCCCACACGCCGCTCCTTCTTCACAGCGATGGGTGCCAATAGAAAAAGGCGACGGGCGGAAGTGCCTGTACGCTGACTGCATCCTCACGCTGCGATAGTCTTCGCGCAACTGCGTACGACACAGCAACGGCGCTGTGGGCCTAGCGCCCTCTCCCGGAGGCGCCCAACCGACCACGCTCCCCAGACTGTCGCCGAAGGCGCAAGACGGCTCCGGACCGCCGCCGTGGCCCCGTGCACTCAATTCACCAGCGGCAGTCGTCGGCCGTCCGTCTAACCCTCAACCGCGCTAGGCGCCGCCGATCTGCCCGCATCGCGGCATGCGCGCCACAATCCAGTGCTCCCCCTCGCGCAGGACTCTGGCGTCGCGCTCTACCGCGCCGGCACTTACCGACAACCGTTGGCGGCGCGATCACAAGCGGGCAGGATCCAACCGAGGGCTTGACGGAGTTGGGGCAAAGGCGAGAGGCGGTTGGCCCGTCCTCTACGGCAGCCCGCGGCTTGTACCCACTGTCAGACTTGGTCAGCCGAGTGGCGATGATGAGGAGACTCGTTGGTGCATCGTCGGAAGCGAAGCCAGGTATGGGATGCTCTAGCGGCGTGCCGTAGTCGCCGACGATGCACAGTCAAAGTCAAATAACCGATCTTCTCCGTCACAGCAGGAGGAGTGGCCACGGTCGACGGCTGAGCTCAAGATTTTCCCAGAACGAAACTCCGTCTTCAAAACGTGCAGATGACGCACGACGCACGAAATGACGACTATTTGTACCGGTGCAGTGCAGTGGGTCTGACAAATGTGTGTTGACTAGCTCAAGTTTTTCTCGATTGAGGTGGGCTTGTAAAGCTGATGCAATTCGACTGTGGACGTTTGCCAATGATGTAGCGCCTTGCACGTTGTAGCACCATCGGAAATCAATTCTGATGAACAAAATTGAGAATCCTGCGATTTGACCTCAAGTATTGCGTGCGTCCTCACTTTTCAAACTCGTCTTCGGGAGGTGTGGGACACGATGCAGATCGCTGTCCTTGACATTAATCAGAACGGATTGACAGCTCCAAGCGACGCGGTGACTGCGACTGTTCGTGCCCGTACCTTTCCCGTGCTGCGGCCTCGCCGCCGCTTCTGTGCTCCTCCCAGGGGAGCGCCGGTATGGCAATCTGTCGAGGCGCTTTCTCGCCCCGGCCGTCGCGCTTCTCTACTGTCTGGTTGTCCCCGTGTGCCAACGGATCCGCTTGTGACCATGACGGTCTTCGACGACGGCCCGGTGGCGGTGTCTGCTCATGGCATTGCGCCAGCGAGGCGCGCTCCGCCTCGCTTGCTCTGCACGCCACAGTTCTGTCGCGGTCTCCCTTCCCCCCCCCCCCGCCTGTGTCGCACGCGCTGAGACGATGTCTGTAGGTCCACGTTCCCTTGGCCATTTGTGCGGCCGGCGCACTTTTGCATGTGTGATGTGGACCCCTTCTCTCGGTGGGGCTCTCCCGCGGAGGCCGTGGAGACGTGCCCTGCTAAAGGTGAGTGGCGAGTCGCCGAGTACCGCCCGGGGGTGGGTCTGGAAACACTGTATAAGAGCGCCTACTCCGCGCAGTCTGTCACCCCAACTCACTCTCCACCACATGACCGCCCGCCACCCGCTCCCACAACTGGGCACTGTCGTCGCGCCTTTCTTTACGCCTCACCCTCCCCGGTCCTGCCCCCCCCCCACAACAGGTCGTCGGCGTACTGCGGCTGTCGCCCCTCGCCGCAATGGCCGCACTTTGCGGTTTTGTGCGGGCTACCCCGCTCGCCTACGTCAACAACCAAGACGGCAACTCGGCGGCGGCTGACGGGCGGGGCTGTGCGAGGTTCATGCCGGGGCTGCAGTACGCCTCTCGAGTGGCTTCTCGTCCGGCTGGGTCTCAAGGCCGTCCATCGACGCCACCGCATTACGCGCAGGCGGCTCGTGCCGCGCCGCCGGCGCTCAACGCTCTTGCCGCGTGGCCCCGCGCGCATGCTTCTGGGACGGTGGCCTCCTCCCCCCAGCCTCGTGGTGCGCCTGAAGCGCACCTTATGGGTCACCGTTCCCCCAGCATCGGGCTGGCATCTTCATATGGCTATGACGGCGGCAGTGGTGTGGCCTCTACGTCGGCCGCCGCACGTCTGTCGTCGCGCGCGACCGTGCCGGGCGCGGCGTCCACACCTCCGTACGGCAATGTTGGCGGTGGTGTAGGAGCACTGGGCCCAGTGGTGGGGCCCCAAACCCGTTCGCGTGTCCCTGAGCTACGCACCGGGTCATCCGCGTACATGCCGTTCTGCGGCCCGCACGCCCGTGGGCGTCCTCCCATACCGCAGGCGGTGCCCGCGGAGAGCTCTCTTGCGCTCCGGGGACCTGTCGACGATGATGGCGACGATGAGCAGGCTGTCAACGATGGCGACGAGGAGCAAACGCCGCACGGTTCACCCGGGAGGGCGTCGCCGCGACCGATGGCGGGGGTCCTCTCGACGCCGCAAAGGCACAAGAAGTGGCGAGGCGCTACCACAACGCGCTGCTCGCCACCAACCTCTTCGTTGACGCAGCGCGGGGGGCCCCCGGGAGCTGGCGGCGCTGCCGCTGATACTGCCGCGGCAGCGCCTGCAGGCGGCGGTGCCAGCGTCGGTGGCGTCCAGCAGCCGCGAGCCGGCTCGTTGGCACGGACCGGCACACCTTCTCCTGCAAGCGGCGTCGCATCGCCGCATACGCGCGGGAGTCTGGCGATCGCCAGCGGCGCTACACCGCCCTGCCGCGCTGGCGGCTCGTTGTCAACGGCAGTGGCGGGCGCCACCTCGTCTTCGGGCCTCGTCATGGCTGCTCACGTCAGCGACTCGGTGCGGACTACAGGCGTTGGCTTTGCTGGGGTCCGTCGGCAGATCACCACTCAACGGAAAGAGGTGGCAACCACGAACAGCCAGCTGCGGGCGGTGACCAAGAAGGTAGATGACATCGCCGTGCTGGCTGACGGCTTCACGGTATCTCTCGTGCCTCAACGCCGCACGATAGTTGCAATGTCCGCGGAAGTTACCTCTATGTTGTCCCACGGTGCTGCGAGCCGAGCGGCTGCGTCGCCACCTGCGGCGGGAGACGCGGACGGAAGTGGTGGGGCAGGCGTGGCTGGCCGCTGCGCTGGTGACGATGCGCAGACTCCAGGAACCACGGAGGAGCACGACGCCCAGTGGGTCCTTGATCTGAAGGTATGGTGCTTTTTGACAGGTGCTTCGAGTGAAACCGCATCCGGACTGTGGTGTACGGGGGCGCGCTCCCTTTCTTCTGTTTCATATGGGTGTTGACGTGCGCCCATATCGCGGGGTCTGTCTGACACCGTGGACGCGACGGCTCCCTCCTTTGTTCTGCAACTGACTCTACGGTTCCACATTGGCTTTGTTTTCTCGCGCTGCTTGACTTTATTCCGTGTCACCTCATGCAGCCCAAGGTCGTCGAGTTCCTGATGCACAAGTTCGGGCGCCCGCGCGGCCCCGCCGATGTATGGGTCGACATCTCGCATGTCAACGTCTTCATGCAGCAGTGGACGGCAGAGCGCTTTGGCATCAACGAAAGCAAGGCGGACAAGATGCTGTCCAGTCGCTGGAATCAGCCGCTGCGCGCTCGCCACGTGCCTGCCGCGGCGTTGGCCGCCGACGCGCCACACGTGGATTCCGTCGTCCCCGTCCGCCGCAGCACAACCTTGGCATACCGCTACCTGCACCGGGCGATGTCTCATTTCTATCACCGCATCGACAACAAGGCCGTGTCCGCGTTTTTTACTTTCATCAACGATCACGCCGGGTTGGGTACCCTTCGGCGCGACTGTGGCACCCGCACAAAAGTCGAGGTGGTGTTCGCGCCAGACGAGGCGGCCGACCTGCTCCTCAACGACGCTTTCATCACCGACCTGGGCTACTGCGGGGGAGTCACTCGTGCGCTCCATGTCGTCTTTTCGGAGCTCGGCGTTCTTCATCTCTTCTCTGGGGGCGGCGGTGCGCCCGGAAGCGCGGAGGTTATCGCCTGTCTGACGGCTCACTTCGCGCTGGTAAGTATGAAGATCAGGGCGTGTCTGAAGAAGCGCGCCGCCAGCGACTCCGACGATGAAGATGCGGTCGACTCGACGCCTGGCCTCAACGGGGGGCACCGAGCGGAATGGGTGGAGGAGATGGGCAATATTCGCCACCTGCTGTCGAGCCAAGGTGGCCGCACCTGCAATGGCCTGCGCCTCACGGACGGCGAGCAGCAACGTCGCGACGACCCTTCGTACCGCGAGCCGTTGGCGCCGGCCTCGGCGGCGGGCAACACGCCACCTGCTCCCACCGTACCCCCGCCGATCAACGACGTCATGCACGCCACCGGCGCCGTCGTACACGGCTCCGTTGGTGGCCATGGCAACGAAGAGGAGACCCGCGATGACGACGCGGCCGGGCAAATGGAGCAGGAAGCCGTGGCCGCCGCGCATGCTGCCGCTGCTCAAGCCATTGCGGGGACCTACGAGGACGTGGAGTGATCCCACAGGTGCTGAGCAACTGCGGTTTCCAGTAGCTGGCGCGGCTGAATCTATCGATGCCCACGTGGGGTTTGTCACGCTCTCCCCACACCCCATGAGTGCTCGGGGACCACAGTCTTGTTGTTTCTCTTTCTAGTTTAGTAGTACCCTCGAAGACATAGTCAACCCACACCCCGCGAGGGAGCTGGAGCCACCGTAGCTTCTATTCTCTGTCGTTCTGCGTGCTGCCGTAGCACCCTTCGCCGCTGCGTGTGGGGTACGTCGCGCTCCCCGAGAGTCGCACGACAGAGTGCATATGATACCAGGCCAAAATTGTCGCACCGGACGGCTGGACGAACGCCCCAAAAGAGTAGACGACGCACCGTTTGACGGCTCTGCGGCCAGGTGCATCGTCGAAGAATAAATGCACACGTGCGCCGATGGACTTTTTACCGATCCCATGGGTCCTTACCTACGCCCTTCTTGGCAGATTTAAGCCCATGGCGACCTTCAAACGCGCGAGGAGCACGAGACTGGAGCCTTGCACCTGAACAGGTCTTGGACTGGAGTCGCTCACGTTCAGAGGCTTGTTCAAGAACGAGAGGCTGAACGGGAGTGGCTCCCGTTGAGGGTGTCGACTTTTCTGACGAACGTCGTAGCGTACGAGCGAGACACGGACGCTGGACGAAGGCACACACCAGTACCTTGACTCCATGGGCCGGACACATGACACCTGAACGAAACGAGCCGTTCAACATCGGGTAAAGTGGAGGACACGCGGGCCTGTCACGTTGACACGGTCTCGTGTCGCTCGCGGTCATGGCGCACTCTGCTAACCGCAAATCGAGTACCATGGTGACGAAGTGTCAAGGACCTCGCACTAAAAACGATACGTTGTCCTCGGAATGGCGAAAATACGATTGCGGGAGTCGAATCCACAGTGTGTGGCAGGAAATGGTGCTTCGTGATTATCGGTCAACTTTCCGGTAAAGGTGTGTTGGTCAACTGTCCTCCCATTGTGACAGCTTCTGACACGTACCTGATTGTGGATTCTGTGGTCTAACGGGGACCGTTCTGCTGAACGGGGGAGGGTGCGTCAAGATTCCTCCCCGCTGGTATGATGCGAGGGGTAGCGGCAGGTCCGACGCCCTGTATGGACCCATCCATGCTCTGGGAAGGGTGGGGGCAGCAGCGACATGCTGCCCAGGCGCGATGGCATTCTGGGAGGGGGGGGCCCGGCTGCTCAATCCACAGCCGCACCCGTCGCGCTCCGGCCGCCCGCGTCACGGAGGAGCACCGCGCTCGCGACCACGGTGACCGCCGTGCTCGCGACCGCCGTGCCCGCGACCGCCGTGCTCGCGACCGCCGTGCTCGAGACCGCCGTGTTCCCGACCGCGGTGCGCGCGACCGCCGTGTTCCCGACCGCGGTGCTCGCGACCGCCGTGCGCGCGACCGCCGTGTGCGCGACCGCCGTGCTCGCGACCGCCGTGCTCCCGCAGCTGTGCTCCCGCCGCCGCGTTCGCGTCGTGGGCGCAAGCACAGTGCTCCAGCTCCATGGACGGCGGCTCTATGGGGGGTGGTTTTATGTCACTGAGCGGATGGGAGGGGGAGGAGGGTGGCAACGACAACGTGGCGACGTCGGCCGTCGTCGCAACGCACGTTGCTACGCTCCTGGAGTGGCGCCGTCGCGCTATGGCGGCGCGACGTGTGCAGCGCCCGTGATACCGCGGCTCCACGCCCGGTCGGGCGCACAACAGGCCCCTCAATTCCGGGCTTGGGCTGCACAGTATTCTGCGGGACTACTTAGGCGTGGATGGTTTTCCCCCTGTTCACAGCCTGCGGGAGTTTGAGCGCCGTTTTCGTGTGCCTATGCCGATGTTCCTGCGCATCTCCAACGCTATTAAGGACCGCCAGTTCTGGGTGCAGAGCGTTAACGCGACCGGGCGGCCGCATGCGCATCCTCTGCAAAAGCTGGTTGCTGCGTTCCGAGTGCTGGGGTATGGGGAGTCGTGCGATCGCGCGGACGCATACGTGCGGCTCTCCAGTTCAACGATATCTCGGGCGGTGACGCTCTTCACAGAGTTCATCGTGGACGAGTTTAGCCCCCTGTACCTGCGACCGCCCACCACGGAGGAAATTGGTAACATCCTCGCCCGCAACGCTGAGCGTGGGTTGCCAGAGTGTCTCGGGTCGCTTGACTGTTCTCACTGGCAGTGGTCCGCTTTCCCCAAAGGGCGTGCGGGCACCTACCAGGGCCGCGATGGCCAGCGGTCCATTGTGATTGAGGCTATCTGTGACGAGGACACTTGGATATACCAGATTTTTGCTGGGTGTCCCGGGAGCCGGAATGATATTAACGTCCTATACCAATCTCCGTTGTATATGGATGTGATAACCGGCAAATGGCCCCCGCGTGACTGTCCGTTCACTGTGAATGGAAATACTCGCACATTGCTATATTACCTAGTGGACGGCATTTATCCTCGCTTCGCGTTTTTCGTCGCCCCTTATCCGAAACCCCAAACTCGAGAGCAACGGACTCTAACCGCCTGCAAGAGGCGCTACGCAAGGACGTGGAGCGCCTCTTCGGGATCCTGACGGCACGCTTCCACATCATTCTGCACCCGTGCCGGTACTGGTCAGTACCTCGGATGGTGCTAACCACGAAAACCGTCGCAATTTTGCACAACATGGTTGTCGAGTGCCGCCGCGACTGGTTTGTCTCGCGGTCGCGCTCGTTGGTGTACGGGGGGGGTGGCAGCGGGGCGGTCACGGCGGTGGCCGCTGGAGCGGCGGAGGCGGATGGGGCGGACAGGGAAGGCGGCGCCGCCGATGCGGGCGCCGCCGCGGGAGCGGGCGCCGCCGGCAGCGGAGGGGGCGCGGCGGACGGTGGTGGTGCGGGCGCCGCCGACGCGGACGCGGGCGCCGCTGGTGCCGGCCCTGGAGCGGCGGGCGGTGGTGGTGCGGGCGGCGCCAACGCGGGCGCCGGTGCCGCTGGTGCCGGCCCTGGAGCGGCGGGCGGTGGTCGTGCATTCGTTGCCGTCGCAGGTGCGGGAGAAGCCGGTGGCGGCCCTGGAGGCCCTGGAGCGGCGGGCGGTGATGATGCAGGCGGCGCCGACGACGCAGGTGCGGGTGCAGCCGGTGGCAGTGCTGGAGCGGGGGGCGTTGGTGGTGGAGGCGGCGCCGACGCAGGTGCGGGTGCAGCCGGTGGCGGTGCTGGAGCGGGGGGAGCTGGCAATACGGGGGCCGTCGGGGTTGTCCCGGGTGCGCTGGGGGATCTGGAACAGGCCCCTGGCGTCCCGCCCCCTCATGTCGGAGGCGCTCCAGTGGCGCCAATCAGCGAGTTTTTGCGCATCCTCATGGCCACCGGCGAGGCAAAGTCCGTCGCAGAGCACCAGGCGCTTCGCGACGACCTGTGCGCGCATGTGTTTTCGCAGCGAGGTGAGCTGCTGGAGCCGTATGTTGATTGAGCTTTTGTTTTTGCGTCATCTGAATCTTTGTCGCCATTTTTTTTATTGTTGTACTGTTTTACGCCGTGTGCCGTGTTCTCTTTTCAGTGGTCTTGCTTCTCACGCTACGTTCGGGAAACGGTGCTTGAACAGGTGCGATGGTGTGATCCTCCCCTTTTCCTTTCAGATTTTATTCTCGATGGCGGCCGCACAGGGTTGGGCGGCGGCAGCCGCCGCCTTTGTCGCGCTTGCGCGGCGGCGGCCGCACGAGCGGCCAACCGCCGAAGAGGCTTGAAATGCACGGCACACGCGGCGGCCGCCGCCCTTGTTGTTGCTTCACGGTCCCCGCCGCACTTGTTGTTGCACGGCGGCCGCCGCACATGCTGTTACTTAGCGGCGCGACGTCAACAGGCGTGGCGTGGCGGCCGCCGCACGTGTTGTTGTTGAGCGGCGCGGTGGCCGCCGCACTTGGTGCTGCTGTGCGGCGGCCGCCGCCCTTGCTGTGGAAGCGCGGCGGCCGCTGCACGTGATTTTGCGCGGCGGCCGCCACACTTGTCCTTGCGGTTCGGCCACCGCGCTTGGTGTTGTTGTGCGGCGGCCGCCGCACCTGTCGGTGCGGCCGTGGGGGGTCACGGGCAGCAGGAGGCCCGGGTGTGGGTACATGGCGGCCGCCGCGCGTCAATTTGTTGCCCTGCGGCCGCCCTGTCAACGGGCGTGGCGTGGTGGCCGCCGCACGTGTTGTTGTTGAGCGGCGCGACGGCCGCCGCACTTGGTGCTGCTGTGCGGCGGCCGCCGCCCTTGCTGTCGCTGCGCGGCGGCCGCTGCACGCGCTTAGGCGTGGCGGCCGCCACACGTGTCGTTGCGGTGCGGCCGCCGCGCTTGGTGTTGTTGTGCGGCGGCCGCCGCACCTGTCGGTGCGGCCATGGGGGGTCACGGGCAGCAGGAGGCCCGGGTGTGGGTACACGGCGGCCGCCGCGCGTCCTGTTGTTGCGCTGCGGCCGCCCTGTCAACAGGCGTGGCGTGGCTGCCGCCGCACATGTTGTTGCTGAGCGGCGCGACGGCCGCCGCACATGGTGCTGCTGTGAGGCGGCCGCCGCCCTTGCTGTCTCTGCCCGGCGGCCGCCGCACGCGTGTAGCGGTTCTTGGCACCGCCACTGTTGTTCGTCGTCCAGCCGAAGTGACCTCTTTATCAGCTCGGTCCGTCGAAGGAACTGCCCCGGAAATCGACCCACAGCCCAGCCTTCCCCCAACGGCAGGAGCGGATCACGGCAAAGCCCAGGGGGGAATCGTAGTCCAAAGCACAGTTGGTTTTATCAAACGGCGGTGGGGACGACCTCCCCACTGTCAATAAACCCCTCCCCAACCCGAGTGCCAGCGGCTAAAGTAGCCACCCCACATGCGCCAAACAGATAAATCTCTCCAAAGCGAAAAGTTGAAACAAGTAGTAGGGGGCTTGGGAAAACCACGAGGGAAAAACCCCGCCCCCGACCAGATCCGATCTCCCTGAGGTTCGGACAGGTCATTCCCTTGCTGGCCCGGATCGGGATATTTTGGGGCCGCCCCCGGGGGTGTGCTGTCC
>Ga0209093_1000958_pt1 | contig 16187 bp, 13 predicted proteins | sample SidtaG_4_FD_187450 | JGI IMG/M metagenome (GOLD analysis project Ga0209093, IMG submission 187450) | Marine algal microbial communities from Sidmouth, United Kingdom - Sidmouth_Male1 metaG (SPAdes) (version 2) | ecosystem: Host-associated > Algae > Red algae > Unclassified | place: Sidmouth... | reverse complement strand
ATAAATTGTTCCAAAATGCGCCGTAATTTTTTCTTCTAAAGAATTCAAAAAATCGTTGCATAGCCATAGCTACGGAACTATTTTTTGTGTTTTTTAGAAGGGAAAAGAACAAGCATTATGGGGCAAGTTATTTATTTTCTTTCACTAAGGATATTTTTGTCTCACTACTTACTCATCACTTATTTAGGCACTCTTGAAGAGATACCATTATTGACAGACCAGATAAGTTTATCGTCGCCATTTATGTCGCCGTTTAGGTTATAATCGCCTGATGTATATCTATCGAAGTTACCGTTGCTTTCCATCCAATCGGATTTATCATTCCCCGTGATATCGTAACTTGTATGATTGAGTTGGTTGCTATCGCCTGCGTACATGCACCAGTAATTACCCACCATTTTTTGTCCGAATCCCTCGCCACTATAGCTATCTTGTACTCTAAAATCATAACTAAATTGACCTGTGGCGTCAATATCTATGGGAGCAGCTGACATTATGCCCATATGATTGCGGTGTTCAATGACTACATAAAGAGGGAAGGGCATTGAATAATCAAGTATGCACCTGTTTGGAAATTCTAGTGTACCATCTGACATTAATATAGCAGCAGTTTTAGCTATTTCGGTGCTACTTTCTATACCGGTACGAAAGGTGACAAGTACCCAATCCACCTCGTTTCCGGTATAATTATTATCGCTCCAGTTCATACCTTCTTGACCTAGATAGTTCCACGGGGCTATATTATAGGGTTGCCCGGGCGGAGTGGGCGAGGCAATAGGTGATAAGGGCGTTTGCCCGGGTAATAATTTTCTATCGCTGAGGTCACTAGTCATTTCATCAAACGTAGGGTCATAAGCACCTTCAAGGTAAACTTTTATATTGATGGCTAAATTCGCAGGTGCTCCGCAATCCAATACTTTGAAATCCCAAGCACCGCGTCCGTAAGTTCCGAAACGTACAATTTCTTCGCTATCAATATATTCTACGGAAGTATATCGTTGCATAGGTGCACCCAATCCGCGCATATCAAACCATTGGTCCTGTGCCGCTACATAGACGTACGGACCGACTTCGGTAGCTGCAAAAAGGAGCGATTCGTCGGTATTAGCAGCGAGTTCATGTACAAGTGTAAAGGGTAAACCATTATTCATTGGCATGAAAGATACACCGCCATCTGTAGATTTATAAACCGCTGGAGAGCTGTATCCGCTTCCGCCATAATAGACTACGTCCGAAGTGACATCTGATGCCAAAATACTTGCGCCATACAAATACCAATTGCTGGGTAAATAAGGTGTTTTTGACCACGATGTACCATTATCATTTGAATAGAAAAAAGTACCATTATCCGTTGCCACATAAAGTCGATTAGCGTCAATTTTGGAGGCTTCGATAGCTGAAATCGAACCACCAGAGGCATTAGCTTTAAAGTCATAATTGCCTTGTGTGGCAGTGATATATCCGCTGAAATAAGTCAGCTTTATTAGATAATTTCCGCTGCCGCCGTTCAGATTTCCTCCACCGATGTACATTGAATTGTCTGTGTAGTCTGCCGTTTCTGCTGAAGGCAGCAGAAAACCATATGAAGGCAATTCAGTACCCGTCATCTCCCATGATGCATTTGCGTAACCTGTGCTCGGAAAATGGTAGTAATCCATCTTACCGGCGACATATTGTGTCCAGAGGCTCTGCCCGTAGTCCGAGAAAACCAAGTGACCATAGTCGCCCGGATCTACTTGTTCCCAATTGGCAATCGTTGTATCTGCTGCCATATTTGTGCGTTGAACTCCTTGATCTTGCGTACCTGCGTACATATAATTGAGGTCGGCTTCGCTTGTGACAACATCATAGTATTGCGAAACGTTGAGGTTTTGTAGGGCGATATTGGTATTAGTCACCAAATTATCATACGAAATACTAATACCGCCATGATTTGCCGTTAGTGTAAATGGTGCACCTGTTTGGTCATAAAAAGAGCCAAATGCCATTATGTCGGCGTGTATTTTCCCATAAACATCGTTATAATATTCCCACCAAATATTCGCTTTTGTCCAAGAGGCACCACCATTGAAACTGCGTTGGGCCTCAAGATCACCCGAATACAAGCGGTTGGCATCATTCAAAGATACGTCGATACCTACATCCCAAGCATTTGCAGGAAGCGTACCTTGAAAGTTCCACCAAGTCCCATTATTGGTTGAGCGATAAATATCTTTACGATTGACGAGGGTATAAAGCGTGAGCGTTGTGTTAGATTTATGTCCGCGGAGTTGGATTTCAGAGTTGTTCGGAAGATTCATATTTGCATTGAGTACATTTACGGAAGAACCAACAACATCATATAAGGTAGTCGATTTATCAAGAATATATAATTCACTGGAATTGAATGGTGACCACATCGAAATTTGCTTACTATCTCCATGAGGAAATACGTGTATTCGTTCAAAAGTCTGTCCATTGTCTATTGACCTGAATAGCCACATTCGGTCTGCAAAAGAGACGTCATCATATGTTAATGCCAAATAATAAATCGTATTATAAGCATCATTCAGTACGCACATAGAGTGTGAGTTGCCCGAGTCATTGTAAAAATCAAACCCACTTGCGAACTGCCAACTCAATCCCTCATCATCCGAATAATGAACAATTTTATTAATGGATGTCAAGAGTCGCTTGCCGCCGTTGCCGTTGTCCACGACTTTTATAAAGTTTCTATCAAACTGTAAATCTTCGTTTTGTGGTGTCCAGTCATTGCCGGTTCTACTGCCTTTCCAAACTGTACCACCATCAGAAATGAGATAGATTTTGTCTGTATCTACATCATAATCCATCGCGCGAATGCTACCCGATTGGTCTTTGCTTCCTCTTTCAAACCATTCACCTTGAATGGCTCCATTACCAAAAGATTCAATATTCACGGGAGTTTTTAGGAGTCGGTCATTGAGTTTGGCTTCGTACTGTTGCTTTCTGGTTTTTCGGTCGATAGCTCGCCAATCTGTACCGGGCGCAGTGCGGTGCATTGACTCAAAATACTGTTCGCGCCGATTGGCATTATCCTCCTCTTCGCTCTGGTTGCTGTGGACGATGGTGCCGTTGGTAGGGATACGGTACATAGGTGTGTCGTTATTATTTTGGGAAAAATAAATTCCAATACAAATGACAGCACCTATTAGTAATAGTGTTAAATGTTTCATAATTAAAAGTCACTAAAATGGTATAATGTATAATGTAAAAATGTTATTTATATCATTCTAAATAATTAATAGACTTAATGCGTTATTGAAAATCAGTTAATTACAAATTTAAGGTATACCTCAAAATTGAAATCAATTGAATTTTTAATTTAGTGAACATATTACTGGACTTTGGACATTGGGGAATTAGGAAACTGGATAATTATATAAAATGCTAATTATCAATGATTTACATTGATTTGTATTTTATTAAAAATTATTTACATTCAAAAATTTAATTTCGCTTTGATGATTGAAATGAAATCTATTTTGATGATCGTTTTAATAAACAAAATCTAATTTTAAAATCACTTTTTGGTGAAAATTATACATGATTTAAATTTTAAATATTTAACGTTGCAAAAAAATATAATTATAAAATTTTATCAATTTTAAATATAGTATTTTGCAGAGAGGCAAAACTTGATTTTAAATTCTTAAATATGATCTTAATTCATAACGAATGTAAGCATTTTTTTAAAATATAAAAATATTTTTGCATTATTTTTTTCGAAAATAAAAAGTGTCAGTTGCAATGCTCAAAATTGAAGCTACCTCGCATACGGGTAAACCCTAAAAACAAGTGACTTTACATAATAGTACAGTTTCCAAGTATGAATTTGTAACTTTGTGCTAAATTAAAAATCAATACAATGAAAAATCTGATATTAATATGTTCGATGACACTTTCATTTTTCGCTTGCGATAGCCTGACCACAACAAATAGCAATAAACCGGCAACCACCAACGGAAATGACCGTATAACAGAAACGTCCGACAATCCTATCACTAAAGCAATGCTCGAAATGCGTCAAAAAGAACAGAATTTGCAAGCCAAAATCGACCAAGCCTCCGACCAATTTGGCGACGAACAAGCCCTGTTTGAACTGGACGAACAGCAACAAAAAATGCACCTCGAACACATGAACAAACTGGAAGATGTGATAAGCAGTACAGGTTGGGTTAGCAGTGAAAAATACGGCAAAACCGCCTCCGAGCAAGCCATCTCTATTATTAAAAACGCCCCCGCAGAACGCCTTGGGCCACATCTGGATATGCTACTAAAAGCCGCCCAAACAGGTGATGCCAATCCCGCAGATATAGCTTATGTACACGATAAGTTATTGATGCACAGTGGCAAAAAACAACTGTACGGCACGCAAATTGCCTTTAATGAGAAAAAAGGCATCAATGATGTATATCCCATTGAGGATGAAGCAAATGTAGACGAAAGAAGAGCCAAAGTAGGACTCGGACCGCTCGCAGATGCTTTGAAAAAGATGGGTATTAAGTATTAATTGAGTTACGAGTTGCGAGTTATGAGTTTATCCAAACCCGTAGCCCAAACCCGTAACCCGTAACTCGCAACTCGAAACTCGTAAATGCAAAATTTACCAATCAACACACTCTTTTGTGCTGTATTGTTTTTCACAATTATTTTATGTTCACTATCGCCCGTAGATGTATGGGCGTGTGACAACACCCCCACCCAAACCGCCGGAAATATCCAATATGCAGGCGATGGTTTATACACCATTGACATACAAAATTGTATCGGTGATGCAGGTTCGGAAGATGGTTTTTCGATAGGTGTTTCCAACGTCAATATCGTTGGTTTTTCTCCCACTACTATCGAAAACATACTCAATGAAAATATTGCCACAGGCACATTTAATAACGGTTTAGTTAACTATGATTATATTGGTACAGGTTATTTTGTAGAAAACGGACAAAATACCTGCTTCTGGACAACAATCACCGTAGATGAATTCCCCGACGACGCTCAAATCACGCTTTCGGGCGTCAATACGCTGGGTGATTGTGCAATATTGCAGGGCGATACACAGGTGACACCCGTCATTGAAGTACCGTCCTGCGGAGAAATGTTTTATGATACAGGCGGACCCAATAATCCATACACGCTAAGTGAAAATTACTCCGTTGTGATGTGTGGCGGCGGCGGTCCGGTTACCATAGGATTTACAGAATTTCAACTCGCGCTCGATGGCGATATTATGACCATATATGACAATGACGGCACGAGCGGATCATCCAACTTTTATACCGGAGGTAATTCCCCGGGTACCGTCACTTCTACCAATCCGAGCAACTGCCTCACCGTAGCCTTCGAGTCCAATTCCTTTGGCTCAGAAAGCATAGGATGGGCGGCAGAGGTCACCTGCCCTACTCCCTGCCCCAATGGTCTGGAAGTCAATGTATTGAGCAATGCTTCGACCTGTCTCACTTCGGGCGACGGCGAGGCAAGTACGCTGATTAGTGGCGGTATAATTCCGTATAATTTTGAATGGAGTACGGGCGAAACAACCAATAAACTCGAAAACTTGGGGTCAGGAAAGTACATCGTCACAATCACCGATGGCAATGGCTGCGTAGCGATTGATTCTACGGTCGTCAGCGTTTCCGCTTCCATAGAAACCAATATTACAGGCTCAATGGTTGATTGTAGTACTGACGATGGTATGGCTTCCATATCCGTCACGGGCGGTGGAGTGCCTCCTTACGATTTTCAGTGGAATACAGGCAGTAATGCCGAATTTATATCAGGACTCGGCACAGGCGAATACATTGTAACCATCACAGATTCAGAAGGTTGTCAGGGTACGGCAGCCGTTACGCTCGTCAATGATACCGACCTCGAAGCAAATGTCAACGTGATTGATTCGGTGAGTTGTTTTGGGTATAATGACGGTCAAGCAAGCACAATGGTGACGGGCGGAACGGGCATTTATTCCTATTTTTGGGATACGGGCGAAACAACGGAAACGGCAAGTCAACTCCCCGCCGGTGGTCACGCCCTCACCGTAATGGACGCCGAAAATTGCAGCGTCATAGATTCATTTTATGTCGAAGAACCACCTACCATCGCCGCAACAACGGGCAGCAACCCGGTGTCTTGTTTTGGTGGAAATGACGGTATTGCGTGGGCGATTCCCGATGGCGGTATTAGCAATTTTACTTACGAATGGTCAAACGGGCAAATCGAAAATACCATAACGGGGCTTCCAGCAGGAACTTATACGGTCAGTGTCACAGGGAATGTCGGCTGCGTAGCGACCTACGAAATAGAAATCGAACAACCCACTTCATCCATCACATCAAATTTTCAAAGTACTCAAGACCCTACTTGCGGAGGATACAGCAACGGCAGTGCCACACTCCAAACTAATGGCGGTACGCCACCCTACGCCTACACATGGAGCAGCGGCGAAACCACCTACATCGCCAATAGCCTCACAGCAGGCACAAATTACGTCACCATTAGCGATACCAATGGTTGTATGCACACAGATAGCCTAATGCTCAACGAACCCAGTCTGATTAGTTATTCTTTTAATGCTGAAGATGTTAACTGCTTTGGAGAGGATGTCGGAAAGCTGACGATTAGCGATATTTCCGGCGGAAATGGTGACGGCACATATACTTATTCGATGGATGGTGAAAACTTTGGCAGTAGCCCCTCATTTATCCGACTCGAAGCCGGAGATTACAAATTTTATATCCAAGATAGCGAAGGCTGTACCACTTCACAGACCTTTAGCATCAATCAATTGCCCGAACTTATTGTTGATTTGGGCGACGACATTGAACTGGCTTATAACGACTCCATCATGCTCGAACCGACTATAAATCAGTTCAGTATATTCGAATATCAATGGACGACCTTTTCGGCCGACAATGCGCTGACTTGTACCGACTGCCCCACGCCTATCGCCCAACCACTCTACGATACGCAGTATTTTTTCCAAGTCACCGATGCCAATGGCTGCACCGCTACCGACGACATCCATATCAATGTCCGCAAGACACAACAGGTATTCATCCCCACTGCCTTCACGCCAAATGGCGACGGTGCCAACGATATTTTTATGGTACATGGCAACTCAGACGCAATAGCTGCCCACGTCAGAGTTTTTGACCGATGGGGAGAGTGGGTCTATGACCAACCCAATACTACGCTCAACAATCCGGAAGATGGTTGGGATGGCAAACATAATGGCAGTGATAGTCCCGCAGGTGTGTATGTGTATTTTGTTGATGTTAAATTCGTTGGAGGGGAAAGTGTCGTTTATCGGGGGCAGTTTACGCTGATTCGATAAATCTTGCTATCATTTTGAACGCGTAGAGAAAATTCATGAATTTTCTCTACGCGTTCAGGATAATGAGTTGTCTTTTGAAGAAAAATTACACACTCTCTCACGTCTCACGTCTCTCCTCTCACTTCTCTCCTCTCACCTCTATACATTTTCAAATTCGCAATCCCCATTCGTTGGAAAAAATGCCCCATTGAAACTCGCAGTACACCCATACCGTACTTCGCACTTCGTCTGAAATTTATGGATGAGGCTTCTTCAAAATACTTGGTCGGGCAGGTCACTTCCGCAATATCAAAACCTGCGTAGATGATTTGCGACAGCATTTCATTATCAAAAACAAAATCGTCATTATTGGCATTAAAATTAATCCTCTCCAGCACCTCGCGGCTGAATGCCCGATAGCCCGTATGGTATTCCGACAGCTTATAATTCACCAATAAATTCTGCGTCATCGTCAGGAAACGATTGGCGATATACTTATAGGTTGGCATACCGCCTTTCAGTGCGCCTTTGCCCAAAATACGCGACCCCAAGACCACCGGGTACAGCTCATCTCCAATGATATTGACCATCGCCGGAATCAATTTTGGCGTGTATTGATAATCAGGATGCAGCATAATCACAATGTCGCCGCCAATAGCTAAAGCCTTGTTGTACAGTGACTTCTGATTACCGCCGTATCCTTTATTCTGTTCATGCCGAATAATATGACGAATGCCCAAAGTACGCCCAAGTTCCACTGTATTATCCTTACTCGCATCATCACACAAAATCACTTCATCCACCAAATCCATCGGAATTTCGCGATAAGTTTGCTCCAAAGTCAATGCGGCATTATACGCCGGGAGCACGACGACTACTTTTTTATTTTTGTACATAAATCTCGACTCGTACAGGCGATTTTAATCGCCATGCTGAAAGTGAATAATTCTGATACAGATGGGGATTAAAATCGCCTGTACGTTGGCAGTCAGCCTCTCTAACTGCCTCGTTTTAAAATGAAAATTCATGCGAAATTACGTAAAAACACAAGGTTTTACAACCAAAGATGATGGGGATTTTGAAAATGCCTGTCATCTGCAATTTTCCATGAAAAAAATACTAATTTTGCACGTAACCCAGACATTCCTGTCTGGGCGCATTCACACCAGACAGGAATGTCTGGGTTACGTTTTACAATGAAAATTCTACAACTGTGCAAAAAATTTCCTTATCCGCTCAAAGACGGCGAATCTGTTGCGGTGACGTACCTCAGCAAGGCATTGCATGACTTGGGTTGCCAGTTGGATTTATTGGCAATGAATACGACCAAACACTACATTCGTCCCGAAGATATTCCTGCCGATTATGACCATTATGACGAAATAGTGTTGAGCGATTTGGACAATAGAATCAAGGCGAAAGATGCGCTGTTTAATTTATTTACAAAAGACTCTTATCACGTAGTTCGTTATATATCAGATAATTATACCGAAAAATTAATAAAATTATTATCTAAAAAAAAATACGACATCATACAACTCGAAACCCTCTACCTTGCGCCTTACGTACCTGTGATACGCGCCCATTCGGACGCCCGTATCGCCATGCGCTCGCATAATGTAGAATCCGAAATCTGGCAGCGCATCGCCCAAAATACGCCGCACGGATTGAAAAAATGGTACGTCAATCTCCTCGCCAATCGCCTCCAAAAATTTGAACTTGACCACCTCAATGCCTACGATATGATGGTTGCCATCACCGACCGCGACCTCCAACAATTCCGAAAAATGGGCTGTACTATCGCAGGGCATACGACGCCTATTGGCTTGGATATGAGGGAGTATGTGGGTGACGAGTCCAACGCAGTCCACCCCCCAGCCCCCTCCAAAGGGGGAGATTTTTCGCTGCGCGAAAAACTATCTACGTCTGTATCTCCCCCTCTGGAGGGGGTTGGGGGGTGGACTACGCAAAGCACCAATCAAAAATCCCTAAGCCTCTCCTTCATTGGCTCACTCGATTGGATGCCCAATCTCGAAGGTTTGATATGGTTTTTGGAGAATGTATGGCAGCAAATCATCGAAAAATATCCGAATATCACCATACACATCGCAGGACGCAATACGCCGGATTGGTTGCAAAAAAAAGCGATAAAGGGGGTCATTATTCACGGCGAAGTGGAAGATGCTCGCGAATTTATTACGGCACACCCGATAATGATTGTACCTTTGCTGTCGGGTAGTGGTATGCGGGTCAAAATCTTGGAAAGCATGGCACTTTCTCGCGTGACCATTACGACGACATTGGGACTCGAAGGCATTGATGCAGAGGCAGGTACGGAAGTTTTAATCGCAGATACTGCCGACGATTTTGTACAGCAAATTGGTTTTTGTATGGAAAATGAAAACGCATTAGCACAGCTCGGCGTACGAGCGCGAACGTTTATTGAGACACATTTTGATAATAAAAAAATCGCAGCACGGCTGTTGGAATTTTATAGAACGTAACCCTACGTAGCGCGGTACTTCCAGTCCGCGTTGCGTTAGTTTGACTCTACATTCGCGAAAAACGAGCTGGAAGCATCGTTCTACGGTGCGCAGACTGGAAGTACCGCGTTACAATGTTATGAGCTCGGCGTACGAGCGCGAACGTTTATTGAGACACATTTTGATAATAAAAAAATAGCAGCACGACTGTTGGAATTTTATAGAACGTAACCCTACGTAGCGCGGTACTTCCAGTCCGCGTCGCGTTAGTTTGACTCTACATTCGCGAAAAACGAGCTGGAAGCATCGTTCTACGGTGCGCGGACTGGAAGTACCGCGTTACAATGTTATGAAAATACTCGTACTGACATCACGATTTCCATATCCCATCGAAAAGGGGGATAAATTGCGGATTTATCGACAAATCCGGGGCTTGTCAGTGCGTCACGATGTGGTACTGTGTTCGTTGACCGAACAGCGGATTCCAGAAGATGATTATGCGGAATTGAAGCAGTATTGTAGTGAAATTTATACGTTTAGATTGCGAAAAAATCATATCGTACTCAATCTCACCAAAGGTTTTTTGAATGGCTTGCCTTTGCAAGTGGGCTATTTTTATAAGCGCAATTTTCATCGTAGTATTTATGGTATTATTCAGAAAGAAAAACCGGATGTAGTATATTGCCAACTCGCTCGAATGGCAGAATATGCGCGTGATTTACCTGTACCAAATGTAGTGGATTATATGGATGCTTTTTCGGTGAATGCAAAGCGTTGGTCGGAGAACGCTCCTTTTTATTTGCGTCCATTTTTAGCGAGAGAAGCACGGAAAATGATGCAATATGAAGCGGATATATTCGCGGATTTTGATGCACATATAATTATTTCGACGCAAGACCGTAATCATTTGAATATGAATACGAAGGAACGTATAAAAATTGTCCCGAATGGTGTAGATTTCGATTTTTTTCAACGAAAAAAAGATAAAAAACCGTCTTATGATTTGGTCTTTGTGGGCAATATGGGTTATGCACCAAATGTAGAAGCAGCGCGTTTTTTGGTGCAAGAAGTACTCCCGAAATTGAAGGCAGAAATGCCCGCTTTGCGTTTACTCATTGCAGGTGCGCGACCTACGCCCGAAGTCCTCCGCTTACAGGGCAAACAGGTGACGGTGACGGGTTGGGTGGATGATATTCGGGATGCGTATAATGACGGGGAAATTTTCGTCGCGCCGCTTTTTATGGGTGCAGGTTTGCAAAATAAAATCCTCGAAGCAATGGCGATGGGCGTACCTTGCATCACGACTTCGATGGTCAATAATGCGATTGGTGCGGAAGCGGAAAAGGCGATTATATTGGCGGATAGTGCGGATGAATTTGCCGAAAAAATTATACAACTCATTAGGGATGAAAAATTGCGTCAAAAATTGAGTTATGAAGGATTAGTTTATATTCAAGAGAACTATGATTGGGGGGCGTTTGTTAGGCAATTGGAAGATATTTTTGATGGCGTTATTAAGGGATAATGATTAGACTTTATTTAGAAAAATTTTATATGCAGCTAACTTTGTCTTTTTCCGATACTCCTCACCTATTTTTCGCCCCGTACCGTAGGGTATGCGGCTCAAAATGAGGCTCGATTATCGAAAAAATACAAAAGTTCCATGCATACAAAATATTCCTAAATAAAGTCTATTAATCATTAATATTTTTAATTTAAAATAAAAATAATATATATTGGACTGGTTATTTCGTAATAAATACAAACTCTGGCTTATTAATACAACTGAAAGTCCAAAACTTTATCTTTGGGAGAATTGGAAGGCATTGCTACCGAATTTAAATCCATTAGTCGAATTATCAGTAAACAAGCCCTATATTAGAAGCTTTCAGGGCTATGAAAACAAAGATGAATATCTTGGATTTGGTCGAATGCAATGGAGCAGAAAAAACAATATGAAATGGACCTCCAAGTATCGAAATAATGAAACTGAACAGAAGGGCTTGCAGTTTTTTGGTACGGAAGTTTGGTCACCTGACTGGAATCAATGCCTTGATAGAGGCGTCTATCCCGACATTTACATTAAACTTTACCATAATGAAAAAATAGATAAAATAAAGGAGGGTATTTTGATTGCTATACCAAAAAGAATAGCAAGGAAAAATTATCAAATGATTGAGTCTAATATCAACGAAATACAGCAACAAATTCCAATGTCCACCTTGTCGATAGAAGAGAGATTGTGGCTACCAAGCAAGAAATTTCCAAATAGAATCGAAGATATGAATCCGAATGAATTGGCTAAAATAGAACATGCAAAGTAACAACCATGTTAGGGCATTTACGTTTAGTTGCCTTTGTCGGGCGAATTGGTTAACTTTATCAAAATTAAAAGTTATGAGTACGGCAGAATTAAAAAATAATATTTGTAAGAAAGTTTTAGAAACAGATGACTCTGTGATATTACTCGAAATCAATGCTTTTGACGGCTTCTTTTTCCGCTATTTTTCCTTACAAAAATCCTTATCCCGAATCAAGTACGGGACAGGCTGTAGCGTAGGCTATGTGCGGTTTTTGTAAGAAAAAATATCGAAAAAATAACCACGTCAAAATTGTAAGCCTATTTTGGTCTCACTACTTACATTTATTTAATTCCTGATACTAATAAACTAGACTTTGGACATTAGGTAACTGGGAAATTAGGTAATTAGGCTGACGAAAACATAATTCGCTATTTATCAGCATAATAAAAATTGTAATAAAGTTAATTTAAAATAAAATGCAAATTAATGTAAATCATTGATAATGAGCGATTTACCTAATTATCCAGTTCCCTAATTACCCAATGTCTAAAGTCCAGTAATAAAGAGTAATTTTGAATTTTGAATGAGTTTATTTTGAATAAAAAAATAATATTTAAAACTATGGATTTTCAAGATTTGTTTTGTTGAAAATTCAATATTCTTTCGTCCAAAATTATAAAATAGCGAATATAAGTTTATTTATGTATTTTTGTACAAAAATTTATTAAACATGGGAAAAAAATTAGACAGTATTACGCCCAAATTGAAGGGGTTTATTGAAAAGCAAAAGATGTTTTTTGTTGGTACAGCTGCCAATGAAGGGTGGGTCAATGTATCGCCAAAAGGCATGGATTCGTTTAGGGTGATAGATGGTAATAAGGTTGTTTGGTTGAACTTGACGGGCAGTGGCAACGAAACTGCCGCACACCTGCTAAGACATAATCGAATGACTATTATGTTCTGTGCCTTTGAGGGCAGACCCTTGATTTTGCGCTTGTATGGAACGGCGGAAATATATCATCCAAGAGATACTGAGTTTCATCAATATGTTACATTATTTGAGGAAAATGCAGGTGCGAGACAAATTATTGAAATGGATGTTGATTTGGTTCAGACTTCTTGCGGAATGTCTGTGCCGTTTATGGATTTTAAGGCTGAAAGAACCTTGTTAAACGATTGGGCAAACCATAAAGGAAGGGAAGAGATGAAAGTTTACTGGAGGGAGAGAAATATGGAAAGTATTGATGGATTTGAGACGAAAATTGTTGATAATCAGTAGTTTGTATTCAAAATTATTTTTCATGAAAATAGAAGCCTTATATGGTTTTCACGGTGCCGATTTTTCGAAAGGTTGGGCAGATAAGTTTGAACCGACATAGAGAGGGTTGTGCTTGTTTCCAATTATTTTGCAGAGCCTATTGGAGGTGATGATTCTTGTTTTACAGGGAGAGATAAGGGTAAAATATAAACAATGGATAGTATAAGCCAAGGAGTTTTGGGTGCAGCGATTGGAGAGGCAGTTTTGGGGAAAAAAGTAGGCAATAAAGGTGCATTATTTGGTGCAATCATCGCTACAATCCCTGATCTTGATATAATTTTATATTTGTTTTATGACAAGCTTGAAATGTTGAGTATTCATAGAGGGTTTAGTCATTCGATTGCATTTAGTTTTTTGGGTGCATTTGCCATTGCTTTTGTTTTGAGCAAAATAAAATGGCTGCAAACGGTCAAAATGTCAAGGCTGATTTTGTTGTCGTGGTTGTGTCTTTTTACACATATCCTCTTAGATACTTTTACGGCTTATGGTACACAGTTGTTTTTGCCTTTTAGCAATCGGAGATTGGGGTTCGATAGTATAAATGTGGTCGATCCCGTTTTTACTATTCCCTTGATTATTGGTTTGGTCTTGAGTTTGTGGGTGTATAGGTCTTCGCCAAAAAGGTCTAAATATAACAATTGGGGTTTGACAATTAGTTCATTATATTTGATGTTTACTTTAGTGAGCAAGGAAATCGCTATATCGAATGTTTCGACCCATTTCGCTAAAAAAAATATTGAATACAATGATTTGTTAACGATGCCGATAGATATTGCAAGTATCAATTGGTACGGCGTAGCAAAAGGGAAAGATAGTATTTATATGAAAAAATATGTAATGTTTTCAAATGAAGATTATCCAACTGATGTCTTTGCAATAAACGATCATTACTTGACAGAAATAGATGCGAAAGTAGCAGATAAAATGCGTTGGTTTGCGAAAGGTTTTTATACGGTCGAAAAAGAAAATGGGAAGATTCGCGTGTATAATTTGCAAGTCGATATGAGGGGCGTGGTCAAAAATGGCGACAGAAAAGCACCCACCATTGGCTATTTTGAATTGGAAAATGTAAACGGTCAAACGGTGTTTTCTTCGGGGAATGTGGGGGAGTGACACTTATTCAAAATTAAAAGTAATGGAAACAAAAACAACATGCAATTGCAAAGGTCAATGTAAAAACAACCGTTGTGCTTGCCGGAAAAATCGCCAACCCTGTTCGGAAGACTGTAAATGCAAAAACTGTCAAAATCCATACAACGGCGTGGACGTGGAAGGTATGCACATCTGTTCGTTGGATGCTATTGAGAAGTACAAAGCATTGACCGAAAAACAACTCAATAAAAAATACGAACTCCCCTGCGGTTGCGAACAGGTCGCGCTCAAAGACCTCTTGGACGGATACAATTGCAACGAATGTAGCGAGTTGTACTATTATTCTTTTTGTTGGAATAGTGTCGAACAAGATAGCTGTACTTGGCACTGCGAAGTCTGCAAAACCTGCAAAGATTGGCGCGAATGGCATTGCGAGAATTGTAATCGGTGTACTTATGGCATTACGCTGCCTTGTGATGGCTGTGGGGCGGCTTCTCCTAGTGCGGGGCGGCTTTGAAATTGTATGATAGAGCCTCGCATTTTGCTCGATTTCGATTGCTTTGGGATAACGGGTATTGGTTGGAGTGGTAAATATTCAAAAACACAAACAAATCCAAAAATGAAAGTGAAATTACAAGAACTAACCGGAAATTGGAGTTGGGGTACAGCCTTAGACTTGCACACAGTTTCGAGTAGTCCGATTTTTGATGAAACCGGAACAATCATAGACTGGAATACCAAACGAACGGAGATTGGCGAAGAACTCTACCAACTCAAATACCGCGATGAAGATGCTAAGATAAAAGCAGAACGAGTAGAAAAAATCGCCGGAGAAGCTGCAAAAGTCATCATAAATCTTATTGAAACCTTTGCAGAAAGATACGAAAAGAAATATGGTAAACCGTTTGAGATTTATTGTGTTATTCCGATACCACCCTCAAAACAGAGAGCCTATCAGCCCGTTGAAGCATTGGCAAAACGTTTAGCCGAAAAGTTGAATATCTCATTAGATTTGAATACCTTGAAGAAAGTAAAATCAACCGCACAATTAAAAGAAATCAAAAATGCCAACGAGAGAACAAAGGCTTTGGAAGGAGCTTTTCACATTCAAGAAGGTGCATTATTGGATAAAAACGTCCTCTTATTTGACGATTTGTATCGTTCGGGAGCGACATTGACGGCAATCACCGAAATCGTAAAAAGCAAGGGCAAAGCAAAAAATGTTCTTGTACTGACAGTCACCAAAACAAGGTCAAAAAGATGAATGCAAGCACAGATTTTTCATGGTACAAATTAATCAATATCAAAGGCTTAGGTCCTAAAAGTATGATGTTGGTGTATAGAGCATTGGCGTATAAAAACATTTCGATTGAGGATATTTTCCAATTGAATGAACATGATTTTTATACCATGTTTACGGACTTTGGTAAAGGGAAGTTTTCGCGTGTCAAATACGAGAATTTTCATAATTTGAATGAAGAAAAACTACACGATTCTTTTGAAGAATTGAAAAATAAAAATATAAAAATCATTCCCGTACAAGACGAAACTTACCCCAAATCCATCAAACAAAAACTCAAAATCAATTCCCCGACCATTCTTTATTGCAAGGGAAATTTATCATTATTAAATACAAAAAATATCTCAATCGTCGGCTCGCG
>Ga0209093_1000956_pt1 | contig 16208 bp, 8 predicted proteins | sample SidtaG_4_FD_187450 | JGI IMG/M metagenome (GOLD analysis project Ga0209093, IMG submission 187450) | Marine algal microbial communities from Sidmouth, United Kingdom - Sidmouth_Male1 metaG (SPAdes) (version 2) | ecosystem: Host-associated > Algae > Red algae > Unclassified | place: Sidmouth... | reverse complement strand
CAGGACGTCCAGGATCCACGCGAGATGCGTATCGAAAAACCGCATCGAAAGGGGTCCAGGACACGCAGGATTCGCATCAGTGTGTTTCGATCGAGTCTCGATGAAGAACTGCAAGAAGGGGACGATGCCACCTGGTAGCCCCGCTGCTGGTGGCGCGCAGCTTCCCGCTTGAACGGAAGATTTGGCTCGAAGTTTGGCTGAATACGCTTCACGTCTAAACCGCGAAGTACTGCATTGGCTTGGCGTACTTCTTGGAAGTAAATACCAAACAGCATATGATCTATGTCATGACAGGATTGCAGTGCTGTCCAATGCCCCGCTCCTTGCCTGCCCTCTTGGCCAAGCCCTGACAGCTGTTGCTGTGGCGGAGGAGGCCGGGCCGCGTCACGCACTGCTGCTGTCTGTGACGTCACCCGCGCTGTCGGGGGGGCAACCTCCTGAACAGAGTCGGTTCGAGGGGGCTCGTCAACGGACGACCCGACCCGAAGCGACCTCGCAGCTCTCCGGGGCGTTGTGGAGGCATCCTTGCTGGTGTACGAAGCGGTCCTGGTCACCATTGGACCCCGAAAGATATGGTGGGTCGAGACACGAATTGTGCCTCCACGCTCTCTCTCGCCTCGTCTCCCATCCGCACTTTCCCTGTCCGCACGTTTTCCGTTCTTTCAACTGCATTGGTGCGTCCTCCTTTTTCTACAGCGCGGATCGTGGGCAGGAGTGTGATGACCATGACGTGCCTGCTGTCGCGCCCAGACTTCCGCGGTAACACTCCGACAGCCGTTCCTCGCGTCGTCCTTGACGCATGTGCGCGGTGTGGTGACCAGGACCGGCGAGATCGGTCGGTGGTTGGCTTGAGTGTGAGGCCATAGGTGCGCCGCTCTACAGCGAGGGACCATTCTTTTGCGTCGCTTGCCAACCTCGCTTTGTTCTAGTCGCAGGGCCAGGCGGTGCGCCCACGTGGTGGCCGTGGGGCGGACCACCCAAGGGCGCACCATGCGCTGTGACGGTGGGGCGGTGACACGGGAGGGCGGGTAGCTCGTCCGTCTTGTGTAAGCGCCCTGTTTGTCCGTGCTGGTGTCGGCGTGGCTGCTGTCCCTGCTTGGTGGTGGGCACCGCAGGCGCACGCCTTGTGTGCCGTACCATGCGCCCGAGTGTGGGGCTTGTTGTGAACCTCTCCACTCGTACGCGCCACCCGCGCGTGTTGCGTCTGCGCACCAGGGGTTGTCAGGATACCGTTTTCTGGCCCTAATGGGATACGGATACGCTATTTTCCACCATCTCCGAATCAGAATATTTCCCATTTCTTAAGATTAGGATCAGAATAAAACCTCACAATGCCGGATTATTACGTAGAATATATTCATATTCGGATACCATTTTCGTATCCGAGTATAATGGCACATATCCGATCGATGACCTAAGTACAGCAGCAAGAGCCGCACTTTGACAGTAGGACAGCAGTGAACTACTACTTGAGCGCTGTACATGTTTTCAAAGTCACAACTGCCCCCGTACAGGTGGTTTAAGGAAGCATGCAATAAGATACGATAGTCGTTCTGTGCTTGCGTTACAAAAGGTTAAAACAACGTAGGTGGATCTTAACGATACTACTGCTATCGCCAATTCACTCAAGTACGCTGCTGGCGTCGCTTTGCGGCCTCATTGTGACCGGTCCTGGCGTGTGTCTGCGGTCGCTCACCCCCTCAAGGCTTCCTGCAGCCGGTGCTCTCCACTGCTCACTGCCAGCAACAGCCGGAAAGCCTTGGCGCCACTTTCGCAATTCCACTAGAAGCCGGCGATTGCGCCGTCGCAGATCGCCCGCCACGTGACCACCGGAAGCCAACCTCGGTCTCTGGTCCTTCGGACACACATTCAAAGGCCTAAAACGCGCGTGGGATGGCGGAGGTGTGAAAGTAGCCTGTGGCGTTCGGCGGGGCCGCTTTTCGCCCAGCTGCTACGAGACGGCGACTGCAGGGTGGCCGGTGGCCCAGGGAAATCTGGCTACAGCCGTGTGCGCCACCCTGCGGACACCTCAAATCACCGCCACGGCTCTGGACGGCGTGGTCGCGGAGGCGTGAAAGCTGACGCCGTCGTTTTCCGTCACAGCGCCTTTTCCCAAGGTTAACGATACGACGGTGGCCAGGGGCTTGGTGGGGGCGCGTCAGTGTTCCGCAGCCGTTGGCGGCACGCCGCCCCAGCTGATCAACGGCACGGCGTCGCGGGGGCGGCTGGCGACCAGATGGTAGTTGCCGGGAGCGTCGCTGCACCCGTGTCGAATGAGAATGCGCCGGGGGTGGCGGAGGTCGCGGATGTGTGACAGCAGGCGCTGGCCTTCGGCGGCACCCCGACCCGGCCCACGATCTACTAGGCAGTGAGGGAGGGATCAGCGGCGGCGGTGGGTCTTCTGGTCGTCGCTGTTGGTGTCGCCTCCCTAACAGGCTCTGCGACTGCGCGGGCATTGGGCGTAACTCAGCATCAGCATGCACAAAGCACACAGCACGTACTAGTCCCCGGGAGACTAACGATGCATTCTCTTGCGAGTGTCCCATCCATGTCGCCGTTCTCGCATCAACTGCATTGCTGCTTGCCGTACCGAAAAGAGCGAGCCACACCACGAGAGGTACGCACCCGCTGGCATATTCCTAACTAGGAGGTTTCCGTCGCTACCCGCATCCTCATCGAAACAGATTACTCAGACCAAAAATCACCACTCTCCGCTGGCATTACGTCTTCGCCGTAACCGTGACCTCGCCGAAAAACGTCTCCAAACATGGGAGACCCCATGCCTATCGGATATACTCGAATGTAATAAATCCCCAGAGAATACGATATAATCTGCTGCTTTCGCTGTCAGGTGGATTATTATACACTCGGACAAAAAAGCATACTCAGATCCGAATATGTCGTCGAGACCCATATTCCGGATTACTATGGATATAATACCTGGATATATTTCTCTGAGATATATCCGTGACAACCCCTGCTGCGCACATGCACGCCGCACGCGAGCTGCGCCTCCACCGGGGCTAGATGGATAATAGAGACTCCCCTTTCCTCCTCTGCCCCGGGGCTAGTCCCCGCGGCAGCCAGCTATAACCTCGCCAAGGCAGTGCCCGCAGCCCTCAGTCGGACCCCTCGCCGTCCCCTCGCATTGCGCTCTGCCCTCGCTCCTCCCCTGCGGTCCCCCCCCGCACCTCGTCCTCATACTAGTGTCTGCCACAGTACCGCCCGACAGGCAACCCCTCCCGCCTCGTCCAGGCGACCTGGGGCCTCTCGCCTCGCCACGTGCACTCACCCCGCCGTGTCAGCACGTACACTCTGCTCGCGTTCAGGTCGCCGCTCGGTCCCGGTTGCTCATGCCGCCGGCTGACACCTAGCCAGGGGGAGCACTTGTACTTGCTCCCCCTCCCTGCCCCCCTTCTGGGTCCTTGTCCAACAACACTCCCCCTCGGGCACGCCTATGCGCTGGGCGCCATGCCCATCCCCTCCGTGCACTTGTTGAATGCGATGGTGCCCAACGCCTTCGTTAACACGTCCGCCGTCATGTCCGTCGTGTTCACGTACTGGACCTTCAGCTCCCCGCTCGTCACCTTCTCCCGTACGAAGTGATGGATGACGTCGATGTGCTTTGTCCGCGCACTTGATACCGCGTTGCCCATCATAGCCAATGCGCTCTGGCTGTCGCAGAAGAGCCTCGCGTCCGGCGCTTCCCCCGTCAGGTAACCGCAGAGGCGTTGGATCCAGATTAGCTCCTTGGCGGCCATTCCCGCCGAGACATACTCGGCTTCGGTCGTCGAGGTTGCTACCGACCCTTGTAGCTTGCTCGCCCACGACACAGCAGCCCCCTGGAGAAGAAACACGTTCCCCGAGGTTGACCGCCGGGTGTCCTTATCGGCCGCAAAGTCTGCATCGCTGTAGCCGACCAGTGCTCCGTCTTGTTGGTACCCAAGGCCCTTGGCTTTGGTCCCGGCCAGATACCGCAGCACGACCTTCGCCGCGGCCAGGTGTTCCACCATGGGGGCAGACACGAACCGGGACAGCCGACCAACCGCAAAGGCGATGTCCGGTCGCGTGGCTGTGGCCAGGTAGTTCAGACACCCAACGAGCTCCTGGTAGAGAAGGGGGTCCTCCCCTGTCAGTGGCTCCCCGGCCCGCTCCAGCTGCGCGCCCACCCCAATGGGGAGACGCACGGACTTAGCGTCTGTCATGCCGAACCGCTCGAGCACGGTCTTCACGTACTGCTCTTGATGCACATGCAGCGTCCCTGCCTGGTCATCGTGCTCGAGGTGCAGCCCTAGGAAGTAGCTAGGCCGTCCGAGCTCTCGCGCCTTGAACCGGCTCGTCACAGCCGCAAGCCCACCGATCGCCGTCTCCTTGGTGGCTCCTGCCACCAGCATGTCATCGACGTAAATGATGATGAGGCACTCGGTCAACCCCGCTCCGCGCCGAAACAGGCACGGATCCTCGGGGCACGGGTGAAACCCCATCTCCTCCAAGGTGTCCTTTAGCTTGTTGTACCACGCGCGTGCTGCCTGCTTTAGGCCGTACAGTGCCTTCCGCAGCCGACAGACCTTGGTCGCGTCACCACGCTCATACCCGACCGGTTGTCGAATGTAGATCTCCTCCTCGACGTCCCCGTTGAGGAATGCAGTGGCGACGTCCGTCTGCTCGATGGACATGCGCTTGGATGTGCAGTACGCAAGGAACACCCTCAGCGTTGTGTAGCGCACGACGGGTGCCCACACCTCCGTGTAGTCGACTAGGTACGTTTGCTTGTCCCCGCGCACGACGAATCTCCCCTTGTATTTGTCGATGCTCCCATAGGCGCCGCGCTTGCGCTCGGCGAGCATCTCGGTGGGGGTTACCGCCTGTCCGTCAGGCGGGTCCATCAGCTCCCACGTGCCGTTCTCCAATAGCGACTGCACCTCGGCTTGGATGACCTTGTCGAACTCCGACCAGTCAGCCTCCTTCTTTGCTTGGTACAGCCGCATCTTGTCCGGATTACCTCGTCCCCTCGCCGCCAATGCCCACGATAGGAGGCCCTTGGCGGTCGCCGCCCCAGCTGCCCCGACTAGCTGTTTGTCGTGGTCCGCCGCTTGTCGCCCTTCGTCATCCAAGTCTTCCTCCTCATTAGAGACCTCGCCCCCGCCGTCGTACCCTGCAAGGAGACGGGCAGCCGTGACGGCCTCCTCGATCGATGTAGTTGGCTCCATTCCTGCGCCAGGCTCGTCCTCGGTCTCCGCCCCACTGCCCTCCGGCGGGTTCGTCTCCCCGCGTTGCTCGGCTTGGTGCGTCGGGATCCCGGCTCCTGCCCCGCGCTGCCCTTCGTCGAAACGGACGTCGCGTCGCACAACCACGGCCCCGTCGATCATCACGCGGTACCCTTTCGTCCCGGCCGGGTAACCGACGAACACCGCGGGTATCCCTCGGGAGTCCCCCTTTCGTCGGAGCTTCTCCGGGTTGTATGCCCAGGCACGACACCCGAACACACGCAAATGGGAGACGTCAGGGCGCTTCCCGTGGAAGAGCTCGTACGGCGTCGCCGTCTGGTGGCGTTGTGGCGTCAGGTTGGCGACCGTGTTGATGGTCGTTGCCGCCTCGGCCCAGAATTTGGGGTCCAACCCAGCATCACAGAGCAGGGCGCTTGTTCGCTCCTGGACCGTGCGATTGTACCGTTCCGCCATCCCGTTGTGCTGGGAGGTGTACGGCGCGGACCGCTGGTGCTCGATCCCCTTGTTGTTGAGCCAAGCCGTAAAGTCCCCGCCCGTGTACTCCTTCCCGTCATCCGTCCGAATTGCCTGCACCTTGTACCCCGTCTGGTTCTCCCACAGGTTGACCACTTGCATGATGACGTCTTTGGCCTGACCCTTCGTCCGCACGGGCACCAACGCCTTGTATCGGGTGAAGTCGTCGATCACAGACACCTGGTACTCGTTCCCTTTGGGCGTGGGCACACCCATCTTCCCGGCCGCGTCACTGTGCACGAGTTGCAAGACGCGTGTCGTCCGCTCCCCGTCCGCCGCCTTGAACGGCTGTCGCACCATCTTACCGACATTGCAGGGCTCGCACGTGCGCCCCTTGAGCACGTCCAGCGATGACCGGGAGAGGTCGATGCCGTCGACCTTGTCAACAGTGTGCTGCAGCATGTCCACACCTAGGTGGCAAAACCGACGGTGCCAGATGTCCGCCCCCACCTCTTCGGCTGCAGCCGTGGTCCCCGATGGTGCCTCTCTGGTAGATCCATCCCTCGTCCCCAATAACGTGAGGGAGTAGACGCCTCCGTGTGTGTGACCGGTGAGGATGACTTTGCCCCCACGGCGAATCTGCACGCCACGGTCGGAGAACTCGGTGCGGTATCCTTGCTTTGCCGCGGTCCGTACCGAGAACAGGGCCATCGTCATCCCTGGTACTAGGAGTACCTTGTTGAGCGTGAGTGTTGTCGGCTTCCTCGGCCCCGCCACGCGCAGTTTGGCCACCCCACGTGACGTCGCGACAACCTCCTGCCCCACAGCCACCGAGATTGTGACCGGGTCGCACTCCTCGAGGTCGGAGAGAAGCTGGGCGTCACCGCACATGTGATGCGATGCCCCGCTGTCCACCTTCCAATCCACCGCCCCCACAGGCGACCTCGCTGCCGTGCCGTCCGCTGCGAGGGCAATCATGGCGGACTCGAGCATAGGGCTGTTGGCCATGTCGTTGGTGGTAGCCATACGTCCGCCCATGTCCGCATCCGACGTTGCCCCCGCCCCATCCGTAGCATACGCGAGCATCGCGATTCCCGAGGAGTCGCTGTCGGACTTGTCGTCGGCGGACGACACGTCGGCCGCCTTCTTCGGGCACACGCGCTTGATGTGCCCCGTTTCGTTACACCGGTAGCATCGCGCCCTTCTCCAGCGGTGGTCGTGTGGGGTGTCGTGCTGTGTGGGCCGCTCCCCGGTCGCCGCGAGGGCGGCATTGCCCCCATGCACTCGGTCGGCCTTCGCCTTCCGCTTGCGGACGAGCACGAGCCGCTCCTCCGCCGCCTGAAGGTCCTCGAGCGTCTCCTCGATGGTCATCGTCCTGTTGGCTTGTAGGACCGCAACGGTCATGGCATACCGCTCCGGCATCCCCGCGAGTAGTACCGCTCGCAGCGTCCGGTCGCTAACCTCGGCCCCAACCTCCGCCAGCTCCCATGCCAGGGTCCAGCCGCGGTTGAAATAGGCGACCACGGGCTCCTTGTCCCCCATGGAGATAGAGTCCAGACGGTGTCGTAGGTTGATCTCTCGGGCAGGTCCCTTTGACCGGAACTGGTCTCCTAGGGCCTCCCAGACCTCCCGCGCCGTGCGTGTCCCGCGCAGGCGCCCCGCATGGTGAGCCTTGATGTGCATCATGATGAAAGCGCGGGCCTGCCCTTCTCGTACGTCTTGCTCCCGTCGAGTCACCATCGTTGCTTGCGCCGTCCGCGCATCATGTTCCTCGCGCTCCAGCGCCCTCCGTTCTGCGGCCGCTGCTGCTCGCGTCGTCGTCTTTGCTTTGTCGTCTGCCGACCCCGCGTCCTCCGTTGGCTCTGTCGACTCACCGTGGCCGTAGGGCTCTGCGCCCCCATGAGGGGCACCGTCTCCGCTGCATGGTGCCCCGTTGAGCATGGGCTCTGCCTCCGTCGATCCCACGGGGGCAACGAAGCCCCATAGGTCGCGGTAGCGCAGCGTATGCTCCATCTCATAGCTCCACTGCAGGTAGTTGGTTGCGTCGAGCTTGGCCGTCACCCGCGGCGCCCCGTCGCTTCCCCCCGCCATTGTCGCTCTTTGCCGAATCTTGTCACAGCCTTGCACGGACCCGTGCGGGTGCCCCAGAGGGCCGTCTGTCCCAGTGTCCGCAGCCCCGCTGTCCCAGCCACCGAGGGCACCTCAGTGACTGACAACCACCGTGTTGCCTGGGTCACCCGTCAGGGCTGCCCCGTCCGCCGCACCTTGGTTCGTTGCCGGGTGGAAGTCCGCCGGTAGGACTAGGTCGGGCAAGTCGTCTGGTATCGCGTCAGCGATCGCGTCCGTACTCCCCGGGTCACCTGCCTCTCCCCGCACCCGGTCAAACCACGCCCACGGGCTCTCCGTCAGTCCGTACGGAATGCACCGCCGTAGGCCTGGGCCCATAACCTGTTGTGAACCTCTCCACTCGTACGCGCCACCCGCGCGTGTTGCGTCTGCGCACATGCACGCCGCCCGCGTGCTGCGCCTCCACCGGGGCTAGATGGATGATAGAGACTCCCCTTTCCTCCTCTGCCCCGGGGCTAGTCCCCGCGGCAGCCAGCTATAACCTCGCCAAGGCAGTGCCCGCAGCCCTCAGTCGGACCCCTCGCCGTCCCCTCGCATTGCGCTCTGCCCTCGCTCCTCCCCTGCGGTCCCCCCCCGCACCTCGTCCTCATACTAGTGTCTGCCACAGTACCGCCCGACAGGCAACCCCTCCCGCCTCGTCCAGGCGACCTGGGGCCTCTCGCCTCGCCACGTGCACTCACCCCGCCGTGTCAGCACGTACACTCTGCTCGCGTTCAGGTCGCCGCTCGGTCCCGGTTGCTCATGCCGCCGGCTGACACCTAGCCAGGGGGAGCACTTGTACTTGCTCCCCCTCCCTGCCCCCCTTCTGGGTCCTTGTCCGACAACAGGGCGTGACAGAGCCCTTGAAACCGCCCTAGTCAGCCTAAGGTGGCACGCACACGGTCGAGGGGGACACGCATACGGCTCTCAGGCCACCCGTTTGCGCAGTTCGGCAGGCCACTGTGGCCGCAGGCGACCGTTCGACCGATATGACTCAGGCTCCAACTCCTTCGACAACCTGAGGGGGTGCGACCGCAACACACGTCACACACTCGAGCGGATTCGATCCAAATTGGTACCGAAAGGCCTCCACGTGCCTCGCTAGATTGCCCTCATTTGGACGGTTTGGGCTCCGTTCACACGCTTTCCGTGACATGTTCGGCACGAATTCGACGGACGCCTCTTCATTTCGATACTTGCGACGACGCTGATACGTGTCCTTCGTTGGCAACCACCGACTGCGGCCAACAACGCCGAGACCAACGGCGCTCAGATCTCCGAAAGGTAGCCCACTCTATTTCACCAATTACATTGCCTGTTGGCAACGCGTTGGCCCGTTGGCAACTGACCACTCGCAGGGCCACACGTAGCGGTTTCATTTCACCGTTTCAGACGGTTGGCCCGACATTGGTGGGAATGCTCTGACAGGCGTCGGTGGGCGTTAGGCGCGCCTCGCTCAGTGCCCTCGCCCGAGGCCCCATCTGGCGGTCTGGACCTGCTTTCCTCGGTGGCCGCTGAGCAGGCGGCTGCTCCTGACCCGCCTCCCCCGTCGCCAACCATCGCGCTAGAAACACTGATGGCGCGTTACGACACGCTCAGCCCCTCCGAGCTGCAGCTCTTTGAGGCGATGATGGAGACGCATCTACGAGCTGTGCGGCCGCCGCATATATCTTGCTCGTTTCGGAACGGGGTCAACCGCCGATACGAGCTCGTGAGCACGCGCAACCGCGAAAAAGTGGTCAAGACGCGGCAGATGCGGCGGCGCGCAAGCGCGGTCGCGCGGGCGGCAGGCAACGCCACACAGTCCGACACGCCCGCTTGTCGCCGAGCGATTGCGGACATCTTAAGTGCCGCACAACGCCGAGAGGGGGTGTCCGTCGTCCCGAAAAGCGGTCAGCGGCGCCTAACCCCGCGGGAGCAGGCGTTGTTTTTGACCCAGCACCAACTAAGCCAATCTAAGTGGTGTGAGCTGCGGAAAGCGCTTGGCAAGGAGAGCGGGCTTTCGTCACGGGAGGTCATACGTACCGCATTGCGCTCGATTGCCGCCGAGGCGGGGCGGCACGTGTGAACGGACGAGCGCGGGGCTCACCTTGTCAGTTTGCGGGACGCGCTTGAGTGTCTATTGGCTGAGCTGGTTGCTTCAGGGCAATTCATAGAGCGACTCGTGCGAGGTCCGGACGGGCAACCTGTGCCCCACACAACTACCTTTCGACCGGCGCCTGAGCTACCGTACGGGCAGCACGCTGATGACGTGGCTGACATACATCTCTGCTTGGGATTGGACAAGGGCGGAGGCGGAACCTCGACGGCCAAGCTGGTGGCCACGACGCCCAATCAGGCCCACCCTATGTCGCGCTCCAACTCCATTCTTCTCTCCACGATGCCGTGCGACTCAGACAACAACGCAGATTTGCACGAGATGATTGGGCTGTGGATGGGTGACGTCCAAGAATTGCTGGACAACGGGGTGACTGTTGACGGAAAACTGCGCGCGGTCCGCCTGTTTTTGACGGGTGACCTTGCTTTCCTAAGCAGTTTCCTCGGACACAAGGGGGCGTCTTGTCGCCGGCCATGCCTGTGATGCCTTGTCATTGGTCGGTCGGGCGAGGCTAATACGGCTGCGGCGGAAGCCCACGGCCATATCCAGGCCATCCAGGATGCTCCTAAGGCGCTACGCACGAGGCTCCATCTGCAACGCATGATTTATGCGCTGCAGGAGGAGCACAACGACGACTTGCCCATACCCCTCACCCCAGCTGAGCACCTCTCTATCGAGTATCCCCCGCTATTTGACGTGGAGCCGTGCCAGATCGTCGTGGCCCCGCTGCATTTGACGCTGGGCGTTGTCACGGTCCTGCTGCGCCTAGGCGTTGAGGCAGCCGCTTTGCATGGTGGTCGTGCGGCCGCCGCGCCGGCGGCTGCCACAGCTGCAGCCGCCCTCCTCGAGGATGTGCGCGTCAGGCCAGTGCCCTACCATGGCGTTGGTTTTTCTGGGCGCGAGTGCCATCGCATTACTCAGCGCGGCGCTGTCGTGTGCGACGCATTGGACGGGCACATCCCTGCTACACAACTCGCCGCGCTTCGGACGGCGTGGGTGGAGTGGGCTGCCATGGTACGTACTCTCAACCGGGCGCAGGAAATTCCTGCCAAGGGCATCGCGGACTTTTGCACCAGCGTGCAACGTTTCGCACCCGCCCTGCTTGTTGCTTTCCCCTGTTTGAGTATTTCCCCAAAGCTCCACGCTCTCACACAGCACGCCCCTGACTTCCTTCGGCGCTTTGGCTCACTCGGCTCCTACGCCGAGCAGGCGTTGGAGTCCAGGCACGCCTTTTTTAACCACGCGCGTGCGCAATTCACGGCAGACTCCTTCTTGGGGTCTTGCGCGCAGCTAGTGCAGCGCGCTGCGGTGGAGCGGCAACCGCTCGCGGAGCAGATCCTGAGGAACAGAACGACCCGCAAGTCGGCCGCCGCCGGTGGACGGAAGCCCAAGTCGCCGGCGGATGGTCGGCTGCGAGCCAACAAGTCCAACAACCGTCAGACGGCGGCTGGCGCTCGTAAGGAGCGGGCGGACATGGACGCCTGGGCAGCGGGACGCGCGACCAAAGCGGTCGTCACAATTGATGCCTTCAAGAACCGCCTGGCAAAGGCAGCCCAGAGGGCCGTGGCTGCAGCGGCACAGCTGGCCGCGCAAGTCGCCGCTCAGGTGGCAGCCGAGAATGGGGCAGCCCCCGCCGCTGTAAATCTCGGCCAGGCGGCGGCGCCGCCGCCCGGACCAGGAGCGCCCGAGATGGCGGCAGCGGCCACGGTCGAACACCCGTTGGGGAATGGAGAAGCAGAAGATGATAAAATAGAAGAAGACGAGTTGAATGTTGGTTTGGTTCTCATGCTTGGGTAGTGGAAAGTAGAAAATAAGGAGAGAGAAGACCACGACTCAACTGCGACACGAACCAAAAAAAGGCAGATGGTGGCATTACAGACGATGCATCGAAGCACAGGAACAAACAGACAAAGGGGGAACAAGGCCGACGTGTACACATGCCGGCCAGTGGTTTAGAGCAGCACAACAACCAAAAGTACGACGCAAACAACACATACGCCACGCCTGTCGCACAGCCCGCAGTGCCGCACTCATACCCCCTTCCTTCATGTCCCCACCGTACTTGCCCGTAGAAAGCCTAGAGAGATAGATACGTCCCTTACCATTCCGGCACAGTGCAGCCATCGTCTGCACGCTCGTCCCCACCGACGCTCAGTGCAAAAAACAGGAGACGTCTCGCAAGGCACGCACCGTTTGCGCTGGTAGGACAGTGCGACAGACGCTATGCGTTGTGCCACATGTGGGGGGGGTTGGGTGGGAAAGCTCATACGTGAGAACATCGCAGAAGACGGGTGGATAGATACAGACCAGATACAGGAGGAGCCTAACTGGAGCGAGAGAAACGACCGACGGAGAAGCAGGCCAGCAGAAGTCACACAGCACCAGACGGCGCTGCGGTCATAAACGCGACTGCAAGGAGGATGGAGAGAAACTCAAGACCTGTGTGATTAGACGTGCTCCCCCGACGACGAGCGAGACCCTGGAAAGGGAGTGGGGTAGTGTGCACGGAGGTGTCTGGAAGACAGACTACGGGTCAATGCAACAGGAACCGGGAGGTGAAGGAAAACACCGCCGATGTGTTCAAGGGAGCGAGAACGTTGGTGAGGCAACATGAGCATTGAGAATGGATGCGGCCAGAAAAACCGGGTCCGGTGAGCTGCGCGGCCAATGCACACGGTTCGAAACGGGCAAGGCGGAAACAGGGGCGCGAGCAAACGGGTCGGCAGTGGTGCCGACGACAAGGCAGAAAAACGGCAAGAAGGCATGCCCGGGAAGGGATGGGGTCCCATGGCGGCCAGGCAACCAAATCGGGCCAACAGAGTGGAAGGGTGTGCTGCCGCCTCGGGTCGGTGGGAAGCCAGGAGGGGCCATGTGGTCGCTGCGGGCCCAAGGAGACATAGACGCGGTCGCGGTCACTTGTTCCCAAACAACCCCAACCCACCGACTTCCCACAGCCAGCAAACACGTCGCCAGCCCCCACCCCCTCCCAACACACTAGGAATGCAGACACACAGCACCCGACACACCCAGAAAACAGCCGCCGCCCCCCACACAGCCTCTCACACACCCAAAACGGGGTCAGAAGAAAGGGGGCGCGCAGAGCACGGCACTCACGGCAGCCTCGTGGGACAACGGACGGACAGGAAGAAACGTTGGCAAAGCGAGTCTGAAATTTTGGAAAGCGGACCCCTCCACAGGTGCCCAAGGACCCATCAGAGCTGGTGCGCAACTTTCGAACGCCGGTCACCTTTCGACTGCCTGACACTGACGGAAATGCAGGCGTGAGTGGCCTGGCGACCAATGATATGCCAGATAAAGGCGAAAAAGCCGCAAGACCGCATAATCGCACTCTTAACTAGGTGTGAGCCGCCCGGCCCCAGCAGCACTACCCGCGGCCGCAACCGCCGAAAAAACACCGCCGGTGTGCTGGGGGGGGGGGGGGGGGGAAGTCACCCCCCCCGGATCTTCCGATGCGGGAGCCATGCACGGCCCGCCCAGCGGAGAGAGCGGGCGCCACCCGCGCTCTCACCCCCGCCAGGACGGGTCCGGCCATCAGGCGCGAAGACCCGCGCCCGACCACAATCGCGGGGACGTGATCGGACTGGATTGCGCTAATTACGCGCTCCAGTAATTCTAGTCGCGCCGCTGGCGTCGGCGTCGTGTTCGCCATCGCGAGTTCGAGAACCGCCGCCACAGCGTCCCCGCGGCCGACACCTCCGACCGCCCACCCGCCATCCCGCGCGCCCCCCCCCCCGCCCCCGACCGCACGAACGAAGCGGCTCGGTGCCCCTCTGGCGCGATCCGCCCAAAAAAACCGGCGCCGAGCCCGCCCCCACGCGGCCGCCCTGCGCGCCGTCGTCAGCCGCCGTCGCCCGCCCCCGGGCCGCCCAGACCCTTGATCCGACCCCGGCCGCCCGCCCCGGCGCACCAAAAGAAGCGTGAGGGTGGAGGGGAGTGCCCCCCACCCTGCAACCACGGTGGGGGCGCTGGGGAGGATGGTCGTTTGAATATGAACAGGGTGGCCGGAGCGGTCGCGGCGGCGGAGAGTGATCTTGACGGAGCCTCCATTTTCGCGTTGCGTCTGCGCTGCTTGTGTTGCTCACGCCTTGATTTCATTCATCATGTTAAGCAGTCTCCGTGTCTCAGAATTGAGCAGACTTGGGCCAAGGTACCTTCTCGAACGCGCCCGCAATATGGTGCGTGTCCCAAAAATGAGACATCGCGGTTTTTGCTTTTTTTCTCGGCCCACTGGCCTTCTGCATCGGCCCGAAATGTAATGTGACCCACTCGGTCCCACTGTGCTTTCCAGAACGGCCCCTGACAGTGTTAGCAGAGGCGGACCCCCCAACCTCCTGACGTGTCATGGGGGAAAGTGTCATTCATTGCAGCTTCAACAGGTGACGATCACGCGCCCCAATCAAATGCACGGATACTAGAGCAGGCATGTGCTGACAGTTCGTGCACGAAGAAAAGGGCACGACCTTACCAATAAAAATGTGAAAAAGACCCCCATGTAGCCCCCTGTGAAGAAAACACGATTTGGGACACCCCTCATCGAAGCTCCAGTTGGCACATGAGCTTTGGCGTTGCAAACCTGTAACCCCAAAAACCTGAAAAAGACTGGCTCCAAGATCGGGGCTGTCTGAGAGGTCCACAGAACAGTGCCCACAGGCGGGTACTAAGGAGTTGTCAGCCAAGAACGCGTCGGGTGAGGCTTTTTCCATGGAGGCCAGTCGAGAATTTTCTCTTACCCCACCCCACCTGCCCCCGTGCACTGATGTGTCAGTCCTTCAGAAAACGCGCATGTCTCATTTTTGGGACACGCACCATACAGGGAAAATGTGACCACGCGCGTACGTTCGCCCAGGCGAAAGCACAGCGTGCCGTACATTCTGTTTTGGCACAAAAGTTAAGCTCGTATGTAAATATCTGGGCGAGAAGAATATGTGCGAATGCGCTGGAAAAGAAGTGTGCTTGAAGATCCGTGCACCAAACCCGGGAAATCGATGCAATTCGAGCGAGGATGAGCACGGAGCTGCAGGCTGTCAATACCGCAATTGTTCGTGGGCGCCACAATCCGTCTGACAGGCGTGTCGGGAGTTAGCTTGCTTCATGCATCTGTACCGTGCCGGATCCCAAGGCTGGCTTTTTGCTCGGCTCAAGCGCTCTGGCAGCGGCTGCCCTTGCCCGCCCTCTCCCCCGCCCCTCGCGTAAAGTGACCGTCTGGTCCGTTGCTTTGCCCCCCCCGCTGGTCTGGTATCTTCTCCCCGGCGCTCACTTCTCTCCGCCGCTTCTTCTCGCCCCCTGAGCGAATTGCATGCGTGGACGGCGGCGTCGCGAGTGCTTCCGTGTGCTGCATGATGTTGTGGTACCAGGAGGGGTTGCCTGACCCGGAGGAGTGGCAACTGCTGGACATCCAGACGACGCGTCCATCCAAGAAGAATAAGGAAGAAGGCGTGATGGTGGGCATTGACGCGCAGGTGGACGTAGTGTACAAGGCTATCCGGTACCACCTGTTGATGGAGCGCAATAACAAGGTCGCTGCCTGTGAAGAGAACGACGCTCTAAGGTACCCGCCGGCGGCTGATGACGAATCTGCGGCCAACCAGAGTCAGCAAAGGCGGCTCGCTGCGGATGGCGCAGTTATGTTTGACATCTGTGCCAACATGCTGCAGTTGTATGGTCGTCACCTCTCGCTTTGGGTGGTACCTGGCGCAGATGATGCCTCCGCCTCCGTGACCGAGGTTGCTGCTGCCCGCCGCGCTGGCTACTACAACGGCTTTCCGTGTCGCCGCCAGCTCCGGACGATGCGTGGCGTGTTGTCCCCTGTCGACCCGGCGAAGTACTACATGCGGGTGTATGGGTGTCCGACCGCCAACACCTTTCCACACCTACCTGTCGTCACGAAGGACCGGCTGGTGGTCCACCACCGCGAATCTCTGTACGACGGTATCTTTCTCGTGGAGGCTGCTCCCGGCGAGACGACGGGCGCGACGACTGCGGGGACGCTGATGGCCATGAAGACCGTCTACAACTGCTACCGCACCGACACGCAGGACTTCATCCGGGAGGCCGACACGCTGGGCAAGATCCCCAGCCACCCCAACGTGGTGCGGTTCCACGGGCTGGTGGTTGACGGCGACGGGTTGGTGGACGGCATCTTAACGTCGTACCTCGACGGCAAGCCGCTCACGGCGGTAAAGCAGGCGACCATGTCGGAGCGGGAGCGGTGGAGGTCGCAGATCAATGCTGCGTTGGACCACCTGCACAGCTCGGGTGGCCCCGACAACCCGCGTGCCCCCGTGATCTGGGGTGACGCCAAG
>Ga0209093_1000955_pt1 | contig 16211 bp, 23 predicted proteins | sample SidtaG_4_FD_187450 | JGI IMG/M metagenome (GOLD analysis project Ga0209093, IMG submission 187450) | Marine algal microbial communities from Sidmouth, United Kingdom - Sidmouth_Male1 metaG (SPAdes) (version 2) | ecosystem: Host-associated > Algae > Red algae > Unclassified | place: Sidmouth... | reverse complement strand
GCATGGCCAGCTCGTCCCGGATCATCTTGGCGCGCGACGCGAACTTGATGATGTTCTCGTCGTCGCCCTTCTTCAAGCTGCTCAGCTCGTCCATGAGCCGAAGCAGCTGAGCGTTGTCGCGCGCCTGAAACATGACCTTGAGCGCGTCCCACGCCTCCTTGGCCGTGTCGACCGACGTCACCGTGTTAAGATGCACCGGATTGACCGACATCTGGATGGTCGCAAGAGCCGCCTCATTCATGGCGTCCCACTCTGCGACCACCGGGTCGGCCTTCTTGTCGTCCGACCCAGAAGCAGGACGGTCCGTCACGACCGCCTCCCACAGCTTCTCCTTCTTGAGCTGCGCACGTTGGTACGCCGCCCACACTTTGTAGTCGTCGTCCAGCTGTGCAAACCGCGGGCCGCCAAAGCGGCCGTAGTCCGACATATTGACGACCGTGGCACCGACCGGTACCACCCTGTCGACGCTAGCGGCTGTACCCGCCCAACCAACGCCGGAACGCACCGCAACCCTAGCAACGTCGTGCTCCTCGCGACCGTAGAAGAGAACGATGATGAACACCAGCGACACCTGGGCCCATCACCTGTGAAGCGGGATGTAAGTGGGTGGATGCGTTGCTTTACTGGTGACCGGTCTGAGGCGCGAGGCCAGCAGCCTCTTACCCCCCTCGTGTGCCCCTCTCTCAACGTCCTGGAGGCACACCCCCGCCAACGCAGTGACAGGGCCCACAAATCGCGACGCCCCTCAAGGAGCCCGCGAGAATCTCCCCGAGCTCAGCTCCAAAAGGAGCTCCCCTCGAGATACAAGTACAAGTAATTACAGCACTCTCATACAGCAATGCATGCCAAAGGTACAGACAAACAAGCCGATCACCGCATAAGTACTCCTGGAATTATCCAGGCAGTCCGCAGTAACTCCGACTTACCAGTGTGGGCTTGGGGGGCTGCCTCAACACCCACCGGTAGACGCACTTCGTTAGTGCTGACGGTTGGTTGGTAAATTGGGATTGAAGGAAGCTCAATTTGATCTTCTGGCTCCGGATCAGCGATGAAATCCGGTGGTGGCACGTCGTTTGACCCGTCTGATCCGTCTGATCCGTCGTTTGGCGTGGAATCGCTCGATGCGACACTTGCATCCAGCGTTTCGTCTGCATCGCATCGGCGCCGGTCCGCCTCGACAGCCGCCTGGGCGCCGGCGCCGTCACCGCCTGGCGGTTGTCTTCCCTGGGGGCCCGAAGTCGCCGAAAGCCCGTCGCCCGCTGATTGTCTCTCTCCCCCGACCTTGGGGAGTGTGGCACTGGCTGGCCCTCCACCCTGGCCGCCATAATCCAGACGACGGCGATTTTCACGCTGTCGGTAGTTATAAAAAGTTGTCCGACACACCGAGTTGGGGCCACTGCGACCGTCCTCCGTGCAGGATAGGCAGTAGCAGGCGTACCGCTCGGCGACGCCCGAGGGTGCCGTGGCCACTGCTGGTGGAAGGTAAACGATGGGAGGGGGGGGTGGGGGCTGAAGTGGCAGGTCCATGACGAGGCTAAGAAGAAGGAGCGCCGGCGGTGGCAATGCGAGTGTCGATGGCAGATGGAAAACATCGTCGGCACGTTCATGGGAGACTCACTTACACGAAATCAGGGAAAAGCGGTGCCCAATCAAATGGCAGGACTGCACTGCTGACAGCGGAATGCGCTGCAAGCTTCCATCGGCATCCAGATCTTGGCGGCGGAAGGCCAGACTGGAAGTAGCTCGCCAGTCATGAGCCTCAGGTGTTTCGACCAGGTGGCCACAAATCTCACATTTCCCTTCCAGCACGCACACGAGAGGCGCTCAATGCATCGCTGTGTCGGCCACCTTCCACCCGCTGCACCCCCCCGGTCCTCCAGTCTGACAGCCCGTGGCATGCTGGGCCTGTTGTCACCACGTTTCGGGATGGTCCCTTGGCGGCGGCCGAGAGCGCCGCCGGCCCGCGTCACCGGACCGTCTCTATCGGGGCGCTGGCCCAGCCGGGAATACCATCCCTCCCTGGAGCCTGACGTGTCACTACGCCGCGGTGGCGATGGGGCAGGCCAGGGTGCGGGAATGTACGAGGACACGGCCATTGTACAATTTTTTCAGAGCAGGCGGGGATTGTCGGCGTGCGAAGCGGCCACGCCTAGTCAATACGCAGCGGACAGGCTCTTCTGGGTCGCGACAGAAACGGCGACGTCCCATTGGCTTCTAGGTCCAACTGCATTCATCCATTGGTCAGTTATAAAATTGTCAGCCTGTCCTCACATTGCGCGCCAAACTCGTCTTCTTTCTTCAGAATCGCAACGAGGAGCAGGTCAACCGCACCAGAGAGGCCTCGAGGGGGGGGGGGGGGTGGTTCCTTTCAGGGATCTGTACCTCGGAGAATCGGCACCGATCCGCCCCTTTTCCACGGAGAGGAGCTCGTGAAGGACGAGTGCTGGCTTTGGGAGGGGAGCGAGTGACGGAAGAGTACTACCTCGCTCACTGCCCTTGCAACCAAACCACAGGACCTCAGCCAGTCTGGCTGCTCGACATGCGCCCCACTGGAACTACCATGAACACACAGGGCAAAACAATGGCACTTGGTCGAACCTGCATGCAGACACAGGGAAGCAGGCCACACGCCAGCGATCTGACCATTGTGGACTCTGTATCGCCTCTGCTCGCCAATTAGCCATGCCGGTGCTCTCTTTAAGAAAGAGAGAGCCACAACCGACGCACTTGTAAGCGCATACAGATGCGTCAAATGCTGTGGGGACATCTTCTGCGGTAGCCCTGTAGGAATAGAGGTACTCGAGGGCAGCATCGAGGCCACATCAGAATCTGGAGCGTGGGGGGAATCAAGAAACCGTCCGCCATATGTGTCCGCAGAACAGATGAAACAGGAAGCGCCAAGGGGGTTATAGAGGCGTGCATATACTCAGTGCAAGACACTCACCTCCCGCAAAAAGACGCAGAATAGTGACGTACATGCCGCAATCCTTTGTGTCGACCACCTTGCGAACCTCCGATCGGCCATGGTTGCAGGGGAGGGGTGTGTGGAGACTGGTGGTGCCAACAGATGTGTAGTGGATCCTGCCCTCACAGCCAACGGGGTATAACTCCGTCGGAAAACCCAGCACAGGATGCGGAACGCTACGCCAGAGCCACAACGCGAACGCCGGGATCACTGGGCGCGAAGCGCACAAAAACGACGGAAGTACCGCAAACGCATCGATGATTTATTCGAACACGCACGATGACCCCAAAGCATACTCTCATATGTCCTCAGAAACAAGACGCAGGACGTGCACAATCCCGACCCCCTGGCGCTACCATGGGGGGACCGGTACCCAACGGGCCACGGTCTCAGGCCCGGGCCTCTAGTGGCCCCTGCCCAGCATCCCTGACAGCCCTTCCACTGGAAGGGGACCCCCGCCCGTCTCGGGCGGAAGCAGGAAAGTCAATAAGACTTCCTAGATTTCAGGATTTACCCAAAACCAATACCTCGGGACTTATCTCAAGATTTTTCAATTTTCCCGGATAGATTTCCGGTGGGATTTCATCCCTGGTCGAGATCATATCTCGGTCCGGCTTACGCTCGGATTGCGGAAGCTCCCACAAGCTTCCCGGTCCCCCCAGAGGGCTCGGATTCGGGAAGACGTATGTCTCCCTTGTGTGTGTCAGACCCCCCCCAGGCGGGCCCGATCGGGTGTTCCCCGCCTCACGCCCCTCCAGAGGGGTCGTTTCATGTGTGGCCCTGGGGCTCCCTGGACACCCCCCCCAAGGGGGTTGTCCCACGCTACCCCCCTAGGGGGGTGTTGCGTGACTGTTCACGACCCGTCCCCGGCTCATGCCGGGGGGTCGCGTCACCCCTGACAGGGGGTTTCCCCCACAAGATGGCGCGGTCTGGGCAGAGCGACGCGAGCCATTGCGTTAACGAAAGACGAACGACTCCGATCAAAACCCGGCTGTGTCGAACCCCCGTCAGAAAGGCTGGTGGGGCAGGGTCGCATTTGGGTCGCGACCCAAATGGATTTTGACCGCTCAGTTTTCTGCACGTTGCATCACCGTTTTCAGTGGGTCACTGTCAGTCTCAGACCCAGAAGAGCCGGCTTGAATCGGCCTGCGGCAAGAGCAGAGCGGCTGGGGATCCCATCCAGACAGATCCGCGACAGTGGACCCGAAATCCCGGGTCGATCCGTACGGGCCAGGTCGCCGTTGCATGGAATCCCAGGTCAATCGCTCCATGGAAGTGGGTTTGGCTCGGTATCCCAGGCGACCTGGGATTCCGAGGCAGAAAACCTGAGATTTTCTGTCAATTTTTCTTGTAGGGATGTGCGTCCTTTAACAGTGCATTCGGCTCCCCCCGTTGCGGCTGCCTGCTCGCCCTTGCGCGTCAGTTGTCCCCAGCCGGGTGGCGGCGGTGACGGCGGGGGCGCCCTCCGGCTTCCTCCCCATCCCTCTATGGCCGTCGGCGGCGCCGAGCCGGGTGCGGCGGTCGACCCGCCATCCATTGGTGTTGAATGGTTTGCGGTTTTCTATTCCCACGGGCATCATTGGACAAGACTGAACCGAGCGGGAACATCAGGCGGCGGTACAGTACCCGCTCAAGCGGCCACCGGCGCGACCAGCGCGTCGCCCCCCCCCCCGCCAGCCCGCCACGCTGTCACCGCCCTCCACCCACACAGCGCTAATTCTGTGGCGCCAAGAACCAGCATGGCGGACTTGGAGAGCCAAGAAAGCGCCACCTTGTACAGCAGAGGCGAGAGGAAAGCTATTACGTGGCCCCAGACGTCGCGGACCTGAGGCCTTCTCAATAAGGTCATGAGGAGCTCTCGCCCAAAAGCGGTGACGCCCACTATGCACAACGCGGTCCACACGCCAATCGCGAACCTGACCACGCCCTTTCCCGCCTTGACACGCGGCGGGTGTGAGCGCCCCGCCGCTGTGCCGTTTCCGTCGCGCGGCGGGCCAACCGATGGGACGACCGCAACCGCCGCCGCTGCCACCAGTGGCACGTACCCGGCGGCTTGATGCGCACGCGCCCGCCGCGCGGCTGCCACTCCCCGCAGCGTGAAGCGCGTCCATGCGAAGACGCCGCCGCCGACCGCCGCGGCCACCGCCATCGCGGCGCAGACGCGCAAGCCCGCCGTGGCCACTGCCACCCACTCGGCACGCGACGGAGCGGCGGCGAGCGCGCGACCGACCGCCCACACCGAGGCGCCCAAGAAGAGCAGCGAGAGGCCGCCAAACAAACCCCGCCCGTCGGGCGACGGGGCACCCGCCACCACCACCGTCGTCGCTACGCGGGCGGGCCACGCGGCGACGGGTGGGGCCACCGACGCGGCCGCCGCCCGCCACCCAACGGCGGTGAGGCGGTCGGCAGCGCCCACCACAGTGGCCACAAACCGGAGCGTGGTGAGCCCCGCGGCTCCCCACAGCGGCCAAAAGACGCGCCAAAGAAGCCACCCGTTCGTGGCGTCGACCAGCAGAGTGAGGCAGCCCCACATCGGACTCAGCAGGACGGTGGCAGCGAGCGTGGCGGCACACGCGATCCAGGCGGCGGCCCGCGTGGCGGCCGCCAGGGGCGGCGAGTGGGGCTGGCCCGAAATCGACGCGCAGGCCGCGGTCATCACGACGGTGGCAGCGGTCATGATGATGGCAAGCCACGGTGGTGCCTGCGGCGGTTTTTCCAACACGATGCCGGGGGGAGTGCGGAGCGGCACAGCGGCAGCGTCAACATCTGGTGGAGGACGCGACGCCGCACCGGCCCTACAAGAAGAATCGGCCGTAGACCCCGTGTTTTATCCCGCGTTTGCGTCCCGAACATCCCGGGTTGGAAGAGCAACAAACCGGTATCACGCAGCCATCAGACCCTTTCAGTATACAAGGTTTCTCGGGATTTAGGTCGCTCCACAGCACTCCAGAAGAGCGGTGAAAACCCGGCATAACATGGATTGCGATTCGCTCACAGGCCGCCACGTTTCGAGAAAGATTGGCTGAGAGCGCTCCTGATCTACCGGTCACGGAGACAGAGGGAACTAAATATGGCCCATAGAATACTGTCACCACTGTTGACAATCATATTTACCATAAGAAGCTGGGCGTCGATTTGTGTCGGATCACGTATTGGACTAGTTGGAGTAGCTGTGTATTCGTTGTTAACCAGCTGCAGGGAGGAGAGTGTGCCAGAGACGTGAATTTATACTACAAGATTAGACAGGGTCTCCTAAGTAGTCCCCCGGTTACCTGCCACGTTGCCGCGGCGGGACTTGGATAGAGGCACGGGGATGCATACAAAGGCGGGCGCCTGTACCGACACAAGTCGGCACGGGTACAGCCGCATGAAGAAGAGTTTGGTCGCTATCCTCCCATGAAGCGGGCCGCGGCAGCGGCCGCGTCGCGGTGGGCGGGAAGGGCGACGCGCGCGAGGAGACGGACGCTGCCGCGCTGTACGGCGCGGCAGTGGGAGGCGTCGGGCGCCGGTCTTTTACCGGCCGCCCTGCCGCCGCCCCCATCGGAAGTACATAGGAGGGGGGGGGCGTGCCCCAAGGCGGGGGCGTGCCCCCCCCCAACATAGACAGGTCCAGGAGCGGGTAGCGCCGCGCGCCCCCCCCCCAGCCGGGGGGGCGTGAGCGCGCCTCCCCGCCAAGCAGCAACGGCGGCGGCGTCCCGCCGGAGTGGAAGGAGTGGCGCCGGCCTCGGGGCGCTCCGCCGTGCGTCCCGCGGGGCGCCGTACCCGCCACGACCAAGCAGGAGGCGGCCGCCAGCGGGTGCGGGCGCGTCGAATTCGGCGGCGGGGTCGCCGCCAGTCGCCAAGATGCGTTGCGCCACCGATGGCGTCCGCCTGCCAGCTCATCAACCCGCGTGTCGTGGCAGCCGCGCCGCCGGCGTGGCGGCGCGGCGTCACAATTGTGCCGGTTACAGAGCGCACAGGAGCAAAGTACACAAACAGACCGTTTGGATGCCTGTTAGACTTGAGGAGCTGTGCATGATTGCTTACAGTAGAGCTATTCATATTATGCTGACGCTGGCTGTAATGGCATCAGACTAAGGAACAGATGCGAAGAATTCCGCTGCCGACCGCGACTGGGCTTCTTGCACGGCGGCGCTACCACCAGCACCACCAAGCGGTCCGGGTGGCATACCTGTCTGCGGGGGCGGCAGCGCCACGGACACGGTCGCCGCTACCGGCTGTGCCGCTGCCCCAGCTGGCTCGGCCACTTGCCCGGCGTAGTCGGACGCGCTCGTTATCGTCTTAGACAGCAACGCGCACGCCCCCCGCGACCGCTCACAGACAGAAAGACGGGGCTCCTTCTGCTCGAGGAAGGTGACGGCTGTCTCCAGCGACGCCCGACATTGTGAGCAACATGATTGCCACTTGCCCTTCACGAGGCCGGCTGCGGCCTGACGAGAAAGGCCCCGCAGGCGCTTGGCGTCCGTGGCCGGGACGCATAGCGAAAGGTCGCCAACAACCTTCATGCGGTTCACGGATGTCGCCACCGGCAAGGGCACCGAACGGCGACCGGCATGTGGGTCATGGTCGAGCGTAAACCCCATTCGCCCATTTGTGCTAATTCTCCGCCTTGCCGCCTTGGCCGGACGAGATGCAGATGGCAAAACCACCGGCAATGGCGACTACCGGTTGGACGGACCGCCGTTGGTAGAGGCCGGCGTTGGCGCCGCGCGGGTTGCGCCAAAAGAGCAAGGCAGAAATGGGTCCAACACCAGGATGCTCAGGAAGAAGTAGAATACAAGAAAACAGGTATCGGTCGACCAGCTTGGTAAGTGACCTCGGATCAACCAACTCTTTTGCGCTGTACATGGCGCGCTCGATCAACCGAAGGTGACAGCTCAGGTCGATCATCGTCGGAAAAACGTGTCGTGCGAGATGCTCGGTCGTGTCACACGCAGCAGCAACAATACGAAGAGAGAGAGCATACCTTGAGCTGTCCTCTCGGCCCGCGTACGCACCCGTCCACCCGCTATGGCACGACAACAACTCAGCACACTCCCTTCGTGGTAAGTGCGCCAGGGTAGCGACAACAGCGCAGAGGAGCGGGGCGTGTTGAGAGGTCACAAACCAACTACGCCACATGACCGGTGTGACTGGCCTGGGGTGCTGAACATCTTCAGTTCAACAGGGCGCACGAGGTAGTCGCCGATCCGTGCGCATGCAGTTAACGGGTGCAGGTGGAAACGATGTGAGCCGGCGATGGTGCAAGTTCGACGGCGACGAGGAGCATGCAGGACAGGCTGAGGTACACAAATGCGGTGTGAGGTGCTGTTCGCACGTGAGTGCCACTGGAATCGAACCGCCTTGCAGGGCAGCGCACTCATGCGCGCTGTGGACGCCCCATCCGTCCAAGCATACCGTGCGCAGCACCCCTCTCACTGACGCTGTGTACGCCCCACCCGTCCCAGAACTCTCTGGGAGGCCCCCCTCTCGTTTCGCGCGCTGCGCCCCCCCCCCCCTGCCAGCACAATCTGTGCACAAGCAGCGGAGGTCCTCCCGTTCCAGTACTCTTCGGGTGACAGTCCAGGGCCCATACACGGCCCTGCGTTCCACATCGTGCGGTCGAGACGCCGCGTTGGTCACCGGTCAAACTGAGATTGTGGTCTGCGACGCTCGCGGCGTAGAAACTCCGCTGGATCGAGCACACAAATCTACTTGTCGACTAGGCCAGAACAAACACGGCTGAACGACAGCTGCAGTCCCAAATGTGGCCGGATTGCACGCTGCCGAGCGTGTAAGCGAAGGGCTCTGACGTGTATGTTTTTCGCCTCTCGCGGCCCAATTTTCCGGCCCTGCACGCAGTCCGGCCAGCAGGCCCTACCAGCCCTCAGAAAACGGCTCTCTGTTGTGCAAAATACAGTACACCCCCTCTCTCTTTAGTGTCTCCACGACTTCAGACAGCACCGCAACGGGCAAGTATTGCTGTCTTCCCAATTTTGGCCGATGTGGTCGAAGTCAAGAAGGGGTCTGGGTCAACTGTCCATTGGTCAATCCACTTTATCCGGTTGAATGGATGGCTGAGACACAGTTTCACACTGTTGATCACCCCTCTTGACATCGACCAGGTCGGCCAAAATTGGGCAGACAGCAATAGTACCGTATTCCGCCCTGCCCAAGGATGCACTCGATACCCTACTTAGTCTCCGCGTATCCAAATCGACCTGAGCGGTCCTTCGTCGACTTGACGCGCTCAACGTACGCAAAAGCCGTTGGTCGGTCGTCAATAAAGACAGCGGCTTAATGCAGATCGGCTCCAAAGGTTGAGACCGGGCGCTCCTCCACGGTCCCATTTTCACGGTAGAACTTCTCCGTGGAGTTGATTCGCACCAAGTAGTTGCGCCGCCAATGCTTGTCACAGTCCGATCCGACAGGCTTCGATCCCGCGTACTTTCTGGAGGCCAACTTGGCCCGATAGTACTTCTTAGCCAAGATATCTTCGGCTGCCACGCTCTCGTTCTCTTGCGCGAGTGCCGCGCGCATGCTCGCATGCTCTGGCCCACCGAGGACAGCCGGCGCGCACTTAGGAGGAAGTAAAGCGCTATCGGGACCCACCAACTCAGGTACGAAAAAGCTGCCAACTGGGAGTCCGACAGTCGCTTGCTTCTTGCGCGTGGCTCTGGCCCAGTCTTCGGGAAGGAATTTCTCCGCAAAGGACGACACGAGTTCAGCTTTGCAATTGCGTGTCACATTAGCCACTAGGCGCGCGTGAGGTCGCGACGCCGATCGGATAAGCCTTCCCAGCGAGCCTATTTTGCGTTCTATGGGGAACTGCAAGATCACCCAGGCCGGCCCGCAGGCCCGGAGCAGTGCGACAATGTCCAACAGAGTAGCGATTGTAGAGAGGCAGAGGGGCAGCCGCTCCGCTTTTTCGCGGTAATCTTGGCATAGTACATCGTGACAAAGTTCTTAATGTCCTCGTCAATTGCCTCAATGTCCGCCTTAGTCACGCCCCTTGGCCGAAGAAGTAGACGGCCAGCCCGGCTTAAGGCCATAAACATGTTGTAGTAGTCACCGGTAACTCGTCCGGCAAGCAGTACTTCTCCACTGCAAAGGAGGAAGTGCATCCAGTCCACCGCCTTTAAAGACTTGTGGTGCACGTCAATATTTCTGAGCGACCTGTCCTGGGCCAGCGGCACAGTCCGTTGTGCCACGCGGAGCTCCTGACCGATGGGCGCCACCGTGGCCTTCGGCATGATGTACTCTTCGTCCTCTGTCTTGTTCATCAGCTTTAGCCCGGCGAAAAGTTTCCATAGATGCGGCGCGAAGTTGAGGAGTACCAAGTGCATGGCATCATATGGGGCGGCGGTGGGACCCAGGTTCCACAAGTCCTGCAAATTTGGGTAGGCAGCGCACATAGCTGGGCTAGGAGCGAAGAACAGGAAGTAGCCCTTGACGCTGCTCTCCTGCAACAGCCTAGCTTGGAATGCCATTCACCTGCCTTCAGCGCGCGCATCCTCGAAATCAGCGGCACTTGCGGAAATAGTTGCGGCCGCCCGGCGCTGGTCAGTACAATTGTCAACTTTGAACAGCGTACTACCGCTCGTGGGGTCCTTAGGCGGGTAGTAGATGTGATTTCTTGCGGGCACATAGACACCCTTGAAATCGCGAAGCCGATTGAGAACGTAGCTGCTAGTGCCCTTGAAGTTTGTAATTTTGTCGCCACCGGGTTGATCCGTCGTGAAGTTAAGAACGCCTGCCCTCAGCACCTCAGGCGTTGCGGAATCTGAAATGACAGAACCGGGAACACCTTTCCCCAGCTCATCTAACTCTTTGGCGATGGGGTGCCAAAACGACTCCAGGTCGAATGGTTGCTTTGGTCCAGGAGTCACGACGAGCAGCAGCTGATACTTGTTACGGTTCCGTTCGTCCGGCATCAAGCACGGAGGCGTGGCGGTAATTGGCCAGCCTTCAAAACCTTTCTGCCGGAAGAACTGGAATCCATCTGTGCTGCAGTTCAGCATCACGAAAGGCCCATGATCTAGTAACCCCCTGTCGCGGTAGTGATAGAAGTTGGTGCCGAGGTTGTAGTCCTGCACGCCGTCTGCTCCGCCTTCGGCCGCAATCCTGGCGGCCGCCATGTTCTCCAGCATGGATTTCCCAATGATGGGGTCACCAATAAGGTGGGCCAGCCATGACGTCAGGGACCAGGACGTGACCTGTTTAGCCGGTTTCCCATTGGCCTTGTAGCGAAGAGCACCGCGGGCATCACAGGTGGCAGGGTTGAATGGGGTAAGTTCGGTTCGGTTCGGATCGTTCGGAGTTCGGGTCGAACGACCGGAACTTCGACAACGTTAGACCCGAACTATACATACCGCGAAAAACTACGAAGAAATTTCATTCGTGCGTCCGCAGCCACTCTGACAGGCTCAATCCTCCTTACACTGTCCGCCTCGCTTCACGCCTAGTTCAGACCCCGTGTTCCTGCTCTTCTGGGTTTTCAATCGAACGGCGGCCCTGGTTTGGCTCCTCCGCTAAAAAAACGACTGCTTATTGGTCACAAGGGGAGATGTCAGATCCTGCACCAGAAACTTCAAGCGGATTACAACATGGAAATGGTCATCTTCTCTCATTGGCCCAGAGGGGACGGTGCGGATGCTCGGATTTCAAGCTCCTCTCAAGAAAATTGACATGCAACAAGGTGGCAAACCTGGTCCGACAGACACCGAAGCGATGCACACTGCAGAAGGTCAGCAACAGCCACACCTCCGACAGTGGTCATGCTCTTGAAGCACTCTGTGGCTCGTTTTATTGCTCTGTGTGCCTTCGTGCAGTAATCTTCGCCTCAAGAGCACGCCTGTTGACCAGAAAACATATAGTTGAGGGAGTGTCATCTGCATAGATGAGGTCTCCATCTCGCAGGAAGTGGTCCGATTCATGAACGGACTTCAGAATCTGTATCTTCGCGTCTCACTTCTGCGGGAAAATGTAGAGGGACCTGCTCGAAGTGTTCCATAACGCTGGAAGACCCCCCCAACCCTTTTTGCTCATGCGGGTGTGGGGCAGTCTGGAGACAATCGAGCTTTACTCTGGCTCTGCTTCTCCGTTTGACGTGTTCTTTAGCTCGTTTTCTTTCTCTATGTATTACCTTGCAGGCATAGTTCCCGCACAATTATCCACTCTTCCCACACAAAAGGTAGCTGGATGAAACCTGCTTCTGAGTGCACGGTACTGCCCGAGCGCGGGATGTGGTCGGATCCGCATCTCGACCGGATATTCGGGCTCTGCATACCATTGACACACTGTACCGCGGAACGCGACGACATTGTCTGCTGTGGTTGCCCTGTTTTCGCAAAAAAAAGAACGAAAGAATAAAAGTGGGCATGACACAGGGGTGACCAACAGAGCACATCGATGGACAGGGGGGGAGGATGAGCGTCGTTCCCTTCGTGTTCTCGGGACGTACACGCCTCCCCCCTCCCCCCCACGCCCGCCCCCCCCTCTGCCCTGACCATGAACTGACCAGTGCAACTGCCCTACGACAAAACGTACGTCCGATCTTCGTTTTTCTTCGCCTGAATAGTCCCACCACTGGAATACGGCAACGGCTGCCTGGGCGCACGTAGAATCGCCTGCGGACGACGGGCGCAACGACGCGCGGTCAAGACTTGACCCGTGGGATCAGGTCACCGCCCACGGCTCATCCTGCATCGTCAGGCACCCCTCTCAAAGAGCCCTCACAGGCCGAAGTTGGTAGGGGTGTCACCCCCCTCACAGGGGTCGTTGAGGCCGAAACAGGGGACGTCCCCTGTTTCTTCGTTGACGACCTCTCTAAGAGGGGTGTTTCGTATTGACCACTCATAGATTAGCACGTTGCAGCCTGCCTTTTCATCCTCGCGATGTAATGCTCAGACCCAGAAGAGCAGCCTTTACTAGGCGTCGCTTCGGGCCGTGCTCCCCCAAGCGTTGGCCAGGTTCAGTGCATGCTGTACCGCTGTCCATTGCAGAGGTGTATCCGTACTGTCTGTCTCCGTTCAGGTTCACATGAACCATAGCGTATCAATCCTCGCCGTCGGCATCGTGGACAGACGCCCGCCCTCCACATGGGAAACGGGAGGTAGTAGCGCGGAGGGACCGCTGGGAAGCAAAAACGGCCGCCTCTGGTACGTCTCTGAGCTGCTCATGGACAGCCGGGTGCAGTGGAGTGGGAGAGTTACTGTCTCACAGCCAGCTGACTGCTGGCTGATGCTCACCAAAAGCGGCAGTGTCAGCCAACAGGGAGGCGTACAGACGCCTGGCCCATCGCAAACACTGTCTATCGCTCTCATTAGCGAAGCTTCTAGTAGGGATCCATTCATGCTCTCAACCCTCAGGCAGCCACGTTGCATGGAATGGATGGCCCTAGTCGGTTAAATGGTCACCCTCTAGGCCATTTGATTGGATGAGTCCATCTGCACGCCCAATCAAGCTGATCCACATTTCATCATTCGATGGCTCACGATCGCTCTGGTCCAGATGGATTACACATGCAAGCGATTACAGATCCCTCCAACAGCGCTTACAGATGCGTTCGGGGAACCCCCACTGTAACGATATTCGACGCAACAGCCCAGAACTGGTCAGCAGCGCGCATCTTTGCGGCAGTGTCAGCACTGCGTCTCCGCTCTCTTCCGTCGTCTCGCCATCTCGCCCCTCCGTCGGGCCTTTCACACCACCACTCAATCGTCGTCACCGCACCGCCATGCTCTCTCTTCGACGTGCGCGCCGCTTCCGCTCCTTTCTTTGCGGCCGCGCGTCGTATCCGCCCCTTTCTTCCCTCCCCCCCCTCCCCCTGTCTTTGCGCCCGCGCGCCGCATCCGCCCTTTTCTTTGCCCCCCTCCCTCCCCCCCTCCGCACACCATGCAAGTCGCGCTGCACCCACGTTCCTATTTTTTCTCGTTGTGTTGCACGTCCTTCCCCGTTCCCCCCCCCGGCCCCAGCCGGGGTGTTCACTCATCTCTTTTTCATTTCTTGAGGCATCTACCGGCCTCCGCTGTCGACCTCCCCCTGCGTGGGGCGGCGCACCGGGTGCTGTTCGTGTTTGCCTTGCTGACCATTGCATTGTACTGAGAACCATGCGACAAAGATGAAGATATGAAATGGGGACCGACAATGGGGACGCTACAACTGGAGAAGAGAAAAGGACACAACGACAACTGGCGAAGAGAAAAGGGACAAAACGTCGTGGTGGTCAGAAGAGCTAAGGGACAGGACGACTGGCCGCCATTACAGTGATGAAGCTCGGAATTCTATGACAGCATCGAAAAGGGGCGCTCCCCCAATGTACAATACGTATGCTGATTATTGCATCACATGACATGTCAATTACTCCGTCCGTCACCCCAGCAACATGACATTTCACACGAACCAGGTGCTTCTCCCATTCTAGACATTGTGTGGAAAGGGCGAAGCAGCTGGTTCGTGTGACGGGAAACAAATGGACAAAATGCACACTGAGAACCACTGCTCTGAGCAGGTTTCCAGCTTGTGGGGGTGGCGCTCCAGCAAGGGTGCGGACACTGTCCAGCTCACTCCCACCTCGGCAGGGACCAGTGCTATGCCTCACAGGTAGAGACTGCTTTCCGTATGTCCGACACGAAACAGGAGAGCACGACAAGCCCAGAACCCGTGACCATCCATTGCGTCCGTGGAGGAAGGCTACGGCGCGGCAACATATGGACAATGCACATTTCCCTCAGGGACGGAGGCGTCGGTATCATCCTGAATGGTGCAGAATCTGACCAATCGCTGGATGCTATGGAAGTGAGGGGCACACGGCATCATTTTCTGCTTCATTTCCTTCGACGTTGAATGGGACAGAGCACCGTTTACAGTAGGTGGAAACAAAATGCGAACTGGTGATTGCTGAAGTTCTCCAAAATTGCGTGTCTGTATTCTCACGAAAAGTGGAAGCTTCGCTACCTGGTTCCTGCCCTGGGGGATCTACTTGTTCTTGCCTCGACAGTGCGCAGGTGGCTACGATGTAGTGGCCGCATCTGGGAGGCTGTGCTTGCCGGTCGGCGAGCAAGCAGACGACCGTTGCCCGCCCCCAGCCCAGTTGCAGACCCGACCAGACTGGGCGACCCGTGTTTACAGCTGCGCTCGCTCCAATAAATATCTAGAAAGTCGTTCGGAATCGGTTTGGGTTCGGTTTGGTCGTTCGACCCGAACTTCGAGCTTTGGCAAAGTTCGGGTCGAACCATACAACCCTGGGCTGAGGGGAGCGTGTTTGACACGGAGAGATGTCAAAGAGGTGGCGCGTCGCCTGTCGTGGACGATAGGGACGCACGTCAAATGCACTCAGCGAAAAGTTTCTGGCGATGTCGCAAGATTCAATGCAAATGGTACAGTCGTTCCACAAATTTTCCGGCACTCGGGCGGCATCAACAGTGACCGGCACATGTGACAAGTCGAAAGTACTCCAATGAAAGCGAATCAACGTGCACGGACCCACTCAAAAATCCGAGAACCATCAGCGACAAAAGCTAGAGATGATCGATTCCGGGCAATACGCCGTTGTCGTGCGTCTGGGCACGACAGCGGACGAACGCCTTTCCAAAAATTCGCGACCATAACAGCCCGGCCGAGGCCAGAAAAGGCACACAGTCGAAGGGCCTGTCGCCAGTGTTGCACCCGTGGCGGGGGAACAAACGGCTCTCTCACACGTGGTGGGGACAATAGTAGCTCAGGCCCAGTCTACACGGCGCGTGCACGGCGTGCTCAGACACGTGCTAGCCAATGGGAGCGCTTCGTTCCAATCACACCCCAATCACGCTAATACTTTTAGACCCAATCCGGCCGACCGTGCGATCCCGCACACAAAGGACTTAAGAGCCGAAACGGGCTCATTCGGCGCATTCAAGCCGAACACGTTCACGTGCGCGAGATGTTTTTTAATATCTCGCGCACGTGAACGTGCTTGGAAAGGAATGTGCCATTTGCGTCTTTTGGCTTTCGCAGGAATGATTCGACGAGAAGGCTCCTCACGACTGCACCACTCGGATCAAGAGATGGGAGACCCGTCAGTTCTCGAGAGAAGCCTGCGTAGGCAGCTTCGCCACCCCCCGTGCAGCGATGCACCACCGCTTGCCACGATTTGAGTCGCGATTCACCAACGGTACGATCTGCCAGATCTGACCATAAACTTCTGGCACAGTGTGTTCGTGCGTGCCGTGAAGAAAGACGGCGCCACATCACGTGTTTTTTGGCGGACTTATGTTCATATTGGTGC
>Ga0209093_1000954_pt1 | contig 16220 bp, 12 predicted proteins | sample SidtaG_4_FD_187450 | JGI IMG/M metagenome (GOLD analysis project Ga0209093, IMG submission 187450) | Marine algal microbial communities from Sidmouth, United Kingdom - Sidmouth_Male1 metaG (SPAdes) (version 2) | ecosystem: Host-associated > Algae > Red algae > Unclassified | place: Sidmouth... | reverse complement strand
GTGGGCGCGGCGGGTGGCGGGAAGTGCATGTGCGGCGCAGGAGGGGAAGCCCCGTGGGGGGGGTGTCCAGATGGTGGGGGGGGGGTTGATGGCGCCCTCATCGCTCGGCGTGCCCAACCCGTCACAGACGTCTGATTTGGCGGTTGGGCGGCGACGCTAAGCCGCGCCTCGTGTGGAAGCGGCCGCAGTTTCGAGCGTTTGGTCTTCTGACGTACCGTTGTTTCACCCCTCGCTCCATTGACGATGGCCATCGCGCCTGGTACAACGCTTGCTGTTTTGTGGCTCCGGGTGTTGCTGTATGCATGTTTTTTCTCCACACCTCTTCTCCTCACCACCCAGTCCGGAAGCATCGGCCACCATTTCCATTGCCGATGGCGACGTCGTGTGCGTACGCTACCGGTGCATCCAAGCGTTGGTGGAAGCCGGGGACCTGCAACTCATCTAGGCGGTTGGAGTTGTTCCATGCATGATGGTGTGCCGCCTCTGGGGCACGCGGGGGTGTGGCAACTCGTGTACAGGTATAAACGGTAAAGCCGGCTCCCGTTTTATTGTGTGTGCGCTTTTCCTTTCCTGTCGATTGCGTGCTGGCCGCGGCCCCCAATGCCATAGGTTGTCACGTGCACCCACGTCAATGATGGGCCCAGCATCGCCGGCGCTCATCTCTCTCCAATCGGCTACAGAACATGACACGCTCTTTGCCGTGGACCGACTGCGACACGCTCGTCCGCCCCGCCAAGTCGCATCTGCGTTGATTCTTGCAGCCACTGCTCCACTCCGCCAAAAAATTGTCTTTGCTAGAGGGACCGCTTTCCTTTCGTCACCCGCCGCATGGTCGACACGACGACGACCAAGCCCACGGCAGCGACCATCCCCAACACCATCCCCAGCGTCCACCGGCAGCCATTCTCGTTGCGGCTACCGAGGCTCGCCTCCGCCACCCCAATGTGCACCGCAGTGACAGCGGCAATGCCGAGCCAATCGCGGTCCGTGTAAAACGGCCACACCCACACTGCCAGCAGCACGTGGAGGATGGAGTAGGCGGCGGCGAGGGTGCCCGCCGCCACAAAAAAGTTGATGGGACACTTGTCCGTGTAGATTGCCGTGTCCGTCATGTAGTGGTCCGCCATGAAGGAGACGAGGTTTGTCAAGACCGAGATCAACCCAAAGCCGGTCCCCACCGCGATGCCCGTCTGCGTCACGTTGTTGGGGCCGGGACGGAGGAACGCGTCCGCACCGTCGCCCATGCTGAGGAGGTACTGGAAGAGCTCGTGGAGGCCAAAGCGGGAAAACTCTTGGACCAGCGCCGTCATCGCCAGCACGTACGGGTACGTCTCCTTGGCAGGGGGAATGGCGTGCCAGATGGTAGCGGAAACTGCCAAGGCGAGGATGTAGAAAAAGGCGGAGAGGACGCCGATGATGGTCAGGTGGGAGCGCGGCAGTAGCAGCACCAGCGTGATGCCGACTGTGGGGCCGAGGGCTATGAGCAGCACCCCGACCGCAAGGAGGGTGACCATGGTGCGCGGGTATGGGGGGAAGACCAGCAAGTCGAGGGGGAGAAGGCGGCAGGAGCCCTGGAAAAGGGGGGAATGCGGGCGTCACGTCAATGGAAGAGAAGTGGTCGATGGGGTGGCGTAGAGAAGGCAGGCACCGCCACAAAAAGGGTCCGTGGGTCCTTCAGCAACTCGGCGAGCGCCGGTGTGCCGGCTGCACTACCGGGCGCGCGCGCATGACCGCCGCAACGTAACGGCGGCGGGGCGAGCAGCGAGCGCGTGGGAAAGGGTAAGGACGCTGTTGGCGTACCGCTGCCGCGTAGCAGCTGTCCACACCCCCAGGCCGCCTTCGTGTGCGCGCCACGACCGGTTCGTCGCGACTCGTGGTTTGTGGCGAGCATGGCGTTGGTCGGGAAAATTGGTAGACTTACTCGAAAGACTTGACTGACGGTAGATTTCAACACCAACCACGTGAATCGCTTACACACTATTGGCGCTCTCCAGAGAATTTGGAAGAATTCATGCCTTGGGGTGGAAACTTGGATCTCGTGTGACAATTTGTGCTCCTTGATGTGTATGCAGGCTGTACTTTGGTCCGCAGTCTGCGGCTGCAAGCAGTTGCGCCAGCGGTGGCAGGCTTGCATGAGGGTTGAGACGGATCGTCTTCCTCCGCTGGCCTGACGTCTCGTCAGCTGCGGCAGGACCCAGCCGGTCTTGACCCGCTCACCCACTGCCTTCACCCTCTGCTGCTCCACTTGATCCCCCTTCTCTGTCCTCGGCTTCATCCTGTCGTCTCCGTTTCTTTGTTTATTTGGACAGCTCCGCATTCCTTGCATCCAACCTCTTCTCTGTCGCGTCCTCGCCAGTCCTCTTCCTACTATTTTTGCCATGGGGGACCTCGCCCGCACCCCCGCCTATGCCAACTTTCGCGCGTGGGTTCCCCGCAACACCGTTCCCGTCGGCGCGTCCGCCACCCTGTGGACCTACTACGACTGGGGCCCACGGGAGTACGCCACCCCCCTGCTGTGCCTCCACGGCGCCGCCGGCTCGGCCGACGTCTTTTTTGCGCAGGTGCTCGGCTTGGCCACCGCCGGCTACCGCGTCCTCACCGCCGAGCTGCCACCCTATTGGTCCGTCGCGGCCGCCGTCGACGGCCTCGGCGCCTTCCTCGACACCCTCCGCCTGCCCGCCGTGCACCTGTACGGCGCCGGCCTCGGCGGCTTCCTCGGCCTCGCCTTTGCCGGCCGCCGCCCCGAGCGTGTCGCGTCCCTGCTCTTGACGCACGCGTTTGTGGCGACGGGCCCGCTGCGGCGGGCATCCCCCTACTCCCCGGCGGTCCTCCGGTGGCTCCCCGAGCCGCTCGTCCGCTCCGCGTTTGCGCCGCTGCTCCCGTCGGGCGTGGCGCCGCTACCCGTCGCGCGGTCCGTCGAATTTGTGGCTGCGCGCGTGGCGACGGCGAGCCGCGACGCGCTCGCGTCGCGCCTCGCCCTCCTCGCCGCCGCCACGGACCTGACGGGCAAACTCTCGCGCGTCCGCCCGGCCGCGGTGACACGCGTCGACTCGACGGACCGCCGGTCGCCCGTCGCTGCGGCGATCGACGCGGCGCTCGACGCGGCGCTGCCGGGCGCGCGCGTCGCCTACCTCAAGGGGGGGGGGGACTTTCCCTACTTGTCGTCCCCGGAGGGGACGACGATGCACCTTGTGGTGCATCTGCGGCGGCATGGCGCACCGCCTGTGGACGCGACGGCGCTGCCACCGCTGCCGCCACCGGCGCGCGTGCCGCCGCCGCCGCCGCCACGGCCGCCGGCGGTGGTGCCGGTCGTGCCGGCGGCGGGGGGGGGTGGCGGCGGCGGCGGCGGCGGCGACGGCAGCGGCAGCAGCCGTGGAGGCGCTGCCAATGGTGGCGCCGCCGCCACAGCCGCGTCGGCGTCATCGCCCAGTGGTGGCGGCGGCAAACCCAACCCCCTGGCAAGCCTCGTCTCGGCCGTCGCCTCGGTCGCCGCGCACGTGCACTTTCCGGGCATCACGGGCGGCGGGCAGGGCCCCCCCCCAGGCAGTGCGGGCGCGCCCCCTGGCGTCGTCACCGCCGCCGCGGTGCCGACGGTGCCGACGGTACAGTCCATCCACCCGCCCCCTACCGCCGGAGCGGGCGGGTCGACGGTGGCGGCGGGTGCGGCGGCGGGGGTGGCGGCGGGTTCGCCTGGCGGCCCCCACACCCCCGCCCGCTCCCCGTCGGCCGCCACTGACGAGGCGGTGGCGCGGCTTGCGGAATTCCTCCCCGACCGACCGCCGCCCTTCCTCGCCGCCGTCGCCGCCGACACGGGCAATGACGTGCAGGCGGCGTTGACGGCCATCCTCGACAACCGGTATCCGGCGGAGTTTGGGTCGACGCCGTCGGCGGGGGGGGCGGCCGCCAGTGGGGGGGCCGCCGCAGCGGGCGCCGGCGCTGGCTCGTCCACCACGGCGTCTGCCGCCACGAGCCCCGCATCCGCCCCCCCGACCGACCCCGTCCGCGCAACGGCCGGGCGGCGGCGGCACCGGCGGCCGTCGCCCGCCGCCGCGGCCGCCGCCGACGGCCTCCCGCCGTATGTGACGGGCCGGGCGGGCGGCCGGGGCGATGGGCGCTACACGCTCGGGCCAGGTCCAGGCGCAGGGGGACTCCCGGCGTTGCCCCTCTCCCCGTCGGCGGCCGAGGCGCCGGCGACCGCCGCCGCCGCCGTGGTCGCACCCCTGCCGCTCGGCCGCACCGCGGCGGCGGAGCGGGCGGGTGGCGACGCGGCGGCGGTAGCGACTCCGCCGGTCGCGCCCGACGCGGGCGCAGGGGCGCAGCCGCCAGACGCGGACGATGGCAGCAGCGACGGGGAGGTGTTCAACCCGACGCCCCGCACGCCGCCGCCGCCGCCCGACGTTGCGGCCGCCTCTGTCGATGGCGACGCGGCCGTGGGGCTGTCGCCCGTGTCGCTGGGCGCGGGACCCGTGTCGCCATCGACGCCGCCGGCTGGGCCGCCGCCCGCCTCGCCGACGGCGGCGGCGGCGGCGGCGGCGGCGGCGGCGGCGGACGTCGGCTCCCCCGACGCCGCCGTCGCCGCCACCACCACCACCCCCACCGGCAGCAGCGCCGACCCCCTGACCAGCGATGACCCGCTGCCGGCCGCGGGCGGCGCGGCGCTGCCGCCGCCCGTGCCCGCTGACGGGCCGGCCGCCGACGACGGGGCGGGGGCGGCCGCCCAGCCGACCGACGAGGATGCCGAAGACGAGCGCCTCGCCGTGTGGACGCGCAGCGCCTACTCGGTCAATGAGGTGCGGGGCAAGTGGTGAGCACGCGGCTGGGGGGGGACGCGTGCGGCGTGGCTGCTGGCGCTGTCGCGGAATAGAGGGGGCGTCGGCGCGTGCGTTGTGGGTGGCCGGTCCGCCACCGCACGGTCGCGGCCGCCCGCCCGCGGCGGGGGAGGTGGGGTGCGCAGGGGGGGGTCCGCACCCCGCCGCTAGCCCGACGGGTAGGTGCGCGTGCGGGCTCGGGGGGGGGGGAGGGGGACTGGCCGCGTTGCGCGCCTCACTGCCGCTGCCGGCACTGTGGTCAGGCGCCGTTGCCGGCGGCCGCCGCGCCGCGCCGTGTAGCATGAAAGGTATCCCCGACGCGTTTTTTTCCACTGGCAGCGGCGGTGGCGTCGCCGCCGCGCGCGCCACCCGCCCCCTACGAGTCCCCTCCCCGCGGCCGCCCCGCGCGTGGCCGCGCCTCCCCCGCCGCGCCGCGGCGGCCGCCGCCAGTCGTGACCGCGGGGCTGTCGCCCGCGTCGCGGGGCGCCGCGTGCACGTCGCCGCCGCCGCCGTCGGCGCGCCCGCCGCCCGCCCTGCCGTCGGCGGTGGGGCCGGCAGTGGCGGGCGTCGGCTCCCCCGCCGGTCCCGCCGCACCCGCCACCGCCGCTGCGGTCGCCGTCCTCATCATGACGACGACGGCGTCGGCGTGACCGTCGGGAGACGGGCCGACCCCCGCCGGCCGGCCACACGGCAACAGCGGGCGGCATCGTGGCGTCGGCCCTCGAGTGGCACGGGAGCCCAAACTACCCCACGCGTTTCGACATTGCAGGAGACGCTTTGCAACTGCCACAAACGAGCAGAAAAGAACACAGCCGCCCGCAGCCACAGCGGGGGGGCTCTGCCGTCCAAACGACGGCGCTACAAGTCCCGCGCGGCCAGCAACGAAGGGCTACGGTCCCCCGCCCCCCCCCCCAAGACCCCCCCCCACCCCGACGCGACCGACAGCCAGCTGCCGACGCGCCCGCCCGCCACCGCCGACGCGGAGCGCCCCAGCAGCCGCCCCCCGTCGGCGGCGGCGGCGCCCCGCCGCCGCCGTCGCCCGTCGGCCGCCGACCCCGCCCGCGGGGACACGGGCGGTGGCGGCGCGCGGGCCGGGGCGCCGGCGGCGGCGGCGCCCGACCCACCTGCCGGCGCCAGGGGCGGCGCCTTGACCGCCGGCGACGATGCCGACGGACCGAGGTGCGGCGGCGGCCCCGCGGGCCGTCCGCCGAGCACCACGGAGGAGGGGGAGGAGGATACCGCGCCGCCCACGGGGGTGGCGCCCGCCGTCGCGCCGCCGCTGGGCGCCAACGTGCTGGCGGCGGTCTGGGAGGTGGCCGCCTGCAGGGGCGGGGCCGGCGCCGACACGCCCAGCAGCACCGTTGTGGATGGAGACGCGCGTAGGGCTGGCGCGGCATACGCGGTGGGGGACTGGGGGGGGGGCTGCGAGAGCGGCAGGTAGGTCGAAGGGCCGGGGGGGGGGGGGGGGGGGGGGGGGGGGGGGGGCGCGGGGGGGGGGGGGGGGGGAAGCCGCCGCCGACGGGTCCTGTGGCCGCATTCGCCGCCACCGCTGCCGCGGCGGTCGGCCGTGACGAGAGGCTGCCGCTGGTCGACAGCTGGTGGCCCCCCGCTGCGACCGCGGACGGCACCGCTGCCGCCGTCGCCACCGCCATCGCTGCCGCGGGCGCCGACGGAGGGGTCGGCCGCGGCCGCGACGCGGCGGCGGCGGCGAGGGAGTAGCCAACCGCCCCCGCAATGACCGTGGCGGTGGCGACGCCCTTGCGGGGGGTGAAACACTGCGACGCTTGCGTCGAGCAAAAGAGGAGCGCCGACGCCGCAAACACGGACACGGCGCGCAGCGCGTTGAGCACGCCAATCGGCACTGGAAACCCCCAACGCAGAGGGACGGCGGCGGGCGGTAGCGATGAAAACAAACAAAAAAGCAAGAACAAGCACAGCGGTTAGTATTGGAAGCATGGGCGGCCGATGCAGCGGCGGCCACGCCAACCACCTTGTCCCTGTCCTACCACCCGTACACACACCACACAACGGCCCCCACACCCGCCTCGCCCCCATGGCTTGCCACCACCACCACGGACTCCCGCTTCCCCAACCCTCCCAGACGTACCTGCCCCCACCGTCGCGATGAGGTCATAGTGCGCCACCGCGTGCGCGTAGCTGGCAGCAGTCAATGCCGCGTACTGCCCTGCAATGACGCCCGTCACGCCGTGTTGCCGCGCAATCGATGCGGTCACCCAGTCCCCCCAGTGGGGCACCGTGTGCACGAGCACGTACACTGAAAAGACGAGCAGGCAGGTGCCCCCCGTGTACAGCGACAGGTCTTGTCCCGAGGGGGGGGGGAGTTCCAGGGGGGGAGCCGACGCCGCCCCGCGGGCGCCGCGGGGCGACGGCGGGGGCGACCCCGCCGCCGCGTCTTCTGACGACGGCAGCGGTTTGTACCGGACGCCGCCGCCGCCTGCGGCCGCGGCTTCCGACAGCAGGTACTCTTGGATGACGTAGTTGGCACTGCAGGGTGCACGGAGGGCGTCAGAAGCACCACAGCGTTGCGGAACAGAATGGTACCGGCAACATGTAGAAATGCATTTGGAGAAAGCACGACGGGCACCGGAACAAGTAGCGCAAGTCAGTGGCCGTCCAAGCAGCTGCCGTCGCGCACTGCTGCCCGATATGGAGCAGATATGCATTGGTACATGACAGATACTCTGCCCAAACGCCCCCATCGATACCCCACGGGTAGGTGACCTGCCGCGTGCCATTGCATCACGGTGAAGCGCTCTCGCCCAAGGCACCCCACCTGCATTCTCGCGCCCTCACTGCACTCTATCCCGACGGCGTACCTGTAAAACCCGCAGCTGACCAAGACAAAGCAGATGCCCGTCAGCACCCCCCCCCCCGCACCCGGCCGCACCTGCCCCGCCGCCGTCACCAAGAGTCCGCTGGTGATCACCCCCACCGCCGCCCACTGGGCGGCGCTCAAGCGGCGCTTCAAAAACGCAACCGACAAGACCGCCGTGACGACCGTCCCGCCCGAAAACACCACCTGGTACAACCCCGACCCGGCAATGGCAATGCCGCTAATGCCCGCCACAAAGCCGCCACACTCGTTGAGGGCGAGGAGGAACAGCCGCCGCCGCTCGGGGTGCAGGGCGGTGGCGTACCACGGCGCGCCACGGAGGGCGGGCGGGCGGGGCGTGCCGTACGCCGCCGCGTGCACCCGGTTGCGCGCCGCCGAATGCGACGGCACCGTGGAGACGACCGAGATGCCGCCGCCGCCGCCGCCGCCTCCGCCGCCGGCCGCCGGGTGGCCGCTACCACCCCCGCCCGCCGCCGCCCCCCCAGCGGCCGGGCCCGCCATTGACGATGGCGACGGTGACCGGGGCGTGCCGCACCACACGCCGAGGCCGTCGAGGGCCCGAAAGGCGGGCCCGCCCACCACGGCCACGAGGGTAATGCCGACATAGTTAGGCAGCGCCAGCAGCAGCGTGCGGCGGTCGCCGCCGCCAGAGTAGAGCAATGACTGCACGATGAGGGTCTGGGCCAGGCCGGTCGCCACAAAGAGAAAGGCCGACAGCGCGACGCGCGCGCCGCCGCCGGGGACCGCAGGGAGGCGGCGCCACCAGCGGGCAATGACGACACCCAGGCGGCTGGGTGCAAGTAGTGACCGCTTCATGGTCGGCCTCCAAGCGATAGGAAAAAAGAAGGGAGAGGGAGGTCGGCAGGGGACCAGGTGTCCAGCGGGACGGCCCTACCGCCAAACGGTCCACAAAGACTCCCACGTGGCAGCCTGGCAGTCGGACACCTCAGAGCACACCCCACGTCCGCTCTGTGGATAGTTCTCAGCTTGGGACCACCAACGCAGACTCCGCACAAGCGTGTCCACCCCGCCGCCGCCGCCGTCGCCGGACCCCCCGTGCGTGGCCGCGGCCCACCCGCATGGGGCGCGGCAGCTGAGGGGGATGCTACCGCCGCCCAAGAGGGCGACGGGGACGGCGGGAAGTACACTGGCCAGTGGAACGCCAAGAGAAAGAAAGCAGGTACCGCCGCGGAAGCAAACGGCAGACTGAGTGCACAGTGGCCGTGCCGAGCGGCCGCGACGGTAGCGGGACGGCCAGCCAACGGCGATGGGGTCAGCGCGCCCAGAGCGGCCGCCACTGCAGCCGACACGGGTGGTCGTGGCGGCCGCAAAGGAACTGGCAAAGTCGGAAAAGGGCAAGGGGGGGCGGGGCGGGCAGCGCCGGACCGAGGCCCGTTCGCCACGCCCGCAGCACTCGACGGTGCGGTGGACGGCACGCAGACACGCTTGGGGAGAAGATGAATGGTCCTCCCTGGAGGTGGTTCTACCAGACAGCCGACCCGACACCAGACGGGCCGACAACCAAGGCGTTTGCACCGGTTCCTGGTCGAATTCGCCTGTGCTAGGAATTCTGTACTACCGAAGAGTGTGTCCCAAAGTCCTTGCTTGTTCACCTGATCACAAGTTACAGCAGTGGATCAGCCTTCTCTGCTGCCAGTTGACGAGGCACCGGGATGTCAAAAAAGTTGTGACGCGAAGTGGACTCGACTCTCACTGGGCGTCACCGAATGGCCGTCGAGCCCCGTGTCTCGCTCCGTGCGGCCACAACAGCTTCCAAGCTGCGCCAGTCCACCAGCCGTGGGAGCGGTGGCTTCTTTGGCTAACGCCACCCCGGACACTGCTTACCCACGGACCGTCCCCTGCGGTAGCGGTGGGCCACGGCTGTGACGGTGACCTTACCTGACCATCGTGAACGGTACCATCGTAGCACTCGCCACTCTCCACGCTCTGCGGGGTGCCACACGGCTGCCTGGTCGACGCCTGTCTCGCCCTGCCCTTCTCCCCCCATCACGGACAGACGCCGCTTCCTGCACGCCCGCTTGCACACCACCCCCACCTTCGTCGCACGTCGTTGCCCTCCCCTCTTCCTTGCACTAGTGCCCCGCTCGTGCCTGGGCGCCGCCGGTGGGGGCTGGCAGCCACACTGTCTGCCACTGCGGCCGAGACCACCTGGTGTCCGCCACCATGGCGCAGCCTCGGGAGGGCGAGCCCGCCTTGTTTGGCGAGCTCCGCGCCGCCATGCAGAGCCGCATCATGTACATCGACGGCGCCATGGGCACCATGATCCAGGGCTACAAGCTGACAGAGAAGGACTTTCGTGGCGAGCGCTACGTCAACCACTCGCATGACCTCAAGGGCAACAATGACATCCTGTCGTTGACGCGGCCCGACATTATCCGCGCCATCCACGACCAGTACCTGGCGGCAGGCGCGGACTTTATCGAGACCAACACCTTTTCTGGGACGTGCATCGCGCAGGCCGACTATGAGCTCGACCGGGACCTGGTGGACGTGTACGACATCAACTTTCAGTCAGCCAAGATTGCGCGCGAGGCGACTGAGGCGGCGTCCACCCCCGAGCGCAAGCGCTATGTACTGGGCGCCATTGGGCCCACGAACCGCACGCTGTCCATCTCCCCCGACGTCAATGACCCTGCGATGCGCAACTGCACTTTCACCGAGGTGGCTGCCGCGTACACCGCGCAAATTGACGCGCTGATCGCGGGCGGCGTGCACGTGCTGCTGGTGGAAACCATCTTTGACACCCTGAACGCCAAAGCCGCCCTCTTTGCCGTCGACACGTACTTTGCCGACCACCCGGAGATAGACAAGCTGCCAGTGTTTGTGTCGGGGACGATTGTGGACGCGTCGGGCCGGACATTGTCGGGCCAAACGACCGAGGCATTTTGGACGAGCGTCGGGCACGCGCGGCCGTTTTGCGTCGGCCTGAACTGCGCGCTCGGCGCCAAGGACATGCAGTCCTACGTTGAGCGCCTCGGCCGCTGCTCCGACGCGTTTATTATTGCGTACCCCAACGCCGGGCTGCCCAACGCCATGGGCGGCTACGACCAGAAGCCGGCGGAGATGGGCGAGGAGTTGCGCCCGTTTGGGGCTGAGCGGCTGGTGAACGTGGTCGGCGGCTGTTGCGGCTCCACGCCCGACCACATCGCGGCGATTGTCGAAGCGTTCAGCACTGCAAAGCCGCACGTCCCCAAGGCGCAGCCGGACATGATGCGGCTGTCGGGGCTCGAGCCGTTCGTGCTCGACCCGGCCATGGTCAACTTTGTCAACGTTGGCGAGCGTTGCAACGTTGCCGGCTCCATCCTGTTTAAGAAGCACGTCATTGCGGGCAACTACGACAAGATGCTGGAGATCGCGCTCAAGCAGGTGGAAAACGGCGCGCAGGTCATTGACCTCAACTTTGACGAGGGGCTGCTCGACTCCCACGCCGTCATGCGCCGGTTTTGCAACCTCCTGGCCACCGAGCCCGACGTGGCCAAGGTGCCCTTCATGATCGACTCGTCCAAGTTTGACGTCATTGAGCAGGGGCTGATGTGCACGCAGGGCAAGTGTATTGTCAACTCCATTTCGCTCAAGTCGGGCGAGGACGAGTTCCGCCGCCACGCCCGGCTGGTGCAGCGCTACGGCGCGGCAGTGGTGGTCATGGCGTTTGATGAACAGGGGCAGGCGGCGACAACGGAGGATAAGATTCGCATCTGCACCCGCGCGTACCGCATCCTCGTCGATGAGGTCGGCTTCTACCCGCACGACATCATCTTCGACCCCAATATTCTGACGGTTGCCACGGGCATTGACGAGCACAACGGCTACGCGGTGTCCTTCTTTGACGCTACAGAGGCCATCCGCAAGATGCTGCCCGGTGCCCATGTGTCGGGCGGCGTGTCCAACATCTCCTTTTCGTTCCGTGGCAACACGTACCTACGCGAGTGCATGCACAGTGCCTTCCTGTACCACGGCATTAAGCAGGGAATGGATATGGGCATTGTCAACGCCGGCCTCATCCCCGTCTACACCGACATTCCGGAAAACCTGCTCAAGCTCATTGAAGACGTGTTGCTCAACCGTAGCGACGAGGCCACCGAAGCGCTGCTCGCGCACTCGCTGACGATGGGTAAGGGTGTCAAGCGCCAGACGGATGAGGAGAAGAACAAGTGGCGGGAGCTGATGGTGCAGGAGCGCCTCTCCCACGCGCTCGTCAAGGGCATTGACGAGTTTGTTGTGGACGACACGGAGGAGGCGCGGCAGCAGTACTCGAAGCCGCTCGAGGTGATTGAGGGCCCACTCATGGACGGCATGCGGATTGTGGGCAAGCTGTTTGGGGAGGGCAAGCTCTTCCTGCCACAAGTCATCAAATCGGCGCGCGTAATGAAAAAGGCTGTCGCGGTACTCATTCCGTACATGGAGGCGGCGCGGGCGCTCGAGGCCGAGGCGGCCCTCGCTCGTGGGGAGGCGGCGTCGGAGGAAGAGATGTACGCCGGAAAAATGGTTATTGCGACCGTCAAGGGCGACGTCCATGATATCGGTATGTGGTGTGGGTCTCACTGGTTGAGGTCTGGGCGTCATCACCGTTGTTTCGTGCCGTTCTGGCTGCGATGACGCCGCATCGCTCGTCTGTGTCTGCTTTGCTGACGCTCTGTACATCGTACTAACGCCCGTTCCACGCTGTGCTGGTGTCGAGCTTATTTGTCTTCCTTTCTGCACGCCCCTGATGTGCTCCTGACAGGCAAGAACATTGTCAAGGTCGTGTGCTCTTGCAACAATATCTTTGTGGAGGACTTGGGCGTCATGACGCCCGCGGACAAGATTATCGATACGGCTATTCAAATGAAGGCCGACGTCGTGGGCCTGTCGGGCCTCATCACCCCATCCTTGGACGAGATGGTGTTCGTTGCGGACAAGATGGAGAAGGCCGGCCTCAAGATGCCGCTGTTGATTGGTGGTGCGACAACCTCCAAGATGCACACGGCTGTGAAGGTGGCGCCGCGCTACAACGGTTCCGTCGTGCATGTGCTCGACGCGTCGCGGTCCGTGTCGGTCATTTCGTCGCTGCTGGACCCCAAGAACCAGGAGGATTTCAAGGCCGACGTGGCTGACGAGTACGAGGAACTGCGGGAGGAGCACTATTCTGGCCTGGAGGAGCGCAAGTACGTGACACTCAAGACTGCTCGGCAGCGCATGTTGGAGGTGGACTTCGTCAAGCTGCCCCCTGTGTCCAAGCCGTCTTTCCTGGGCGTCAAGAAGCTGGTGGACTTCTCCATCGACAAGGTGCTCCCGTACATCGATTGGAACCCCTTCTTCCAGGTGTGGCAGCTGCGCGGCAAGTACCCGAACCGCGGCTACCCCAAGATCTTCAATGATAAGGATGTGGGTTCCGAAGCCAAGAAGCTGTTTGACGAGGCCAACCTGCTGCTCGAGGGGTACGCAAAGAACAAGACGCTCAAGCTCAACGGCGTCATTGGCTTTTGGCCCGCCAACACGGTCGGGGACGACATTGAGCTCTACTCGGACGACGAGGTGCGTGACGATTCGACGCGGATTGAGACGCTTCACACGCTCCGCCAGCAGGCAGAGAAGGAGGCGGATGACGCCACCTATCTGGCCATGTCCGACTTTGTGGCGCCCAAGGGCATTAAGGACTACGTTGGCATGTTTGCTGTGACTGCCGGCATTGGGGCGGACGAGCTGATCGAGTCCCACAAGAAGGATCTGGACGACTATGGGGCCATCATGTCCGAGGCTCTTGCCGACCGTCTCGCCGAGGCGTTTGCCGAGCTGCTTCACGAGGATGTGCGGCGGGAGCACTGGGGCTACGCTTCGGCCGAGACGCTCTCGGCCGAGGACCTGATCAAGATCAAGTACCAGGGCATCCGGCCCGCGCCGGGCTACCCGTCCCAGCCCGACCACTCGGAGAAGTGGGTGATGTGGAACGTGCTCAAGGCCGAGGAGGTGGGTATTGAGCTGACCGAGTCGCTCGCCATGACGCCGGCCGCGTCCGTGTCGGGTCTCTACTTTGCGCACGAGCAGTCGCAGTACTTTGCGGTCGGCAAGATCCAGCGGGACCAGGCCGAAGACTATGCCAAGCGGAAGTCGCTGAGCAAGCTCGAATCGGAGAAGTGGCTGCGTCCCGTCCTGGCGTATGATACGGAGATTTAGACGTAGTTGCTGTGACGGTAGGGAGGTGGTGAGTGGGGGGGTGCGGACCCACCCGGCTTGTTTTCACGCACCAAAGGTAATACGACGGTGTTTCTTTTTGCTTTTTCGGAGTGGATCGCACCCAGTGTTGGTGCGGTGCCCGCACTTTTTTTGACCAGGTCACCCTGTTTAGCTGGCGTGTCCACGACGCCAATCACGCCTCGGCGGTGTGGCGGCGCCACGGAGACGGCTGCAGCTACCGACCGACGCGCCCGCACGGGCAGTGGGCGCGGCCGACGGCGCACGGCACCAGTACAGGCGCCCACGGCCGTTCCCGCCTGCTCCCCACCGGCAGTCCACAGGGGCGCTCTGCACCACGGCGCCGGACAGCGCCGGCCCCACCCCCTGCGCCACCGTCGGACGACGGTCCGCCGCAGCACCGCGGGGCGCACCGGCGGGGCGGCGCGCGGGCCGGCGCGGCCGGCCGGCCCCCGCCGCGGGGCACTGTCCAGCAACACCTCCCCCTGGTCAGACGACGCGCCGCCACAGGGGCGCCCGCCCCAAGCAGCCACCGGCGTGCCAGCGGGCGCCGCGGCCGCCGCCGCGCGCCGCCGCGCGCGCCCGGCCGGCCGCCCCGTGGCGGCCGCCGGCCGTGGCGGGCCGCGCATCGCCCGGCGGGGCGCGCCTCGATTTCGACACCGGGACGTTTGGGCGGCGCGCCCGCGCATCGTGTGACGCGCCCGCCCGTGATCCGCGGCGGCCGCGGCGGCGCATCGTCACGTTAAGCCGGAAATCCCATCAGATGCCGAATTTGGTTGGACGTAGAATGGGCCTTGATGACCGTATCCAACCAGGCATGCGATGAATACAGATGGGGCCATCCGATGGGGTACTGGAGATGGGCTTTTGTTGGGCCGTAAGCGAACTGTGATGAGGCAAGTAAGGTGTCATGCACGATTCACAGTCCAATGGGGCGAGCACATGCCGAACTGCAAGTCACCAATCAGAAGGTCGTTACCTCATCGGTCCGTGAGTGCAATCGCGGGCATCGGCCGCTATTTTTTTTTTGTGCTTCCATATCGGTGGCTGTAGCGACGCTACACACGGACAGGCACCCGCAGCTGCTGATGCGCTTCATTGAAGACGAGCAGTTCTCTCTAGCGGTACCCAACCTGGCGTTCTCCAAGGCACACGGGGACGGGAATGAGAGAACATGCGAAAGAGACATTGATACAAACAGGGCACAGACGTACACGCACACCGCAGGCGAGGTACCAGACCCCCGGCGCACACCCGCCCACCAACGCCAACAAAGGAAAAGAAGCCTACCCAACAGAAAGAGCACCCCCATAATGCTGCCCGCCGCATGGCGAAGCCGCACGCAGAGGAGCCTACGCCTCTTCCTCCTCCTGCACCCACACGTTTTCTTCAGCAACCCCCTCGCAGACAGCGGCCTTAACCGTTTCGAAGTCTACCAGGCGCACGCCGTGGTGCACCTCAGCGCCCGTCGGCCAGTAGGCGACGATGCGGCAGATCTCGTCGCGCCACTCCTCGTACGCACCGTCCGCGATACCGCTGCGACCAGACTGGCGGAGGTTGCACAGCACCTCCAAGAAGTGTCGCACGAAACTGCCAACAAGGGCATAATGTCCAACCGTTGCACCCGTCTCGCGCTCCCCGCCAGGAGTAGTGGGCGCCTTGACGCGGTGGGACGCGCCGACCTCGCTGAAAAGAGCGTCACATCCCGCGTGCATTGCCTTTCCACCGCGCACGGACTGAAAGTACTCGTCGCTCTGCAGCCACGCGAGGCCCGCATCGGTCGTCATTTTGTGCTGCTCGACGCCCAGCTCCTGACAGTACGCCTGGAGCACCTTCTTGCGCAGCGCTTGGATGAAGTGGGGCTTGACGCGCTGCAACGGGTCGCGCGCTCGCGACATGGAAGCTTTGCCCTTCTGCGAGCGGGCATTGCTGGGGATCCACTGCATGAGCCAATCGTTGATGGTGTCGCCCTGAAGGTTGAGCACGGACCCGACCGTGTCGTGGATGGTGTCTCCCGTGTAGCGGTTCTAAGCACCACCACGTTGGTTCGTCGTCCAGCCGAAGTGACCTCTTGATCAGCTCGGTCCGTCGAAGGAACTGCCCCGGAAATCGACCCACAGCCCAGCCTTCCCCCAACGGGAGGAGAGGATCACGGCAAAGCCCAGGGGGGAATCGTAGTCCAAAGCACAGTTGGTTTTATCAAACGGCGACGGGGACGGCGTCCCCGCTGTCAATAAACCCCTCCCCAACCCGAACGCCGGCGGCCAAAGTAGCCACCCCAAATGCGCCAAACAGATAAATCCCTCCAAAGCGAAAAGTTCAAACAAGTAGTAGGGGGGTTGGGAAAACCACGAGGGAAAAACCCC
>Ga0209093_1000953_pt1 | contig 16226 bp, 10 predicted proteins | sample SidtaG_4_FD_187450 | JGI IMG/M metagenome (GOLD analysis project Ga0209093, IMG submission 187450) | Marine algal microbial communities from Sidmouth, United Kingdom - Sidmouth_Male1 metaG (SPAdes) (version 2) | ecosystem: Host-associated > Algae > Red algae > Unclassified | place: Sidmouth... | reverse complement strand
GGGGACGGCTGGGGGGGGGGACGGGGGGTGTGAGAGCCCCTGGAGCAACGGGGGCGAGGGCCGCAAGAGCCCCAAGAGCGACCTGGTGCCCGCCCCAGAAGGCGCCTGAAGGCCCTGTAAGATCGATATCAGGCAGCAACGTACCGCATAGGGAGGAGGTGACGTGGCCTGTCCACTGTGCCGAATGAGAGCGCTTCTCAGCACGTCACGTATCTCCTTGGGGTCGGTGTACGTCGCTAGACGCAGGTGCGTCGCGCAGGTGCTGCAGCGTTGAGTACGTTGCTGTGGAATGGTCGGCTACGCTTCAATTCCTGTGCATTTGCATTCCGTCTGGACAGGGCCCCCACAGAGCCCTTGAGGGCGTGGTGTATGATAACCACCCCCCCTCCCAGAGGCATCATTGGCCAGTGTCACAGTACACGCACGTCTTAATACGCGAATAATCGCTGGTGTACTAGTTTGGAAGAACACTGTGGGGAAAAGAAGCAAGTACACCCGCGAATATAGGTACTGGGCCAATTTCACCTCACTCTGAAATGCGACGCGCTGTACTGGCCAGTACGCCCAAGTACAGTGGTACACTTTCCCGACGATCAAACTCTTATCTGACGGTCGGTCGAAACTAGCTAGTGACCATTCTACTGACAGCATCATTTGATCCTTTTAGCATCATTTGATCATCCTTTTCGGTGCGCTTTTTCGAGTGCTTCCCAGCCTCTGCCGTCCGTTCTGACGCCAGAAAAGAACTCAGCGCGGTCTCTTTGCCCATGGGAGAACTTGCGCGCATCCCATTATGAGAGAAACTCGATCTGTGGCATCATCTTTGGCGCGTGGCAAGCGCATTACCGCCACGCAACGGTCTCAAGCGGCATCTGCAAAAGCACCGCATGCAGCTGACGCAGCGCCCCCGGTGCACGGAGCAGAAATCGGAAACAGACACCGGCTCCCTGGCCACCTCCCCCCCCCCCCCCCCCCCCCTGCCCCGGCACGGAGAGCCGCTGGTGATAGACGACCGACTGTGCTGACCTGCCGGGAGACGGACCCCGACGGCCCGCCCCTCCCTCTCCACTTCCCCTTCCCTCTCGCTGCCGCCTCCTTTCCAGAGGGGTGCCCTGCCAACCACACACAGCAGTCGCCGCGACCCACGGGGCGACTCGGCAGAGCCAGTGGGCAGTTCTCTGATGGATGCGGGCCAGAGCGGGCGGCGGGGGGGTCTGACTTGGGCCCACCCGCACTGGTCGTACCGTACTTTTTTTGCTCACTCTTTCAAAATCAAGCATAGAGTACCTGTTTTCTTCACGCTGCCCTGGGACCGCTGTCCGCCATTGCACTGGTACCGACGAGAATCGCATCGCCGTGATTTTGTAGAGACCAGATTGCCCGTTTTCCCACTCAGATGGCCTGGAATCGCCGAGTCCGGGAGAGCATCATTTGATCCTCACGCGAGCATCATTTGATCCTCTTTCGCAGTAGAATAGACAGTAGGGTTGGTCAGAACGCCCAGGGCGTTTTTTGAGGGCGTCGTTAAGGGCGTCACCAGGGCGTTGAGGGGCCCCTAATAGCAAGTCTAGCCGTGCGCCATTGCGCTATCGCCTTTTCGCCATATGTTTTGGCGATAGCACAGCGCATCTCTATCAGTCAATTCCTTTGCCATATCCAGAAGTGGAGCCCCGTCACCCACTTCGATGGCCCAAGCCTCCTGAATGGACAAAGGAGAGCCCTCCAGCACAAGAGATCGCCTTGCAATGTATCAAGTCCCCGCATGGGGTCGGTGAGGGATGGGACCGCTGATAGCTTCAATCCTGGTGGACACGAGACACCTGTCTTCCCATCATGCCATTGGCCCACGTATTTAGCGAAGAGGGTATCTTTCGCTATTTTTCTCGCTATCCTGTGCAGATTTGGCGAAGGCAATGGCGCAATGGCGAGGAATATGGCGAAAGAGCGCACCGATAGAGATGCCCTTCGCCATCAGCCGTCGCAGAATGGCGAAATGGCGCACCGATAGACTTGGTCTAAGAGCAAAGCCAGCAATGTCGGGACTATATTGTTAAAATGTCAATTGGGCATGCGACGTGGCACCCTCTCAGAGGTCGCATATCGGGGAGGCCCGAAATGAACGATATGTGCAATAGAGTTATTCGAGAGCAGGCTACTGTTCCATCGATAGTCCGGTGTATCGGTGGGACGTCGGTGGCCCATTCCGATGGACTATAGCTTCAGCGGAATCAGCATGGCATGAGCGAGGCCAGATCGTCGTGATCCGGGGCAGATTCCGGCCGACAGGCACATTGAAAGCTGCGATCGTTTGACACGACGCAGACACGAAGCACATGCATGGCGCAAAGTGGGCGATCGTCCTGATAAACTTAGATCATGTGCCACATGGCGGCGCCACAGACTGCCACCCAGCTGCCACTCGATATCCATTGAGCCTTTGATGCTTGAGATCGAAAGAGACTTGACAGCAGGACAGAGAAGCGCTCTACGTTTCCGTTGTGTCGTCTGCTCCACGGCAATGTCTGAGCGAGAGAGACTCGCAGAAGGCGTGAGGGATTGTCAGAAGGCGACAGGGCCTGTGACGTGTGTGGCCCTGTGTTGGTGTGGCCACGGGCCCTCCAGCAGTTAGCGGCACGGCGGGGCATGGCACCCACTCCCTCGCTTCTGCTGAGTCAGAGGGTGGCAACGACACGCGGGCGCTGTTGAGCCACGAGTCACGTGGGACTTGAAGGCGAGACAACAGGGACGGCAAAAGGAAGGATGCGCGGTCGCACGTCGCAGTATCCAGCTTACGGCGAGGACATCAGCCACCCATGGTGTGACAGAACTGACGAGTGACTACAAAAAAAAACGACTGGACTGGAGCCATCGAGGAAAACTTGGCAGCCCGTGACACCGAGCTTTGGGTGCGAGGAGAGCAGGCAATGAAATTGTAGTCTTGCACGAGGCATCACAGGACGCATTTCCACGATGATTCTGGCCTTTAGAGGAGCTTCGTTTCCACCAATCACATGCGATCCTGCTCCTGACTGTGCCTTGGCTGTTGCCGCGCATCCTTGGCCCCGGAGTGCGTGCCGCTCCCTCACCGCAAGCGCAAATGAGGCGCCGCGGAACGCACTCTCACTGTGAAACGGTGACACAGCGCGCCTGGCGAGAATTTGGCGAGGAGGCCTTCGCAGCGGGGAGGTGACTCAGCCTCCTGTCGGGCCAAACTGGCGCACGATCCGGCCCGACCTCGTATGCCGGATGAGCCGTGCCCTGCGTCGTCGCCCTTTCGTGCCTCGGCCCTTCCGAGGCCCCTGCCGAGGACCGTACGCTGCCTGCGTGCCGCATAGGGGGTAGGGCGGACCAGCACGCTTCTGTGCTGTGAGAGACGGCAACGCTCCAGTGTTGAGCAATCGATGCTGTGCGGGACGTGCGGCGCCTTATACGCTTTCGCACCCTCGTTCGGGCTCGCCGGGAGACAACCGCACGCGGGGGACACCCACACGCTAAGGGCCCTCCGTGAGGGCGGCACAACCGTGGACGCGCTTCTGCAATCGGTCAGGGACCGAGGCACCCTTCCCGCTCCTGCAACGACTCGCCGGCCTACTCTGTCCTCGCCCGGGACGTTTGCGCGCACTTTTTTAGAGCACGGACTTGGCGCGCGCGCTGTTTTTCCTGCCCTCCTCGTCGGTGTTTGAGTTGGCATCCTGGAGTGATCACTCGCGTGGACTAGTAAGTGACCGCGCTTTTCCTGTGCGCGTTTTTCGGCCCACCACGCCACTCTCCCCTCTTGCCCCCCCTTGCCGTGGCGGCGGCCGCATCGTTGTCGGCTGCCGCCGTGAGATTCCTGGTACCGGCCTTCGGACCGACAGCAGCTCGCGGGTGCCGTTTGTGGGGCGAGTGCCCGCGCTTTTTCCCTCGGCGGCCTGGCGCGGCGGTCCACCCAGCCGCGACCGCTCGGCCAGCCGCCGGAGGCGGGTGTTCTGGCGGCTGCCGGCCGCGATTGCCGGCGGCCGCCGGCGGCGGGTGGTCTGGCGGCCGCCGGCCGCGATTGCCGGCGGCCGCCGGAGGCTGCGACGGACCATCCAGGGCTACCCACCGCCTATAAATGGGGCGGCGGCGGCAGCCCACGAGACCGCAAGCAATGACCGGCATGCGGTGCACGGGCAAGACCGTGCGTCGCAGGGGGCAGCGGAAGCGGAATCGGGAACGTGTCGCGCAGTGGGTGGCGGCGGTCGCGCCCCACCTTGAGCACTGCCAGTGCCCGTGCTGCTGCCCACCACCGCCACCAAGACCGTCGCAACCGCCCAGGGTCCGGCGGCCTGTGCCGGACGGCCGGCAGCAAAGCCCACCAAGGTGGGGAGGCGGGCCGCCGCCCGACCGCCGACAGTCGAGCCCGCCAAGGTGAATGGGCGGGCGGCCGCCAGACCGCCGCTCGTCACGCCCACCAGGGTGGGGAGGCGGGCCGCCGCCCGACCGCCGACAGCTGAGCCCACCAAGATGGACGGGCGGGCGGCCGCCAGACCGCCGCTCGTCGAGCCCACAAAGGTGGGGAGGCGGGCCGCCGCCCGACCGCCGACAGTCGAGCCCGCCAAGGTGGACGGGCGGGCGGCCGCCAGACCGCCGACAGCCGAGCCCACCAAGGTGGACGGGAGGGCCGCCGCCCAACAGCCGAACACCGAGCCCAGCGAGGTGGACAGGCGGGCGGCCGCCAGGCCACCGCTCATCAAGCCCACCAAGGTGGGGAGGCGGGCCGCCGCCCGACCACCGACAGCCGAGCCCACCAAGGTGGACGGGCGCGCCGCCGCCCTACCGCCGAACACCGAGCCCACCGAGGTGTACGGGCGGGCCGCCGCCCGACCGCCGACAGCCGAGCCCACCGATGTGGACGGGCGGTCCGCAGACCAACAGCCGACAGCCGAGTCCACCGAGGTGGACGCGCGGGCCGCCGCCCGACCGCCGACAGTCGAGCCCACAAAGGTGGACGGGCGGGTGGCCGCCAGACCACCGCTCATCAAGCCCACCAGGGTGGGGAGGCGGGCCGCCGCCCGACCGCCGACAGTCGAGCCCACAAAGATGGACGGGCGGGCGGCCGCCAGACCGCCGCTCGTCGAGCCCACCAAGGTGGGAAGGCGGGCCGCCGCCCGGCCGCCGACAGCCGAGCCCACCAAGGTGGACGGGAGGGCCGCCGCCCTACCGCCGAACACCGAGCCCAGCAAGGTGGACGGGCGGGCCGCCGCCCGACCGCCGACAGCCGCGTCCACCGAGGTGGACGGGCGGGCCGCCGCCCGACCGCCGACAGCCGAGCCCACCGAGGTGGACGGGCGGGCCGCCGCCCGACCGCCGACAGCCGAGCCCACCGAGGTGGACGGGCGGGCCGCCGCCCGACCGCCGACAGCCGAGCCCAACGAGGTGGATGGGCGGTCCGCCGCCGGACCGCCGACCGGCCAGCACGTCAAGGTGGACCGGCGGGCCGTCGCCCGACCGCCAAGCGCCGAGCGCCCCGAGGTGGACGGGCAGGCCTCCACCCGACTGCCGACCGCCGAACCCGCAGTGGTGGGGGGGCGGGCCGCCGCCCGGCCGCCGCACGCCAAGCCCACGGAGGTGGGGGAGCGCGTCGCCGCCCGACCACTGAGCAACGAGGCCGACAGCGCTGTCGGGCAGCCTGCTGGAGGACGGTCGGCTGCCGCCGCGCCGGCCGAGACTACCGCGCATTCCGAGGGCGACAAAAGTGCTGTCTGTGCCGGTGGATCGGCGGCCGGCTTGGCACAAGAGTCAAGCCCGGCTGCCGCCTCCTTCTCACTGTTCGGTGCCTGGCCACCGCAGAAACATTGGGCCCAATTGGCTATGCGGAAGATGAGGATCGATCGCACTCTCTCACGGGAGCGCGTCGAGGCCAGGCGTCACGCCGCAGCAGCAGAGGCAACTGCGGCGGCGGTTGCCGCAGCCGCTAAGGCAGCCGCTGTGGCCGTGGCTTCCGCAGCCGAGTCGGCGACCGCCCATGCGGCGTACCGGGAGTCGGCGGCGGTCGCCGCGCTGGCGAAGCGTGTGGCGAAGAGGACCCAGGCGACCGCGGCCCGGGCAGCGGTGGCCTCAAACTCCGCCGCGGCGGCCGTCTCTCACCTGACCGGGAGGGACGTGCTGCCGCCCGTGGCGTCGGCCGCCGACTGTACCACCTCTGGCGGTTCCGCCGATCGGCCGGCATCTAAGCGCCTCAGAGGGGGCTGCAGCGGCGGCCGACTTCCCCTTCCTCCGTCGTCTTGGCGGCGTGCTGGCGGCGCCGCCAAGTAGGTCCTCGACGCCTGTGTCGACCAAGATGGGTCGGGGTACCGCGTGGCTGGTGGTGGAGAATATGGCGCTCATCAAGGCGTGGCTCATCGAGGCAATCAACCCAATCCAGGGGACGGACCAGTCAGGTAAGGAGTTTTGGACCCGGGTGCTCAGCAGCTGGCAGCATGTGCTGCGCAATGTGACGGACGCGTCTGTGACAGCGGCGAGGGACCATCGCGGCTTCGAAGCGCTCCGCAAGCAGTGGGCCAAGATGGTCGCCGGGGTGATGGGGTTTTCAAGTTGCATCGTCCAAGCGCGGCTGGCCGAGCCTACGGACATCTCCACGCCCGCTGATCTCGTGAACTGCGCTGAGGGGCTGTACTGAGGGACGAACGTGTACGGCCGCATCCGAGGTGACCACTCCGACGCTGTGGCCAAGGGCAAGACGACAAAGCGCCGCAAAAAGCAAGTGTCGTGCCCGTGGGCACAGTACTGGGAGCAGCTGAAAGACCAGGACCATTTCAGGTCGGCGGCTGCCGCTTTTGCAGCGCTGAAAAAGAAGTCTGCAAGCGCGCAAGTTCGTGCCGCGGCGAGGGCGGGGGCGGCTGCCGCGTCGGGCGACGGCGGGCCAGCCGCTGAGCAGGCGGCTGCCGGGGTGTACCCCGCTCCGGCGGCCGCCGCTAACGCGGCGGTCGCTCACGCGGCGGCCGAAGGAAGTGCAGTGGGCTACACGGCGCCGACCGACACGGTTGATAGCGATGACGAGGAGCAGGGCCCGCGGGCGGGCCGCCCAATCAGCTGCAAGGCGGCCAAGCGCGCCCGCACCGACAACATTGCGGACGACCGCACCATCGGTCGCGTCGCGAGCGCCGTCGAGAAGTTGGGCGACCCGACGACGCAGCGGACGGCGATGATGGCTTTCAGCCTCCCCTTCATGCGCAGGACTCCCGAGGGTGCAGCCTTTTGGGCTCACCAGGCCAAGAAAATGCTCGCGACGGAGGGCATCAAGGTCAAGTCGCCCAAGCCGGCGAGCGACTCGTCTGCTGTCGCTGATGGAGAGGCCAATGAGACCACCAAGGAGAAGGTCGTCGCGCCGCCCCCCTGGGGGAATGTTGACGACTTATCCGCCATTGACGACAGTTCAGCGACGGGGAACGCGGCGGCGGAGGAGGACGTGACGGTCGGGGGGGACACGAGGTCGATTGTGCCGCCACCGGTGGCGACGCCGGACGTGGTGGAGGCGATGGCGGACGCGGAGAGGGCGCCGACGTCGGCGGCACCGACACCCGCAGCACAGACGATAGCAGCAGCGACGGCCGCCAATGCGTCTGTGTCGACGCCAGCGGCGGCATCATCAACGCCCACGTCAAGCGCTGCACCGGCGCATACCATGCCTTCTTCGTCTCCAGCTCGGTCGGCTGCCAACAAGCGGCGCGGCCGTCGAGCGCAGGCAAAGAAGCGCCAGCAGGCGGCCGCGTCCATGTCCGCGCCGGTGCAGACGACCGTCGACCTGACGGCACCACCGCCGGCTTCGCCCGCGGCGCCTGCGCCTCGATCTTCATTGGCGGTGGCCGCGGCGGCGGCCGCGGCGCCTGCGGCGGCGGCCGCGGCGCCTGCGGCGACACCGACAGACGCGCGTCGCACGCCGCAGTCGGTGAGCCGGCAGCGGCCGCCGCCCCAGTCCGGTTCCGCCTCTGACTCCGTCTCTGACGGCGGGGGCCTTGATGGATTTGATAGTGATCTCATTGCTGCGTTTGAGCGCAAGGGTGGGCGCTCGTCGAGCGAGTCGGACGAGGACGAGTAGACGAACGTACGCATTCCCACTTTGTTGCTTGCTTTGTTTGCTGCTGCCGAGACCACGCACCGTACGTGTGGTGCTGCAGATTTTTAGGGGATTGTGTCTTGTGTGTTGTGTTGCTGTATGACTCTGGTTCCTCGAGGAGCTCGAGGGGGGCTAGTTGTAGCAATACATGGTCTTCTTTTCCCCGTTGGGCAGGGTTTTTTTTTTCCTATGCAACTTAACTTGTCTGTGCGCTCGAATCATGCACCGCGCGATGCCACCGCCTCCACACCCACGCACCCCTCAGAGCCGTACCCTCCGCGCGCGACGCCGCGGGCAACTTGGCTGCCGCACCCACACAGAGCATTGCAGCGCCTGCGGCCGGCACAGAGGCGGTCCTAACAGGCCACGCAAACTTCAGGTCTCTCGGTGCTGGGCGGGAGAGGCGGCAGCGGCGGAACGATATGCGCGTGCGCCCGGTCCGTCCGCATCTGGCCGCCGCTGCCACGCCAGCGCCGCACGTCCGAGCATCGTCATCGGCAGCGGGGGCGGCCGCCACGCACGCGCACAGCACGCACCCCACTCGGACACGCACGGCTCAAGCGGACGACGCATCCGCGCGGCCACCTCCGCCCCGCCAACAGCACTCAGCCGCCAACCCAGGCCGCCACGGGCAAGGTGGGGGCCTGCCGCCGCCGCCACCGTGCCTGCACCCGGCGTCGCGGCGGCCGCCGCTGCATCGCCACTTGTCCGCGGCCCAGGCAGCGGCAGCCGCCGCGGAACAGGTGGGCGCGGGCGCCGGCGGCACCTGCGGCCGCCACGGGCCAGGTGGGGTCGTGCCGCCCCCGCCACCGTGCCTGCACCGGCCGTCACGTCTGCCGCCGCTGCATCGTCACTTGTTGGCGACCCAGGCTGCGGCGGCCGCCGCGGGACAGATGGGCGCGGGCGCCGGCGGCAGCTGAGGCCGCCACCGGCCTAGTGGGGGCGTGCCGCCTCCGTCACCGTGCCTGCACCCGCCGTCACGGCGGCCGCCGGTGCATCGCCACTCGTCGGCGTCCCAGGCAGCGGAGGCCGCCGCGGGACAGGTGCGCGCCGGCGCCAGCGGCACCTGCGGCCGAAACGGGCCAGGTGGGGGCTCGCCGCCGCCTCCACCGTGCCTGCACCTACCGTCACGGCGGCCACCGCTGCATCGCCACTTGTCGGCGGCCCAGACAGCGGCGGCCGCCGCGGGACAGGTGGGCGCGGGCGCCGGCGGCACCTGCGGCCGCCACGGGCCAGGTGGGGCCGTTCCGCCGCCGCCACTGCGCCTGAACTCGCCGTCACGTCCGCCGCCGCTGCATCGTCACTTGTTGGCGACCCAGGCTGCGGCGGCCGCCGCGGGACAGGTGGGTGCGGGCGCCGGCGGCAGCTGCGGCCGCCACAAGCCCGGTGGGGGCGTGCCGTAGCCGTCACCGTGCCTGCACCCGCCGTCAGGGTGGCCGCCGATGCATCGCCACTTGTCGGCGGCCCAGGCAGCGGCGGCCGCCGCGGACAGATGGGCGCGGGCGCCGGCGGCACCTGCGGCCGCCACGGCCCAGGCGGGGGCTCGTCGCCGCCGCCACCGTGCCTGCACCCGCCGTCACGGCGGCCGCCGCTGCATCGCTACTTGTCGGCGGCCCAGGCAGCGGCGGCCTCCGCGGGACAGGTGGGCGCGAGCGCTTGCGGCAGCTCCGGCCGCCACGGGCCAGGTGGGGGCGTGCCGCCGCAGCCACCGTGCCTGCACCCGCCGTCACGTCCACCGCCTCTGCATCGTCACTAGTCGGCGGCCGCGGCAGCGGCGGCCGCCGCGGCACAGATGGGCGCGGGCGCCGGCGGCACCTGCGGCCGCCACGGGCCAGGTGGGGGCGTGCCGCCCCCGCCACCGTGCCTGCACCCGCCGTCACGGCGGCCGCCGCTGCATCGTCACTAGTCGGCAGCCACGTCAGCGGCGGCCGCCGCGGAACAGGTGCGTGCAGGCGCCCGCCGCAGATGCAGCCGCCGCGGGACAGGTGCGCACGAGGCAGCGGCGGCCGTCCCCGGACAAATGGGGGCGTGCCGCCGCCGCCACCGCGCCCGCTTCCACCATCCCGGCGGCCGCCGCTGCGGAACGTCGTGAGGGCGCCCTCGGCAGCAGCGGCCGCCGCGGGACAGGTGCGCACGTGCCGCCGCAGCCACCGCGCCTCCGTCCGCCGTCACGGCGGCCGCCGCTGCATTGCAACCTGTGAGCGCCCGGGCCAGCGGTGGCCGACGCGGGACAGGTGCGCGCGGGCGCCTGCAGCAGGTGCGGCCGCCGCGGGCCAGGTGGGGGCGTGCCGCCGCCGCCTCAGCCACGCCTGCGCCCGCCGTCACGGCGGCCGCCGCTACGTAGCATCTGGTGGGCGACCGAGGTTGGGGCGGCGGCCGCTCAATCGGTGCGCTGCGGTGGGCGGCTTTTTCGGCTGCGGCAGCCGCTGCCGCGCCCGCGCCGTGCAGCTCGGCGCGGGAGTCCTACGCGAAGGAGCTAGAGGCAGGGGCGGCGGCCGCGCGATTGGTGCGCCCGGGCGCGCGGTCGATTGGCCTGCGGCCACCGCTGCCCCGCCCGTCGCTTGTGCAGCCGCCGCGGGTTGGCCTGGCACTGGTGCGCCCGAGCCGGGGGCTGCGGCGGCGGGATGGGTGGGCGCGGGCGCGCGGTCGACTCGCCGGCACTGCGCTGCTGTCAGAAAGGGGGGTAGGAGAACAATTTCCATTCTGGCTCTTTTTGACATCGCAATGTAATGTGGAACCCCTCTGACGGTGCAATCAGGGTACGTTTTAGATGCAAGTTTGTACGCGAGACTTTTGTTTGGCGGTTTCCTGAAGCGCATTACACTCACATGAGCGCCGCAAAACGAAAGGAAAGAATCGGCGAGCCCGGATGTCAACGGGCGCCCGCCTGCACTGCACATGAAGTTGTGGCCTATCCGTCGTACACCTATACACCTATAAAACTGTATAGTGGAGTGTTTATGGGCGTCCTCCGGCTGCTTTTAGGTGCCCTCAGCAACGAAAGTGGTCCTTCGGTGGTGTAGGAATAAGGACAATCTCCACCAGTATGCAAGCGGATGAAAGACTGCTCCACAATGCTCAGCTGCAGTGCCACCAGAAATAACATCGCTCACGTTGGCTAGCAGGACGCTCATTGGTCAGCTTCTTCTCGGGTTCGTCTGTCCATTGGATACTTGATTGTTCTCAACACACTTCAGTTGTGAAGATGTACGCAACAGAAAAGTCGTGGCTCGAGCCAGAGAGTGTCATTTTTTTCGAAAGCGTTTTTGTGGGGGCTGATGTGGGTAGGCCGCAGAACATTGCGCCATTTTGGTGACGTCCGACGCAGCCATTCCACAAGAGTCATTTGGAAAAAGCAGCATCGCGCTCCTGCCTTCTTTCAGGAGCTCAGCGCTGCCGTACCCGCCGCTTCTGCGGCCGCCGCGGGTTGGCCAGGCACCGGCGCGCCCGTGGCAGGCGGAGTGTCCGCCCCACGCGCAGCTGCAGCAGAACCCTCGCCGCCGACGCCCCCGGTCCTGCCGCCGCCCCGTGCGAAAGCGCACAGCTTCGTGGTCTCCTGGTTGGCTGCTGTTTTCGCGACGAGAACTAACTGATTTTTCATTGGCAACACTGGCTTGTGTCCGTAAAAGTAATATTTTATGACTGACGTAGCCCTTTTCTGAGACGACGTCAAACACGGGGCTACATGTGGCACGAGTGCTTGAATGGCCGCGCCTCGCGGCGATCCCCGCCGCGATTTCATAGGAAGGAGGGGTGGCGTGCATGACACAGCGGCGCTGATTGGGCAATACCAGCTCATGGACGATGCATTGGTTGGCTGTTACACACTGTCAGGCGGTCTGCTCTTGGGGAAATACTGTGGGCTGAAATCTGGTGGGTCGACTCACGAACAGTATCCCACAAGATTCACGACAAAACCATGCCTATGTGTCTCATTTTTGGCGTCCTCCGGAATCCCCAGGAGTCGCTCTTCTTTTTCCACACCATAAAGTGTCATTTTTGGCGCACCCGCGGTTAGACACCTCTGCGCTGGGGCTGTGCGCCGCGTGTCCCCGTTCAGAGGCTCACGGGAACGGGCCAATGGGGGACGGGGGAACGGTGGTGGTGCTCTCGCGAGGGGAGCGGCACCAGGTGGTGCTGCCGCCGCTGGGCGGCCACTGCAGAGGTGCTTTCACTGCGCCCCCGCTGTTGCTGGCGGCGCGCTGTCACGGATCCCCAGTGGGGGGGCCCGAAACAGCTCGGCCTCCGCCCAGCACCCACGAGATTGGCAGCCGCTGCCGTGTGGGGCGGCGCGCGGCAGCCGCAACCGCTCAGCGACCACGTGCGCCACGGCGCTCGGCCGTCGCCGCCGCACAGTAACCGGAAAACCTGCGGCTGGCGGCCGCCGCACATAGGGTCAAGTGCGGGGGCGGCCGTGGCTACCCAAGCGCAGCGTGCCTGACGCCGCTCTGCGGCCGCCCCTGCGCTGTATCGGCCGCAGCTGCGGCTGGCGGCCGCCGCTCATGTGGTCGAGTTCGGCGGCCGCCATGCAGAGCCAGTGTCGACGACGGCGACCGCCGCCGACCAACCACCAGCTCGGCTGGCGTCATTGCGTGTCGCGGTGCTCCTCGGCGGCCGCCGCCCATCACCAGCGTGCCCAGCGGCGCTTGGCGGCGGCCGCCGCACATTAAGGTCGACTGCGGCGGCCGCCGCGGCGTACGAGTCCACGACGGCGGCCGCCGCCGACCAACCGCAAGATGGTGTGCCGTTTCCGGGTGCAGCTGCGGTCGGCGGCTGCCGCCGCCTGACCTCGGCGTGCCTGATGACGCTCGGCGACGGCCGCCGACCATAATGTTGAGTGCGGCGGCCGCCCTGGCTGACAAGTGTCGACGATGGCGGCCGCCGCAGACCAACCACCACCTCGGCTGCCGTCGTCGCGTGTGGCAGTGCTCGGCGGCGGCCGTCGCCCAACATCTGCGTGCACCGTGGCGCTTGGTGGCGGCCACCGAACATTAAGGTGAAGTGTGGCTGCCGCCGCAGTGTAAAAGGGCGGCGGCCGCCAAGAACCGATGAAAAGATGGGCGGACGCTGGCGGGTGCGGCGGCGCTCGGCGGCGGCCGCGCCGTACCGACGGCGTGCGCGACGGCGCTCTGCGGCGGTCGCCGAACGTAAAGGACGAGGGCGGCGGCGGCCGCGGCCTACGAGATTCCTCGACGGAGGCGGAGGCCGCCGCCAACCAACCGCAAGCTCCTTTGCTGTTGTCGGGTGCGGTGGTGGTCAGCGGCGGCCGCCGCCTAACCTCGGCGTTCCTGACGGCTCTCAGCGGTGGTCGCCGCACATAAGGTCAAGTGCGGCGGCCGCCGCCGCTGACAAGTGTCGAAAACTGCGGCCGCCGCTGACTATCGACAAGTAAAATTTCCATGGGAGGCGCCACTTGGAACGGCTGCCGCCCCACAACATCGTGTGCCGCGGCGCTGGGCGGCGGCCGCCATGCATTGAGGTCGCGTACGGCGGCCGCCGCGGAGAGCCAGTGTCGTCGACGGTGTCCGTCGACGATCATCTACAGGCTTGTTGGTCGTCTTCGGGTGCGGCGGAGTTCGGCGGCGGCCGCCTCCCAAATCTAGTGTGGCGGCGCTTGGCGGCGGCCGCCGCACATTAAGGTCGACTGCGGCGGCCGCCGCGGCGTAAGAGTCCACGACGGCGGCCGCCGCCGACCAACCGCAAGATTGTGTGCCGTTTCCGGGTGCGGCTGTGGTCGGTGGCGGCCGCCGCATAACCTCGGTGTGCCTGATCTTGCTCAGCGGCGGCCGCTGACCTTAATGTTGAGTGCGGCGGCCGCCCTGGCTTACCGGTGGTGACAATGCCGACTGAAGCCGACCAACCACGTTGTTGGCAGCCGGTGTCGGGTGCGGAGGTGCTGCGGCGGCCGCCGCACAACCACGACGTGCGTGACGGCTCTCAGTGGCCGCCGACGCACGTCGAAGTCAGGAGGGGCGGTCGCCGCTGCCGCCAGAGCAGGTCTCATGTGGCATGCTGATTTGATAAATCTGATAAGACGTAGGTGCAGACAACGTTAACAGGGAGGAAGACGACTTTCAAGGACCAAGCCTTATCGTCAGAGAGACAATTTCCACGCACAACATCTCACGGTGCACACAAGAAATACGTGGAGAATACCACACAGAAAGAAAAAATCAATCAACATACGGATCCAGGAGCTCACCGCGCTGCGCCAAAACGTGTGCGCATAGGTCGTCGCGAAGCGCTTCATGCTCCTCCCGGGACTTGGCCTCACCGGTGGCCACCAGAATGCGCATAAATTCGCTCATGGGCGCCACAGCGGCGGCCTCGACGGCAGGGGGTACATAACCGGGTGCACCACTCAGATCTGCCAGCTCCCCCGCGGCAGCAGCGCCCCCCCCTCCATCCGCGGCACCTCCTGCGCCGGCACCCTCCTCCTCGTCACCACACTCTCCGGCGACACCGAGCCCACCGTCGCCGAATCCCGCACCATCGACGGCGCCAGCGCCAGCGCCATTGTCAGCGCCGGCTGCGCCCGCGCCACCGGCGGCGACAGCGCCCGCGCCGGCCCCGCCCACCTCTTCCGCCGCACCCACGCCAACAGCCGCCTCGCCGCCGCCTCCCGCAGGGCCGCTGCCGGCGCCCGCGCCTTCAGCGGCGCCAGCGCCCAGGCCGGTGTCGCCCACTCCGTCCACCGTACCAACCCCAGCAGCCCCACAGCCGCCTCCTCCCGCGGGGGTGCCGCCGACGCCCGCGCCGTCCGTGGCGTCCACGCCACTCCCACCTGCCCCGTCTGCTACACCCGCTCCACCCGCTCCGCTGGCACCACCCGCCCCGCAGAGGGTCGATCGCGACCGCGAAAAGAAGCTGTCTCGGCGCGCCTCTACCACCATATTGTGGAGTATGGCGACCGTCTGGGTTTTTAAAACCATGCGGGGCACGGTCCACATCCGGAAAGGGTGCAACATCACGTGAAAACGTGCCGTCAGGATACCGAAAAGCCGCTCAACGTCCTTCCGCAGAGCCTCCTTCAGGCGATTGAACGTGCGCTGCTCAGGCGTCTGGGGGTTGGGGTAGGGGGCCACGAAAAACGCGAAGCGGGGGTAAATTTCGTCCACAAGGTAATACAGCAAGGTGCGGGTATTCCCATTGACAGTAAACGAAAAGTCACGCGGTGGCCACTTCCCCGTGACGACATCCATGTACATAGGCGATTGGTACAGGACGTTAATATCATTGAGACTCCCAGGACTCCCCGCGAAAATGTGGTAGATCCACATGTCCTCATCACCAATGGCCTCAATCACGATGGATCGTCGACCGTCCCGGCCCTGGTACGTGCCCGCACGCGTCTTGGGGAACGATGACCACTCCCAGTGCGAGCAATCGAGCGACCCAAGACACCCAGGTAACCCCCGCTCAGCGTTGCGGGCCAGGATGCTCTCAATTTCACGCCGTGTGGGCGGCCGCAGGTACAGTGGGCCGAAGTCATCGACCATGAACTCAGTGAAGAGCTTAACCGCCGTCGAGATAGTCGATCGCGACAGCCGCACATACTCGTCCGCGCGTTCATACGATTCGCCATAGGCGAGCACGCGAAACACGGCAACCAGCTTCTGAAGGGGATGTGCCTGCGGCTGCCCCGTCGCGTTGACACGTTGCACCCAAAATAGGCGGTCTTTTATCGCGCGGTAGATCCGAAGGAAGACCGCCATTCGAACGCGGAACCGTCGCTCAAACTGCTCTTGACCGAAAACCGGGGGTAGGCCGTCCACGCCGAAGTAATCGCGAAGGATGCAATGCAGACCAAGCGAAAAGCTGCGTGGCCGGTTTGCCAACCGACCGGGCACGGATCCCCGGTACCGCGGCCGATGAATTTGCGCGGCGGCGAGTGCCCGCCGTCGCGCCTCCAGCAATGTCGCGACGTGAGCAGCCACTACGACCGACGTCGTGACTGTAGCGGTCGGGGGTCCCACGGCTGGAAGGGGCGCGGCCCCTCAGCTGTGGACAGCGCACCCTCGAGGCGGCCCCAAAATATCCCGATCCGGGCCAGCAAGGGAATGACCTGTCCGAATCTCAGGGAGATCGGATCTGGTCGGGGGCGGGGTTTTTCCCTCGTGGTTTTCCCAACCCCCCTACTACTTGTTTG
>Ga0209093_1000952_pt1 | contig 16240 bp, 19 predicted proteins | sample SidtaG_4_FD_187450 | JGI IMG/M metagenome (GOLD analysis project Ga0209093, IMG submission 187450) | Marine algal microbial communities from Sidmouth, United Kingdom - Sidmouth_Male1 metaG (SPAdes) (version 2) | ecosystem: Host-associated > Algae > Red algae > Unclassified | place: Sidmouth... | reverse complement strand
TTTGGAAGAAGGGTAGGGACTGAGGATGTGATGGTGGTGGGTGGTAACCGGTGACGACGGCCGCCTCGGCCTCGGTGGCCCAGTCCGCATTGGGCAAAGAAGAGACCCGAATAAAATGATCGATTAATTTAAAAAATACAGATTTTTTAATTAATCGATAGATTAATCGATGTCCCCCGCCAAGAATCTGAATTTTTGCCATCCATGCTGTGGGCAGTAGGCCCCTCCCGAAACGCCCGCAAACGGTGGTGGCGGACGCTTCCCCCTCTGTCGAGCCCTGTGTGCGCGACCCCCCCTCGTGGCCTCGTGACGAGCACCCCCCCCCGTGATCGTCGAGAAAAAGGGTAAGGAGACATCCCACGCGCTCCACCGTGACTCCCAGATTGTCTGGCGGAGAAGCCGCCTCGGGTTCGGAGAGAGCAAGATTGACGGCGGCTGCTGGCGGCCGTCTAAATGCTTTAAGAAGAGATCCTGAAGTCAAAGTTCACGGCTGGCTAGAACTCGTGCGACGCAAAGTAAACTAGCACAGCCTGACAGGTCCTGGATCTCCACCTTGTCAGGTTGCCCTTATATAAATGATTAAGCAGCAAGTTACTCGTTATTATTCGAAAAAAGATAGTCCCATGGCAACAAAAGCCACCCTGCCCTACTGAGTGACCGAGAACGGCTCCCGACTAAAAAAATGAAGTGCACCCCTTCTCTCTCCATCGCGCCTACCACTTCGGCTAAAGCCCCGACGGGCACATGGTAGCGCGTCCATCCCAAACCCGATATGCACGCAATGCCGAACTTGCTCGCAGCATATCCTCAATGGCCGGGGCGGTCCCTGGCCGACTACACGCTCCACGTATGCAAAAGCCATGGGAAGCCCATCGATAGAACGGCCGCGTAATGCAGGACCACTGCAAAGGTGGAGACAGGCCGCTCTTCCGGGGGGGGCCCTCGACGGTGCACCAATTCGGTAGAGTTGACTCGCAACAGGAAGTTCCTCCGCAAGTGCTTGTCACAATCCGACCCGGCGGGCCGTGCCCCTGCAGTTTTCCTAGAAGCCAACTCCATGCGGTAGTAATTCCTCGCCAGGTCTTCTTGCGGCACCTCGTCAACCGCTTCTTGCGCCAGCACAGCCCGCAGGCTGGCCAACTCCGCACCGCCGAGATATGCGGCCACGCTCCTGGGCGGGAGCAAAGTGCAGTTGGGACCGATATCTTGGAGAATCTTCAGGTCGCCCTTGACGTATGGAGAATCCGTGCGCATCTCGAGACTTGGCGCGAAGAATAGAGAATAGCCTTTGATACAGCTGCTGTTTCCCAGACCTCTCTGGTACGTCACAGTACTGCCGCCCGCGCGTGCGTCCTCGACAGCCTGCGCTTGTGCCGCAATTCTTTCTTCCGTCCGGCCGGGCGCGGTGCAGTTGTGCACAGAAAATTGCGTCTTGTTGGCCCTACCCGGTGTGTGATCGTTGGGCGGGTAGTAGATGTGGCTACTTTCCGCCGAGTTGATGCCTTCAAATTCACGAAGGCCGCTGTCTGCGTAGCTGCTAACGCCTTTAGAGTTTTAGAGCTTGTCACCACCTGGTTGGGCCGTCGTAATTTTGAGCACCGCCGCCCTTCGAACCTGAGGCTATGCCGAGTTAGCAACCCAGATTCTGGGAATTCACTTGGAAAGCTCGTTTAATTCGCCAGTGTTCGGGTATAGAAAGAACTCGAGGTCGACTGGCTGCCTTAGGCGAGGAGATACTGAGAGAAGCAGCTCGTACTTGTTATCTGTCCACTGGTCGGGGCTCACACTAAGTGGTGTGGCGACGATTGGCCAGTTTTAGAGTACATTTTTCCTCCAAAACTGGAAGCCATCTGTGCCCACATTTAGAGGCACGAAGACGGCGTAGAGTAGGCCTCGCTCGCAGAGCAAGCGAAATTTGTCCCCATGGAATCAGTCGTGGACGACGTTCGAGCGTTCGTCTTCTGCCTGGCGGGCGGCTGCCATATTCTCGAGCATGGACTTTCCAATGATGGAGTCGCCGAGGAGGTGGGCTAGCTAGCACGTGAACGAAAATTAGGTAATCTGCTTCGCTGGTATGCCACCAGTTTCATGGCGCGGCGCGCCGCAGGCATCGCACTCGGTCTGTAGCGCACGCTTGTACGTATAGGCCAAACACCTGTTCCGACAGCATGCGACCTTGCGAGTCTCCAAGTTTACGCTGGCACTGATGACTTGCTCCCAGAGATACGGTATCCGGTACTTGGCGGCGGAGTTAATCAGCTGAAGTAGGTCCGCAACGGCCGCTTGCGTTACATCGCGCTGCACGGTGAAGGCATACAACAGAGAGCGCCGCAAACTCAAGGTGTGGATCAAACATGGAAATTTCTTGATCGGAGCCGCACCCACGGCGTGGGAAGCGGCCCTTCCGGACCCACGTTTGCACCCACGCCGGCTTGCCGACGCTTTCTAACGACAAATCGGCTCTGTGATCCTTAAACTCGCCGACAGAGAGGCGAAGTTGATTTGTGGACAGAGGTGGATGGTTTATCTGTGAAGGGGGTGACGCAATGTCATCTTCTGCCTCGGGCTCCACGAGAAATGCGGGTGGTGGAACATTATTTTCACGGTATGCCTCGTCGCCTTCGTCAGAATCGGTAGATGCGACGCGTGACTCGGGCTTCTCTTCCGCGTGGCATCGGCGGTCGTCGCCAGCAGACCATGACGGTCCGGCGCCAGCGCTCTCCCGACTGGGAGTAGCCGGACGGGCTTTCGAGACTTCCAGAAGGTACTGGAACTCCCGATTGCTTTCCGGATCATTCCAGTGCATTGGCATTTTTTCGCCCATAAGACTCTGAGTCACCCTCCAGCTTACGCTAGAGAGTCGCGTGATTTATTGGTGTGTCGAACCTTCGACCCGCGTCTCAATGCCCCCCCGCTCTTCCCCTCAGAGGATTCCCGCACGCCATTGCCCGAACGGAGGAACAGTCCTCTCAGAAACGACCGTGAGAGGGTCGGACACCACACTGGTGGGCCCGTCAGAACAGGGTGGGGTGCCGCCGGGGGGGGGGGCGCAGCTCCAAAGGGCTAGCAGGAATCGGGTGGGTTGTCGCTGGCGATAAACACGGGCACCTGTGTTCCGATCAACCCGGGATTCCCGTCATCTGCTTCACACGGCGCCCCGAAATTCCGGGTAAATCTCTCGGTGGAAGCCGATTTGGCCCGGGATCCTAGCTCGTCTGATATTTTGGGTCAGAGAACGCGGGTTATCCCGGCTGTGTTTCATGTAGGGCTGACGGTCTCCGACTGGGACGGGCCGGTGGCGTCGGCGCGCCCGTGGCTGGCTTCCAAAACGCGGACCACCGAGGGCAGGGCCCCCGTGTGTGGATCGGCGCGGGGTTGGACGCGGCGCTCGGGAGGGGGGCCGGTGCTGCCGCTGCCGCCGCTGAGGGGGGTGCGCCCCAGGGCCGCGGCGACCATGCGGCTATGCCGCCACCGCTCGCTCGCGCCTCGACCGCCGCCCCAAGCGCGCGTGGCAGGTGCATGGGCGACGGCGGGTCGAACGCGTCGGCACAGGGGGTACCGGCGATGTTGGCGGCCGCCAGTGCCGCTGTGGGGGCGCGGTTCACGACGCTTGCTGCGAGTCCTCCTGTCAGAATGGCCCTGCGAGAAAAATCGGCCGGTATATCCCGGGTATTGTGGCCGCGAAATCCCAGGTGCGACAACACTCGCCCATGATAGTGAGACCCGCTCAAAATACCGGCCTGCCCGGGATACGCCTAGATCGCGGGTGCGCAGGAACCCCTTGGAGCACCTTCCCCTTCACGAGATCCATAGGATTGCGATTCGCTCACAGGAGGCCGCGTTGAAGAATTGATTGGCTGAGAATCGCTGTCAGCTCTATTATGAAGCAAGAACAGACCAACTCTGACAAGAATTTTCGGTGGCTGCTGGCGGTGACGAAAAATGATATTGACTGCCGACTACAATTGATTTTGTCAATGTTTGGACTAATGAGTGAGATCACACTATTATGCGTATTTTATGATACGAAGGACCCAACAGTTTACGAGGATTTAGTTAAGCGATAGAAGCAAAAAACTCCTCCTGTGCCGAACTCGCGCTGCTCGCTAGGGCTCTAACAGTGGCCGTAGTCGCAGCCGGCGTATCGGGCGGCGGTGGGAGGGGCGACGGCGGTGGCGATGGAAATGTCGCTGGCAATGCCGCTGCCGCCGCCCCGGGAATTGGCATCGAGCCGCGCTTTGCCGCCACTTTAATGCGATACTCGGATGCGTTCGTCGCGTGCCTTGACAGCAGGGCGCACGCGCCCCACGACCGTTCACAAACGGCGAGGCGCGGCTCCCACTCCTCCAGGTACTCAATGGCTGAGGCAATGATGACCGTGGGCTGCTTGCAGAAGGTTTCCTTGAAAAAGTATATCGCAGCGCGCTTGGTGAGGCGCCGCAAGTGCAGCGCATCCGCGGAGGCAATTCCGAGACCGGGGTTGCCCACCACTTGCATCCGAATAACGGGTTTAGCCGCCGGCATCGCCACTGTTCGACACCCTTCATGCTTTTCGGGATTGAGCTGAAATCCGCGCCGCCCACTGGAGCGGGAACGGATGCTCTCCCCCGTGCGAGGGCGGGAGGGAGCCGGAAGGGGGACCCGTAGCAAAACACGCCCCAACGAATGCGCACCATCCGGAATCGCCGCCGTTTCACTCAGGTTGCGCCCGCCAGGGGACGCCAGAGTGGCTCCCTGCGTGGCCGGATACGCCGTTCCGACCCCAACGGGAAGCTGAGGATTCGGCGGAGGTGGCGGGAGTGGCCGCGCCGGCGGGGGGCGCAGCGCAGCAGTCGTGGACAGGGGCGCCCCGGCGGCGGATGGGGTGGGTGGCAGGTCGGCACGGCGCCCACGCCCGGACCGGCGAGGCTCTGTTCGAGGATGGGACGGCTGCGCGCACCGCGCAAAAACCTTCAGACTTGCGGCCGCAGCGAGTGCCGCAGCCACATCTGCTTGAAGACAGAAACAAAAAACAACGCTCCAAGGAAAGATCAGGCACAAGAAAAACAGCAGAAGCGAGAGGAATACAGTCGCGCAGCGGTGTCAATACCCATTTACGGCGTACACGGAGAGATCGTGCGGCCCTTGGCACAATGGTGGTAACGAGCAAGACCGCACGTACGGAGCACAAGTGACGCAAGGCGTGGTGTGTTGTGGTACATGATACACATGTCAGATTCATGGAGCGACACGACGAAGAGACGCAGCACCCACCTCGTTCCACATCAGCACGAGTGCGTTTAACCCGCGACATAGTACGAGAGCCCGGCAACAGTGGTCGTCACGAAAGCAGCAAGGGAATTGGAGGCGTATGGGAGGTCAAGCGTCGCCACAGTGAGGTGGCAGGGTTGGTGGAGAGGCCCCAAGTATTGCGCAGAAGAGGGTTGTATCAGGGAGGTGGGAGTCGCGGCGACGATCACAACGGTGGGGTGAGTGCGCGACGAAAACGAACACGGTGCTGGGTCTGTACTACGACGGAATCGAGAAAACACCCCCCTTGGGCGGACGCTGGCCTCGACCCCCCCTCCAGCTGACAAATGACGGTGACCCACGTCGTCCCCCCTCTGTGGCCCCGTGCTGTGTCCAGCCACTTCAGAGGCCTCTAGAGTCCTCGCCTCAGAGCCGCCAGTAGACAGGCAGTGTGAGGCTCCCTCAGCCATGATTCAGAGATTCTGGTGCGAAGAAGCCACCTCGCTCGAGGGGCGATCACGAGGCAGCGGTGCCGTCGGACGGCGATAGCTGGAACGATGTAAATGTCCTTACTCGGTGCATTCGAGACTCTAATTGCAAGACGTGCACGACCACGTGCGACCCTCCTAAATGTACTTGGCTAACAACGTACTCGTCTTCGACGCTCTCGCAGGTTGCAGAATAGTTTTCTCGTAGCACCTCAATCTCATCAGAGCAAAATATCCCGGCATCTGTCCCAATGCCCTACTCTCCCTCAGAAAACGGTTCGCGACTATACAATACAAAATGCGCGCCCTCTCTCTCAATCGTGCCAACCACTTCGACAAAAGCCCCGACAGGCAGGTAACAGAGAGTGAATCCAATCCCCAGGATGCACTCGATCCCGAACTTACTCGAAGCGTAACCAAACCGACCTGGGCGGTCCTCGGCAGACCAACGCGCTCCACGTACGCGAAGGCCATCGGCTTGCCGTCAACAAAAACGGCGGCGTAGTGAAGTGCTGCTCCAAACGTAGAGACGTCTCTCTCCTCCACAGAGCCGTCTTGGCGGCGCATCCGTTCGGTAGACGCAATCCGTAAGAGGTTGGTACAGCGCCTGTGCTTGTCACAATCGGACCCGACAGGTTTGGATCCCGCAAACTTTCCGGAAGCCAACTTGATTCGGTAGTACTTCATGGCGAGGAGATTAGGAGGCACCTCCTCTGCCTTTTCTTGCACCAATACTGCTTGCATGCTAGCCAGCTCCGCGCCACAGAGGATGACGGCTGCGGTCCTGGGCGTGAGGAGGGCGCAGTCCGGACCGACCGTCTCGGGTACTTTCAGGCTGCCACGGGGGAGCCTAGGTGCCTCCGGGTGCTTGCCCGTCGCCTCCGCCCACTCCTTGCGTACGTAGTTCTCACCGAAGGGATCGGATCAGTTTGCCGAGCGCCCCAATCTTGCGTTCCATTGGAAACTGCCACCAGACCCAGGCCGGTCCGCACGCTCGGAGCAGCGGAACCACGTCCAGAAGTGTGGCAATGGTTGACAAGCACAGCGGTAGCCGCTCGATCGAACCGCGGTAGACCTTAGTATAGTAGTTCGCGACAAAGTACGTAATGTCGTCGTCAAAAGCCTTAATTTCCTCCTCCGATAAGCCCCTGGGAAGAAAAAGAAGGCGGCAGGCCCGACAAAGCGCCATGAAGAGGTCGTAGAACTCGCGAGGAATGCGTCCGGCGAGGAGGACTTCGCCCGAGCATAGAACGAAGTGCAGCCAATCGGCAGCCTTAAACGACTTGTGGTGCACATCAATACTTCTTAGGGATCTAGCTTGAGCCCGCGGGACGGTCCGGCGTGCGCCACGGAGCTCTCGCCCCACAAGCGCCACAGTAGACTTTGGCATGATGTAGGCTTCGTCTTTGTTCTTTTTAACCAGCTTTTAACCGGAAAACAGCTTCCACAGGTGTGAAACGACGTTTAGAAGCACGAGATGCATAGTGTCGTACGGCGCATCCGTCGGACCCATGTCCCACAAGTCCTTCAGATACAGGTAGGCAGAGCGCATGGCTGGACGTGGTGCGAAGAACAGGGAGTATCCTTTGATTCCGGTGTTCTGCTCGAGACTTGTTTGATAAGCCACGGTCCTGCCCTCCGCACGCGCGTTCTCGACAGTTTCCGCGTCTTCCGCAATGGATACTGCCGTCCGGCGCGGTACTGTGCAGTTGTGCACCGAAAATAACTTCTTGTTCGCACTACCCGGGGTAGGATCTCTGGGTGGATAGTAGACATGGCTGCTTGCGGCGTCGAAGATGCCTTCAAATATGCGAAGGCGGTTGTAGACGTAGCTGTTAACTCCCTTGGCGTTCATGAGCTTGTCTCCACATGGTTGGTCCGTCGTGAAGTTAAGAACACCGGCTCTCAAAACTTGCGGCGTCGCCGAGTTAGCGACGATTAGGCCGGGAACTCCCTTAGCCAGGCGGTTCAACTCCTCAGCGATCGGGTGAAGAAAGGACTCGAGATCGACAGGTTGCCTTAGACCGGGAGGTACGGCTAGTAATAGCTGATGGCTATTGTGCGTCCTTTGGTCGGGGCTCATACTAAGCGGGGTCACGACGATTGGCCAGCCTTCGAATCCGTTCTGCCGCCAAAAATGGAAGCCATCCGTACCGAAGTTCAACGGAACGAAGAAGCCATTAAGCAGACCTCGGTCGCGGAGGAAGCGGAAGTTCGCGCAATGAAAGTAGTCGTGTTCCCCGTCTGCCCCTTCTTCTGCGGCCTTGCGGGAAGCTTCAATGTTTTCCTCCGTAGATTTTCCAATGATGGGGTCGCTGAGGAGGTGGGCCAGCCAAGCAGTCAGGGACCAGTACATGACCTTCTTGGCCGGTTTCCCGCCGGTTTTGTAGCGCGACGCGCCGCATGCGTCGCAAGCTGTCTCCGACGCGCGATTGTTGGTGAAGGCCAAACACCCATTTACGCAGCAGTCGACGGCTCGCGTCTCCAATTTTTCGGCTGCGTCGATAAAGCGCTCCAAAAGGTAGGGCGTTCGGCACTCGACGGCTGAGGTGCTTAGCACAAGTAGGTCTGACACCGACGCTTGGGTCAAATCGTGTTTATCCGTGACGGCATACATCGCCAGATCCGCTCTGTAGTCCTTGAATTGGGCGACAGGGAGCCGCACTTCGTTTCTGCTGACAGTTGGTTGGTAGATTGGTGACGCATGTGGCCCGTTCTCATATTCCAACTCGGATTCGGCCACAAATTCCGGTGGCGGAACGTCTCCGGGATCTTCGTCCGTGCTTGGGTCGCTGCATGTATCGCTAGGCTCGGGTGTGCCCTCTGCATCAAACCGGTGACCCTCGGCAGCGGGGCCCGACAAGGCGTGCTCTCCACCGGGGGTCACCGACGAGCCGCCCTGGCCTGATGAGTTTCTGGCCTCGATGGCAATTAGGTTAGCTGGCCCATCGCCTCCGCCTGGCTCACCTCCCTCGTCGTTGAGGAGTGCGTTCGCTGGCCCGACGCCCCCACCACCATACAGCAGGTGGCGTCGCTTGGCGGGAGGTTCGGGCAGCTTGTGAAGAAAATAGGTGGACCTGGACACCCGCTGAGGGCCACGACGGCCACCGTCTGTGCAGGCATAGCATTCGCACAAAAACACCCCGTCATTGCCTCGAGACGCTATGGCCACAGCTAGGGGGGGGGCGATGGGGGGGGAAGGACGACGGGGTGGTGAAGAAGAAACGACGGAGATGCCGTCGGTGGGGTGGCGAGGACGGGTTGCCGGCGGTGGTGGGGGGGTGCTTTCGGCGGTGGGCTGGTGTCTATGAATGGGATGAGCAAGTTGTCGAGGAGTCACAGGGACACTCTCTTATGCGCCCTCTGATGAACCTCCTGTCCAATCAATTTTGCACGAAAGAACCTTCAATCAGTGGATGGCACTGAAAGCTTCGACCGTGTTCCAGATCTTTCCCGTGCATTGTCATGTGAGGGCCAACAAGCAGCAGAGTTGCTGTAAAGCTTAAGCTGCGTCCCGTGCAACCAGTGCTGGTGATCCGCGTTCACGTCTCTGCTCGGATCTTCCCGGTTTTCTCGCGATTCGCTCGCCGTGGTGCCTCGAAGTCCCGGGTAAATCGCTTCCTAGAGGCCAATACCCACCTGTATCCCGGCCGACCCGGGATTTTGGGGTCGAAAACTCGGGATATCCCGGCTTTTATCTTGTAGGGACGAACCCATGGGTTCGTTGCCGCCACTACCGCCGCCGCCCCTGCCGCGGCTGCACACGGTGCGCGTGGCGTAAACGCGACGGCGACGGCGCTGAGGATTGAGTGAGTCGTTGGACGCATAAGGCCTTGACGCTCCTCGCTGCCGCGCCATCGGCGACGGTTGGCAGTTCGAGGCGCGGCGCTCTGACCTGTCGTCTTGCAGTGAGGCGGATGGTCACGCGGTTCTGCACCCTTCTTGCCACACTGCGCCGACGGTGGCAGCAGACTGGCGGTAGTTCCTTTGGGAGGCTGCTGCCGCCACCGCCGCCGTCTTCCTCTCGCTTGCCACCGTGGAACCGCCCGGAAGGCCCGGGAAGGGCGGAATCGCCGTGCTTCGGGCAGCACGGCAGGGTCTTGGTCCCGCGGCCCTACAGCCATCCCGCTGTGTGCCCCGTTGTGCAGAAGCCTTCTTGCGTCTCTTTGCACGTCTCCCACGGCGTGCACCCGGCCCTCCCGTTGCCCGCGCCGCGCCGGAGGTTCGACGCCGCCGCCGTGGCTATGGCACGTTGGCCGCCCGTGACGGGCGCAGCGTTTCTGGCACGGGCGCTGGCAGCGTCGGCCGCCGCCGGCGCCGCCGCAGCCGGCGGGGTGCAGCGAGGCGCGCGGCGCCCGTCAGCACAACGGCCGGCGCCGTCGTGGCCGCCCCGGGGGTGACCGTTGCCGCCGGTGGCCGCCGCCGCCACGGCCGACGGCCGCCGCGTCGTCTCGCCCGTGCCCCGCAGCGCGCGTGTCCGGCCAGGGCGGTGGCGCACGCGGCGATGGCGCGGCACCGGCGCTGTGCCGTCCTATGAGGTTGGGGTAGAAGTGTTGGACGCCCCTACCGACGCCCGAGTCGCGCGGGGGTGTGCGGGAGGGCCTGCAGGAGCCGTGGCGGACGTCCATCGTGGACGCGCGTGTCGCGCCGCTGAGGTGCGCCGGAAGTGACGAATGTCCATCCGGGTGTATCGTAATCTTATAAAATTACTTTACATTCGGTGACCGTCGCGCAACACTTGCGAATTAGGTTTGTTGCAGAATACTGGTCGAACTGGTTGTCTTTATTACAGAACTACTGCGGACATGGGACAGAAAGTACAACTGTTCCGCCTGTTCTCACTTCACATGAAGATGCCCCTCTCCGGGAGGGCAGCTCTACCTTAGCAGCCGAAAGCGCGGAAAAAGTGCACTAGCACGCTTTACCGCATCTTGACACGTAAAACGGAGTTTTTACTGTGTGAAGGGTGATGTTCGTCAGCTTTGGCGGCCCGGAAAGCGACCTCACAGCCGATTGCGGGAGGAAACTGATGAAGAACATGTGCACAGGAAACGAACGGCCACGCACGCAACACGCAGCCGTGCAGGAAGAGAAAAGGTGCATGCACCCAGCAGCGTCGAGGTGATCTCAGAGAAAAAAGCAGAAACGAAGACCATTTGATACGCCAAGAACAGACCACGCAACAAAAACAACAGACAAGGGAGCACTGAGCAGCAGAGACAGATGCCCGTGTCAGATGCGCTGCACGCAGACAACATCATACGTACTGGCAGCTCGACGGACGTCCGCCTATCGCCTACAAGCATATCATCCACAAGCCCACACCAGCACCTGCCCATGTGTCGTACAATACGGCTAGACGTAGTGACAAAGGTCGAAGTCACAATCCAAAGCGGTACAGTAGACGGATGATCACCCAGTACAACTCAAATACCAGCGTGGATGCAGCACACGACACCTGAGCACCAACCGATGACAGAGTAGTGCCAATTCCAAAGACTCCAGAGCGCAGTGCACTCCACTCTGCATACGCATGTGTGAAATGGAGCTCAATGCGCCCTACAAGAAAAATCAGCTCGAAATTCCGGGTAACCCGGTACTTCGGTCAGAAATGGCCTGCCAAGGTCAATCTACGCGGTATTGCAAGAGATTGAGACTGGCTTGTGCGAATCAATCGGGGACTTCGGGCAATACACCGGCTTTTGAGGATCAGTTCTGTCGCAGAAAGGGATCAAGTCCACACATCTCTCCGACAGGCACCCAACGTCACCCGCCCCACCCGAGAAAAAAAGCCTGCCAAGCCTGCCAGCCCCGTCAGCACAATCAGGTCCGAACACGGCGACAGTCTCGGCCGCCCCACCCATCCGCCCCACCCCGCGCCTTCCATCCACCCCGTTCTCTTCGCCCCTGCCGTCCACCCCACCAGTTCCACCTTCCCCATTTCCCCCTCACCCGTGCTACCTGTCCAGCTCTAGCAGAATCCTCGCACAGCTACTTTGGACGCCGCTGCTATGAGCCGCGCCGACGTTTTGCGAGCCCCCGTCGTACTGTCTGCCGCCCAAGTCGGGCAATGGTCGTCGCCCCACGGCCCTGCTGCGTTCGAGGTGATCATGCTCGCAATACAGTGCATCCCAAACAGCCGTCGCTAGCATATCTGAGCGGGTGACTCCTAGACTGGCATGCAAGGACCGCCTCATATGGGCCTCACTGGCGCCTCGTGAGGAAGACTGGTGAGGAGTTCAGTGACGGCCCCCCAACTTTCCCAGTTTCTGCAGGCACCTAGTGTAGTACTTCGAAGAAGCCCGAGACCCGGGGCCCCTCTGGGGAGACACGGAGGGAGGGCTCATGCCGCGACCCGGTGGCCTTCGACGGGACAAGGAGGACGGCAGGCGGGGCGGAGAGGGCCCCGGGACGACGGGGACCGCCACCCGATGATAGGCCGGCACAATTACAAGGTGCCCCCGACCCCGTGGCCGGTGGCAGGCGGCGTGCGCGAGGGATGCCGTGCTGGCACCGCGGCTGGGCGGAAGCGGTCTGGGGAAACACGGCGCAGAGAGACAAAAGCACTGAATTTCAGGCAGAGGTCTCAGGCCTCAGTCCCTGAAGATGCCAGAAGATTGGGTTTTTGCCAGTGTCTTCGGTCATGGATGCTCTGCAGGAGCCATAGTAATGAGGGCCCCGCAGGGGACATAGGCATGGGAGCACTGCACATACACAGGCATGGCTGCCCTGCACAAGCCACACGCGTGGGTGCTCTTTATGTGCTACTGGCATGGGGTAGGGGCCACAGGCATGGGTGCCATATAGAGCCCACAGGAATGGGTTCCCAGCAGAGGCCACACGCCCAGGTGCCCTGTAGAGGCCGCAGAAACGGGTGCCCTGTAGAGGCCACAGGCATGGGTGCCTTATAGGGTCCACAGGAATGGGTGCCCCGTAGGGGCCACCAGCATGGGTGCCCTGCAGACGCCAAAATGAGGGGCGTGACAAGCGGATCTCGAGCTGCCCTTCAGACTGCGACGTTTCTTCTGAGCGGAAGAGCGTTGCCATAACCTGGCAGAACTCGGAACCCTATTAGTGAGCTAGTTCGCGACACTGAGGGAGCATCTGCTTGCCTTGCGGCCGGTGGTTGGACTGGCCACTCTGCCATGCGCCTCGTCTCCATCATCTCCACGCTCCCGCCGACCACGCGCTCCCACCTCCCATCGACTCGCTCCTTTTCACTTTCCTGTCCTCTTCCCCGATCCCCACGAACCACAATGCACGCGATGCTACAAGAACTGGGCTTGATGGTGGCTTCCCGCACGGAGGCGGAGTTGGAGTCCTCCCATCGGCCACCCGGCCCCTATCCTCTCGACTTGTCCCCTCTCCTCCGAGCGCCTAGCAATGGGCCGCCGGCCAATTCCCCCGACGGCGATGAGGAGGCCCTTCCCAGGGCGGTTCAGCAGCGGATTGTGGACCTGTTCTTAGAATAGAAGGAGAACGGCAAAGAGCGGTGGCTGGAGGAGGAGAGGTTGACCGACAGGTACGGATTCGCGCCCGTGCCCGTCCCAAGTGGTGCAACGGTGGACGGCGCACCAGATGCCGAAGACCGCATCCCAGCCGACTTATACCCTCTTGGGGGGAGTACCGCTGAACCCAGTGGACGGTGTGTTGCCCTTACGTCGCGGCTGTGGCCCATCCACCAGGCCATCCAAGAGTTCGCGGCGGGGCTCCCCATCCTCAGTGGGCAGCAGTCATCCAGGTTGTAGTCTCGATACGGTCGGTGGCGGAGCTGTAGCGGCGGCCACCGCAGGTGTTTCCTCACCCGCGCGGTGTGCGCGCCGCGGCCGCGAGGGCGCCGCCAAGGCAGAAGGCTCTCGATTTTGTCGCCGAGGGTATCTAGCCTGCTGTCTAGTTCGCCCCCCTGCTACCGTACATGCAATATGCGAGCAGCGCGGATGCGTTAGTGAGCCTGTGGATGCTATCAGCCGTTGCACTTTGTCCTCAGGTGGTGGCGTCGACTAGGTGCCGCCGGCTCAATGCTGGTGGTGCCCAGTTACCCGGCGCGGGCGACATCTCGACGGAGCGAACCACGGGAACGCTCAAGAAGTGGTCGAAGCGCATCCACACGGCCTGTGCATTTACGAGTTTTATTGGAGGAACTATCTGCACCAACGCGGGCGACGAGCGGCCGTCTGATGCGGGGATCGAGCGGGTTATCCGCACGTTCCTTACGTATGTGAAACCGGGGGCTTATGAATGTACCAATTTTCGGACCACTCGGACGTACTCAACACCAGCATTTTTCGAATCCGATAACATTTTTGCCACATCCTCTTGAATACGGATAGGACATATATCCGCAGCCAAAAAAGCGCGATATGAATGAAAATAAGGAATATATTCAGAGTATATCAGATTCTTGAACAAGTATGTTTGACAGACCGTACTTGCAGAGCACATTGCCAAAAAATAGCAGAGAGCCGGTTGTGGTGCAAGTTCTGAGCGCGGCCCTCGCGAGACTATGGCTAGCTGTGAGCTAGAGACGTTGAATGCGAGTCAAGGGGTCTGGACCCCGGCACCTAGCTTGGTATCTTCGGTTACCCATTTGTCTTTGGACGCGTTCCCACATTAGAGCATCTCCGATAAGTCACTGCACGCGACGCGAGACGGGGCCTCGCCACATCTCTCAGACGCTTACACTGTGGACGATCGACCCTGGGTTGGCTTGCTATTTTTCTGCGATGTTGGAACATACAGGTGCGTTCTTGGTGCCGAATTCGCTCGTTCGGACGCGCCTGGATAGTGCAGTTACCTGCGGCAGTTGGATGCCTGCATACTGAAAGAGATAAGTCATTGGACGTCTGTTTATCCACTTGGGAGCCATGAGATGGCGCTACCATTCATATAAGAGTAAGTATAATTGGGCTGGTTTTTTTTGAATAGGAGTATATCCGAGTATATCTCTCCATTATATCAGTGTGCAATTTATTCATGAAAGCCCCTGCTTGGAACCCTTCACAAATCTTGTGATCATGTGTTTCAGCAAGTGCCGTCGCGCGGGTTCCGTAATCGCCGGTCGGGACAAGCCAATGATGGCGATCACTCCTCATGACGACACGTCGGCACTAACCGCGCTCTTCTCCGAGAACTAGCTCGAAGGGCCGCTCGGGGTGCCGCCGCTCGTCACGGACTGCGCTCAGTGCATATCTCTGTGCATGATGAGGCGCGCCTCCGAGGTTTAGAAAGATGGGGCTGAACGGGAGGACCCAGGAACATTTGTTGGACGCCTCATGTCAACCGGTGACGTCAATAATTTCATGGGCGCCACGCCCACGGAGGCGCGACAAGACGGCTGGACGTCCCTGGCGGCAGCAGCCGTGCCCCCAGAGATTTTGGAGGCGCTACATGCAGAGCTCATGTTGGCACACCGCCCAGCCCCTGCATGGGCAGGGCAAGTTCCTGTCGAAACCGCTGTGGGAACCCTTCGAACGATACCTCCTCAATTCAATGCGTATGAAGGGCCGGATGCTGCTTCAAAGCACGCGCAGGCAACCACTATGCGCAATTCGGCGGCGCTGAGGGCGTCCTACGCGCCGCCGTAGGTCGGGCAGCCGGACAAGTTGGGAAACGCATGGAAACAAGTGCGAGGTGTCCCACGTCCGCGGGCTCTCCGTGCGTGAAAGAGCTTCTGCGATCTCAGTCGTTCCTTGAATGACTCCGCGATCAATAATCATGGGATGGATCTGCTGGTCTGTATTTTTCATCGACGCCGGATGCTTATGCCTGCATGGTGCAGATTTAGTACTGCATGGCAAGGAGAAGTAGTGGCTCACGAAATTGTTGTCCTATTGCACAGAACCCGCCTGGGTACTCGACGGCAAGGGAAGCTGCGTCTCCGCCGGAGGAAGTGTCCGTGGCGTGGCGCTGCCGCCTGTAACACATAATCTCTCCAAAAGACGTGAAGCATGAAGACGCGTGGTGTCTGGAATGTATACGAGGAACTCATCGTCGGCGGTTTCGCCCGCCAGCGTTTGGTGGTTACTTCTTGGCGACTTCGTGGCGACACCCACACAGCGTGTGTCGCCACGAAGTCGCCAACGGGGGCTACTGGGAAGATGAAACGGACGCCCCAAAGGAGCACCTGGCCATACAGAAACGCAGCCACGGTGCGCATTTGTTTGCTCGCCAAATTTAAGGATCGACTCGAAATTTATTGTTCATCTTATGAGCGGTGCTAAATTGGTCGCTGTATTCCAGGGAGCGCGACGCCCATGGCGAGATCGGCGGTGTCAAGGGACACAGCCGATCACGCGAAAGCGACTTGCACCCCGAAATCATCTGCGTGTGAGAACCGCCTCCCTGCACGCCGCAGGCTCGCCACGCGATCGCGCACCGCACGCCCAGTCTAACTGCGCCCGCCGCGCTGCCCCATCCCCCTTCCCTGGCGCCGTGCCCCCGCCGCCCCCACGCCATTCCTACGCCACCCCCACCGCCCAAGCCCACCCCCCCCTCCTCAATCACCCCTCCCCCCATTGCACCCC
>Ga0209093_1000951_pt1 | contig 16241 bp, 21 predicted proteins | sample SidtaG_4_FD_187450 | JGI IMG/M metagenome (GOLD analysis project Ga0209093, IMG submission 187450) | Marine algal microbial communities from Sidmouth, United Kingdom - Sidmouth_Male1 metaG (SPAdes) (version 2) | ecosystem: Host-associated > Algae > Red algae > Unclassified | place: Sidmouth... | reverse complement strand
GGGGGGGGGGGGGGGGGGGGGATCCGTTGTCTTCCTCCCCAGTCTCAACCATGCCGCGTTGCAAGGGCTCCAAGGAGGTGCCCGCCGCCACCCGGGCGGCCATAGCTGTTCTGGTAAACTCAACTTTTACCAATGCCTTCATTGCCTCCCATCTCGAGTTGCCTTTGAGCACTGTGGCGACCATTGCCGCGCGGGTTCGGCGCGAGGGGACGGCTGGGCGCCGCCGCCGCAGCGGTCGCCCCCGCCTCCTCTCCGCTCGCGACGCCCGCATGCTGCAGTTGCTGGTCTACCGCCACCGCAGCTGGTCTCTGGCTCAGCTGACACAAGATTTCAACCAATTGGTGCCTTGCACGGTGAGCGACAGCACCGTGCGTCGCTACCTCCACCGCGCCTGCCTGCGGAGCTATGCTGCAGTCACAAAGCCGTTTTTGACGCCCTGCCACGTGGCCCTGCGACAAAAATGGGCGCGAGACAAGAGTAGCTGGACCCCTGAGGACTGCGGAAAGGATACTTTTGCTGATGAGAGCACTTTTACGGTGCGGCCAACGCGAGGCGAAGCACACGTCTGGCGGCGTCCGACGGAGCGCTACTTGCTCGCATGCCTCCGCCCATCCTTCCAGCCGGGTCGCCTGAGCCTGCTGGTGTGGGGGGGCTTCTCTGCGCGCGCCAGGATGCCCCTGGTACGCGTGGAGGGGCGTTTGAACCAACACAAGTATATCGACATTTTGCACAACCATCTTCTCCCGTTTGTGGAGGCCAAGCACGGTGGGACAAGCAACTTCAAGCTGCTCGAAGACAACTGTGGGCCGCACAGGGCTCGTGCGGTGCGCTTCTACCTGGATTTGCGTGGACTGGAGCGCGTCCACTGGGCTCCTCAGAGTCCAGACATCGTCCTCGAGCGGCGTCTGCGTGCCCGCCTGACGCCACCCACGACGTTGGACATGTTGTTTGATGCCTCGTGCGAGGAGTGGGACCGTCTGCCTGATTCTCTCTTTGCGGGTTTGTCGGAGGGGATGCCGCGGAGGGTGGGGGCTCTGGCGGAAGCGAGTGGTCACTCGACCAAGTTCTAAGTCAATCGCAATAAACAGCTTCTAGAAGCCACTTTTCCTAGACCAGATGTCGTTTGGTTGACCTGTCTCCTGGGCGAAATGGCCAATCCGATCGTAAACTTTTGGAACCCCCCTGTACATGTGTGTAAACACGCTTTGATTTATTTTGCACTCTCTGCTCTTGTATGCATCAGCCTGGTCGCAGGAGACGCAGACAGAATCCTGGATTTTTGAGTGACTCACGGGCGTGCATACATGTTTTGCAGAGCAAAAAAAAAACCGGCCGCTGACATCGGCCAGTGCAGAAAAATACGCGAGCGATTATGGAGTTCTTCTCTACACACGCTTTCCTTCTGCAACGCTGTGGCAGTGTATATGCCACCCCGGGCGGTGTACGCGTCGCCCATGGCCTTTAATAGGGTTTTGGGTGGGCAACGGTGCAGCGGTTGTCGCGCGACTGGGTGCTGGGGAGTTTAGTGTGGCGACCGCGTGAAATAGAAGGGTGCTGCAGGTGGTCTGAGTGGTAACGGTGACGGTAATCGGGCAGGGCAGGCCTGACGAGTCGAGATTGGTACCTGCCCTCGCCGATGGCATTCCCCTTCCGATGTGCGCGATGCCCCCCCCGCCGTTCGCGAGACGACTCACACCTCTGTTGCATACACGGTGCACAAAATTGGCGCCACGGGGCGAGCCTGAGGGCCAACAAGTGGCGCAGCTGCAAGCGCGGCTGCCGGGCGGCTCCTGTTTTCGCGCCTGCCCGATAGCAACTGTCTGATACTGCTGCGGTTGGTGGCTGTTTCGCTGTACTGCGGGGTGTGTGGGACCAAAGTGGTCCAGGTCGCCAAAACGTCGTGCAGACGGGCACAAACACGCACAATCAAAGCAGCACACGAAACAGAGGAACTAATGGGCCTCCATAACACACCCCACCGACCGACAATCTGCCCGAAGACCTGTTCGGCGAAAGTACGTGAGGAGCTATGGTAGTAGTTGAACGAGTCCTTCTCCCAGGGCAGGTTGTGCCCTGGCCAAGGGGTAAGTACGCGTGAGCCAGCAATGTAGGCGTCATCACCCGCCGCCAAGTATCCCCACAGCAGCCCCTCCGCCGCCGCCAGCAACGCTGCCAGACCGCTTGACATGAAGGCAGTGCTGTCATGACATGACCCGGCGGTGACGGTGGACAAGACCTGCACCTTGTAGTCCGCGCCCACGGCCAAACCCCGCCGCCCCCAAGGACGCGGCCTCCCCCATTGTCTCCGCCCCCAGGACAGTCGCCCGCGCAGCCTACACGGTGGCCCCTGCAGCCCCAAAGGACCCCACCTCCCCTATTGTCCCCGCCCGCATTTGGGTTATCTGCGCCGCCAATACGTTGGTCCCCACCGTCACGAAGGACGACTCCGCCCCCAAGGTCTCTGCCGCCAGTACGGTCTCCGCCGCCGCCAACTCGGACACCCCCGCCGTCCCCTCCGTCCCGGTAACATCACGGTGGTCGTCGTCGGTACGGTCTCCCCCACCCCCAGCACGGTGGCTCCCAACTGTACGTTTGCATTGCTTTCTCGACCCTCTTTTTTCTATCTTTCTGTTGCGTTTTTTCAATACTGCTGCCACTCTACTGGAAGCAGTGGTTGTGTGCATGTTATAACCAAGTGCTGACTGGGCCCGTCTTTGCTGATCTTGTGCTATGGTTCGCCTTGTATACTCAGGCGGGTACGGGCGATAGCGGACAGACGGGCGGCGGGCGAGCGGGCGGGAGGCGAGCGAGTGGGCGGTGGGCGGGCGGGCGGGTGATAGAAGCGCCAGGAACCACCGGGAACCACTCCAGGATGAGCTCGTGGGAGCCGATGGGAAGGGGGAGAGGGGGGCGGGAGGACAGCTTCAGGAAAAGCCCCATGGAGCCGGTGGCGGGGGGTGTGAGGGCAGTCCCAAGAAGCCCCAGGGAGCGCACGATGAACCACCAGTCGCCATGCAACGCAATCGATCCAGGAAGCGTCACGTACACGGCCGGCTCGCGGCCGGGCGAGTGCTTCTCGGTGAGATACGTGACGTTCCGGTGACCGGACACGCTCGTCGCTCAGACACGTCTGCAATCTGGGTGTCAATGAGGTCTATGTTGCACGTCGTGGACGCAGCTCTTGTCTATACTGCGAGAGTGCACGGTGCGCCGAGCTCTAAAATGCGAATATCGTTTCTATACTGCCTTGGAAATTTTGCAGTGTGAAACGGGGTCGAATATGGTCTAGTACATGCCTTTTCCCTCTGTACTGGCGGCCTTTGGAGGTAATTTGAGAATTATGGGTCCCGGCGCCAGTAAAGAAAAACAGCACGTGCCCCACTCTCCCGACGATAGAGAGCCTCGGCAAGCTAAATGTGGGTCGGTGGCGTGGATCCGGGACACGTTTCGCGCAACGTTACGGCTCATACCCACATTTGGATCCCATTTGAGGCTATCCTGGTCCTTTTTCCCGCATCGAAGAACACGGAAAGACAAGTACTTTCCAGCAGCAACATGTGAAGAGAGTGGAATGGATAAAAAACGAGGTCGGAGAGGAAGCTCCAGTCACCGATGATGACACACGACGTGCCAGAACTCTGCAGCTGTCCAGCAGACTGCCAGTTTCATGGATCTGGAGGCTGCGCTCCACACAGGCCTTGTTCTTCGTGGTGATGTATTTCTGCCGTCATAGAAATTATTGTGCTGATGACACCTCACCTGTTCTTTACCGTGCCCTCCGCGTCCGCCATTTCTGTTACAAGCTCTCTCGGGAAAGCTCTGGCCACATGGGCACCCCGCACGCGTCTCTGGTATTCTGACTGGCCTACCGTACGCGGCCCGCGCGCCGGTGCTCCCTCTGCCCTGGACGTCCAATGACGCCCATCCCGGCACAGGCCAAGCCTCTGCGAACCGTGGACTGACAGTACACGCCGGCGCTACCAGGGTCGTAGGTTGTACTGCGCGCACAGTCCCCAGGCTGCCTCTTCGCTACATGTTTTCTGTGACATGCAACAGCGGGCTGAACCCGCTTGGCGAAGATCTTCGGGCCGCTACCCTAGTGCCCGAGACTGTTCCACCTCGGACAGCACCGATACCTGGAGACGGCGGCTCCAACACGTCAGCCGACAGCGCTCCGGGATTTTGCGTCTGGGTCGCGTTGCTGTCTGTCGCCGTATCCCCTTGCTGTACTTCCTGCGCCGCTCATCCTGAGAGGCCGCGCCCACGCTCTTCCACTTCACCCTTCGTGCAGGACCGCAGTTCATCCAGACATGTGTTCTCCCGTCAGTAAATGGCCCCTTGTTCACCAGCACTCCGCCGTATGTCTTCACCCATGGATGTACGCTGGCGCCCGCCATGCCGTCGCTGTGTCAGTGCAGTTTTCCCCGTGCCACGGCGACCATGTCCATCTCGGACGCGTCAGCGTCGGTGCTGTCCTGCGTCCTCGACGCAGGCGCCGTGTACCGCTCTTCGCCCGTCGCATGCTCGATGTGGGGCGTGTCAGCGTCTTTTTCGCGGGCCAATGGCGCTCACACGCGCGCAATCCTCACCGGTCCTACAAGTGAAAGCAAAAACCTCAGCGCACACACATCACTTTCGTGCAGGCCGCCAATGCGGCCGACAGACGTTCACAGAGTCATTTCTATCGCTGCCTCTGTCGGCAGAGCCGATCGTTGCGTCCACGCCCTGCCTTAGATCGCCTGCCGGCCGTCGACCACTGCCTGACGGATGAGGACTGGTGCTTTCTCAGAGATGGATGGGATCACGTCTGCTTCCCTAGCTCAGCCGTCTTATCCGCCTCAGGTGGTTCGAAATTCTGGACGCCACGCGATGCTTCTAAGCATCGTGTTCCCGGTGTGCGGCACCCACATCTGTAGACGTCGACGTGCATGCCACACATGTGGACGTCACTGAGACTGGTGCGTTCCTGTTCCTGCCGATGCAGCCCATTTGGGTCCTGCTGACGTCCGTTGCGCCGCTGCACCCAAAACACTAGAAGCACGGATCTTACGGCTCTCCCGCCTCCTAATCTTCTCGGAACGACTGCACTGCAGGCGTTGCTGCGCTCCAGACCCGTCCGAGGGCTCTAATTTCGCGTGTTTCAGTGACAGACGAAAAGTTTACCAACATTGCCTGGTAAGCAGTGCCCCTTATTTACACCCACCGGTCGCGCGCAGCTGGAAACTTAGGCAGCTGGCGCTTTCGTCAGATTACCATCAGGGTTACCGGCATACTCATAAATACAGCGCCTCAAAGCGCCGGTGTGGAGCCTGTCGTAGCGACGCGCAAAAACCGCAGGGCCTGGCTGAAACACGGAGGGACGGCTCTTTGTGCGGCATGTATCGATTGTTTACTGCCACGACGGGACACTGTGCCCGCTTGCAAGGCTGCAAGGTTTGCGCATCGGTGCCAGTCGCAGCTTGGGGACCCGCGTTGTACCACTTGCGGTAACAACCGACCACACATGAGAGAGCAATCGTCCTGAACCGCGCCTGCGTCAGCCGCAGCTTCCAGGGAACTCATGGCACACTTCAACGTCCGACTCACGGTTGCACGGAGAGACCGCGTGTGCCCATCATATGGAGTATAGGACTCCGCTCACGCCGCACGCGGGAGCAGCGGCTCGAAGAAAAACCGATCAAGGATGGTCGGGAGGGTCAGCGCAGAGATGTAGCTTGCCGCCACAGTGCGCTCCGTCGTGCCGGACAGCTCGGCGGTGGCGCCCCACGGCACCCCGGCGGCGGAGGCGGCCGTCGGACCCCCGCTCCTGGGGAAGTGGGAGCCGTAGAAGGTACCGACGGGCGCCGCGCCGCCCATCTGCCGCAACTTTGCCAGCAGCCAGCCCGAAAACAGCGACGCGGCCTGCGTCGACTTGGAGGCCGTGAAGAGCCTTGTGGAGGGGGCACGCCGGGCGAGATCTCCGAGCAGCCGACGGAGCACGGTGTGGGGGGGGTTGAGATCGCCTCAAGGGCGGGAGTCCTGTGGGCGGGGGGCGGGTTGCGAATGGGCGAGGAGCCCACGTGCCGCCTCGGTCTTTTGCGTAAGCACGACGTAGTGCGGCGCGACTTCAGCCTGCGGCTCCACGTTGCCGACCGCGAGAAGGGCAACGTCGCTTCCCGGCCGCAGCCACCAAACCTGGCACAACAACGCGGTTTGGCGGCGCCGCCGCTCTGCGGTGGCGACGAACGCGCGGCGTGCCAGCGCCCACGCCACGCGAGCCTGGATCGGCACGCGCACGGGATCACGGGACAGGCGGTTCTCGATTTCCGCACGTCAAAACCCCGCCTTAGTGTAGCGGTTCTTGGCACCACTACTTTGGTTCGTCGTCCAGCCGAAGTGACCTCTTGATCAGCTCGGTCTGTCGAAGGAACTGCCTCGGAAATCGACCCACAGCCCAGCCTTCCCCCAACTGGAGGAGAGGATCACGGCAATGCCCAGGGGGGAATCGTAGTCCAAAGCACAGTTGGTTTTATCAATCGGCGGTCGGGACGACCTCCCCACTATCAATAAACCCCTCCCCAACCCGAGCGCCAGCCGCTAAAGTAGCCACCCCAAATGCGCCAAACAGATAAATCCCTCCAAAGCGAAAAGCTCAAACAAGTAGTAGGGGGGTTTGGAAAACCACGAGGGAAAAACCCCGCCCCCGACCAGATCCGATCTCCCTGAGATTCGGACAGGTCATTCCCTTGCTGGCCCGGATCGGGATATTTTGGGGCCGCCCCCGGGGGTGTGCTGTCCACAGCTGAGGGGCCCCGCCCCTTCCAGCCGCAGAACCCCCCGACCGCTACACTTGGCCTCCCGCACCCGCGTATCGTCGCACGGTTTGAGGAAGCTGGCAGCCAAGTGCGCCCTGCGCAGCTGTGCGCATGAGTTTCAGGATCAAGGCCTTGACCGTGTCTCGCCTTCACTGCCACCCGATGAACTCGACGACGGTGGTAGTGGTGGCGGGCAGCGCGCCCCGCCCCCTTCGATCTCGGCAGCGGGAGAAAGAATCCCCGTGGCGGAGTAGGTGACCCCGGTGTTGTCGCCGAACGAGCAGGCGCGGAAGAAGGCGGCGGCAGCGGCATCAGAGCCGCGGGCGGAACCGAAACGGGCCACAAGCCCGCGGTGGAGGCGCCGCCAAGCTCTGCCGCGGACCCCAGCGGGAAAATGTGGGCGAATCGAGGGCGACGGTGCGGGGTGGCGCCGGCCGCGCGGCCCGCTGCACGCAGAGTCACATGCGGCGCACCTCCGCGGCCGACCGGCGGCTGGAGTCGCAGCGGAAGACGGCCATCCGCCACTTGGTATGCGACGCCGGCACCTGCGTGATTCCCGATCAGAGCGTGCTGTTCTCCCGCGGACAGAAGGTAGGCCTGCTCCACCGTGGCCACCGCGTCGGCTCACCAGTCCTCTGCCGGAAAAACCGGCAGGACGATCGTCGCCGTCGCGCCGTCGGCGACGATCTTGTCCGCCACACGGCGGGTGTCGGAAATAGCGGGGAACAACCAGCTGTTCTCCGGTCCCCCCCAGCCGACGGAAAAAGCGTCGACGCCCTCGCACCCCGGAGTTCACTTTTGGGAGAAGAAGCGGGCACAGCGGATGTTGAGGGCTGCCGCGAATGGATCAACGGTCGGCACCCCCCGCAATTGGTCCAGTTGCGCGCCGGCGGCGGCTCCCAACGAGAAATCGCGGCGGTCGCGCATCTGGGACAGGACGCCCGCTCACATGTTCGAGACGGACGGCAGCCACGACGCCTTGAGAGAGACGCCGGGCGACGCGACGACCATGAATAAACTGCGCAGCTCAGCTATCAAGGCGGGGGAGCGGCTCAAAACTCCTTTGATGACGTGCATAGCTACACGGTTGTAAACCATGACGCGCAGCAGCCCGCCCGGAAGCAACAGCGGCCGCCCAGACACTGCCAGGCAGAAGCACACGGCGGCCACCTCTTTCAAGATGATGTGGGGCTCCCGCTGCGCGAGGGTCAAGAAGCCGGCGGCGGGTAGGAGCGCACCGAGGTGCCCGCCCCACCTGTACGGCGACGCGCCCTTTCGCATATCCCCGGCCGTCGGCTACCACAGAGCCCGGCCCACACCGGGCTCGGTCTCCAGCTCCGAAAACCAGCGCAGGTCATCTACCGCGCTGTGAGACAGGCCGGCGAGGAAGTCGTAGGCCGGCCGGTTCTGGTCGCGATGGTTGTGACGGTTGACAACGGCGTGGAGCGTCGCCGACTGCGTCGAATCGGTTATGGAAAGGTCCAAAAGCTTGTAGCCCGCCGACGTGAGGACGAACAACTTGTGCGGGGCCACACGGTTTATCAAGTCAAACAGGCAGTCGGGGGTGTCGTTGGACTCTACCTGCAGCCCCGCGCCCAGCACACGGTTGTGGACGGCCTGTAACAACGCGCAGACGTTGTACGTAAACTCAAGCTCCACGGCAGCCTTGCCGTGGACGCGTCGGACCAGACGCTCGTACTGCGTGCCGCCGAAGACGTCGAATGGCGCACACAAAAGACGTGGGCCGCCGGTCAGCTGAGGCAGCAGGAATCCGTGGAGGGCCGGGCGGTTGAAGCGTTTCGCAGTACACTACTGCGCTCGAGACGCTCCAGAAACAACCACTGCCGTAGATCGGGACCACCATGCGTGATCCGCAGATCATTGACAGCATGTGACGTCCTCAGTGAGCAGCAATACGGTCTGATCCAGAAGCGAATGTGCAACCACATGACCGTTCCACAGTGTGTGCCAAGACTACGAGCCGCCCTCTGGGTACTACGGTGGATCAGGTTTTAAACGGAGTGCAAGATGCGCGCCCCACACGCCTCTGACATCTCACAAGCAAACTTTGTACCATGAGCATGCGATGACGAGCTCGCTGTGCGCACGAATCTCTCGCCGACACCGGTTCTGTTTTGTGGCACTGCATTTCCACTTGATGAAAGAACTTGTTGGCGCGTTTCCGGAATTTTTTACGTGACAAGGACCGTCCAGAACACCCGGGGTCACTTCTTTCCGTGCCTCTCACCTCCTTCGTGGCAATCGCGCTGACACGGCTGCAACGGGGGCCACTAAACTAACCGACCCTTTCGGGGTGGGAGTAAAGGCCCCTGTCCCGGGGGGAGCGCCAGCGCAGAGCTGCAACGACGATGGAAACCAGGGCGACAGACCTTCAAGATGGTCTACGAAGGCACTGCGCGCATGCTCGCCGTGTCCTGGGTGCTGTTCGAGGGCTTCTCCAATAAGGAGGCCGCTCTTCGCTTGGCCTGCCATCGCTCTATCGTTGCCGTGTGGATTCGCTGCTACAATGAGTCGGGCGAGTGGGCGCCCGACCCGGTATTGAGGAGTCGCCATGCGGACCACATCTCCTTCGACGCCCACTTCCTGAGATCGGTCAATGCTGTGGTGCTTTCGGACCCGGAGGAGACGTTAGGAGAAATAAAAGACGTCTTTTCCTTTTTATCTATCCTTCCCGGATTCCGCGACAAGTAAAAGACGTCAATAGGCACCCTAGACCGCGTCCTACGCGCCATCAATTTCTCCTATCGGAAGTTCTACCGAATGTGGCGGGAGCGTGACCGAGAGCGCCGGGCTGCATTTGGACGCTTCTTGGCCACGAATTCACTTCGTTGCCTTGTCTCCATCTACAAAACTCACAAGGACGGCAGCGACGCTCGGCGGCGAAGAGGACGCTGGCTACGCGGTATGAGGTATGACTGCCTCTCAAGAGCTGAAAAGCGCATGTTGCGTACTTCCAGAGTGATAGCAGTTTCTTACGAGACGGGCGCCGTCCATTGCTAAACGAGGCCTGCGCCGCCGTCCCAGAACGCTGACGACTGGCTGATCTCCCTCGGCGAAGTACTACCGACGATGAAACAGTCTGTGCCGGAATTTCTCTGAGCTTTGCAGGATGCAAGGTGCGTCCTGCTCTACGACTACGCTCCTATCCACTCGGCGGAAGCGGGCGAGTGAATTGCAGCCGCGGGCGTGTTCCGTCTGCGGCTTCCTCCCCACAGCCCAGACACTCAACCGATCTAAGAGGTGGTCAGGGAGCGTTCAAATCTACTGAAGACGATGCGTCCTGTCCTCCCAGTGGATCCCGACGCTCTTCGACACGCTTTGGCAGTGGTTTCCCTGACCGCAGCAAGTATAGGCAAGCAATTTGAACATTGTCTGATGAAGGGCGTCCGGAATGTGCCGGAGCTTCCAGGTCCCGAGGGACCGTGGAGGGATGCTATTGAGCCATTTTCGGTGGACCGAGAGAAGAAAGGAAGAGCAGTGCTTGGTTGAAAACATTGCAAGACAAGCCCGACATAGTGACTCAATGCTGTCAATGCTCAATGATGAGAGGAAACCCAGCTACGAACGGCGTCGACCAAACCTGCGGGGAGGTTGCCAATCGGGGGATGGGGCGGCCCGGAATCTCCCCTCTTAGACAAAAAGCGTCGCCACGCCCATAACGGACTAAGAAGACCCGAATACAGTGTTCCCGCGCACAAATTCACCATCCATCCCCGCTCGCGCCTTTTCAACTATCCATTCCCGCTCCTGTGTGGAGCCTGGACCTAAAATGTAGGTGCCGATGCTCTCTGCGAGCGCGGGGGGGGCAAGGCGGTTGAAGTGAGCCCCACCGGCCTGTTTGGCGGCCCCAGTAGACGCTGGGGAAGCATCTTGGTTCTGCTATTCCACATCAGTGGTGGGAGGAGCCGCACTGCCGCCAACCGTCTGATGCTGGCCACCCGATCTTTGTCCAAGGTTGTGAGCGTCCTTGATCATACGTTGACGGCATCCACAGACACGTGGATAGAAATGATGGCTTTTCAAGTCGGAACTCATCCCTGGCGTTGTATCACTGCCGTTAACCGCTGCTGGCGGTCGTGAGAGAGAGAGAAAGCGATAATGGCGAGCTGTGGTCAACGTAAAGTCGGGAAGACTCAACGGATTTGCTTAGTGTACCAATCAAAGCCTGGATACGGTCCACGTGGGCTTGCTTTCTGACCGAGGATGTCTTTGGCAGCCGCTTGTGAGTCCCCCGCCAAATGACATCGGCGTTAGGAACCTCTCCTGGCGCCGAGTCACAGAACTTCACCCTGTCTTGCGTCGCCCCAGCGTAGAGAATGGCAATGCTTTCCCTCATTTCAGAGCCGCTTCCCTCCGCGTAAGCCCGGTGGTAAGCCTTCCCGCGCAGATTGAGCACCAAAGCAGCGCGCGCTTGAGGAACAGACAAAGCGGCCGACACCCGCACCATCGACGCAGCGCGGGCAGCAGCCGGAAAACTGGTCACTGCTGGTTGAAACGCAGCCCGGCGGGGCACGTCCGCCGCCTCGCTCCAATCTGCCTTGAGCGTATACAGCTTGACGAGCCGAGACCGCCTCGCGCTCGAGGTGTACTGGCTGTGTCTTTTGGCACACCATGAAACCCTGCGTGTAAGGCACCCCCCGTGCTCTGACCACCGAGAGCCGGCCTGTTTTTGTCCAGCCAAAGCTGAACGCTTTCGTCAGGGTAAAGGTGTGCGGACGGTGGCCCTCTTCGTAAGAGAGCGTGCAGCTGACAGACAAACCAGCCAATGAAACCGCGATAGAAAGACCAACAAGCAAAGATGACATCGTGACACGGGAGTTAATACATGTCACGTCGTGAGCGCGGCAGAAAGCACACCACAGGCGCCCTCGCGATTGCAGTATGGCCCAGAACTCTGGCACAGATCATCAACAGAACGTACACCTTCATCTTTGGGCACTTCGATTTCATTGTCTTAGCACATTGGCAAACGGCTGTCCGGAACTTTACAAGGACGGCGAGACTAGTGGTTCACTTGCGGCTGTTAGCCTCGCACGTTGCCGCGTTGTGCTTGTCGTGGGAAAACCGCCGGCGGTAGCCAAAAATGGTGCACGTCTGACCACTCGATCCACAAGCGTCGTCCTCCCCCCTAGACGAACCGTCCTCCACCGCCGCGCGCTGTCCGGGCGACGCACCAGAATCCGCCGACCGAACCGCCGGGTGGGTGGCAATAGCTCTCAGTGGCACATCCGCCCCATCTGCCGTCCCCACGCCAGTGAGGCCGATCGGGGCGGGCTCACTACCGTCAGTCCACATCTGAGCACGTGACGCGCACCAATCAAATTGCGAAAAGCGGAGGGGTATGACTTGGCGCAGTGCTCTGGTTGGGGAAGGGGACGGCGCCACCTCGGCAGACACGGCAGAATGTCGGCGTCGACGACGCGCCCCTGTGCAAAATGGGACCAGTGGCCCAGAGGAGAGAGCTGGCCGGGCACTCATGGATGCCGGGGGGGGGGACTCAAAAACCGTACCTGGTAGGCAATTTTCGGAGCCAACCGTTCCCCCACCCCCCCCGCCGCCCGGCGCCCCGTGTCTGCCTCTATCCGCTCCCATCTGGAAGCGAAAACAGCCCGACCACGCCGGGAAACGCCTCTCCCACTGACCGCCGCGACCGCTCCGCTCATGCTGCTCAAAATCAAACAATCCCCTGCAAAAGACCCCCCTTCCCGGAAGCTCCACGGCGTCCACCCGCCAAGAATCTGAAACTTACGACCATGGACCCGCTCCACAGCGCCGTACACGCACCACCCCCCTTCACGGGTGTTTAAAACCCGAACATGGTGCGACTATCACGTCCACGTTCCGTACCGGCCAGGGAGCCGAACGCAGCCTCCGCTACTTTGCACAGACACTGGTGCACCCACGATGACACTTTCCATCCCGAAAAAATGGAGAGCAAAGGTGACCTCCGTTCGTAAGGAGCAACTAGAGTACCACTCAAGCCGTCTACAATTAATCCCGCCACGTGCACTAGAAAAAAGAAAACATATAGGGGGGCCCCCGTTTTTTCTGATCCGGGTATAGTACCCTAACCTAAATGCCAGGGATTTTCGAGCTTTGTTGCCCCGGCCCATGAACCCATGAGCGTTCCATCACCCCCCCTCCCCATTTCAGCGCTTTCCCACGATCCTGGGCGGCAGGTGTGGTCGGACGACCGAGGAGCGTACCTGGTGAGCCTCAGAAAAAAGTACCTCGAAGAAGAGGACTTGGACCCTGCTGTAGGTTTGATGCAAAGATGCCGGCGCGGCCGTGACTCGACGCATTCGCTCCCTCTCTACTGAACGCTCCCCCCCCCCGCTCTGTACCATGTACATCCGTTGACTAGTCCGATGAACCCTCCGCCCACTCTTTTTCCACCGTGCATCGCCAATCACGGATGGCTGGCGGGATACCACATCCTCACTATCACCTCCCTTGAGCGTTGTTTCCGATGCACCGCAAACTTCGATCATCATGCGTTGTTGAGTTGATTTCTGGTGGCCCGGTTGAACAGTGGTCCTGCATAATGCTATTGGCGGTTCCCCGAGAGAGAAAGACATTGCATTGAAGAAGACACAATCCAGAAAATAGAAAACGAGTGGCGAAAGAGAACACCGAAATCTGATAGCTTAGTGAAACGTCCCATCCAGGAGCCGAAAGGATGACAGATTCATTCACGTGTAAGAGAGCGTCTGATCACAGAGATAATGATGAGTGAAGCGGTAACAGGCAGAAAGAGCAGCCAACAGCCTCACATCACACGTTGCATCTAGCTCTTAGAGAGCTCATCGTAACTGACAAGGCGGCCTGACCGGCAACAGAACGTGAAAGTATCGGTGCTCACAAAAAAAAAACAGGGTAGGGAGCCGCCGCCCCAAGTCTGCATAACGTCCGAGAAGGAGAGGAGAGCCAGAAGGATTGGAAAGCCAGAAGGAATAGGGCATTGTTTGTTGCGCACAGTCGAAGCGGGGCGGCGAGAGCAAGTCAAAAGTGTGGTAACAAGCGAGCAGGAGCGGAGCAGGGGGGTGGGCGTCGATCAGGTCGGGACGGGTGGGCGTGAGGACGAAGATCCTGCAGGGAGGGGGGATGCGAACGTCCATCGTTTGTGTCCACACAACGTCATCTAATAGAGACGTCGTTGGAAGTGAATCTCGCAGCTTCCAGAACATCGGATGAAAGAAACAGGCCTACAAGAAACACTGAGGAGGCGGGGAGATGAGCTGCAAGGGTCTCCAGCGAGTCGGGACAGCTTTTACGAATATGCGCTGTCAACCAGTTATTGAGCGAATAGGACGGCTCCATTTCTAGCGATGACCAATGAAAAAATCGTACGTACTTCAAGACCCAGAAGACGTCTCTCGGGCCAGAATAACTGGGCGTGGAGAGGGTTCATTCTTGAATTTGACAGTGCCTACCGATCGAGTCCGTACTACCAAAATAATCTGATGAGTCCAAGTGCCAGACTGCCCACTTGTTGGATAATATGTGTTGGCCCGTGTCTTCTACTGGGCTATGGGGCGTTGCGAAAAAATGATCGGACCTGAGAAACGCTCACAGTAGCTCACAACAGTTCACAGCAGCTCACCATAAAGAATTCGAAACTGTTGTGATTGCCGTTGCCTCCCACTCAGATCTATAAGGGCCCTCGAGCCATCAATTGATTTTCACAGCAGCGTCACAGCTTTCTGTGACTTGCTGTGACTTTTGTTCGGATCCGATCCTTCTTTGGCGACGCGCCATATCATCTTGCCTTATGGGATCACCAGCTCGTCGGTAGCGTGGAGCACATGCTGCTTTTCTGTACTGGCGCCGGGACCCAAAACTTTCAAGGTGCCTCCAAAGGCCTCCAGTACGGGGTAAAAAAGAGTTTACTAAACGATATTCAACCTTCCTTCACACTGCAAAGTTTCCAATGCAGTATAGAAACGATATTCTCATTGTAGAGCTCGGCGCACCCCTGCACTCTCGCAGTATAGACAAGAACTGCGTCCTAGACATGAAACGTAGACCTCTTTGGCCAACAGAACGTCACTTAGTGCACCGAGAAGCATTCTCCCGGCCGCAAACCTGCCGTCCACGTCACGCTTCCCTGATCGATTGCGTTGCATGAAACCTGGTACTTTTTATTGCTCTTCCTGGTGCTTCCTGGGGGTGCCCTTGCCCTCTTCCCGTGGCTCCCTGGGGAGCTCTCTGGGGCTCTCCACACCCCCTGCCCCCACCCGCCCTCCCGCCGGCTCCCCGCTGCTCTTTTGGGGGCGCTTCCCGGGGCTGCCATCGACCTCCCGCCGCCCACCCTCCCGGCCTCCCCCGCCGCCTGCACGGTCCCCGCCTGCCCCCTGCCCATACCTACAGCAGAAGACGATGGCCAAGTCCATCAAAAGAGAAAAAATAGCACCATCGCAGGAAATTCAGCGTACAACCAGATCAGGGAGGGAAGCACAAGAGTACAAGACGCACCCAGTCAGTACTTGCTCATGGTATACAGGAGACTACTTCGTCCAATAAAGCAGCAGGAACACACAAATAAAAAGAAGAAAAGAACGAGGATACAAAGAAGAGTCGAGCAAGTCGCAAAAGCGTACAGTTGGTGAGAGGCGCTGGCGTTGGGGTCGGCGTCGGCGCCCGCCATGGGGACGGCGGCCACCAGGTGGGCAGCGGTGCGTGTGTTGGTGGCCCCTCTTGGCGATGATACGGCCGTAGCTGGGGGCGGGGGGGGGGGGGCGGGGTGTGTCCCGCCGACTCACAACCCTGGGCGCGCAGCCCCGGCGGGCGCCCCGCGCCCGTGGTCGGGCCTTATGTCTTTCTGTGATGATGGAAAGGGGGTTCCGGAGGCACGGGGCGACCGTGTCTGACCGTCGACAGGCCTGACTGAGTCAAATAATGACCGCTGCCCCGGCAAGCTTGACAGCACTGAGCCTGGGCAGGAGCCAGGCACGTGCGCAGTCTTAGAGCACTTCGGCCACCAGACCGCGGCACAAGAATTGACGTGTGACCCTCTGAGCTGTGCCTTTGACGTGCTGAACGCTGGTGGCTTCTGGTAGTCCAAGACGCCCGGCCTATATCGATAGGTGACAACCCGCCCTGACGGGCCCTGACACGCTCCCAAACGACGTTGACACAGCCAATTTCCGTGTGTCCGCGTCACTTGTAGCCTTTTTTCAGCAGGGGCTACAAGCACACAAATCTGGCCGGTTTGCCTGATACACCTCACCGGGTACAGCACGGGGGACTTGTAGCCCACGTTCCGGACCCCACCCCCGCCACATGACGTGCGTTCGCCCCCCCCCCCTTGGCCTCGGCTCCTGTTCATTTCCGAATTGACGCCAGTACGGAAATTGGGCGCTTAGTACACAACGATTACTCAAGTACGAGTCTTGGTACACCCGTCTAAAGTCTATCTCATATTAT
>Ga0209093_1000950_pt1 | contig 16244 bp, 20 predicted proteins | sample SidtaG_4_FD_187450 | JGI IMG/M metagenome (GOLD analysis project Ga0209093, IMG submission 187450) | Marine algal microbial communities from Sidmouth, United Kingdom - Sidmouth_Male1 metaG (SPAdes) (version 2) | ecosystem: Host-associated > Algae > Red algae > Unclassified | place: Sidmouth... | reverse complement strand
CGTCGCCTTGGTCGATGGCGAAGTAGGTGCCGTCCGTATCGAGAATCTCGAACGGACCAAGGGCCTTGGGCAGCAGCTTGTGCCCGCCGCGGTGGGAGCGGAGGTAGACGAAGTCTCCGACCGCCAGGTCCTTGTTCTTCGGCCGCACCCAGCTGTCCCAGTGTCGCTGGTAGCGAGCTTGGTACTTGTCGAGGGAGGCGCGCACCGTCGGGATGAGCTTCTTCAAGCCCTGAATGATGGCGCGCTTCACCATGAGTGGGGAGCCATCGGCGGATGCCAGCGGTGACGAGCCCTCTAGGCCCTCAACCGTGAGGTTGGGCATGCGTCGGGGGATCAAGAGATCGAACGGCGCCACACCGGTGGCTCTATGCGGGCAGGTGTTGCAGGCCAGGCTCAGGGCGGGAAGGAGGCGGTCCCACTATCACGGGTGCTCCTCAAAGAAAGCCCGGATCTGATTCAGCAGCGTACGGTTATACCGTTCCACCTGACCGTTGGTCTGCGGGTGGTAGGGCGTCGTGTACTTGCACCTCGTGCCTAGCATTTTCATGACGGCACGGAAGAACGAGTTGTCCATCTGCCGACCCTGGTCCGATAGGACGCAATCAGCGGGCCCGTAGGCAGCGATTCATGCGGTCAGGAACGCCGACGCGACCGTGACGGCAGTGATGCGTCGGAGCGCAACAGTACGGGTTAGCTTCGAGAAGCAGTCGGACGTGACGATCACATACCGGTTGCCGTCAACCGTGTTGAGCAGCGGGCCGAGGACGTCGATGCCAACCTCGGTCGGCGGTTCCTTTGGCGGGAACAAGGTCATGGGGGACGTATGACGTCGCTCCTGCAGCCGGTTCTGCGCGCACGGCGGGCACTGCCGGATGAAGTCGTGCAAGTCGACAATCATCGACTCCCAATAGAAGCAACGCTTCATGGCAGCGTACATGCGCTGCACGCCAGGGTGACCCTTGGACGTCGGGTAGTGCTCGAGGCCCTTTACGCGGCCGCGTAGGGCCTCGGGGATATACACCTGCATCACGTCCGTTGTCGGTCTGCGACGCACGAGGCGGCCTTTCTCATCGAGGACGAACCGCGTCGGTGTTCCCCAGTCGATCACGGCGCGGAGTTGCTGGCAACGGCCATCCGCGCCTTGTGCGCGGAGGAGCTCCTCCGCGGTGATTGGGGGAGGCGGCACCGGCGCCGAGAAGTTGTTGGCGTCCATGCCCCGTGCGGCCTGGGCCAGCAGGAAGCACGGGATGTCGTCATCCAGCTCCTTCTGGTCCAGACCCGCCGTGGGGATTCTGGACAGGGCATCGGGGAGATGGTGGTTCGCCCCCTTTTTGTACTTCACCTCGAAGTCGAACTCCGCTGAGCGGAGGCGCCAGCGGAGCAGCCGACCGGTGGCTGTCGTCCACCGGTAGATCCAGCTGCGGCATTCGCGGTCGGTACGTACCGTGAACCGCGAGCCCTCCACATAGTGGCGGAGGTGGAGCACGGCCCAGACAAGGCCCAGGCACTCCTTCTCGGTGGCCGAATAGTTGCGTTGCTCGGGCTGCAAGGCGCGGCTGTAGAATCCCACGGGTTTCAGCTGGCTATCCGGCTGCTTCTGGAGAAGGGAGCACCCCGATTGGGTGTCGCACGCATCGACGTCGATGGTGAAGGGCGCGCCGCGGCGGGGGAGCTCCAGGACTGGCGGGTGCAGCAGAGCGACGCGTAGGCCTGTGAACGCGGCGGCCTGCGCCTCGGTGAACTCCGGGAGTGCGTCGCCGTACGCCTTGGTCGTCAGCTGGTTCAAGGGAGCTGCGATTCGTGCGTAGCTCGCGACGAAGCGTCGGTACACGTTGCACATGCCAAGGAAGCTACGCAATTGCGTCTTCGTCCGCGGGTGACCCACCTTCGCGAGCGCTTCCAGGTTCTTGTTGTGCACGCGCATCTCCCCGGGGGATAAGATGTGCCCGAGGTATTCGACGGACGTTTGGAAGAACTGGCACTTCTTGGCCTTTAGAGTGACGCCGGCCCGACCCAGTCGGGTTAGGGCTTCGTCGAGCGCCCTCACGTGGTTCTCCGGGGTGTCGGAGAAGACGATGACATCGTCGAGGTACGCAAGGCACGTTTGCCAGGTCATCCCGGATAGGATGATGTCCAGGGCACGTTGGAAGGTCGCGGGGGCATTTGTGAGGCCGAAGGCCATCTTCAGGTACTCGTACGTGCCCATGTGGCAGGTGAAGGCTGTCTTGTCGATTTCGTCCGGGGGCATGGGTATCTGCCAATACCCGGCATTGCAGTCGGGCGTTGAGAAGACACGGGCGTCTCCCAGCGAGTCGATGCATTCCTCCATCCGCGGAATGGGATAGGAGTCCTTTTTGGTCACCGCATTGAGACGACGGTAGTCAACGCAATAGCGTGGCGACCCGTATTTCTTGGGGACGACAACGACAGGGCTGGCCCATTCACCGGTGCTTGGTCGGACGACCTTGGCTTCCAGCATCCGGTTGAACTCGTCACGGATCATGTCGCGGGCGTGGTCGCCCGCGCGGTACGGCTGCTGCCGTATCGGTTTGGTCCCGGGTTGAATCTCCACACGGTGGACGGTGGCGTCGATGGACCCGAGCGTCCCGTCCAGCATATATGCATGCCGGCGGATGAGTGCCTGGACATCCGGGAGCAGCCGATCGGGTATGCCGGAGAGATCGACTTGGTCGAGCACCGCCTCTGCGGCTGCGGCGGGCGATGCCGCGTCGTCAGTGACGAGCAGGCTATCGACGTCGTCGACTGGGCTGCCGGTAGCGATAACGGTTCCCTTGCGGAGGCAGACCGGTTCGTCGCTGAGCTTCTCGACTTCAACGCTGAAGCGTTGCCCCGGGACGACGACGGCCAGGCCGCGTGCGGTTTGACAGCGGTGGCGCTTGTTGAGGCGGTTGTACGGCGTGACCAAGATCTGACCAGCGAGGTCGGCTGTTACCAGCATGGCCGCGCGTGACCGCGGGGGCAACACCCGTCGCTGCGCGAGGCGCACCGTCGCATCCCGTGGGGATCGGCGGCGTTCTCTCTTGCCGCGGACCGTACACGAAAAGATGGGTACCGAAGCGTCGGTGGACAATCTGACGCGTTGGCGGCGAGGGTAGAGCGCCTCGACGTGGCGGTTGATGAAACTGGTGCCCACTAGCACGGGCACAGCGAGGCGCTGGACGACGACAAAGTCGGCGTCAGTGGCGAAGCCACCAGAGCGCAGGCGCAAGGTGATCATCCCCCGGGCAGAGATAGGGTTTTTATTTGCGTCCACAATGTGGGGAAAATGCGGGCGCGGATGCAGCCGCTTCTCCCATCCATTGGGCAGGGCATCCACCCGGATGATGGAGGGTCCGGCGCCTGTGTCCAGTGTCGGTGTCATCAGCCGCATCCGCGTCTCCTCAAAGCCGAGGGCTGCGGGGATATGATACTGCCGGTATACAGGGGCCAAGACACGGTGTACCCGTATCTTCGGGCCCCGCGGACTGGGGCCGGCACGGGGCGCCCGAGCCGCTAGTGGCACGCCCCGTGCACGTTTCCCGCTCCGGGGAAGGCAGTTGGGTCCAACGTCGGGTCCGTGTCCGCTTGCGGGTCCCCGGGCGCATCGCCGACGGGCTCGCCTCCGCTGAGGGAGCTGGTGTCGTCCGGCACCAGCGGGTCTCCCCAGGGGTCTCCGGAAATGGCCGCCATCGCGTATTGCATCCGACTAGGGCGTAACGCAGAGCGACCAGCGCCAGTGGGTCCCGGCGCGGCCACAGGTGGCGCGCGCGGCCCCATAGCGCGGTCGGGCGAGGAACACGCACGGGCGTAGTGCCCAAAAACGCGGCAGCGGTGGCACTGCACCTGGCTCAGGGGGACCATGGCCGGCCGTCCCGTCGGGGCACCCGACCGGGGAACCCGTGGGGCTTCCGTCCCGTAGGACGGTGCCCGGGCCGCGCGTGGCGTAAGGGTGACCTCTTGGAACGGCTGCTGCGGTGGAGGCCGACAAAAGGGGGGCCGGCCCTGGGGCGGCGTGGCTTCCGGCATCGTCGCTAGCGGCGCCGCCCAGAGGACCGGTTCAACCTTCGCCCCGCTCGCGGAGCCGAGCTGCAGAACGCTCTTGGCTTTGGTGTACCGGTCGGCTTTGCCGACGGTTCCCTTGACCGCTCGGAGGCCATCGCCGATCTTCTGCGAGAGCGCGACGAGTTCGTCAAAGGTGGTCCGCGTGCGGTCGGCCAGCTCGGCTTGGGCCTGTACCGAGGGGTGGAGGCCCTTCAGTAACAGGTACCGGAGCTGCCCGGGGTCGTACATTCCCATGAGCCGGCGGCCTAGCCGCATCAATCGCTGGTGGAAAGCGCGTTCACCTTCGTCTTCGCGCTGCTCCGCGGTACAGAGGGCCATTTAGGCGGTGTGCCGGGCGTCCTCGGGCGCAGAGCGAGTCAACAGGTACTTCATCGTGTGCGGGAAGCTGGTACCGACGGCACTGCCGTGTTGTCCATTCGTTTCCTGAGCGAAGTCGTCCTTGGCCTCACCGCCAATGCGGTAGGCTAGCAGGTACGGGGCCTCGCCCAGGGTGACATCCATTTCGTCCGCAGCGGTGCGGAAGCGAGTCAGGAGAGCCAGGACGGCCAACGGGTCCGAGCCATCGAAGAGCGAGACCCCGTGGAACGGACCGTCCAGCAGGCGATGGCGCCTACGGAACTGGCTTGCTTTCGACCGGCCGTACGTCGGATCCGCATTGCGGACGAGGTAGCGGCAGTTTTCGAGTAGTAACGAGAACGGGCCGTGCTTGGACGTCAAGGGAAGCGGCCAGGGGATGACCGCCCGTGGCGTCAAAGCTGTAGGGCCGGCGCCAAACGTGTGGGTACGTCGGCGCGCGTGGGAGCGGCGACGTGTGGGTCCGGTGCTGTCGCTGCTGCTACTGCTGCTCGAGTCCCGTGGTGGCTCGTCGTCATTGGCGGACCGCGAGGAGCGGGCATCGAAATCCGATCGCGCCCTCGCACTCTGAGCTGCCAATGGCGACGTTGAGGCGGCGGACCTGCGTGACCGGTGCCGGTCACGCGGGGCCGGGGTGTTTGCCGGTGTCGAGTCAGTGGGCCGGGGCTCACTGGCAGTTGACATCGCCAATGTCCCAGTTGGGTCGCGCAACGGTGTCACGTCGACGCGTAGCTCTCGGACGGATGCGTCCAACGTACGCACCAGCATCGTGGGCTCAGAGACTGCCGATTGCTCCGCGTGTCGACCAGCGCTGCTGGGGGATGCACCGGAATCGCCCGTGGCCGTAGCCGCTGCGGCGGGGTCGGGGAGGCTCGAAGCACCTTGGGGAGGAGGGGAAGTCGTATCCGCCGGGACTGACCCATCGGCGGTACGCCAAGCGTCAGTACCCGCATCATGAGGAGGGGCAAAGCGCGGGAGATCGGCACCCCCGCTCGCCATCGGCGATGGGTTGGCATCTTGTCTCGAGGTAGCGCGAACCCACATACGATGGCGCCACGGCCCGTCGGGCACCGTCGAGCGACTCCCCCGGCCTGCAACAACAGCCGCCGGGTGACCGGGACCACAAAGTGGTCGCGTCACGAGTACCCTCAGTGGCGTTCGCACCGTTGTCGCCGGGGCTCGCGAGAGGACAGGCTTCCCTCACCGGGGACGACGCCCTCTCCCCTGCTGCTCCACCAAGTGTGGCAACAAAGAAGTCGCGAGCAAATACCCTGTGGCAACAGTGACAATACAGAAGAGAAGGACCCAAAGGGTCGACGTCCCGAGAGGACCTAGACGGCGCAAAGGCGCGCAAGGGCTAGGACTCCAGAGCGACGCCAAGATTTAGATGGCGAGCAAGACGGGGCGGCGCGGGCTGTGGCCGGCGCCAAAAGAACAGAACGGAAACAGACGAGAAGGAGAGACGAAATAGTAACCCCGGGCCCGAATAGGGGGGGCTACTTAGGGTAGGACAGCCGTCCCATAGCCCGCAATCCGAAGTACGGAGAATCGGGTGCAGGTCCCGTCAGTGGCCTAAGTACTGGACTTAGCCCCTGCCAATTGCAACACCGGCCACGGCACAGGCAAAACCTCGCTTGCAGCATAGGCCTCTTCAGCCACAAGACAGTGGCCAGCGGACATCAGCGCCGCTGTGAGCTCGTTTGTCGGGTCCAGAATAATTTTCCCGAGACGAGTGCTAGCAAACGCCGTCGAGTCGTGGCAGGCGCCCAGGCTCATACAACTCATCCATCGAAACTTGTAATCGGCGTCACATACGGCTGGAGTGTTGAACGCGTAGAAGCCCTTCCGACTGTAGTAATCAGCCACACGCTGCACGTCTGAAGCCAGAGGCTGCTCCTGGCGAACCGCGACGCCGTGCAAAGCGCCAATCACGTTGCCAAAGGGCGATCCGCGGAAGCCTCCTGCATAACCAAAGCGACGTTGATGGCAGCGCATCTGGAAGTCAAAATCCAGGGATAGGATCGCTTTGATGGCGTCAATCACCTCCCACAAAGACCGTATATAGCGTGGCGGGGTCCGCGCCAAACACTGGACAGATGTCGACGTAGCTGCCGCGACCTATGTACCGCAGGGCCAGACCTGTACGGCACAAACGAGAGAGCCCGCAACGTGGAAGACGAGGGCGCAAATTGTCGACCAATTCGACAATGGCGTCCGCCGTCATGCGCATGGCGCGGGCAAAGCAACCGCCGTAACGGGGCTGTACGTCCTCAAGAGTAGAAAGAGTGTTTACAACAGGGGGTGGAAAAGCTAAAACTCCGCGCCCCCGAGACATGGCCGCAGACGCGATAGTGACGTGCGCCGCAGCGGCAGTCTGCGAAACCGGAGGGTACATCGCGGTGCGAGTTGCGGTGAAGAAGATGGCCTCCACGAAGATGCCGGCCAGTACGGATAATCAATTGAGTCGCATTGGCGATATGCTTGGCTCACGTGCCTCGAAAATACCGTAACGGTCTGTCCTGTGACCGCATGTTCCTTCGCAGATAATGCACCCCGGTTCTGCGGGCCCCGCGGAACTGCGAAACGTGCTGCTAAAGGGCCTGAACGAAGCAACCTCCTGAGCGTGGACCGACTGACAGAGTGCAAGGAAGCCTTGATGCGGCCGAGGACGCGCAGTGCCTGGAGGAAGGCCAGTTCGGGTCGCACGAGGCGCCCTCTGACCCACCACAGTGCAAGAAGACCCCCCCTCAACCTGGTCCGCCAAAGCGATTCCCTCAAGAACCGACCCCCCCAAGTACAAAATTCAACAACATGCCCCTCAGAGTGCACAAACGCATCTTTGTCTTAACGACGGTTAACTGCTTCGACCGAGTGCAGCAGAAAATGTCATTTCCAGCCTGCACGACGCACTCGACCGCGTTCTCGTCCCCATGGAGAGCGACTCGTAGCTGGATACCATACAAACGTTCCTCACAGCCGACGTGGAAACTTTCTCGAAAAAAGAAAGGCATGGGCGACATTGCCCAAGGCTTGCGGACATGTTCATACCAAGAACGTACAGCACAACGGCCTGTGTCGTTATCACGGTCTAGTTTAACGTGAACAGCGTCTCGTTCTCAAGTAATCCCGCAACGTGCACTGGCCTCAGAAAAACATTGAATGGGGCTCATGGGGTGGACGGTGGTCAGTGTTTGCTCATCTTGAGTACTACCCTGAACTAAAGTCCAGGGAACTGTTTCAGGGGCTGAGAGGGAGCACGCCAAGATTTTAGAGGCGTGCGGTTCCTGCAGGCGGGTTCTCACAAGGGCGTACGCCTCGCGTCCCGTTCGTTGTTGCCTCTCTCCACACCAGCCGCATTGGGCTTTGCCTCCTCCCTTTCTTTGCTTGCTATTTCACGCTCCCTATCCATCCCCGGCGGCCATTCCTCCTGGCCCATATCCTTACACCGTGCCCCCTCCTCCCTGACCCGATCGCCCGACTGCCGCTCGCCGGTCGGCATCTTCCTCCTCCCCCGCCGCCGAGGTGACAGACCGCCCCCTTCGTGCCGACATAATGTGGAACAATGACATTTGGACTGAGGAGGCGGCCACGCAGTGTGCCGTTGGCGGGAGGTCGCCCTACGAGGGCCCGGTGCCCTCCGCTGTCCTCAACAGCTCTGATCTGACGCGTGACAACTTCATGCAGATGTGTGACAAACGGGCGATCACGTACGGCGAGGTCGACTCGATCGCGGCTCCGAAGGCCTCCCGCATCAAGTTTAGCCAATCTCACAACGTGCTTTTGACGGCTCGCATGATGCAATTGGCGTTTCGTGTGAGTCGGGACGCGCAAGCCGGGCGAGGACACCTTTTGGCATTGCAGGCGGCCACGGCGTACCGCATCCCTCTTCCCCGGGACTACACCGCTCCCAATCTCGTCTCCGAGGACGTCCCGCTGCTGTGTGCCGTCAGCGGACCAACCGCAGCCCGCTGCACCGGCTCGATGGCGGCGCTACCTATGACCTCCAAAGCCGTGGGGTGCGATGGCGGCGCTGTCTCCGCCAGTGTGGGTTCCAAAGCGAGCCCTTTCGTCGCTGGCTCGGGTGAGGCGGCCGAAAATGCGGCCGCCGGGGAGCGCGCTTGTGCAGTCGATGATGTGCACAGCGGTGCCGGGCGTTGGCGCGCCGCCGTGGCAGCACGGGATCACCCAGCCGGCGATGAGGGGCAACGGCCTCTGGATATTGCGTTTGAGCTGGCCTCGACGCTGCGCGCACGGGAAGAGTCCAGCGACGGCGCCACACGCGAGTTGGCGAACAAGATTGACACTCTAATGGATATGGTGTCTGAAGTCAAGGAAACCGTCCAGGCGAGCACCAAGTGCACCACGGCTTTCCACGCGTGTATGGAAGGCTCGGTCACCGCTCTCCTGTGTCGTGGTCCTGACCAACCTTTGACCCCTCAGGCGCACGTCAACCGCCCCCGCAAACTCTGCAAGACTGCAGGCGCTGCGCCCTTCCCTAACATCATCGCGTCTTCGTCTGCCGGCAACGCAGGGAGCAGCGGCGGTGGATTGACGGCAGCTGCTGGTTCATCGACGGGCCAGACGCTGTTCTACCTGGAGCTGCTGCACGGCGTCGGAATGGAGCCCTAGCTCTTCGCAGCCACAGTGACGCGAACCGGAGCCCTAGCTCATCGCAGCCAGAGTGACGCGAACCGGCTTCATGTCGTAATTGGTCTACATTGTGCGCGTTTGTCACGTGTCTGCGGGGGAGCCGGGCGTATTCTATGCCCTTGTGGTGCGGGGGCTGTAAACGCGACACGCAGGCACTGTGTAAGGCGCGCGACGCCGCCGACGAAGGCCGGACCGTGGCGCCAATCACCATTTAGAGAACGCGGAGAGGGTGAAGAGCATCGCCGACAACAAGGCGGAGGAATACTTGCGCGTTGCCAACTGGCTGTATATGGTCGCTACAGAGGTGATGGGGGAGTCGAAAACGGTGGCGACGGCCAGCAATCGGGGCTCCACCAACAGGGAAATCCAGGCCAAGGTCAACGCCGGCATCAGCGCTCATGCCGCGCCAACGTACGCTCTGCGCGACGGGAAGAAAGCCAAGTAAGGCTTGCTGCGGACGTGCATCTCGGGGCTGGAAATCCGCAAAGTGCGCGATCACGGCGTGGAGGTCATTTTGTCTCTGTTTCCGTTCAAGAAGCGCCTGGCCGAGGCGATGAGGAACATTGGAGAGATGTACCTCGTGGAGCGTTCCCCGATTGGCATGACCTCTTGAATTGTTTGCTTTTACTCGACTATCTGAACGTCATAGAAGCGAACACCAGCACACTCTCCGCCCGCCCCCCCTTCCCCACCTCCGCCCACACCATTGTGCCAGAGCGCGCGCCGGCGGCCCCCGCCCATTCCGCTTCGTCAGCCACTTCAGCAGAGCGGCACCCGACACCCCCCCATGATGAGAGCGCCGAGACGACCGAGCCGCCCGCGACCGAGGCGCCGACGCCCCCGTCTACGCACCGGCCGCGCTCCATCACCCGGTCGTCGTCGCCGCCCGTTTTCGTCAATCTGCGGGCATCACCGCCCGGCCGCGCTCTTCTGTGCCGCCGCCGCCGCGGCCATAGCCGTCGGTGCCGGCACGCAGCTCCCCGCGACGGCTCATGGAAGCGGTCGTCCCCGGAGCCCTGGCGCCGCCGCTCCGCATCACCCTCCGCCGCCCCCCTCAGGCGCTCGGTGAGCCCCCCCCCGCCAATGCTGCCGGGCGGCGTGTCGGGAGGCCGCGCGCCGGGTCCTCATGGTGCGGCGGGCACGCTCGGTGGCCGACCGGGGCCGCACAGGGCGCGGCGCGCTATCTCCCCTTCATCCGGGCGGTCGGAACGGGCGACGGCTCGCCTCCGAGGCCGAAGCCCCGCTCCCCCCCCCCGCCGGCACTTCGGCGGCGCTTTGTCGCCAATCTCGAAGACGTGCTGGTGGAGTCTCCTGGCGCGGAGGAAGTCCCTCGGACATGTCGGGAGTCGCCGGTGACGCCCGCCCGTCGCAGATCCGCCCCCCCCAGAGGTGCGGCGCGTCGCCGAGCTGCGAGCGCATCGCCGCGGCAAGGTTACCGGGGCGGCCCCAGCGGCATCCGTGCTGATGGACGGGCGGCGCGAGGCGGCTCGCCCACCAGTCGCGGGGGGGGGGTTGTTGGCGGAAAAGACTTAAATGCTACGTGTCGCTTCTCCCCGCGTGCTCCCCTGTAGAGAGAGATGAAGCTAAACGTCGTTGGTAAACTCTTTTTCCACCCCCGATGCTAGACCCTGGGCGTGGCCCAATATGCCCTACCAGGCGTCCCTGGTCCTGTTTGCGGCTGCAGGCTGGTGCTCCCTCTCGCACCGCACCCCGAAGCCCTGCCCGACCCCCATCATCCCAAGCGTGATTGAGAAATCGTTCGAAAACGAATTCAGGGTCCTCCCTAATTTGATCGCCCACCTTATAGAGGGCTTGGGCCCTAAGGGCCCGTGTCCAATTGGCATCCCGCGCCGGTGGTTCGGGGGCACCAGTGACATGGTCACCCCTCACAGTAAGGCGACCCTTCGGGCTCTCCACCAGAAACAGATGTCCATCGGTTTGTAGCACCATGTACGGTCCTTGGGTCTTAAACTCGAGATTCTTCGGAGGACGAAAGTGGGCATCTCGATTGACCCAGTCTCTGGTCTTGACCGTGTTGTTCTTTTCCTTGGTGTGGGCGTCAAACGCCCGCTTATACGTGGCCCGGGCTTTCCCCAGCTGCCGGAGATCCGCCGGGATGAGGGCCTGAAGGTCCTCAAAGTACTGCTCCGCCGCCGTGGAGGCGTCTTCAGTTGTCTCCTCGGCCTGTCTAAGCCGAGGCATGCGCTCCATGCCAATAAGATGAAGCCGTCTAGGGCTCACTAAGGAAAAGAGGATCTCCCCAGTGCTCGCGTGCACCTGCGTATTATACGCAGTAGTAACAAGGGACAGATGACTGTCCCATTCTGTCTGATGCTCCGCAATGTAGCATCGGAGCTGCCGCACCAAGGTGCGGTTGTATCGTTCCACCTGCCCATTAGTCTGGGGGTGGTAGGGAGAGGTATAGTTCGAGACTATACCCAGAAAACCGAGGATGCCATCGTAGTAAACCGAGGCAAACTGAGGTCCTTTGACCGTAAGGACAGAGTCGGGGATGCCATAGGCAGCCATCGAAGTATCAATGAACGCTGACGATACCGTCCGCGCTGTCGCATCCCGTAATGGGATGGCCCGCGTCAACTTGGTAAAAAAGTCACATAAGACCAGCACATGCTTGTGACCAGCCCTAGAGGTGGTCAATGGGCCTAGAAAGGCCATTGCGAGCCCCGAGAAGGGCTCGAGAGCTGGAAGCCGCCTCATTGTGGAGGTATGCCTCCTCTCGGAGAGGCGGTTCTTAGCGCACGCGGGGCATTGCTCCACGTGCTGGTAAACGTCTACCACCATTGTAGGCCAATAGACATACCCGCGGAGGGTGTTATACATCCTCCGCGAGCCGGGGGGTCCGGCCAACACGGACTGGTGCTGATAATGTAAGAGGCGCTGTTTCAGCGCCTCCGGGATGACCACCTGGGTCTCGCTCCCATATACCGAATGTCAGCATAGGAGCCTGCTCTTCTCCCAAAAGAAGAAGGCTTTCGGACCCCACTTGGGGTCAGGCGGTGAAAGAACGTCCAGCTCTTTTGGTGGTTCTTTCCAGAACGCATCCTCGGCTTGGCCGAGGATGATCTCTTGGGCCGTTAGCGCCCCCATGGGGGCTTCGGCAGGCGATGCGGCCTCCAGGGCGTCACCTGCCCGGGTTTCGATGGCCAAGACGGAGATATCCTCGTCCAAGGGAGTCGAGTCGAGTCCCTCCGTGGGCAGACGCGATAACGCGTCCGCGACCATATGGTCCTTACCCGGCTTATGCGGGATCTCATATGTGTACTCCAATAATCGGATTCGCGAGCGGTGTATCCGCGCGTTCGGACTCATGCTGGTAAGTACCGATAGTCGGGCTTGGTGACCACACCGGACCAGAAACTCTGTCCCCTGGAAGTATGACCTCAAGTACGTCACCGACCAGACGACGCCGAGCGCCTCGATCTTGGTGGCGAAATTATTCTTCTCCGCAGGGAGAAGAGCGCGGCTATAGTAGCGGATGGGGTGGTACTCCCCATCGGGTTGTTGTTGCTGTAAGAAACAACCCAGCTGTTCATAGCTGGCGCCTACATCGGAGATGTAGTGCCCGTCTCTCCTTGGGAGAGCGTGGATGCGGGCGGCCAAGATCCGTCCCCTGAGTGCGTCGAGTGCTCTCGTGCCCTTCTCCAATGGAGAAGGTAGCCTCTTGGGGAGCTTATTGCTGTTCAAGGCCGTCAGGGGCTTCACAATCTTGGCGAAGTCGGCCACGACTCGACGATATACGCCGCACATTCCCAGGAAGCTCTTTATTTGTGTTTGGGTCTCCGGGTACCGGAGGCCCCTCAGTGACCGGAGTTCTTCTCCTGGACATGTACTCTTCCCGGTCTGATAACATGATCGAGGTACTCGTCCTCTTCTTGAAAGAAGTGGCACGTGGCCGCCTTCAAGGTGACCCCCGCCTCTCCTAGGCGTGTCGACACCTCATCGAGGTGCTGTAAGTGTTCCTCTGGGGAACGTGAGAAGACGATGAAGTCGTCCAGGTATACTAAGCATATCTGCCACTTTACCCCTGCTAGGATCATATCCATAGCCCTTTGAAAGGTGGCGGGGCATTGCACAACCCAAAGGGGAGGCGCACGCATTTCCACGCGCCCGAATGGCACGTGAACGCCGTAAGGTGTTTATCCTCCTCGGCTACTGGTATTTGCCAGTAGCCCGCGCTGCAGTCCAGGGTGGGGAACACCCTGGAACCCCCTAGGGAATCTATGCACTCATCCATCCTTTGGATGGGGTACGAGTTCTTGACGGTCATCAAGTTCAGCTTTCTGTAATCAATACAGAAGCGTACCGAGCCATGAGGCTTCGGCACCATAACGACTGGGCTAGCCCATTCCCCAGTGGAGGGTTCTATAACCCCCATCGAGCGCATGCGCTCGACTTCAGCTTTCTCTCTCTCCCGCGCCAAAGGCCCGGCCTTGTAGGGGTGTTGCCTCACGGGGACAGCCCCAGGCTTCAGCCGAATGCGGTGTTCTATACCGCGTATCATCCCCAGGTCACCCCGCCAGAGAGGTGCATTTATCTTCAAGAGGGCCCTGAGGGCCCCGGACCATTCGTCGGGTACCGACGACACATCCACTTCTGGGAGTGGGGATTCTTTTTCCTCCTTGGAGGTCCCGTCGCGCTCCTTGAGCTCGTCCGAAGACACCTCGTAGGTCGGCCCCTCATAGGGGTCGATAAAACCCACGGTCATATCGGTTGTCAACCGCAAGGGCGTAGTGCCAAAGTGCCTCACTTGGACGGTTAATGGCTCGCCCGCCACCATGATGGCGGGTCTCTGAGCGACCTTTATCCCATGGTTGTGATACAACGGGGGTCGCCCAGTAATGAAGCCATGCCCCGTGTAAGTACTCTTCACGGGGATGTGTGCGATAGTCCCGGGTTGTACCCAGGTCTTCTGTGCCGGCCTTAGCTTAGTTGTACCCCCTTGGGGTCACGCACATACCGCGCTGACCGACGCGATCGGGTGCCCTTTGCGGGCACCGTCTCTTCGGATAGGTCTTGCTGACCTCCAAAAAATGGCGGTTGCAGAGTGGTTGCAATCATTCAACAGCGTACGTGGACCAATGGAATGGCTAGGAATTATCTGATTTCTTTACAGAGGCTCCCCATGCAGCTCTGCGCACTGGAAACGAATATCAGGATCTCAAGAAATATGAAGGAATTTGTTGATCTCATGAGAAATCACAGGTGTGGTCCAGAACCCTCTCCATGACCTCTTCAGGCCTAAGCAAGCGGCCCAAAAATCTCAGGAAATCTCATTGTGGGTTGCAATGGCTCTGAGTGACCCCTGCAAGACACGGTGATTGGCTTGCAAGATTACTGGCGGCAACTCTCAGCCAATAGTTCGATCGTGGATTGTCGAACAGCTAATCCGACTTCATGTCGACGCCTTTTCGTCGGCTCTGCCTCCTTTCTCGCTGCAACCGCTATTTTTTGGAGGCGAGCAGTACTTTGGTACCAGTGAGGAGCTCCACATGTTGCTCCTGTGTCGCAATATTTTTTGTTGCGATATCCATGAAGGAGGCACCCAGTACAGCTGGGACACTCATATTGTCTACAAATCCAAAGGAGATGTAGGAGTTCTGGCCCCCAAGGGCCACACCGAGACACACTTTACCCACAATGGGGAGCCAGCCCCCATTGACATCATGGAACATAGAGGCCAACTCACCCAGAGGTTGTAGCTGGGTGTCGTCGGGCAGTAACTGCAGGCTTATAAGCGTGGGGCCACTCCCTGTATCCAGGATGGCCCGTGTGGTAAGGTCGAAACCTTCCGTCAGGAATAACCTGACGACTGGCTTATAGCTAGATGAGGGCATGAATACACATGCTGTGCCCTCAGAGGGTCGCCCTTGGGATACCCCCGGTGGCCGCTTCGGCCAGTTCTTCCCGGCTCTCCGGGAAGACTTGTACCTCCTTGTTGCCCTTAGAGTTGTCGCGGGAGGCGGGACCACCGCCCTCGTTACTCGTTTTCCGAGACGGACTTGTCCTCCTGGACCAACTCTTCGGCTTCCACCCCTGGGGGTGGAGTGTCATCCGAAGACGACCAAGGCGGCCCTAGGCTTGTGCCCACGGCTGCTACTGTCTGCTTTGGACGGCGCTGGTCCTCTTAAGAATGTTCCGCCACACGATGCTCGTAAGCCTTGTTCAGCAGGGCCTTGGTCGCCGCGTCGAGGCGGGGACACTCAGGGAAGATATGTCCTCGCATGATACATGCGAGGCAATTGGAGCTCCTGGGTTGCCCAACGCGCCCTTTACCCATTGGGTAAAGACCTGACGGGACTTCCCCCACCTTAGTTTGGGCTGTCACCGCCGCGGTAGCATACTTGCGGGGTGTCGGCCGTGCGGCTCGACGCTCTGGACGGGCCTCGGCCCGTCGGGCCTCTTCGGCCTTTTTCTCCTCGTGACGTCTGCGACAGACGTCACCCTTCCTCTGGGCATATTTCACCAGAATGTCCATCGGCATATTGCCGGTGTTGTGTTGGCGCACATCTGCGTGAGTCTCTCAACCGATCCCCTGCATATAGCGGCTCTTCATCTGTTCCTCTGTGTGGATATACCCACAGATGCTACGTCACCCCCAAAGGAGTACGTAGAAGTCAGTCTCTGTCTCACCATCCTCCTGGGAGGCTCCGTGGATCAGAGCGTCCTGGTCGCATCGCGACTGCTCGTCCGCATATTTGCGGAGGAGCAAGTTGACCAGTTCCATATAGGAACTGACCACTGCACTCCACCCTCCTTGGAGGGACGGCATAATGGTGTACAACTCCCATTTGAGGTCACCCTTGGTGAACTCCGGGAGGAGGTAGAGGGCTCTGCCCTCTCACACAGCATTGTCATTATCCGCATTCACGAAGCGGTTCAAAAACTCGAAAACGCCTAAGGCTGACGTCCCATCCCACTCTGCGCCTCTAAAAAAGGTGCCCGAGACGTCCTTACGCGGACGGCCTAGTGTCTATTCTCCCGGAAAAAAGGATCAAATGATCCTCGCCTGAGAATCAACTGATCCTCAAGAAAAATGTCGATTCTGACCCCGTAGGCCCAGTTTTTTGCGGCCGACAACAACGAGCGTCCCTCCCCCGCTACCCGCGCCCGTAGTTCTCACCGCCGGCGCCGCTCCCCCCATCACCAGCGCCCCCCCC
>Ga0209093_1000949_pt1 | contig 16254 bp, 26 predicted proteins | sample SidtaG_4_FD_187450 | JGI IMG/M metagenome (GOLD analysis project Ga0209093, IMG submission 187450) | Marine algal microbial communities from Sidmouth, United Kingdom - Sidmouth_Male1 metaG (SPAdes) (version 2) | ecosystem: Host-associated > Algae > Red algae > Unclassified | place: Sidmouth... | reverse complement strand
GACTGCGTTTAACCAGAATTCTCCAGGTGCGGGAAGCCTCATAACCATATATATCCCTGTATCCTGACTCTCATATCTGGGATACGGATCCGATATAATCTCGGTGTTTCTGTCGGACAGGATAGATATATCCTCTCCTCCTTTTCTCATAATGCATTTTGGATATGCGTCCCCGGCTCGTATCCGAAGTGGATACGGATATAGTGCACGGATATAATCCTCGGGGATATATCCATGACAACCCCTGATGTGTACGAAGATGAAAAATCCGCCGTGGACCATGTGGGTGCAAACGAAGAGGCAGGTCTCCGTGTCTGCTCGCATTGCACCCGCGTTCACCAATGTGGTGCCAAATTGGCTGCCCCTTCAGCGGCTGGCCTGCTTGCAGCCGTACACGGCGCGGAGAATGCGGCAGACCAGCTTGTTGCCGCCGACCTCGTAGCCATGGGGCTGCTTCACGTACATCTCCTTGTCCAGAATGGAATTGGGATAGGCTGTATTGATGTCTAGGCAGTTGATCTCGACGCCCCTTGCGGCGGCGAGGGCGAGGACCGCGCGCACCGTCACGTTTGCCGGTGTGGGCGCCCAGACCTCGTCGTAGTCGACGCCGGGCTTCAGTGTGAAGCCCCGTACCACAAACCATGCCTTGTACGGCACCGTGTTGCCGGCCGCGTCGCGCTTCAGGTCAAAGACCCAGCGGCTGCCGGTCAGCTGAGCGCCCGGCGGGGGGTCCATCATCTCCCATGCGTTCTTTTCCGCCAGCGACCGCAGTTCATCCTGCATGGCCTCGCGCCACAGGTGGGCGTCCGGCCGTGCCATGGCCTCCTTCACCGTGACCGGCACAGTTCGTAGGGCCTCGCTCGTAAAGGCCGACATGACGGCCTGGCTGGCTGCCCCGAGCCCGTCGCCAAAGAAGCGCTTGGGTCGCGGCCACCGCTCCGGGTAGCGCCCGCCCCCAAACGTTGAGGAAATGGGCCCGCCACGTTTCGCATCCGATGAAGTTTTGGGGGCATGGTCGACCGGCTCGGAATAACTTGGAGTTTGTGGCGGGCTGTCGGGTTGGCTCGGCGCGCTGTCCGGAGGCCCAGTGGTGGCGTTCGATTGGTTGTCGGTTCTGGCAGTCAAATCTGTGTCACTTTCAGGAGCCATACCCGCCGCTGCGGAACTCGTACTCCCCGGTGCGCGTACCGAGGTCTCTTCCGCAAAGACGTCCCACCGCACCACGACCTTGCGCGAAACGGGGTTGTAGACGCGGTACGCGTGACCTTCGGCTCTGCACCCGACGACGCGACGAACCATGTTCTTTGGCTGCAGCTTCCGCTGCTGTCCCTTCGGTTTGAGCGCGTTCTCGACGCTCCCCCACACGAGGAGGCATGCGAAGTCCGGCCTTTTTCCATGTAAGAGTTCAAGTGGGGTAGCCCTTCCGTCGCCCGTCGGCCCACGGTTGCGCGTGGACACGACGGCCATCAGCGCCTCGGCCCAGAGTTCCTCGCCAAGTTCGGACACGGCCAATATGGATCGGACGCGCTCCATAAGTGTCCGGTTGAGGCACTTGGCTTTTCCGTTGTGCTGCGAGGTGTGGGCCGCCGTCAGCTCGAGGCGGATCCCCCGCCAGGAGAAAAATCCGACATATCAGCAAATACGAGCGCCGCAGCACCGTCACACCGCAAGACCTTCACACGTGCGCCGGCCTGACGCTCCAGCTGGTTGATCCAGGCCTGGACCGCCTTCCCAGCCTCGCTCTTGGCCTTGACGGCGAAGGCCACAGCCTACCCCGTCGCTTCGTCCAGCACGGCGACAAAGTGGCGGGCCTTGCCCAGCGAGGCAAGGAGGGGCCCACCGAGGTCCATGTGGATAAGCTTCAGCTTTCTGGTGGCCGCGTCCTTGGTGTGGAACGTCTCGGCGTGCATCCGCTCCACAAAGAAAGGGTGGCACAGCTCCCCCTCCATAAACAAGACATCGGTCGTCCGCAGCAGTGCCTTGCGCTCCACCAGTGTACTGACGGTGCGGAGGTTGGCGGCACTGAGGTAGCAATAGCACCTGTGCAAGAGAAGCGCCACTTCGCTGGAATCCTGGGCATAGGCCACGGCGGCCGTCGCCGTCTCCTCTACCACCACGTCATGCTGATTACGGTGGTTGGGTGCCCGCGTCACTCCCAATGTGGAGGATGAGAGCACCGCGCAGGTGTCGGCAACAGAGATGACCGCGCCTCCGTGCCTGGTCACTGCCCTCACCGACAGAAGGTTATCCGCAGAGCTGAGCACGTACAGAACTTCCGGCAGGGCTAACGGGACGCCCGTCGGGATGGTCAAGAGCAGATACCACTTGTCCACAGGCTCGGCCGTCTCGCCGCTTGCCAGCGTCACAAAGAACCCGTCGGTCGGGATGTAGTTGGCCAAGATGGAAGACTTGTTGGTCATGTGCTGACTTGCTCCGGAGTCAACCATCCACGTGCGTTGCCCATGGCCACTCGACTCCGATTGGCTGGCCGCTTCATCTCGAGCTGCCGTAGGAGGGCGCTCCTCCATTACAGTGTTCTTGATCGCCACCACCCCAGAGGGGCTATCGTCGAGGCCCCAACCGCGCTCGCCGCTGCCGCCATCCCGCCGCTTCTTGTTTGCCGCAAGCACGCGGCACTCGTGGCGGCGGTGGCCCTTCTTGATGTAGTACCAGCAAAGAGCCTGCTCGGCTCCAGGCGCGGCTGACGCTCGCGCGCCACTTCGGACACCGCTGCAAACGGGGCGATAGGCTCTGGACGCCACAGAGAGCTCCCCTACGCCCTTGTGGGCGGCCACCTTCTGCTCCACCTCCTCGGGTACCAGTTCGGGGAGGAGCTGGTCGCATTGCAGGGACACCCCCGCCGCCAGCGGCACAGTCGTCACAGTCTCATAGGCTGGGAGCAGGCCGGCCAACATGTGCATCACCGCCATGTCCTCCCGGACCGGGTGACCAGCGCCGCCGAACTCCGCTCGTAGAGTTTTGGCCCGCCCAACGTAATACTTCAGCGCCTCGCCGTGGCCCATGCGGAGACCTGCGAGATCACGCGTCAGCTGGACTTCTCGCGCGCTGGATTCTCTTTGGAACGCCTCCGCCAGCGCCTTCCAGGCCTGGCGGGCCGTGCGCGGCTCCGCCAGGTTTACGAAGGTGCTGTGCCTTGACGCCACGGATGATCTCTGCCGGAGCCTCGCGGTCCCTGCGATTGTACCGCATCAGCGCGGGCGCCTGTCTCCCCGGCGGGGGCGGCTCCTCTATCGGCTGTGACAGCTCCTTTGTCACTAGGTGGCCTGAAATAGCAGAGTTCATGTATTGTAGTCCTCCTCCATCTTGGCCACCGCGCAGAGAGACCGGTCCTCCGCGTCTGCCATCAGCCGCTCCGTCTCCGCAAGTGCAGGCATGTAGTGGATCCTGGCCCCACAGCCAACGGGGTACAACCACGTCGGAAAACCCAGCACAGGATGCGGAACGCTACGCCAGCGTCAAAACGCGAACGCCGGGATCACTGGGCGCGAAGCGCACAAAGACGACGGAAGTAACGCAAACGCAACGATGCTTTATTCGAACACGCACGATGACCCCAAAGCATACTGTCATATACCCTCAGAAACAAGACGCAGGACTTGCACAATCCCGACCCCCTGGCGCTACCATGGGGGGACCGGTACCCAACGGGGCACGGGCTCAGGCCCGGGCCTCTAGTGGCCCCTGCCCAGCATCCCTGACAGCCCTTCCACCGGAAGGGGACCCCCGCCCGTCTCGGGCGGAAGCAGGAAAGTCACTAAGACTTCCTAGATTTCAGGATGTACCCAAAACCAATACCCCGGGACTTATCCCAAGATTTTTCAATTTTCCCGGATAGATTTCCGGTAGGATTTCGTCCCTGGTCGAGATCATATCTCGGTCCGGCTTACGCTCGGTTTTCGGAAGCTTCCACAAGCTTCCCGGTCCCCCCAGAGGGCCCGGATTCGGGAAGACGTGTGTCTCCCATGTGTGTGTCAAACCCCCCCAGGGGGGCCGGATCGGGTGTTCCCCGCCTCACGCCCTTCTAGAGGGGTCGTTTCATGTGTGGCCCTGGGGATCCCTGGACATCCGCCCAAGGGGGTTGTCCCACGCTACCCCACTGGGGGGGTGTTGCGTGACTGGTCACGACCCGTCCCCGGCTCATGCCGGGGGGTCGTGTCACCCCTGACAAGGGGTTTCCCCCACATATCCCCCACCTCAGGGCCCGCGTCCCGCGAGTCTGGGGGCGGTGTCTCGCCACACCCTCCTTAGGTCAGGGGGAAACCCTGTCCTGTGGCTCTCTGACAGCGTGCCCCTCGGGGCTCGCTCTTGGGCGCCATACGGCGGGGGACCGACGGGTTCACCGAGCCGGGGAACCCTCGGGTCAGTCCCATAAGGCAGTCACCGCCAGCGGTGACTGGAGCCTCGACCCTCTGGGTCGGTACTCGTGTCGTCACCGGGAAGACGACCCCGTCGGGCGCGACTGGGTTCTCCCCGCGTCCCGCGTCGTCCGTGGACCCCACCGTAGGGGGGGCATCCTTATCTTCCCGGTCCTTTCCTCTCGAGGCGGGATGGCGTCTTCTACGGCTCTCGACGCGTCGGCTGCCATGGCGGTCGACCGTGAGGCCGAGGGCGCAGGCGCCCTTTTGGGCCCCGCGGAGGACATCGACGACGACGTCCTTGCCAACCTTCCGTCAACCTCGTGGCCGACTCCCGCGGTCGTCGACGACCAGTACGGACGGTTCCCCTGGACCCCCCTAGGGGGGTCGATCGTCGAACAGCGCTATGACGTCATCGGCAGCCGTCGCATGACGTCCATATGGACGACCATCCGGGGTATGTATGATACCCTTTACGCCGTCCCCGAGGGGACGGTGACGGACTTTCCCTTCCTCCGTATTCGGGAGGACTGGCGTGTATGCCAAGTGCTAAGGCACTTGGCCGTCCGTGAGATCCCTCCCGAGGTGGGGGACAAGCCCCACTTCTTCTGGGACTAATACCCGGGGTCTCCCCCTAAGTTGGGGGAGATGGACTGCGGCGTATATGTGCCGGGTGCGCTCGGAAAATGGACCATCCGTACCTCCCTCCGCGTCTTCACGCTGTATGAACAGCGTGAGGTGCGCGGCGTACCTGTGGTACGTCGCAAGGCCCTATATCCCACCACACCAGTGTGGTGAGAGCACGTTGAACTGCCTTGAGGCATGGCCGCGCGGGTTTCCCAGATATTGGCACTCCAGGGGAGCCACCTCATGGGGGAACACCTTGGGGGTCCCTATCATCTGATGTTGGCGGCCCTGTGGGCCTTCGAGGTGGCTGATGTCTTCCTAGGGAGCATCCGCCACCATGGGCACCCCTGGCGTTTTCCAATGGCTATTCCATCGGCTTTTGCTGACCTGACGCCCGAGCGCTTGCGCTCGGCCGACCCGTCGGCCCTACCTCTCCTTGAGGCCGGGCTGAAGCTCCTTCGACTTATCGAGGAGCGGGCGCCGCCGTAATGGCTGTCGTGGCTAGGGGGACCCCGAGGGGTCTTCCGTTGTGCCAAGGTATTGGATCACGAGGGGACCTTGGTCCTTCAGGAGGGTCTGGGGGACGCCCGCCTCCGATATGGGAGGGACATTCGCCCGGATGCCCGCATCCGAGACTTGGACCGGGACCTTGCGGATGCTGGGTCGGCTCGCGCAGGCCTCATTGCGGCTCCAGAGCCCCCGTCGATCCCTGCCGCTTCGGCCTCTGCCCCTCTCGCCCTGCGCCCTCCCTATTGGGGGAGGGTGTCACTCTCGGCCTACAAGTCTCGCTTGGCCGGTCGACCCGCGCGGCCTCGTCGGGCCTACCCCCTTTGGGGTAGCGGTGAGACGTCTTCTGCTCTTCGGGGACCCCCGGGCACCCCTCTGACGCCCCTTCCTCTCTTTACTTGGGAGGGGTCGGCCCAGTTTGGCACCCCTTGCCCCGTCAACCCGGCCATATGGTCGAGTTTGTGGCGTTCCCGTGGGGAACTCTCGTCCATCCTCATCCTCAATAATGAAGTGGACCATACGCTCATCATAGCTTTAAGCCGCACCTTGGTGCGGCTGCGCAACGAGGTTGCTGCAATTGTGTCCCGCCCCTTGGGGGATCGGGACATCGGGCTTCTGTACCAGCTGGGTGCTATCGAGACGCTCCGCCGTTATTTAACGGAGGAGTACGGCACCGCCGTGTTGGATACCAACACGGTAGTGGCCGGATGGTCATTCCGGAACTTGTCCGCCTCGTAGGCTCCGCGCGGAGGGGTGGCTTTGCCGGCGGCGCCTCGGTGTCCTCCGTCTCCTCCCCCGCCCCATTATGGGGCGGGCGCCGGTTCTTCCTCCCACGCCCACTATGGGGCGGGCGTCGGTTCTTCCTCCCAAGCCCCCTATGGGGCGGGCGCCGGTTCGTCCTCCCAAGCCTCCTACGGGGCGGGCGCCGGTTCGTCCTCTCAAGCCCTATATGGGGCTGAGACGGGCCCCTCGGCGAACCCGCAGACGTACTGGAGGGCGCATTACTATGCGCCCGAGCCCGAGGAGGTTCGTAGCCAGGAATATGATCCTGGCTATGGGACCCGTCCTGGGGGGTGGTGACTTGTTCACCCTAGGGTGATCAAGGGTTCCTCGTGTTCCCCCTCTTGTTTTGTGTGTCGCCCGTTGTCGCCCCCCCTTAAGGGGGTGGGCGCCGTCTTTCTTACGATAGACTGGTCTCGGGCGCCGTAGGCAATAAAAGGCTTAGCCTCTATTCTTGTGCTCTTCTCTTTGCCAGTGACTTGAAGTCACCTGGGGCCCTAAGGGCCGTCTTCCGACTTGGTCAGAAAAGATAACACCTTCCAGCGTCAAGGCGGGGAGCCTGACACGTTTTCGCAAGCAGGATTTGCGAATTGCCTCCCTAGGGAGGGAAGAAGCCAATGGCCACATGGCTTCCTGTTCAGGAAACCCGAACCACTGGAGAAAGACCTTCAATTGTCCGTCATCATCCCAACCATGGTTGAGAATTCGTTCGAACACGAATTCAGGGCGCTCCTTAATTTGGTCGCCCACCTGAAGGAGGGCTTGGGCCCTGAGGGCCCTTTTCCACTTGCCATCCCGCGCCGGTGGTGCGGCGACACCAGTGACATGGTCATTGCTCACCGTACGGAGACCCTTAGGGCTCTCCACCAGAAACCGATGTTCTTCGGTTTGTAGCACCATGTACGGTCCTTGGGTCTTAAACCCAAGCTTCTTCGGAGAGCGGGAGTGGGCATCTAGATAGACCCAGTCCCCGGTCTTGACCGAGTTGTTCTTCTCCTTGGTGCGCGCGTCAAACGCCCGCTTATACGTGGCCTGGGCTTTGCCCAGCCTCCGGCGAACCGCCGTGATGAGGGCCCTAAGGTCCTCAACATACTGTTCCGTCGCCGTGGAGGCGTCTTCAGTTCTCTCCTCGGCGTGTCTAAGCCGAGGCATGCGCTCCATGCCAAGAAGCTGGAGCCATGTAGGGCTCAAAAATGCAAAGGGGATCTCACCAGTGCTCGCGTGCACTTGCGTATTGTACGCAGTCATAAGAAGGGACATATGACTGTCCCATTCCTTCTGATGATCAGCAACATAGCACCGGAGTTGCCGCACCAAGGTGCGGTTATATCGCTCCACCTGCCCATTGGTTTGGGGGTTGTAGGGAGAGGTATAGTTCGAGGCTATACCTAACAACCCAATAACGCCCTGGCAATATACTGAGGCACACTGAGGTCCGTTGTCCTAAAGGACAGAGTCGGGGATGCCGTAGGCCGCCACCCAAGTGTCCATGAACGCTGACGATACCGTCTGCGCCGTCGCATCCCGTAACGGGATGGCCCGCTTCAACTTGGTAAACCGGTCACATAAGACCAGTACGTGCTTGTGATCACCCCTAGAGGTGGTCAATGGGCCTAGAAAGTCCATGGCGAGCCCCTAGAAGGGCTCGAGGACTGGAAACAGCTTCATCGTGGAAGTATGCCTCCTCTCGGAGAGGCGATTCTTCGCGCACGCGGGTCATTGCTCCACGTGCTTGTAAACGTCTACCACCATGGTAGGCCAGTAGATATACCGGCGGAGGATTTCATAAATCCTCCGCGAGCCGGGGTGACCGGCCAACACCGATTGGTGTTGATAGCGTAGGAGGCGCTGTTTCAGCGCCTCGGGGATGACCACTTGGGTCTCCCTCCCATACAAAGAATGTCGGCATAGGAGCCCGTTCCTCTCCCAGAAGAAGGAGGCTTGCCAACTCCAGTTGGGGTCGGGTGGAGAAAGAACGTCCAGTTCTTCCAGTCGTTCTTTTCAGAACGCCTCCTCGGCTTGGCCGAGGATGATCTCTTGGGCCGTTAGCGCCCCCATGGAGGCTTCGGCTCCGGATGCTACCTCCAGGGCGTCACTCGCCCGGGTCTCGACGGCCAGGACGGGGATATCCTCGTCCAAGGGAGTCGAATCGAGACCCTCCGTGGGCAGACGCGATAACGCGTCCGCGACCTTATGGTCTTTACCCGCCTTATGCCGGATCTCATAGGTGTACTCCAATAATCGGAGTCGCCAGCGGTTTATCCGCGCGTTCGGACCAGGGGCTTACGAATCTTCCAAATTTGAGACCACTCACATATACTCAACTCCAGCATTTTTTGAATCAGATAAGACATTTGCCGCAACTTCCTGAATACGGGTAAGATACGTAATCGCAGCCAATGCCAGAAGGATATGAATAAGAATACGGATTCTATCCAGAATATATCAGAGTATTGAACAAGTATGTCCGACAGGATGTACTTTCAAGACGAGTTGCCAAGAAAAAACAAGAAGCGGGTGTGCTGCAGGTTGTGAACGCGGCCCACGCCAGACCATGACCAGCAGTGAGCTTGTGAAAGTCAAGGTGAGGCAAGGGGCTTCGGCTGTGGTGTCCATCTTCGTATCTCGGTTAGCCTTCCGCCTTGATACTCGTTCTGATGATTGTGGGCCTTCCACGAGGGGCCGCGCGCGACGTTTGTCACATCTGTTTACCGTCGATGACCGGCCCTATTCTCACTACTGTTCGGCACTTCTCGAACATGTACCTGCGTCCTTTGTCCCGACTCTGCGCATTGTGAGGAACCTGGCAAGTGGAGCTTCCTGAGGTAGTTGGAAGCCAGCATCCCACGTATGCTAAGTCATTGGACTTGCGTTCATCCACTTTGGAGCCATTAAATAGCGGTACCATGCACATAAGAGTATGTAAAACCGGGCCCGTTATTTTTGAATATGAGTATATCCGAGTATATCTATCCATTATATCAGAGGGCCATTTATTCATGAAAGCCCCTGGTTCGAACTCATGTTCGTGAGTACCTATCGTAGGGCCAGGTGGTCACACCGGACCAAAACCTCTGCCCCCTCGAGGTATGACCTCGAGTACGCCACTGCCCAGACGACGCCGAGCGCCTCTATCTCCGTGGCGAAGTAGTTCTTCTGCGCCGCAGGGAGAAGAGCGCGGCTATAGTAGGCGATGGGGTGATACTCCCCATCGGGTTGTTGTCCCTGTAAGCAACAACCAAGCTGTTCATAGCTGGCGTCTACATGTACGATGTAGCGCTCTTCTATCCTTGGGAGAGCGAGAACTGGGGCGGCTAAAAGCCGTCCTATTAGTTCTTCGAAAGCCTTCGTCTCCTCCTCCCTAGGGAGAGGTAACCTCTTGGGGAGCTTAGTGCTCGTCAAGGCTGTAATCGGCTTCGCTATCTTGGCGAAGTCGGCTACGAAGCGGCGATATACGCCGCACATACCCAGGAAACTCTTCATCTGGGTTTGGGTCTCCGGATACCGGAGACCCCTCAGTGCCCAGAGATTCTTCTCCAAGACATGCACTCATCCCGGCCTGATAACATGGCCGAGGTACTCCACTTCTTCTTGAAAGAAGTGGCATTTGGCCGCCTTCAAGGTGACCCCTGCCTCTCCTAGGCGTGTCAACACCTCATCAAGGTGTTGTAAGTGTTCCTCTGGGGAACGGGAGAAGACGATAACGTCATCCAGATATACTCAGCATATCTGCCAGTTGACCCCTGCCAAGATCATATCCATAGCCCTTCGAAAGGTGGCAGGGGCATTGGACAACCCAAAAAGGAGGCGCACGCATTGCCACGCGCCTGAATGGCACGTGAACGCCGTAAGGTGTCTATCCTCCTCGGCTACTGGTATCTTCCAGTAGCCGGCGTTGCAATCCAGGGTGGAGAACACCCTGGAATCCCCTAGAAAATCGATGCACTCATCCATCCGAGGAATGGGGTATGCGTCCTTGACTGTCATCAAGTTCAGCTTTCTTTAGTCAATACAGAAGCGTACCGAGCCATCAGGCATCGGCACAATAACGACTGGGCTAGCCCATTTCCCAGTAGAGGGTTCTGAAGCCCCCATCGAGCGCATGCGCTCGACTTCAGCTTTTTCTCTCTCCCGGGCCAAAGGCCCAGCCTTGTAGGGGTGTTGCCTTACGGGGACAGCCCCGGGCTTCAGGCGAATGCGGTGTTCCACGCCGCGTATCAACCCCAAGCTACCCCCCCAGAGGGGTGCATGCTTCTTTAAGAGGGCCCTAAGGTCCCCTGACCATTCGTCGGGTACCGACGCCACGTCCACTCCTGGGAGTGGAGAATCCTTCTCCTGCTTGGAGGACCCGTCGCGCTCCGGGATCTTGTCCCGGGGCACCTCACAGGTCGGTCCCTCATAGGGGTCGATAAACCCCCCGGTCATGTCGGTCGTCAGCCGTAGGGGCGTAGCGCCCAAGTGCATCACTTCGACGGTCATCGGCTCGCCCGGCACCATAACGGCGGGTCCCTGAGCGACCTGTGTACCATGGTTGTGGTATAACAGGGGTCGCCCCGTAACGAAGCCATGCCCCGTGTAGGCACCCTTCACGGGGATGTGTGTAATAGTCCCGGGTTTTACCCATGTCTTTCTTGCTGGCCATAGCCCAGCCGTACCCCGTTTGGGGGCACCCACATACCGCGCTGTCTGGCGCGATCGGGTGCCCCTTGCGGGCACCCTCTCTTCGGATAGGTACCTTGGTACCATTGAGGAGCTCCACACGTTGCTCCTGAGTCGCAATATTCTTTGTTGCGATATCCATGAAGGAGGCGCCCAGTATAGCTGGGAAACTCACATTGTCGACAACTCCAAAGAAGCCTTAGGAGGTCTAGCCCCCAAGGGCCGCACAAAGACATACAGAACCCACAATGGGGAGCCAGCCCCCATTGACATCGTGGAACATAGAGGCCCACTCCCCCAGCGGTTGTAGCTGGGTGTCTTCCGGCAGTAACTGCCGGCTTATCAGCGTGGGGCCACTCCCTGTATCCAGGATGGCCCGAGTGCTAAGGTCTAAACATTCCGTAAGGAATAACCTGACAACTAGCGTATAGCTAGAAGAGGGCATGAATACACCTGCCGTGCCCTCAGGGGGTTTCCCTTAAGATATACCCCAGGTGGCCGCTTTGGTCTGTTCTTCCCGGCTCGCCGGGAGGACTTGTACCTCCTTGTTGCCCTGAGAGTTGTCAGGGGAGGCGGGACCACCGCCCCCGTTACTTGTTTTCCGAGGAGGATTTGTCCTCCTGGACCAAATCCTCGGCTTCCACCCCTGGGGGTGGAGTGTCATCCGATGACGACCACGATGGCCCTAGGCTTGTGCCCACAGCAGCCACCGTCTGCTTGGGACGGCGCCGGTCCTCTTGAGGATGTTCCGCCATACGCTCCTCGTAGGCCTTGTCTAACAGGGCCTTGGTCGCCGCGTCAAGGCGGGGACACTCACGGAAGAAATGTCCTCGCATGTTACATGCAAGGCAGTTGTAGTTCCTTGGCTGCTCAAAGCGCCCTTTACGCCTTGGGGAAGGACCCGCCGGGAGTTCCCCCACCTTAGTTGGGGCTGTCACCGCCGCGGTGACATACTTGCGTGGTGTCGGCCGGGCGGCTCGGCGCTCTCGACGGGCCTCGGCCCGTCGAGCCTCTTCGGCCTGTTGCTCCTCGTGACGTCTGCGCCAAACGTCACCCTTCCTCTGGGCATATTGCACCAGGAGGTCCATCGGCATATTGCCGGTGTGGTGTTCGCGCACATCTGCGCGAATCTCCCAACCGAGCCCCTGCACATAGCGGCTTTTCATCTGCCCCTTTGTGTGTATATACCAACAGAGGCGACCTAACCCCCTAAGGCGTACGTAGAAATCGTTCTCGGTTTCCCCATCCTCCTGTGAGGCTCCGTCGAGCAGAGCGTCCTGGTCGCTTAGCGACTGCTCGTCCGCATATTAGAGGAGGAGCCAGTTGACCACTATCATATAGGAACTCAAAGACGCCTACGGCTGGCGTCCCATCCCACTCTGCGTCTCGACCAAAGGTGGCCGAGACATCCTTGCGCAGACGGCCTAGGCCGTGGGCCATCGTCCGGTCATACCGGACGACCGTATTCGCCAAGGCGTACGATACACAATCCAGAATCGCTGCATAACGATCTTCCGCAGGGATGATCTTTTCGGGAAGTCTACGATGTGGGGCTCCCTCTAGCTCGCGCCCTAGGGCGCGTGCTACCGCACGTCGGGGGACCTGAAGTCCCCCGTCTCCGCCGGAGTACTCCCCATCCGAGGAGGAGGTGCTCAATCGGCGACGACGGCGTCTGGACCGTCGGGAGGCCCCAAGGGCTGCCTCCAATAAAGACAGCCGTTCATGTAACGGGCTCATGAACGCATCCAGTGAATCCCGTAGGGCCGCGGAAAAGGCGTCCCCTTCCAGGGACCCTTGCGGAACCCCAACCCCACTGACTTGTGGGGGTGTATGGGGTATGCCGGCGGGCCTAGCCCGCCGAGCCCGACCGTCATACTGCCCCTGTTATTGGGGTGGGACCTTTTGTCCTCCACCCCCCAGGGGTCCCGGCACTCTGGAAGAGACTCTCTCTCGACACCTTGTGGCGGTCTCAACAGAAAGGGGTAACGGGATTCCGTCACCGCCCCCGCCTCCGTCACTCGCGGTGCCACGCACTCTCGTGGACACGCGCGCGCGACCCTCCACATGAGGAGGGTCCCCCCAAAGGCCTTCCGGCCCTGAGCCCTCACTAGCTCCGTCACGGACACCCCGTGAAGAGGAGCCCGCGCCTTCCGCGCGGGACAACATTCCCCTCTTGCTATCCATAACGATGAAAGCCCTACTCCCCCGTGGGAGAATCCAGTCAAACAGTCAACCGGTCACACTCCAGGGTAAGACAAAGAGAGCACGTCCACCGTGAGAAAACGAGCAGGGCCGGCCCGACTGATCAGGAAGGGCTTGACCCTGTCCCCCGCTGATCCACCAAATGAAGTGGATTCAGCCCTCACAGCCAACGGAATACAACCACGTCGGAAAACCCAGCACAGGATGCGGAACGCTACGCCAGCATCAAAACGCGAGCGCCGGGATCACTGGGCGCGAAGCGCACAAAAACGACGGAAGTAACGCAAACGCAACGATGCTTTATTCGAACACGCACGATGACCCCAAAGCATACTGTCATATACCCTCAGAAACAAGACGCAGGACTTGCACAATCCCGACCCCCTGGCGCTACCATGGGGGGACCGGTACCCAACGGGGCACGGGCTCAGGCCCGGGCCTCTAGTGGCCCCTGCCCAGCATCCCTGACAGCCCTTCCACCGGAAGGGGACCCCCGCCCGTCTCGGGCGGAAGCAGGAAAGTCACTAAGACTTCCTAGATTTCAGGATGTACCCAAAACCAATACCCCGGGACTTATCCCAAGATTTTTCAATTTTCCCGGATAGATTTCCGGTAGGATTTCGTCCCTGGTCGAGATCATATCTCGGTCCGGCTTACGCTCGGTTTTCGGAAGCTTCCACAAGCTTCCCGGTCCCCCCAGAGGGCCCGGATTCGGGAAGACGTGTGTCTCCCATGTGTGTGTCAAACCCCCCCAGGGGGGCCGGATCGGGTGTTCCCCGCCTCACGCCCTTCTAGAGGGGTCGTTTCATGTGTGGCCCTGGGGATCCCTGGACATCCGCCCAAGGGGGTTGTCCCACGCTACCCCACTGGGGGGGTGTTGCGTGATTGGTCACGACCCGTCCCCGGCTCATGCCGGGGGGTCGAGTCACCCCTGACAGGGTGTTTCCCCCACAAGGCAGCCGAAGAGAACGTCTTGCACGTAGGGCACTGTCGGGAGAGGGGCGTCGTGTGGATGAGGAGCACCGCGATCGCGGGGTTCACGCGCGGGCTGGGCCCATAAACTGTGAAGCAAACACGCGCACTTCTCCCCTTGGGGTCCACTCGGCCCTCGCTCCCCGCTCTCTCACTCTATCGAGGTGCCCCCGCGGTCCCATCCCGCCGTGCCGGTCGCGCCTATCTGCGGTTTCCGCCCAGGGATGATCGCGTGCGCCGTTCCACACGCAGGAGGAAAAACACAATACAACGCCGTAAAACTCGTTCCTAAAACCATCGGGCCGTGACACAACTATCAGGTCGTGACCAGGGCCGGAGGTGGATAAAGACGAGCCAGCATATCCGCACATTATACCCGTAATATTCCATAATCGATGCTGCAGCCGCGTATGCATATCGTACTCTGTTCATCTACCGCCGGATGTAATGAGCCCTAGTGACTATCCAAAGGCAGGATATAATATAATCTGTATCGATTAACGACCTCGCCTAATCCGGCGCACAGATTCTGCGCCGCGTTGCTGGCGCGTGGGGATGCCTCCCCAAATGGTTGAGCTGCCAACATCTGGCAGTGCCCAGCGGCGTTCTTGCCGAAGAATGTGCGAACGGTTCTGCCCCGCGTCTGACCCGGTTTGCCTTCTTGTCAACAGCCCGCGCTCGAACCCGAATAGGCGCCCCCTGGTGCGCACACGAGAGCTCCAACGATGCCTACTGAGGCCTGTTCTTAGGTGAAGGCTCGTGTGATGTGACGAGCGCTGCGGGATATCCGATTGGCTAACCTCTGTGACAGTGTGATCACTGTGACGAACGTACGCGGACGGGCCGCGTACGTTCGTCACAGTGATCACAATGCAAGTCCACTTCTGCGACAATGAAGGAAAAAAAGAAGTACGTCCTGACATCAACTGCCAGTCGATCAAATTTGGTTTCGACGTGGGAGCGTCCCCCAACGTGCGGTCTGCAGCCCCCGCGTCGGACGCAACACGCACCCCAACGGAAATGTCCTGAGGTGCCCTTCTAGCCCTGTTTTGCGCGAGCTGTGGGCCAGAGTGTTCCTACACGATCATCACCGGCACCAGCAATTCGTACGGCGACACAGCACATGGCTGTGTCCATAGACGCGTCCATGTAGCACGTCAGGAGCCGCAGGGCCGCGCGCTCCCGGCTTCTGCCAGGTCCTAAGACTCCCTGCGCCCCTGTCTCTGACAGATAGGACAGCCAGACCCCAGAAGTTCTCCGAGTCAGTGCATCAGGGGATTTTGAATGCGAGCACTGATCGCGTGGTGTTCCACGCGCCGTCGACGCTGCGGGCTACGAAGGTAGCAGCCGGCGGCGGCACATCCTTCTGATGATACCAATCGGAAGGTCTCGAGACAGCCCAGTAGCACAAGAATACAGCACGGGAGCATACTCTGTGCGCGTGCACTGGACTGGGCGGGCGCCTTACCCCTCCCGACCCCATCCAGGGGGCCAGGCGCAGTCCCCGCACGCGAGGTACCCTTCGTGCCGGCTTCAGGCAGCAATCACGCTCTCTGAGCGAGCTTCCGGGGCCTGGGACGTAATGAAAAGCTGCAAGGTCCGTCGGGACGGCCACAAAAGCAGCTCAAACAGGTCGCCGTCGCACTCTCCCCCCACGTCGGAACCTACACTGTCGCCCACGCTGTCTTTTTCTCCACCTCCTCCCCGCAAGATTCCCTAGCACCCAGGTCATGATCAGCTCCCGAGTGACTGTCTTGGACCTGCGAAAGGATCTGAAGGCCCGCTGTCTCACCTTGCCTCGAAGGATGAACTCATCCAACAAATGCGACACGGCGCGATGCAGCTTAGTTGTGTGCCAGGGCCCAAAGAGGGTCTGAAAGTCGTTCTCAATCCAGCGACTCATCCGACGACAAACCGACATGGCCTGCGCCCAAGTCTTCGGCCGCACGTCGAAGGCGCTCTTCAAAAGTGCGGCGAGCTCGCAGAGAACCCACGTGAGGACGCTGTGATGCCGCCCTCCGGCGCCTGTCCGCCCGAACAAGCCGGCCGCGGCGAAAGCCAAGAAGTGCACCGCCTCACGGTGCTCTTTGCCTTTCAAGGTAGCTTGTTTCTCTCCATATTTGATAAAGTA
>Ga0209093_1000948_pt1 | contig 16263 bp, 9 predicted proteins | sample SidtaG_4_FD_187450 | JGI IMG/M metagenome (GOLD analysis project Ga0209093, IMG submission 187450) | Marine algal microbial communities from Sidmouth, United Kingdom - Sidmouth_Male1 metaG (SPAdes) (version 2) | ecosystem: Host-associated > Algae > Red algae > Unclassified | place: Sidmouth... | reverse complement strand
GGGGGGGGGGGGGGGGGGGGGGGGGGGGGGGGCACCACGAGAAGGCAATGGGGAGCGGCGCGTCGGCACCCCCGTCGCCAGAGGCATTCCAAGCGGGCAGGGACGGATGCTAGGAATCAGCTCGCCTCTGGCGCAGTCCGCATGGGGGGCAAGGGGAGGGGGGGGAGGCACGAAAAGGCAGTGGGGAGCGGCGCGTCGGCGCCGCTGTCGCCAGCGGCATGTCAAGCGGGCAGGGACGGAAGCTAGGCAGCAACTCGCCGCTGGCGCAGTCCGCATTGGAGGCAGGGGGAGCGGGCGGGACCACGGAAATTGTAGGGCGAACAACGCGCCGACGCCAACGCGCCGACGCCGCAGGTGGGATGGGTTGCACGCGGGGGGGGGGCACCACGAGAAGGAAATGGGGAGCGGCGCGTCGGCGCCGTCGGCCAAGCGGGACGCAGCCCCGGCGGGAAGCTCCACAGCGCACAGCAGGGGGGGCACAAGCAGCCAGCGGGTAGGGGAGATATGGTTCGGCACGCCGCCGTCGCAGCCCACGTCGGAGCCAGAGGGGGGGGGAGGGACCACAGGCCACCAGCCGGGAGCGGTGCGCCGCCACGTGACGCAGTGCGGGCGGCAGGGGCGCACCTACAGCAGGGAAGACACCCAGAAGCGGTGCGTAGCCGCTACAGCTGACGTGGGTGACACGGAGGGGGGGTGGACCACTAGAAGGCAGTGAGGAGCGGTGGGTCGGCGCCGTCGTCCGACGGGGATGCAACGTCGGCGGTAGGCTTGCACAGAACAGGGCTGGAGGCATACAGACAGCCAGCGGGTGGGGGAAATAGGGAGCAGCACTCCACCTGGGGAGGTGGGCGGAAGCACACGATTTCAACGAGGAGCAGCGCGCCACGTCGCGCGTCGGCATGGGTCGCACGGGAGATGCCGCAACAGGGCAGGCACCAGTGAGCGCGGCGCCGCCCCCGCAGTTGGGGTGGGGTGCTGGGTATCGGAGGGAGATGGAAGCATCTGAGGACCGCCAGTCGCAGGCTGCCTGATCTGGCGGGGGCGGGGAGGGCTCGGCGGGCGGATCCTGGGTGGTGACCCAGAATGAACAGGGGGCGTGGGCAATGAGAGCCTATTTAGTCGTGTCGCGCCGTCCAAGCAATCACCCGTCCGATGGCACCAACTCACGACGCAGCGCACCCGACCCACAGCAGCAAGACCGCCCACCTCACCCCACCCACCCAGCTGCCCGTCATTCTCCCCACCGGCATCACCCACCGCCCCTGTTGACCGGTAGTCGTCCCACTGTCTTGGGCCAGGTAAGCCAGGGTGCGATGGGAACAAGTACGCCAGCTATTCGCTCGCACACCCAATAGGTAAGTACTCTCCTACGCACCTCAGGTTATTGCTCGTGGACGCATCTCAGGTAAGTGGTCGCAAATGCACACTGGCAGGCCCATGACAACATGGTAGGTTTGCGTCACAGCGTTCGGGTCTCAGTAGGTCCTCCCTCTCTGTCTAAAGGAGGGTCGTAGAGCGCACGCTCACGCTCGGGTGGTAGGCCAGTAGTGTGCCAAGTCCTCTTTCATGGCGCGGCGCCGCTTCTCAGTTCGTCCTTCATGCAAAATGCAGCACATGGCCACGGAAGTGCACCTTCTTTTCGCTCGCGCGTGCTGTGAGAATGTAAAATGCGTGCCCAACAACTGAGTTGAGTCGACAGTGCTCATGCCAGGATATCCCGCGCCACGCGCTATGACATAGAGAAAATTTTCAGACGTGCTGTATGAGTGCACCTCTCTCCGCCTTAGAAGTAACGCTGGCATAGGAGGCACAGTCGAATTCATTTATAATCCAGGCGCCCTGCCCCTCACCCGCTTTTCCCTTCCCCCCGCCACCCCTTCTCCCGCTCGCGCCATTACTCCTCTTCCACCCCCAGCCGTGCTGTGTGGCCAGCTCAGCCGACTTCCACAAAATGATATAGACTTCACCACCGCGCAGAAGCCGGGGGGGGGGATGCGGAGGCACCGTCAGCGGTGCCGTCAGGATGCAAGTGAAAAGCGGAAAAGGCGAGGGTGTCACCCACGGCATGCGACATGAGACTCTGGTGCTACTGACTCACTCCTCGACGGAATATCCCTGGAACCGATGAGTCAGGGTACGTGGGGGGGGGGTGTCCCACAAGATGTGGAGGTTGAAGGACTTGAAGATGCTACGACGAATCGCCACGAAAGGCGGCGAGAGGGTCTAGAATTGCCCGTTCCAGCGTGGGGTCACAGCAACTCAGAACACGTTCGCTACTGGATCTATATAGCAAGTGCCCGCCACCAACCCGACCACGGCTGGATGCATCCATCATGGATGCTCATCCGCCGTATGTACTGCGGGCAGTCAAGTTGTGGAACCAACTGTTCTGATGTCATGTTTGTCGAACAGTTGTCACAAGTCCCCTCCGCTGCCGACCCTGCCCCTACTTAAATCACTCAAGACTCTGACGTCAGGTCACTTCGAGAACGAGACGGGTAGACCCGTGACTCTGCGCAGTGGACGGACTGATCACGGTCTGGTCCCTTGCCGAGGAATCGTGAAATGCTGCACTATTCCCTCTATACCGATATGCTCGTGCCATAAGACACGCAGCGGGTGAGGTGGCACCCGATAGTCGCCTGCAATCGCCCTCACGCGCCGCTGCTGCACGTCACTCTGGCACACGACCCATTTAGTCGATATCGTGCATACATCTCCTTACACCTAGTGACCTCACTGCGCCAACACGTCGGGGCTCACAAAAAAAAACTGCAAAGGCACAGAATGCAACCACTTTAGAGCCCGTCTTGCACGTTGTCTGCTGCATGTTCTTCAGGAGGCTCCTCAGGAAGGTGGAGTGGGATTTGGTCGAAAGGATCCTCCTCCTCGAGCTCGGCGTCTTGCTGCTCGGCGAGGACGGCCATCGCCGCGCTCAGAGCAGCAGTCGCGGAGTGGTCGACCGTATCTTGTTGCTCCACCTTCAGCGTCTGCAGCGAAACATCCTCCACCGCACGTTTCGTCATGGTTGGCATGAGCAGGTACCACCGCCCCGGGATGTTGCGCTCGTCGCTTCCGAGTCCAGCTATCCCGTCGTCCGTCGTCCAATGAGCACGGGGCTCCAGGACCATCTTGCGCAAGCAAACAGCCACGGCAAATATGACAGAGGAAGGAAACTTGTAACAGTCGCGGCCTGAGAGGGCGTGTAACAGCGCGCTCGCGACGCGGAAGAAGCATCCCGTGGCCTGGACTTGCACTTCTCCAGGCACAGCCACTGCCGAGACCGCCGTTGAGCCAGCACCCGTCCCGAGTGTTGATGATGTGCCAGCAGCCGCCGAATTCGCCAAAGTTAATGCGCCAGTCGTGCCCTGGGCATGGGCAGGTGGGGCGGCGCGTGAAGATGACTCGGCGAGCGCGTCGGATGTCAATACGTGAATGGACATGGGCACGTGTTGAGGGACCGAAATCCTGCCCGACAGGGACGCCAGGTGTGCGCTCTTAAAGGCGAAGTAGGGAGAGCCGTCAGCAGACTCCAGCCCCGGTCGCGGTTCAGAGGGGTTGACCAGTATAATGGACACAAGCGGCGATGGGTGGAAGATGAAGTAACCGACGGTACGCCACCAAAACGCCCGCGCCTGGCAGCGCCCGTCGTTCACAATGACACGCAGGACGGCTAGGATGTTGACTGTGACTTTGTTCTTGGAGGTGGATGCTCCCGTCAAGCCTTGAATTACGCTCGGGGGCATCGTGCGCGCCCTGAGCAGCGTCATGGCCCGTTTAAACACGGACTCGAGCAGCTCGCTGAAGTACTTGATGGCAAACGACCGCTCCCCCGAAGTCTTCTTGACCGGAGGGAAGAACGGAGTGAGCACATCTCCGCGCGCTTCCGCCTTTGAGTACAGCTTCATAACCATAGCGGCAATGGCCACTGCCGCAATAGGCCTGACGAATGAGGAGTCGAAGACCGACTCCACCTCGGGGCGGATGACTTTCTTCTCTCTCTCCGACCACGGATGCTCGGAGGGGGCGGCCCGCGCCGCGTGAGCAGCATGGGCGTCCTCCACGCTCTTCTTGAACGACCGCAGCAGTGGCCCATTGGGGTCCGCCAACTTCACGACCTCTTTAGAAATCTCCTCGCGTACGATAGTTCGCCAGGCCTCCCCAAACGTCCCAACAGCGGCGTTTACCGTCTGCTGAACGAGAGACATGTGTGAAGCAGCTGCAGAGGAGGCACTTCCCCCTCCGCTGTGCTGCACCGGCGCACTGCCATCAGTACCGAGCCGGGGTGCGCCACGTTCATCGACGGACCGACCGGCGCGAAGCTCAGCAGCGCGGCGCAGTGCCAGGCGCTCGGTAGCAGTAAAAAGTGGAGCCAAGCCGGTGGAGGAGCTTGCTGCAGCCGCCGCCGCAGTCCCCACTGCAGCCGCTGCCGCCGGGGCCGCACCAGCTTCTGTTTCAACGACGCCTTCCGCGACTGGTGCGCCGAGAGTTCGAGGGCTTCGCATGGTAGGCGTCGCCGTGGTGTCCGTAGAGGTAAATGGGGAAGCAGCAGCGGTTGCCGGCCGAACGGGAGCAGCAGATGGCGAGTCAACGGCACCAAAATCGGCTGCCGCCGCTGCCGCCACAGAAGGGGCGCCAACACGAAGAGTGGAGACGTCCGCCGCTGCTGCGTTCCCTGTAGCAGCGACAGCACGACGCTTGGAGGAGGCTGCAGCGGCAGCAACAGACTTGGAACGAGCTGCCGATGCCGCTCCTGCGGAGGTGGAGGAGTGCAGCGCCCCGGTACCTGACGACGCTCCGGCCCCCGAGGTGGACCTCACCCTGGACCCAGACCCTGCCCTTGCTCCAGCCGCCACCCCCGACGGCACCGTTGCCACTGCCGCCGGCGCCACTCCTGTCCCCGCCCCGGCCCGGACGCGCGCTCCGGCCGAGGCGACCACCGCGGCAGCCGCGGGCACGGCTGGTGTCCCACTTCCGCGCGTCCGTCGCTTCTTGGCTACAGGTGAGGATGGGGGTAGGGGCTGCATTATCAAAAGTGTGCCAAAGATGGCCGCCGAAGGTCTGCAGTCCTCGTGGTGGCCGTGGTGGGAATGCCCAGGCGAGGAGACTTCTGGTGATGGATTGAAAGCAGTGTGATGTGCGGTCGCGACGTCAACGGCCAATATCAGCACAGCTACCAGGTGTCAAGTGTGGTGTTGCTCGTTAGTAGCCGCTCCTCGCGTTGAGCTCTTCACCTTGCCCCGCCCGTCGGCAACGACCAAGAGAGACCGTGCCACACAGCGTCACCGCGTGCTGTCACGCAGCCGACGCGCCAGACCAGGGACTGTGGCCAATTCTACGGGACGTGGCGCTTACTCAAGCTGTCGTGAGTAGCTCGCAATTGAATTGGAGGCCTCTCGCGCCGTTCACCGCTCCCATCCCAAAGAGCAGCGCAAGAGTCCGTAGACAGTCACGCAGGTACCACTGTTGGTGGCTCCGCTTGGCCAATCTTCGTCCGGGATATCAATCTGTGCTGCATACTAAGGTCCGTCACATGGCTGCATCGGCAACGCCCGAGGCGACAGTGTACCCCCACGCTTCCCCGCAGGTAAAGAGACGCAGGCCTCGTGCCTATCTCCGAACTTCACTGTCTCGCTCCCTCGGCACAGCGGATGACATCAGCTGCTCGCAGAGAATGAGAGAGGGACACTGTTGCACAAGCGCGACACCGGGGCACATGTGAGAGGCGCCTTGAGAAGACAGTGCGGGCCGGCGACCTAACGTCGCGGAAGGCGGAAAAAGGGCCACTCACAATATTGAAACAGTTGGCCGCCGTTCCAGGCCACATAGCCAGAAGTCTGAATGCGATGACACTATAGGTCACTCATTGGCCTACGCCGGTGTGACAACGGAGAGCAGTCGCGGCATGGGCAGGGGGGGAAGCGGGACCGGAACGTGTGACTGGCATTCCACATCACGAACGATTTCGAGGCCTGCCGAACGGCGTGTGGAGGATGCCTGATCGGGGCGAGAGACACCAGGTGCACGGTAGCTTCACCACAACAGGGAGACCATGGCTACCAGCGCACATGGACCTCCATGAGAACCTGGGGGCTTCCGGCGGCAGCGTGACACCAAGGATCCGGCGCCGGCTCGTCGGTGAGCAGGTGCGATCTCTAACTTCGTTTGAAAAGTACGCACCAGGAAAGCAGTAGACGATTTGCGTGTCCTCCACACAGCAATGCACCCATCTCGAAGCCTGGCTAATCCGGAGGCTCTCAAGGGGTCCAATGTCGCGTGGCGCCTGAGCATTGCATCTCTGGCTGCCCAGGGCCCGCTTTACATGTCACTTAGAGACGATCTCTCTTGTTGCTGATCAACAGGCCGCTTTTCTTGAGTACCTCAGAGCTCTGTCTGCTGCCTGGTTGAAAATGCGGAGAGATGCTGAATATGATGGAGGTCCCCGCGGACAGATGCCAGCTTGTCGCTATAGTCGGTCCTCGACGCACGGCACGTGACACCGGAAACGGTGAGCGAAATGACGCAATAGGATAGATGGCTCACTGCCACCACCGTCAGGGGACATGCAGCTGGCGAGCTGGCTGCACTATGAGCTATATAAGTGTGTTTGCTTGTGGCTAGGGTCCGTGCACCTCAAACGCAGCTGGCGTACAGCGGGTCTCCACCTTTCCTCCAGGCTATCTAGGCAACGTCACCCAAAGTGAAAGTCCCCCGTCACGACCAATGGCTCATAGCAGCCAGTGAGACAGCTCCATGCCATCACCGGCGATAACAGTACAGGGTACAACCAGACTCAATCGTCCCGACACCATTGCGGCGCCGGCTTCCAAACGAGAACTCGTCATGTTACCATGCCAAAACAATCGACACGAAGCGTGCTGTGGGATGTTGCTCACATCGTCATTGGAAACGGTACGCCGCCGCAGAGGATGCCGATGTCGATTGCGCACTATGTCGTAGTCCTGCGAGTCTCGAACAGCAACCGACACGGTACGCCTTTCCTTGTCGCGCTCGAGCACGTAGAATACGGAACCGTCTGGCGCCACGTGGTGCTCGAGGAGCAGCCGGGTGATCTTGTCGCCGTTCTTCCGCGAGAAGCAGCGGAAAAGCGCAGCCGGAACCACATGCGCCGGAACGTCAAGAGCGTCGAGCAAAGCACGGGGAGACGACAGCTGTGAGGCGCAAGATGCCCGACACTGCCGGAGAGTGCACTCGGACAGTGACAACCGCCGGAAACGCACGAGGTCCACTAGCGCCCCGTAGGTACACTCCAGCTCCACCTTGACGCTATCTTGATCATTGCCGCGACTTGTGGCACCCGGTCGCACTTGGAGACGGTCAAGGAACTTGCCGCGCAGCGTGGATTGGAGAGAGCGACCAAGAGCAAACTCCTGCACCCCGAGCACGGCGTAGAGCCATCGTCGAGGGGAAAACGACGCGTCCGCCTCGAAGAGTTTCTGGACGAGCTCAACCAGCGCGGATGGAACGCCAGACAGCAACTCAGCCACACGGTGGATCTCCACAAACTGCCGCCGCATACCCTGGACCTCTACCGCGAGGGACTCGACAGAGACAGCAGGAGGAGGACCTCTTCCATCTCCTGCCGCCGGTCTGGCGCTACCGAATGGTAGCACAGGAGCGTGCTGGGCAGCCCCGTGAAGAGGGCGAGAGAACTATATCTCAGCTGGGTCCTCCGCGGGCGTTGGAGGGGCGCCATTGGCCGACGCTTGAAAGAAACTTGATGCGCCGTGCCGTTGTTGCGATGGAACTTGGGACGCATCATCGCCGTCGGGAGAGTCGGAAAGAGGAGGCAGAAAGCCATCATCGCGTGTTGAGGAAGGACTGGCCGATAGCAAGTGGAACATGTGCTTCATATTTCAACAGCATCAATCGGCAATGAGCAGGGTACGGGACGCGTCAGAACACCGGTGCTGGAGACACCCAGAGGGCGAGCCGTAAAAAAGAGAGTCGTAAGAGCAACGATAACATGCCGCAAGCATGTCATCGAAGTCAGGCTCAGGCAACGTACGTCGTGGCCATTGAATCACAGTTTTCCATGAGCAGGTGCGGACGCGGTCAGGTCGCGAGGTGCGGGTTGACAATGTGGATTGTGGCCCGCAGCCACATGTGCAGTTGGCGACAAAGAGTGAGCACAATGGCACCAGTGAAGCGACGAGGACACCGATGTAGCGACGAGGAGACAGGTGGCAGCCGTAGCGGCGTGGGATGTCAAAAGAAGCTGCCGTGTGGCGGAGGCACACGGCTGTTCAGTGCAAAGACCGAGCGCGCGGCGCGGGAGCCGTCGGGATGGTCACCATGCGGGCGGGCGTTATGATGCCCGAGCACAGCCCACCAGGTCTTCGAATTCAAATAGCTTTGTCAGTTGTAATACCTGGACAGGTGGAAGATTCCCAGCTGGCGCTGCCTCCAGAGCTTCCGACGCTCCATTTCCAAGGACTTGTCGCTTGAGTCTGGGGACTGCTCATCTCCCGGTCTCGTGTTCGTGTCTGAGCACGAATCAAAGGACCATTCGCCGGAGGCAGGGGAGTCACCGCCCCCGCCTCAAATGCAAGTGGCTGACGACCACCAGACAAGGATTGGACTGGCCAACGTGTGCGCATGCGCCAGAGAAGCAAGAACCAAGGTACCGCTCCCGTTGACCCAGATTACTGGGTGATGTATGATGAGCACATGATGGTGGGTGACGGAGTCCTACGTAGACACAGGCGTTAAGTTTAGATAGCGACGGCACGGTCGTGCGCGCTGCGACAGATTACGGACACCATGCCGTCAATGTGTGATAGCCTGGGGTGATAAAATGCTGTAATCATTCTTGTTTTGATGACAAGGGATGCTCGAGCACGGACGTACGCTGCAGTGCTGCAAAGCCTGCGATTGGAGAGGACGATGTGGACAGAAACAGGTCTTTTCATCCACGTTCGGGTGTCTCAACATCAATGTGTATTACTACAATTGTCACTCGTGTACATCGGCTGCCAATGCAGCTTGCACTACTGCAACGGTGCGAGCGGTTGTCCGCGCCAGACCAATATGCTCGGAGGTCCCCTCCTGTGCGTACACACTTCCCTGGCCACCCCTTGCCTTTGCGTACGCGCACAAATTGCACGGCGCCCGGGCGTTGTGGCCGCGGAGGTGGCTTGACTTCGACACCTGCTCGTAGTCGCCAACGTAGAACGCGACGTCGGCATACACGCGCACCTTGACACCGTCAGGGTCCTCGACGACCCAGCCATCGTGGGCCCCTGCGACAAAGTCGTTGATAACTGCCCGCAACACCGCATCTGAGCACACGCCCCGAGCAGTGCGGGACAGCACACGGCCGCCAAGGCGACTCGTACGGTGCTTGAACAGCCACGACAAATAGCTCATGTAAACCCCCCCAAGTCCGTCAAAATCGTCCGAGTACAGCGCGAACGAAGCAGTGTACCATCGCTCCCCGTCCATGGATATGCCGCTCAATAGCCGCCGCCGTCTTGGGGGGTCGTCGACCGCAGCTCCTGTTTCTGCATCATCGCGAGGAAGGAGCCTGACGCAGCCAACGCCAACGACACAGCCGTCTACGGCCACCCAACAAATCTCGTAGTTTTCGGCTCTCCGCCAGTGGCGCACGACAAGAGACCCCACCATAGCATCGTCCGACGTGCAAGGAAAGACGAAATCACCGGCGTGAACTGCGTCTCCTGGTTGCAGGCCAGCCGCGCTAGTCGCAAACGAACCCGCGCCGATTGTGACAGCCCGTGGCCCTTCCGCGTCTCCCATGAACTCAATCGTAGCGGCATCCCCGCATGTCAGCATCTCTCCTCCCAGGACAAAGCGTCGCACGGTACCGCCGGCCATGGTTGATGCTTCCCGGTCCTGGAATAGATGAGAGTCACAAAACTCGGGGTGGAGAGCCCGATCGGCGTCGGTGCGCCGGTCAGCTGCCGTAAAAAGCTCAAAGGTCTCTCTAAACGCAAAGTCGCGGGCAACGTGGTCGCTCGGAAGAACAAGCAGTAACGGGGGCTGCTGTTTACCGCCCTCCACAGCTGGCCCCGACGAAACGGTCCGTAGCGGCGATCCCCAGGCTTTTCGCACACGAGGGAGCACCTGCTTCCGGATGTAGCTCAGCGACGGTGGCTTGGACCCGGGAATGACGTCTTGGATGAAGGCACGCATGATGTCAAACTGCAACTGGGTGACTCCCGCTTGGCCGCGCAGGTAGTAAAAGCAGAAGAACTCGGTGTAATCCACGAACGGAAGCTCTCCCAGCGCACTGCCCACAGTGTTCACGGGCTCGACAGGGTACGGCACATCATCTGTGCCGACGTCGACATCAAACGCGCCATCGTAGGGGTCCTTGCCGAAGTAGTTGGACGCCACGCTGGCTCCATCGTCACAGTCATGGTCGTCAGAAGCAGCGTCACAAGCGACGTGACGGCCGTCAGTGAGTGGGTCGACAACAGCATCAGCGCGACCACCGGCATAGTCAGCCACATGGTCGACCGCGGGATGAGAAGCGACACGCGCATCGAGTACTCCGCCAGGACCGCCGGAACGCGGCTGGTGGCCAAGATGGGCCGCCCCGAGCGAGTTGACGGCGATAGATGGAAGGCCAAGGCGCTGTTCCAAAGACGGAGGAGCATCCTCGGGGGGGTGGACGCCGTCTCCCTGTGGGCTTAAGGCATTAGGAGGGAGATCAGGATGTAGGTGAAGCGCGGGAAGGGCATCTTCCGGGGCGTTGAGGCCAGGAAGAGGGTTGAGGGCACACGGGTCGCCAATGCGAGAGGTGTCGTCAAGGCGATGGGAACTGAGAGTGCGATTACTCTGCCTGTCGTCTTGTGCGGGGCGGCGGGCACCATGAAGACCACCAACAAGCGCGTCACGTTCTCCAGGGCCATGCTCATCAGATGTTTGGGAGCAAAAGAAAGAGCGGGCTTGTGAAACAACCACAATGTCGCTCACCTCTGCACCTCGTTTCTGTCCCCGCCGAGCGGGCCGGAACCGAGACATGCCAGCGGGCACGAAAGACCCAAAAGTCCGAGCCGGCAACAAAACTAGCAGCTGTGAAGCTCCGGCGTGGCCCGTAGTTGCGAGCAGTCACGGCAGCGCAGCGCCCGGCCCTGCAAACCACGAGATTCAACCTCCCTCGAGGACGCGAAGTGCCGGAGTGGTGCCTTCAGCACCCCCCCTCCCCCTCGTTCGGGCTGCGCCAATGAGCTCCTGAAAGACATGCCCTCCAAAGCCCGCCTGCGTCACCCCGACGTCCGCACGAGGTGTGTGTCGCCAGCACAGGGTACAGGGCTCCATGGGCTGCAGGCGGAACCGAGACGCGCTGCATGTGGTCAAGATGAGGCCGCACACCCGCCTGCAGGCCGACAGACGACTCCCTTCCGCACGACGGAAGGGCCGGTTTCGTGCCGCGAAGATTTATTCTGTGGCATGGATGAAGTACGAATGACTCGGCACAATGCAGAGATGCGTCCCATCGAAGGGCCTTTCTGTACCCCATCGCGCGGATTTGCCGGACCAGGTGGTGGCGCCAAATAATTCCGGGATGCGAGTAGCCAACTGCGAAGGAACCCGTCGGGTGTCCGAGGAACCACTCTCTACGGCACCTGTGCTTGCCCTGGAAGCAGACGCGCCTATATCACTGCTCCTGCACCAGGTGCATCGTCCCGCCTCCACCGTCCTGCCAGTTATCTCGGCAATGCTCATTGCGTCTCGGAGCCCATCGCTGATGTTCATTCGTACGGCTGCCGTGTCTTATGCGGAGCAGCCCGGCGCCGCCCGTGCCCCCATTTTGGGGCCTGTGGTTGTCTCTTGGGAAGCGTGTTGGTGGGCGCACGGTTTTACCCACTACTGCCCCTCGCGTTGGCGCGGTGCCTATCGCCGTCGTCTATGCTTTTATCCTTACCGGCACCGTCGTGCTGTCCAACGTGGAGCTCAGGGACGTTCTCGTGTGCGTCACGGCGTTGCGCTCGCACCACCCCATTCTTCCTCTTCTACCCGGCGACCTTCAACCTCACCTTGGTGGTGGGACGGCTGTGGGTCGGCTGCGGGTCGGCCCCGGCGCACGCGGGTTTGCCCGCGCGGTCGTCCCGCCACTTTCCATTGCTTAGCATCGCGTGCCTCACTGCTGTCGCGGTCTCCCCGTCCTGCGCCATGAGGCACGTTGACGCTGGCCTGTTTGTCCTCGGGCTCCGGCTGGACAGCGACCAAAGTGTTTTCCACGAGCTCAGCGCCCGCCTGCCAAGCGGCATGTTCGACGGGCACCGCAGTGTTCTGCCGTCACCCGACCACCTCTTCTTCATGGGCCTAACCAAGCGCCTGTTGCAGGCCATCTTCACCCTCCTTACACCCGACCTACGACCGACCCTCGGGGTCTCCCTGCGTGAGGCCCTCGCCCATGCCGGGCTTCCTTGCACTAAGGTTTACAACGCGAGCAACAAAACGTACGTCAACAGCCTAGGCATCTCGGAGTGGGCGGCGGTGTGCATCATCGGACCGCACGCGTGTCGACGAGCCACCCCTGATGCACTGCTGACGGGACCGGTGACTGGTACATCGCCTTTGGGTGTGGCTGTGGACTTATTGCAAGACTTGTACGACGTGGTGCGCCTCGCGTACCTGTATCCCCGTGCCGAGCTCGACGGAGAAGCCGCGTGTATGGACAGGGACGGCGCCGCGGTGGAGTTGCGCCGGAGGGCGGCTGTTCTTCTGCGGTCCATCCGTGCAGCGTGCGCGCGGCCGGACTGTGCCACCCTGGCGGCAATTTTTGACGTTCCCAACATCCACCGCATGAGTGAGGCGGTGTGGCATGCCGTACAGCTGCTCGGCTCAATGCGCGACGCGTTTGAGCTTCTATTTGAGAGCATGCACCAGCCCCTCAAGCACTCCATCCGTAGCGGCAATGGACACGACGATGTGCGCCGCGCAATGACCAAGATGGTGGACAATGAGATTGTGTCGCGTTTGGCCATGGAGCCGTCCAAGTTCTCTTTGCCTCGGTACTGGCTCCAGCATGCTTCGCTGCGGAAGCTTTTTGATTCTGCCGTGCCGCTCGCGAGCAGTCTTGTTGACAGTAAGTGGACGGCGGGACACTACCGACAACCGGAAGCTGATGTGCCAAGCGCGGCGAAGCTCCTTGTCGCGGGGCGTGTGGCGGAAACGGGTCATGTCAGTTGGCGTCGTCACACTGTCAGGGGGGGGGTTGCCATCCGGCCGACGGATACTGTGGTGGTGCTAGTGGCGAGTGATGCCGGCGTTCAAGATGTGCACGTGGCGCGCGTGGGCGAGGAGGGCGAGCCCAGTGTTCATGCGAGCTTCTTTCGTGTCGTGGCAATTTGGGTTGCGCCAGACGGCCAGCCGGCCGCGGTGGTGTCCCCATTTGCCTCTGCCGCGCATGGAGCTTGGACGTTGGACGAGTCGCGTGTTTTGCATCTGCCCATGGGCCATGGCGTCCGCAGGGCATTGGCGCTTCATGATTGCACCAGTGCCTGTTCTGCGAGAGAGCGCAGTAGTATTTTACATGACAGCACCAACTCTTTGGTGCTGTACGGACGAGAGCAAGGCTATCCTCCACGGCAGGGATAAACGAAAACGTAGCCGCATTGCTTTCTCTTGTTGTCCCCATGGCAAGCACAAGCCCGAACACGAGCAATGGGGGACTGCCCACAAGTGGGGCCTCACGCACTACTGTTGGAGGCCGTCGGCGACGCCTTAAAGAGGTCGTTCAGGTACAGCCCTGCGAGAGGGTTACTGGAGCCGGGGGAGTCGACAGGGCCAGCCAGAGGAAGCGCTCGGGCACCCCAGCTTTATAGAGCGCCTCCGAGCTGTTGTCAGAGATCGTCGGCCACCTCCCCTCATTGCGGGCGGTGCACCCCATATGAGGCACTGAAATTGGACTCCAGGCGGAGGGGGTGCGGAAAGGCCACCACACCAGGTGCCCTCCTGCATCCTTCAGGCTGCTCTCTCCTGAGATGGCCACAACAGGTCACCAGAGGGGGTGCTTCCGCCAGAATATGTTCTTGAAGCATCTTCTGGGAACGTTCTGAGCGAAAACACGTATTTTTCTGTGTGAGCACAGATCCGGACCCTGCTGTGCATCTGGTGCCCCAGAAGAAACGCAGGTGGGCTGGATCCAGTCACTGCTGTACCCTTCATCGATGGTGATTGGTCAATAAAATGTCAGTGACTCGTCTCGATGTCAATGAACAAAGGCGTACTGGTCACGGAGATCTGGTGTTCGGAGGGCCAATGAACGGCCCGAACGGACAGAAAAGAATTGCAAGAACTCCTCAAACGTCATGCCTGTTCGGAGGCCGATTCAGCCTCTGCGAGCAAACATGAGGGGCCGGATAGGCGGGACGCTCCTGACGGCACCGCTGTGGCCGGTGGCTTAAGAAGTCTTGTCCTGATTAGGCTGTCAGCGTGCATGTTCTGGCATCGTTTCACAAAGACCACCGCGGGTGTCCGCATGTACTTGCCACCGGGTCACTCAGAATGCGGTTTTCCAGCTATTGTCAGCCTTTGTCGGCCCAAGGGCCCGGCGAACCTGGTCGGGATGCTTAACATGTCACACATCACCCGGAGATATCATGGGTCTCCCCACAGGACGGGTCAATGCTCGCAGTGGTCGGGTGTGCATGTTTGTTTGCGCAAACGTGCATGCGACATTTCTCAGCAAAGCACCATAACATGTCACACATCACCCGGAGATATCATGGGTCTCCCCACAGGACGGGTCAATGCTCGCAGTGGTCGGGTGTGCATGTTTGTTTGCGCAAACGTGCATGCTCCATTTCTCAGCAAAGCACCATAGGAACTTGGCCCGCAAAATTGAAGTTTGACCTCAAGTCACACGAAATAGTCCTAAATGGGGCCCCAGTACGATATTCCCAGTGGCAAGAAATGATTCTGGCGGAGTATTTACGACAATGCATATGTTATAGATTTGTCAATAAAAGTGTAAAGTTATATTAATTTCGCCGTTTAAAATATTTTATCAACGGTCCAACAGCGACTGTGGTCATCGACATCGCGGTCGTTGCCGACACGCCCTCTGGGTTCCCCTCCACAGCACGCAATCCTCCCTTATTGATCCGGCTCGCATGGCGCTGCGGTTCGTCTATCTCCATCATCCCGGAAGTAGTGCACTAACTACTTCGGTGATTGTGGGGGTGGACGACCACGTGGCGGAGTCTCTTTGCGCTGCGGCTGCTCCCACCCCTACCAGCTTTCCTCCTCCAAGTCGGCGTCTGGGTCATGCTTCACATGGTAGAATGCCCCCGCCGAGCGGCCACTGGCATACCGGGAGGCGAGGACCCAATCGCTTCTCCAACCTGAGGGCAGAAAGGCAGACAGAAGGACAGTAACGCCCAGACGGAGTTTACCACTGTTCCGGGTGTTGGCGGCGAGTGCTCGCATTGAAGCGTGCTCTTCAAGACAAAGCAGCGGAGCGGTATGCTCCTGGCTCAGCCCCTCTGTGGCTGCCGGCGGTGCTGCCGCCAGCGACACAAAGAATCGGCCAGCCACAGTCACCGCCGCCCCGGGGATGGCGAGGCACAGGTTGTGCTGCGCAGCGGTGGTGGGAGGGTGGGGCAGTGACGCTGTTTCAGAGGAAGAGGCCAGCACCCTCGACGTATGCCGACCAAGCCTCGGCCGCTCCGACGCCACTATGAAAACTGATAAGTGCAAGACATGCATGAAGTCTTCGATACACTGATGGTAGGTTTTCCTTATTTTTAATATATTCAATAAAATGTACCAATTCAATCGACGCCAACCATTGTATTTTCTGCACTGCACCAATGCGCTGCCCAGATCGACCATCACAACCGGTGTGGGCAGCACGCTGATCGCTGGAGCACGAGATGGTCACACATGATTGGTCGATGTGTGTGAACCTCCCCCCCTCTTGGGCTTGTGCGTCGTTGATCCCCCCGACGCCGCGCGCGGCGGGGAGAGCTTGCCCGTGCTAGCATGCTGGCCTTGGCCTGCTCGGCGCCGACAACCTCCGAGACGACGGGCACTTTGGCCGTCGCGACGTACTGCACACTTTGGCCGTCGCGACTCGCCGCCGTTGACCCGCCTTCCCCTCCCCACCACATCCCGCCCTCTTCCTCTTTGCCCGTTTCCGAGCCGCCCATCCGCTTTGTCTGCACTCTAGCAATGGCCTTTGTCGCCCCCCTGTCTCTGCCCGGCAGCGGCGACCGGCGGCCCTCGGCCCGCGCCCCCCGCCGGCGGGCGGTCACGTGCGGGACC
>Ga0209093_1000947_pt1 | contig 16264 bp, 25 predicted proteins | sample SidtaG_4_FD_187450 | JGI IMG/M metagenome (GOLD analysis project Ga0209093, IMG submission 187450) | Marine algal microbial communities from Sidmouth, United Kingdom - Sidmouth_Male1 metaG (SPAdes) (version 2) | ecosystem: Host-associated > Algae > Red algae > Unclassified | place: Sidmouth... | reverse complement strand
CGCGAGACAACGCACGCCTGCTGCAGCTCATGCATGAGCTGAGCAACCTCAAGAAGGGCGGCGACGAGAACATCATCAAGTACACGTCGCGCGCCAAGGGCATCCGTCAAGAGCTCTCCATGCTGGGAAATCACGTGGACGAGAACACGCTTGTCCTGCAGATCCTGTCGGGCCTTCCGGCCGAGTATGACATTCTCAAGACCGTCCTGGAGAACATGGACGGGAAGCGCAACCTCGCTGACGTGAGCGCCAAGCTGCTCACGGTGGAGCAGCGGGGGAGCCATGTGCGGTCGTCGTCGGCGGCCGGGGCCAAGTCGCAAGCGTTCGCGGCAACGGCTTCTAAGAAGCCGTGGGACAAGCGCACGGTCGTGTACTACTACTGCGTCAGCTCTTCGGAAAGAGGGTGTCGAGCCGTCCAAAGTGGTCTCGTTAGCTTCTCCGTAGTTCCACAGATGTCGGAGATGTCATCTGCTTGCGTCGCCGAGGGTCGAAAAATAGTATCGCAACTTGTGGATACACGGCGAGATTGCAAATAAATGCAGTGTAAGCGCTTCGCGCCCCGCGACCCGCACGACGTCCCCTTCGCTGGGAGGACGGCGGCTGGAATGACAAGGCTGGCGGGAGACCGAGCCCCCCGCTAGCCGGTCGGGTCGGCCTCATATGGGCGCACGCGCTGAGTACTCGTGGCCCCCACCCCCTCTGGCGCACAGTAGGCCCACAAAATCACCGACGGGAAACAGCCCGTCGGGCACAGCCGCAGCCGGGCCACACCCCCACTCAAAGGCCCGGAAACGCACACAGTCCCGGGCAGGAACCAGCCTTCCACGCACAGCCGGCGCCGGGCAACACCCCCTCGCAAAGGCCCGGCATCACACTCAATCTTCAGCGGGAAACAGCCCGCCGGTCACCATCAGACATCAAACAATCACAGCCAGGCATAGTGTCGGCCTGGAGCCCGGTACGTCACGGCACGACCACCGGCCGATGCGCGGCGCACGCAATCGGATTCCGGCAGATGATTGGTCCACAGGTCCCGGATAGGATGATGGCACGCGAGGATGTGTCAATCGCCGTGGCCACCGCTATGTGGCGCCCCGGCGCGCAGACCGAAGATTCACACAACTGTCCATCCTCGGCTTGCAACACGTGGCGACCACGTGTCAGAACTTGATTCGGAGGCACGTGGCACGCCACGTGTTATGCTGTTGTACTGTTCCCAGTATGCTCGATAACAGGCCCAATTTGCGTCGCCGCGCCGCCGCGCCGTGGCGGCGCGGTCGCCACGTCACCGGGGCTGATAATCTGGCGGGCGGGCGCCAGCCGACGGTGCAGCGCGCGCGCTGTCCGCCATTGGCACTGCCGAAAATTCGGCGAAGCGCGCACGCGGCACCCGTCGCCGGAACGGACGTGGCGGGAGGAAGCGCCACGCGCACGCACGGCAGAGTGCCCCGCGGCCGTTGCCTCTTCTTTCACTTGGCGGGCACCGCCGCTGTTGCCGCCTTGCTGGGGGGGGACGCGCCCACGCCCCCGACCGGGGGGCGGGGGACGCACGCTATCCGCGCCCGGACCTGCTTGTGTTGGGGGGGATGCGCGCCCTTCTTCTTTTCTTCCAGGAAGCCGCCTAAATCATATCAGGCTCCCGTCGCTCCCCACCAACACAACCGTCCTGGGCACCCACGCCGCATGACAGGAAGGCACCAAAACACCCCACACTGCACGACGCTCATGCGCCACGGCGGCCGCGCTCGCCACAGCGACCTTCTCCGCCTCCTCCCCCGTCCCCCCATCAGTCCTCAATACCTCACGCGCTTCCCCTACCGGTCAGATCACGTCCGCCAATTACACGCGGCTCGGCAGGCAGCAGGCATGCAGGCATGACACGTGGCACAATTTGATCCCACCTGTTGCAACTTAATCCTCGGGGCGGGTGGCCCTCCACGTGTTCCAACTTGATCCCGGAGCAGTAGCGTTACTGTTCCGGCCTCGCAGACGTCTGAGATCAAGTGCACAGTAGAGCTACCGTACACGACCAAATATCGACCTCCGCGAAAGTCGACTCGGCCGAGCAGCGCAACGCCGCGGCTATGCCACCAGGTGTCTCCAGTGGCGCCGCGGCGCCTTAGCACGCCCCCAACAGGGGGCTGCCAAGGTCCGCTTCTTGCGCAACAGCGCCGAGGTCCCTGTCAACGCCGATGGCAGCCCGGAAAGCCGTGAACGCCGGAGACGGCAGCGACTTCGTAAGCCCGTCCGCCGGCATCTCGGCGCTGGGGAGAACGTAGCAGGCCACATCCCCACGCCCCTGGGTGTCGCGAACCATAAGGTAGGCGACGTTGACGTGCTTGGTCCACCCCGTCGCCTCTGGGTTGTTGACGAACGGGAGGCACCACTCCTTGTCCTCCCCCATCGGTACGGCCCCGCCATCGACGCCCAGCGCCGTCAGCAGCTTGCGAAGCCATAGCGCCTCCTTGGTCGCCATCGCGGCGGCCACGTTCTCAGCCGCGGCCGTCGAGGTCGCCACGTCGACCTGCGCTTGCTCGCCCAGGAGATGGGCCCGCCGTTGTGCGTGAAGACGAAGCCGGTCGTCAACCGGCGGCCGTCCGTGTCGCCCGCCCAGTCGGCGTCGAAACACTTTTGGAAAGGCTCGCTTTTGCCATGCACCACGCTAACGCGAGTAGTCCCGCGCAGGTAGCGTGACACGCGCTTGGCCGCGCGCATACTGTACTGCTCAGGGCATGACATGAAGTGCAAGAGCACGTCCACGTCAAAGGTAATGTCCGGCCTCTTCGTAGTAGACAGGTAGGGCAGGTGCGACCAGCTCCGCGTACCGGTTGCCGTCAATCAGCAGGTTCTCACCCGTCTTGCTTAATCTGACGCCCGACGCCATTGCCGTCTTTTTCGGCGCGCACATTTCCATCCCGAACGCCTGGAGCAGCGTCACGATGGGGCCCGGGTTGCTCAGAGTGAGCTTCTTGGCCTCCCGGTCGTGCATGACCTTCATGCCTATGAAAACGCTGACCGCTCCCATGTCGCGCACATCAAAATTGGCCGACTCGGAGCGCTTCACGGCCGTAACCCCGTCCAGCTTCTCGTCCGCCACGATGAGATCATCGAAGTAGACGAGGATTAAGACACTTCCGTGCGCCGGGTTGAGCCACTCGAACCGAAACGGGTCCACCTGATATCGCACGGCGCCCATTTCGTTGAGCTTTTCTTCGAGCTTCATGCCTCACACTCGCCTCGCCTGTTTTGTCCCGTACAGAGCTTCGTTCAGCCGGCAAATCTCCTTCAGACTTTCGTCATCAACTCCGTCTTGAGGCTTGATGTACATCTCTTTGTCCATCTTGGCGTTCAGGAAGGCTGTCTTGACGCCGACGTGGTGAACCTCCCAATCTTTAGGGGCCGCCACGGAGAACAGTGCACGGGTCGTTGCGGTGTTAGGCACCGGCGCCAACGTCTCGTCTATGTCTTGCCCCGGCACTTTTTTAGAGCCTTGGGCCACGAGCCGCGCCTTGTAGCGCGTCTTGCTGCCCTCCGCGTCGTGCTTGATGTCGATCAAAAAACGCTTCTTGAAAACCTTGTGCTGCTTTTTGCTGTCCTTGGTCTTGGACGACGTTCCAAGCTTCTTGTGCGCCGCCACCTCGTCCTTAATGGCCTTCTTTCACAGCAGCCAGTCCGAGCGAGCTGGCGCCTCCTTCGCGTTGGCCGGCGGCTTCGTCAAGTCCCAGCCATCCTTGGCTGACGCATCTGTGCCTATTGCCAAGTAAGCTTTCGGATCCATCGTCCACAGAGTCACCTTGGGAGCTGGCCTGCGCTTGGACCGGAGAGGCCTGGGCTCGCCTTGGTCTTTGCTTGCCCCGACCGACTCGGGACCAGCTCGCTCGTCTTGGTGTGTCGAGCAGTCCTTGCCTTCATCGTCCTTCGCACCGCAACTAGGGCAGTGCGGGGCATCGTCGTCTTCGTCGCTATCCGACGGCAGGTCCGGGACGTAATCGTCTCCGCTTCCGCCTTCAGCATCGAGCATGTCGATTTCCCCACCCGTACCAGCGCTGTCTCCCGCGTCATCTGCGGCGTGAGTTGAGGACCAGCGCTTGAGGCGGCAGACGACTCCTCCTTGACCTCCTTGGCTGGGCTCTCTTCCATCAGCACGTCGCCACGCTCGGACACTTTGTCCGCGCCGTCGTGAAGGATTCGGTAGGCCTTGCCACCGACCGCGTAGCCGACGAAGCGGCCGACGTCGGTCCTCGGTTCCAGTTTGCGCTGCTGCTTCTTGGGCTTGAGCGCCCAAGCCCGACTCCCCAAGACGCGAAATCCCGCGACATTTGGGTGTCGCCCCGTGAGCGCCTCGAGCGGCGTCACGTCCATCCGCGCCTTGGGGGACCGGTTCCTCGTATGGACGACAGCATCCAAAGCCTCTGCTCATAGCTCCTCCTCGACACACGAGTCGCGCATGGCAGCGCGTACGCGCTCCATCAAAGTGCGGTTCACTTGCTCCGCCTTGCCGTTCTGCTGCGACTTGTACGGTGCCGTCATCTCGGACGTGATGCCCTTGTCCTCATACGGCGCCCTGAGATCGTTCGTAACGTACTCCATGGCACCGTCATGGCAAGCATGCTTGACCTTGACATCCGTCAGGGTCTCAAGCTGCTTGATTCGCGTCTTAAGCACGACCGGCACCATGCTCTGTGTCTTGATGGGCGTCGCCGTGATGAACCCCGTTGAGTCCTCCAGAACGGTCATAAAGTAGAAAGAGCCGTTCAACGACTCCGTGACGAGGCCACTAATGTCGATATGGACCAGCTCACACTTGATGGTCTTGGTGGAAGAGCGCGGGGGCGGCGCCTGCACCATCCTTCCATCAACGCACGGCACACAGAACGTGCAGTCGATACGTTTCGCGTCTGCCACTGTCGACAGAATCCCTTCGACCATCTTGACCGGCCACTTGAGGTTCTCAAACCCCAAGTCGTTGAGCCGGCGGTGCCGCATCTCTGCCTCCCCGGCGATTCGCGTTGATGCCGCGCTCGCCGACGCCTTGACCGGCGTCACCTGGAGCGCATACGTCTCCAGGCTGTTGACGTTGCCAACCACCGACGCCTTCGCGAGCACCCCGCTTGCTCATACCGCATCTCCGTCATTGAGGATGTAGTAGGCGTCGCCGACAAACTCCACTGCACCGCCATGGCCGTCCACTGCGCGAACCGACAGCAATTTGCTGGTCAGGCGCGGCACTAGCATGGATTCGTCGAGAACCACGCGTTTCTTGGTGCTGCTCATGCCGACGTCCATGGAGACGCGTCCATGCCCCTTGATGGGGACCTTTTCACAGTTGGCTAACGTGAACTCGGCTCCGCTCCCCATTGTCTTGGCGGGGAAGCCCTTGTCTTCAACCGCCATGTGGCTGGCTGCGCCAGAATCGAGCACGCAGGTCGGCGACCCGCTTGTGCTCCCGTGAGCCTTGCTGGAGCCGGGTAGACCGGCCGAGGCAGCGCATGCCAGTGCGGCACCCGCCTGGGGCCCGCCCCCATGGCCGCCGTCACGGCGGCCGCCACCGGGCTTGTTCTTTCCCTTGGCCTCGTCAGCCTTCCGCTTGTAGCAGTCACGCTTCATGTGCCCCTTCTTGTCGCGGTAGTAGCACACGACCGACTTCATGTCAAACGGCTTCCTTGGCGCCGCCACCGTGAGGGCTTGCGGCCTGACACCATCAGCTGGCTTCGATGAGCCCCCGGAAATGTTCCGCTGCTCGACTTGAAGCAGCTTAGCTGTCACGTCCGACATGACCAGCTTGACGTCCTTGTTCTCCAAGACTGTCCTGGGCATCCCGTACTCGGACGGGAGCCCCGACAAGACACGCAGCGCGAGCGCGTTGTCGTCCACCGGGTTTCCCAGCATGGACAGCTCGTCCCGGATCATCCTGGCGTGCGACGCGAACTTGATGATGTTCTCGTCGTCTCCCTTATTCCAGCTGCTTAGCTCGTCCATGAGCCGAAGCAGCTGAGCGTTGTCGCGCGCCTCGAACATGACCTTGAGCGCGTCCCCCGCTTCCTTGGCCGTGTCTTCCGACGTGACCATGTTGAGGTGCACAGGCTTGACCGACATCTGGATGGTCGCCTGGGCCGCCTCTTTCATGGCGTCCCACTCCTCGACCGCCGGGTCGGACTTTCTGTCGTCCGGTCGAGAAGCAGGACAGTTCGTCACGACAGCCTTCCAGAGCTTCTCCTTCTTGAGTTGCGCACGTTGGTACCCCGCCCACGCCTTGTAGTTGTCTTCCAGCTGCGCGAACCGCGGCCCACCAAAGCGACCAAACTCCGACATGATGATGACTCTGCGACCGCACACAGCGCCGCACTGACGACGTAGGGGCACACACGGCCACCTGATGCCAGAGCGCAACTCGACCCGAGCAATGTCGCTCCGCTAGCAACGGCAGGGAAGACGAAGATGACCACGAGCGACATCTGGGCCCATAACCCGTGAAGCAGGAGGTAGTTGGGTGTATGCGTTGCTTCACTCGAGACCGGTCCCAGGCACAAGGCCAGCGTCCTCATAACCACCGTGGGACCCTCTCGCAGCGTCCTTCAGGCATACCCCCGTCCACGCATCGACAGAGCCGAGGGCGCACCTCCCGACGCAGAGCTCCCCACGTCCCACCGGAGAGCACATGCTCTCACCACCCCACAAAGCCAGACGAAGCACCTCGCCGATCTCCCGGAGACATACCCCTAATGGGTCCCCCAGAAACAAGCACACAATAGTACATGGTAATTAAAAAGCGCACAAGAAAACATGATTGGGCATCAAACATCATGTACATCTGGACAAGTCCGATGTAGACCGGGATTTATCCAGAAATACAACCGGACCTCTCCCGGCACGAAGACTTCGCCATGTCGAGTTGCTGAGCTGCGCTCAACAGTGGGCACCGGTTGTCGCAGCGTGCAGATGGGAGAGGCCCCTGATGACGGCTGAATGGCGTCCAGGGCGGTGTCGGCGGCAACGTGAGCTCTTTCTCTTCGTCGAAGCAGGTGCCCCCGGATTCTTCTCCGCATTCTTTCTCATTTCAGATGCACTCGAAATAAAGTCCGTCCCCCAGCGCTGGAACTTTGTAGCAAAGCTTCCTTCACGCCCTTGACCTTCTCTTTGGAGACTGAATCTATCACTTCGAAGATTGTTGGCCTCCGGCCCATCATCTGAGCTGGGATAAGATTGCACAGCTTCCCTCACAGAAACGGCCTGCACTAAGGCCTCATGATGGTGACTGCGCTCGTCCCGGTTGGGTGCTGGGAGTGAGATGTCCAGTGTCTCGCACCCGCCCGGGTCCACCGTCACCAGCAAGCAGGTGTTCTTTGCTTTCTCGCCGAAGGGAGAACCCGACGGCAGTCAGTCCCGCCAAACGACCGCCCACGGGTGGCGGCGCTTGCCCCAGTGGGTTCTGGGAGTGTGATGTCCAGTACACCTCACCCGCTCTGGGACGCCGCTACTCTTAGATAGGTGGCACGCAGTCCAGTCATCTCCTCATTGATCGGGCCTCAATTGCAGTCTCCACACTCATAGGCCTGAGTTTCAGTATCCGTATTATCATTTCAGACGAGCTTCACGGACAGCGAGAGAACGAAGTGGACAAGCAGCAGGGCGGAGGCAGACGGACGGGTCGTAGATCAGCGGCGTGCCAAAAGTAGATGATAAATTGAGGAACAGGGAGATCGGAATGGTAGGAGACGATTATGGAAAACGTTGTGGTTGGGGGAGGGGGGGGCAGAAGGCAGGTGGCAAAGAACAATACAGGAGGTGGGGCGGGTGAGAAGGGGTGGAGGCGGCAGGAGACCGGCGTGGCGGCATAAGGGGGGGAGTACAGAGGAAAGAGGGAAAGTAAGAACCATGTAGGGCAGCGTGGAGTCGGTGGGGCCGACCTAAAGTCTCACTCATCTTATTAGTCGCATGGGGAAACGGCTCTGGTTTCGGCCCATGTACACCAATCGACCCCAAACTTTGTGTAAGTATCAGAGGGTTGCCCTCGAGTCCTCAGATGAAAACGCGGAACATGAAGCGTAGCAGAGGCGTCTCGTTTGTGCCCTCTTCCGCATTCGTGTCGATCAGGGACATCCGATCCGCCCGATTCACGACAGCTCCCGATTCATCACTGACGAAATCTGGAGAAATGCAAGAACAAGGAGGATACATTTCCAGCCTCGTGAGCTCGATGTCAAGATCTCGTGATGCCGCACGGGTATGGAGAGGGGACGATGACAGCTGACCAAAGAAAGAGATTACACGGAGAACAAGTATCTGACCAGTGACAGCCATATTAGCCACCGGCAATGGCCTACGATTGATGTGCACTTTTGGCGGCTCGGATCCCGCGGCTGCGCTGCGGTGACTAACCGGGGGTGGGACACAAATGCCATTTTGGGCCATGTGGACCCACATTCGGTCACGGAATCGGCCGATGCGGGGTCACAGACGCAGAATTTTCCCACAAACATTTGTGGATGATATCTCCTCTCTTCTGGCGTTGGATGTCTGTACACCACCAGAAGCATCTCGACGAGAGGAAGAGCGTTGCGCCGAGTCTGGCCGCCTATTTGGACAGGAAGTGCGCTTCACAAAGCCATGTGAAACAGTCGTAGCATCCGTCCACAAAGGCATGTGGAGGCAGCCGGTGCTCTGCGAGCGTCCTGCTGCGCGTGGGAATATCTCCCAAGAGTAAGGCGACAAGACAAGGGTGCTCTCCCACCATATTGGCCCAGTGGAGAGCATGGCGCGACGTCAGAAGGACAGTTTCGAGCTCTCATTGGCCATTATCAGCTTAGATACAAAGCGTTGATTGGCTGTTTCGCACTGTCGGGCTGTCTGTTGATGTGGAGTTTCTATGTGCTGGTATGCCGTGGGTAGACTCACGAACTGTAACCCACAAGAGCAACCACAAAATCATGTCAATGTGTGTGGTTTTTGGCGTCCTGCGGAATCCCTACACGTCGCTCTGGCCTTTCCATATGGAAAAACCTCGTTAGCGTCCCACGCCCGGTTAGTCACTACTGCGCGGGCGGCAAAGGGTGGGGGGCAGGTGTGCGACGGCGCTTGAGCCACACAGAGACGTTCGAGGACAGCCCTGGCTTCAACTTGGGAGTCCGTGCACGGTCGCTCATTGGCTGCTGACGAAGCGCGCGAGTCGATTGACTGCCGGGTCTCGTGAGATTGAATCAAAGAAAGCGCGCAAGAGATCGCACTTCTGGATGAGCAAACTTGAAAGTAGCCTCCAGCTGTCACGGGACCGCTGCGAGACACTGTTCCGCTTCTTCTCGACATACTCTTCACGGACGTCGACCTTCGGCCAATGGGAATGACGCGCTGCGCAGAATAGTGCAATCGAATGTACGAAATATGTGAACATGGGACAAACTCCAGAGACGGTGCTGTGCCCTCTTGCGGCTCGCCCAGTGTGCCGGAACGCCTGAAAACGAAGGATCAGAGCCGTATCTTTCCGATAGAGGTGTGCCGTTGACGGGCTTCCTATGGAAGAATACGTACCCTGTCTTGCAGAGAAAAAGTTTAGAGAGTCTCTAATCTTCGTGTGAAGACTACTTGTCATTTGCGGGTGTAGCGGCGGAGTTCTGGTCTCTCCAAGAAAAGTGCGCTTCTCAGAGGACTAATAGAGTGAGACAGACTTTAGGAGGACTGAGATGGCTGGAGATACAGGGCAGGTGTGCACTGTGCTCTGCGACGTTGAGGACGACGGCGAAGAGGGTTTTGACGCAGGCAAGAACGGAAGCAGCCAGATCGAAGCCCACTTGGACGGCGGCTGGCATGCTCTGAGCCATACTTGCCTTCCACATGTTTTGCAAATATATACCAATTTGGGGCTCCGAAAGACGTCGGTTTTTGTCAGGAAATGGTCAGAGGAATCAGGTGACATTTTTTGATTTAATTCGTCCTGATTGTAAGGATTGAAATAGGTTGCGCGAGAGGATGCGTGATTTAAATCACAATAGCTGGGAACAGACGTTAATGTTCAGCTTACTTCACGCAGGCTAAGCTCTGAATGAGGCAGATGATTGGTCCACACAGCAAAGATCGATCAAGAGTCAGAACTCTATCCCTACTGTTTGACAAATCGAGTGCAGTCGTCGGTGGCTAAGTGTTGCATGATGCCCAATTCTGGCTGATCAGAACGTGAACACATACACTCACGTGTTTTCAAACTTTTCAAAACCTTGGCACTTTGATTACATTTATCCAGGGTTTGTTCAGAGCTAATCGGCTAGGAGGTTCATGTGCAACTGGACGTTGTACAAGAGCTGGCGGTCGACAGCCCCGGCCGCCGTAGTGCCGGCCGCCGTCCCCTGCATAGATCCAGTCATTTTTTTATTTACGGAAAACTTGGTCACACATGCTTCTTATTAATCTCTGGCGTCTTTTGGGGGGGCACAATACCTCTGTTTTTCACGAGATGTACATTGGCTATATTGTGGCGTTAAATGGCCATTATTCGAACGTAGCAGGCATTTAAAAGTTGATTGCATGATCGATTTGACTGTATTAGTCATGAGCGACTGTCAACAGGCATTTCCGACTGTTCATCTTTAGGGAATTCTCACCCAGACACGGTTGTGGCGGGCTGGCGTGGACGGGTAGTTCCGTTTGTTGGCCATGACCTCCTCTGTGCCCAGGCTACCCTTCTTTCGTGCCGCCGCGAGCGGTAACGGCGTGCTCCTGTGCCATCTCGTCCACCGTTTGGCTTGCATCTTCGAGGCCGTGGAGGCGCCTGGGTTCGTGCCGGCAGGCCCAGCGCTGCCACTGTCGTCGCTGGGGAGGCCAAGCGGTCCACAGTGCGTCAGACGCCGCCTTGGAGCCGCTCTGGCGCAACCACTCCCCTCGCGGCGCGCCCTCCCCCATTGGCCGGCGGGGAGATCTCCATCGGCGGGGATTCTGCTCGCCGAGGAGGTGCGGATGGTGATTCGGTCGCTACTGAGGGAGCCCGGGTATGGGGAGATTGGGCCTAGCCCCCCCCCCCCCGACGGAGTGCCCATCGGCAGAGGCGGGGCAACTTTTCGCTGACCGGAATCGGGTGGTCATCGGTTTAGCCACCAGTGCCAACTTCGACCACTGCTCCATATTCAAGCACGGGTACTTTAGCTGTCGAAACTCGATTCATGCTGTGAGCGAAGAGATTTGAAATTGGAGAAGGCTGACAGTCATCTGAAAGTAGGCTGACGAGCAGCCACAGCCAATCCTTAAGAAAGAGGTCAATCCTATTCGCCAGATTGAGTGGGCATCTAGTCACGCCAGCCGGTCGTTAAGATTTACCGATCTCGACTATTGGCTGGGACATGCCCTCAGATTCGTTCCATGGGTCTATGCATGGTGCAGTGGCCGTGCCGACCCATGGAGTAACTGACCACGCCGACTCGACGAATGTCGAGTCTATCCTCGGCCAATTGCGGGCCGTCATCAGATCAATTCAATTCACGGTCAAACAGGACGCTCTCCCGGTGGGATGAGGACACTCAACATATTTAGAGTCTCAACCATATTTGTAATCTACTTTTTGGATTCTGCTCCAAAGCCTTGTACATGAGACACGACGGTGTACCGTGTACCCAATTTCAACCTGACCTCCTCTCTATCGTCCCCTCCTCCGACTACCTTTCTTTTTTGTCTATTGTATATGCTCCCTCTCGTCCCTCTTTTATCCCTAGTGTCAGTCACAGCCACCCCCACCACCCCATTCACCCTGCAGGTCGCCGCCACCTCCCACGTCAAATTTACAGTAGCGACGTCGAATCACCCCCCCCAGCCCCCCTCCTCGCCCACCATCAAACTCTGAAGCAGCAAACAGGGGGGATTTATCCAAGGGAGGGGAAGAAAAAGCATGATGGGTGGTGGCGGGAGGGAGAAAGACGGCATACGGGAACGCACAGTACGCGGGAGCGGTGCGGCGGCCACAGCGGCTTGTGCCACGACGAGGTGGTGGTCGAAGCCCGACTCGGTCGGCCCGGGGGCAAATCGCGCCCACAATTGCCACTTGGTGATCGGATTGCCAGTGCTTCCAACGCTGTGTGTGACGCTCTCATAGGCTGAACCCATAGAGGTGTTGGTGGTCGACAACCGATTGACCAGTCAGACGTTTGCGTACCCAAAGGGGTGGGCCACGTCATTCCGCGTCTAATCAACCGGGGCTAGCCCCTGTCCACTCATAGCCCGCTCTGTGGCATTCGCCCTTCGTTCCCATGCCCCTTGTCTTGACCCAATGCAGGAAACCCCTGTCAGGGGTGACACGGCCCCCGGCATGAGGCGGGGACTTGTCGTGACCAGTCACGTAACACCCCCCTAGGGGGGTATCGTGGGACTGCCCCCCTTGGGCGGGTGTCTAGGGAGCCTGAGGGCCACACACGAAATGACCTCTCTAGAGGGACGCGGGGTGAAGCACACCCGATCGGGCCCCCCTGGAGGGGTCTGACACAGCTGAGGGAGACGCACGTCTTCTCGAATCCGGGCCCTCTGGAGGGACCGGGAAGCTTGTGGAAGCCTCCGCAATCCGAGCGTAAGCCGGACCGAGATATGATCTCGACCGGGGATAAAATCCCACCGGAATTCTATCCGGGAAATTGAAAAATCTTGGGATAAGTTCCGAGGTACAGATTTCGGGTAAATCCTGAAATCTTGGAAGTCTTGGTGACTTTCCTGCTTCCGCTCGAGACGGGCGGGGGTCCTCTTCCAGTGGAAGGGTAATCGAGGATGCTGGGCAGGGGCCACCAGAGGCCCGGGCCTGAGACCGTGGCGGGTTGGGCACCGGTCCCCCCATGGTAGCGCCCGGGGGTCGGGATTGTGCACGTCCTGCCTCTTGTTTCTGAGGGTATCTGAGTGTATGATTTGGGGTCATCGTACGTATTCGAAGAAATCAGCGTTGCGTTTGCGTTACTTCCATCGTTCTGGTGCGCTTCGCGCCCGGTGATCCCGGCGTTCGTGTTGATTCTCCTGTGTTGCGCTCAATCTTAGAGCCGCTCTGGTCGTCTTCGGATGACACTCCACCCCCAGGGGTGGAAGCCGAAGAGTTGGTCCAGGAGGACAAGTCCTCCTCGGAAAACGATTAACGGGGGCAGTGGTCCCGCCTCCCCCGCGAACTCGAATGGAAGCAAGGAGGTACAAGTCTTCCCGGAGAGCCGAGAGGAAGTGGCCGAAGCGGCCACCGGGGGTATCCCAAGGGAAACCCCCTGAGGGCACAGCATGTGTATTCATGCCCTCTTTTAGCTATATGCAAGTCGTCAGGTTATTCCTGACGAAAGGTTTCGACCTTACCACACTGGCCATCCTGAATACAGGGAGTGGCCCCACCCTTATAATCCGGCAGTTACTGCCGGACGACACCCATCTAAAACCGCTGGGTGAGTTGGCATCTATGTTCCATTATGTCAATGGGGGCTGGCTCCCCATTGTTGGTTCAGTGTGTCTCGGTGTGGCCCTTGGGGGCCAGACCTCCTACATCTCCTTTGGAGTTGTAGACAGTATGAGTGTCCCAGCTATACAGGGCACCTCCGTTATGGATATCGCAACAAAGAATATTGCGACACAGGAGCAACATGTGGAGCTCCTCAATGGTACCAAGGTACCCATCCAAAGAAACGGTGCCCGCAAGGGGCACCCTGTCGCGTCAGTCAGCGCGGTACGTGCGTGCCCCCAAGGGGGCGCAGCTAAGCTAAGGCCGGCACAGAAGACCTTTGTACAACCCGGGACTATCGCGCACATCCCCGTGAAGAGTACCTACAAGCGGCATGGTTTTATTACGGGGCGACCCCCATTGCACCGCAACCATGGGGTACAGTTCGCGCAAGGACCCGCCATCATGGTGACGGGCGAGCCATAACCTTCCAAGTGATGCACTTGGGCTCTACGCCCTTCCGGCTGACAACCGATATGACCGTGGGTTATGTCGACCACTATGAGGGGCCGACCTATGAGGTGTCCCCGGACGAGCTCAAGGAGCACTACGGGACATTAAAGGAGGAGATAGAATCTCCACTCCCAGGAGTGGACGTGTCGTCGGTACCCGACGAATGGTCCGGGGCCCTTAGGGCCTTCCTGAAGAAACATGCACACCTCGGGGGGGGTAGCTTGGGATTGATACGCGGTGTAGAACACCGCATTCGTCTGAAGCCCGGGGCTGTCCCCGTGAGGCAACACACCTACAAGGCCGAGCCCTGGGCCCGGGAGAGAGAGAAAGCTGAAGTCGAGCGCATGCGCTCGATGGGGGTTATAGAACCCTCCACTGGGGAATGGGCTAGCCCAGTCGTTATGGTGCCAAAGCCTGATGGCTCGGTACGCTTTTGTATTGATTACAGACAGCTGAACTTGATGACCATCAAGGACGCGTACCCCATTCCTAGGATGGATGAGTGCATAGATTCCCTAGGGGATGCCGGGGTGTTCTCCACCCGGGACTGAAATGCGGGCTACTGGCAGATACCAGTAGCCAAGGAGGATAAACACCTCACGGCGTTCACGTGCCACTCGGGCGCGTGGCAATGCGTGCGCCTCCCCTTTTGGTTGTGCGATGCCCCCGCCACCTTTCAAAGGGCTATGGATGTGCTCCTAGCAGGGGTCAAGTGGCAGATATGCTTAGTATATCTGGACGACGTTATCATCTCCTCACGTTCCCCAGACGAACACTCACAACACCTCGATGAGGTGTTGACACGCCTATGGAAGGCAGGGGTCACCTTGAAGGCGGCCAAATGCCACTTCTTTCAAGAAGAAGTGGAGTACCTCGGCCTTGTGATCAGGCCGGGACGAGTACATGTCCTGGAGAAGAATCACCGGGCACTGAGGGGCCTCCGGTATCCGGAGACCCAAACCCAGAGGAAGAGCTTCCTGGGTATGTGCGGCGTATATCGTCGCTTCGTGGCCGGCTGCGCAAAGATGGCGAAGCCCCTAACAGCCTCGTCGAGCACCAAGCTCCCCAAGAGGTTACCTCCACCTAGGGAGGAGGAGACGAAAGCTTTCGAAGAACTACGAGGACGGCTTTTGGCCGCCCCCATCCTCGCTATCCCCAGGAGAGATGGGCACTACATTGTTGATGTAGACGCCAGCTATGAACAGCTGGATTGTTGCTTACAGCAGCAACAACCCGATAGGGAGTATAGCCCCATCGGCTAGTGTAGCCGCGCACTTCTTCATGAGGAGAAGAATTACTTCGCCACCGAGATAAAGGCGCTCGGCGTCGTCTGGGTGGTGACCTACTTGAAGTCAAACCTCGAGGGGGAAGATGTTTTGGTCCGGTGTGACTACCGGGCCCTCCTATCGGTACTCACAAAAATGAGTCCGAACGCGCGGATAAACCGCTGGCGACTCCGATTATTGCAGTACACCTATGAGATCCGGCATAAGCCGTGTAAGGACCATAAGGTCGTGGACGCGTCATCGCGCCTGCCCACTGGGGGACTCGACTCAACTCCATTGGACGAGGATATCCCCGTCCTTTCCATCGAAACCCGGGCGAGTGACGCCTTAGAGGCTGCCTCGCCAGCCGAAGCCCCCATGGGGGCGCTAACGGCCCAAGAGATCCTCCTCGGCCAAGCCGAGGATGCGTTCTACAAAGAACGACTGAAAGAACTGGATGTTCTTTCACTGCCCGACCCCAATTGGAGTCGGAAAGCCTTCTTCTTTCGACAGAAGAACGGGCTCCTATGCCGAAATTCGGTACATGGGAGGGAGACCCAAGTGGTCATCCCCGAGGCGCTGAAACAGCGCCTCTTACTATATCAACACCAGTCGGTGTTGGCCGGGCACCCCGGCTCGCGGAGGATGTATGACACCGTCCACCGGTATGTCTACTGGCCTACCGTGGTTGTGGGATTAATGACGTCGGTTCAATAACCAGTAAATGGCGACCGACCGTAGACGCACGATAAAGCGAACGCTATCACCTTAGAGGCGAGGAAGAAGAACCTTTGTTCGTTCAACATCCGATGGGGAGCCGGGGGTGCCGACGACAGCGAACCCCGGTCCCATGATGCATTTATTATCAGACGGTAAAGGGGCGGGGTCGATCGACGGAGCGATCAAAAAGATCGAATAACCACCAAAATAGAGACGATAAAAGAAAGGACAGATATACAAGACGGAAGTAACCTCCCAAAGGGCTAGTCACAAGTCAGTTCAATCCTCCACGTGAATACTGACCAGTCAGGGGGGCTACCGGGCCCAATATCCAAATATTAAGGAGATATGCTACATACCCCTGTAATGAGATTCGAGCCGTCCCGGCGAGTGG